>Ga0224506_10000102_pt1 | contig 83796 bp, 79 predicted proteins | sample SF_Jan12_sed_USG_2_FD_169108 | JGI IMG/M metagenome (GOLD analysis project Ga0224506, IMG submission 169108) | Sediment microbial communities from San Francisco Bay, California, United States - SF_Jan12_sed_USGS_8_1 | ecosystem: Environmental > Aquatic > Marine > Sediment | place: USA...
TAAGTATATTATTGCAAGACGTATGCCAAATTTAGAAGTTGAAAGTTGAAAGTTGAAAGTTGAAAGTTGAAAGTTGAAAGTTGAAAGTTGAAAGTTGAAAGTTGAAAGTTGAAAGTTAGAAGTTAGAAGTTGGAAGTTGGAATTCTAAAACCTCAAGTCGACAATCAATAGACTTGATTGTCGACTTAAGACTTAAGACTTAAGCATCATGATTTAAAACGGCCACCATTTACTATTAAAGAATTGCGACAGCCAGCCTTGCTCATTGCTTTCATGCACAAAACCTTCGCCGCTATAAGCAATTTGTGCATCGGCAATCCGGTTTGACAATATTGTATTATCGGCTCTGACATCTTGTGGTCGCACAACACCTTTGATGCGAACATATTCATCACCCTGATTCAGGGTTAGCCATTTTTCACCATGCACGACCAGGTTATTGTTTGATAACACATCAATCACGGTGACGGTAATATTTCCGGTTAAGCTGTTGCTTTGACTGCTATCCCCTTCACCGGAAAACTGTCTGTCTTGAGCTGTATTGGTGTTGAGTATTTCCGTACCATTATCGGTAATCAGATTGCCGAACAATGTCGGCGAGGTCAGTGTATTGGCATCATTTTTCGAGGTTGCTGTTGAGGCAGTTTTACTTGCATTCGTACTCTCCTGTAACACAACGGTCAGCAGATCACCCACTCTGTGAGGCCGGGGGTCTTCAAACAATAACATATTGCTCGGCTGATAAAGTGACGCACTTTTATAAACCGCCTGCGATGTGAGAACAGGTCTGACAACCGGTGCAAACTCAGCCTTTTCTGTCGGCCTGATGGTCGTACAGCCATTACCGAGTAAAACAATGACGAATAATAATAGTTTATTTTTCACTTTAATCACCGCTGTTACAGATTATTATTAACGTACTGAAGCATGCCGTCTGCCGTCGAAATGACTTTTGAATTCATTTCATAGGAACGCTGGGTTTCAATCATGTTAACCAGCTCTTCAACCACGTTCACGTTTGAGGTTTCCAGCGAACCACTAAGGATAGAACCGATTCCATTCAAGCCCGGTGTGCCGACCTGGGGGGCACCACTGGCCGCTGTTTCTGAGTACAGATTTTCACCCGTTGCCTGTAAACCCGCCGGATTAATAAAATCAGCCAGCTGAATGTTGCCAATTTGAGTCGGTGCTGTTGCGCCGGGCAGGTTGACTTCAACCGTGCCATCCTGACTCACTGAAAAACTCTGAACACCCTGAGGAATATTAATCGCAGGCTGCACCAAATAGCCATTGGATGTCACAACCTGTCCCTGAGCGTTGGTTTGAAAACTGCCGTCACGGCTATAACCCAGGTTGCCGTCAGGTCTTAGTATCTGGAAAAAACCACGGCCATTTATTGCCATATCCAGTGCGTTTCCTGTTTGCACGATGTTGCCCTGGCTGTGCATTTTTTCCGTGGCGACCAGACGCACTCCCGTACCCACGGCCAGACCTGACGGCAGCTGCGTATCCTGTGAGGTTTGCCCGCCTGACTGACGCAGGTTCTGGTACATCAAATCTTCAAAGATTGCGGCATCTTTTTTGAAACCATTGGTGCTTGAGTTCGCCAGGTTATTGGAAATAATTGATAAGCGGGTTTGCTGTGCATCCAGTCCGGTTTTTGCTACCCATAATGTTTGATTCATGACTCAGACCTCTTAAGACTGTTTATTTAGTTCGCATTAACTTGGTTGATGACTCGTCGGTTTCTTCAGCCACTTTCATCATTTTTACCTGTATCTCAAACTGCCGGGTGTTGTTGAGCATACTGACTAATTCACTCACTGCGTTGACGTTACTCGACTCCAGTGTTCCGGAAACCAGCCTGACCGATGCATCCGGCTCAGCTATATCCTGCCCCTGAATTCGCAGCAAACCGTCATTGCCTTTAACCAGCTGCGATAATTCGGGCTTGACCATTTTAATCCGGTCAACAATCGTCACCGCTTCGGCTGACTGGCCTCGTGCAATAATGCTGATAGAGCCATCACTACCGATATCCAGTTTCTGATAAGGCGGCACAGAGATCGGCCCTCCTTCACCTATTACTTGCAGGCCAGTTCCTGTGGTTAAAAAACCATTGGGATCAACCCTAAAGTCACCTGCCCTGGTATAGGCTTCGGTGCCGTTAGGTGCCTGTACAGCAAATAAACCTTCTCCTTGTATTGCTGCATCCAGCTCACGCCCGGTACTGAGCATGGAACCGCTTTTAAAATCAATGCCGGCACGATAATGCTGATTGTAAACACGCGAATCAAAACTACCGTTGCCTTTTAGCGCCAGACTTTTATAAGCATCCAGATCAGCCTGAAAGCCGGTGGTGCTGACATTCGCCAGATTATGCGCAATGGTTTGTTGCGCACGCAGGTTTTGTGAAGCGCCGGACATTGATATATAAAGTAAACGATCCATTTGCTGGTTCTCTCTATCTGCTCATTAACGGATATTAATGATGGATTGCGTTACGGTATTAGCCGTTTCAATCGCCTTGGAGTTGGCCTGGAAATTACGCTGCGCTGTAATCAGTTTCACCAGCTGAGCCGTCAGATCGACATTCGACTGTTCCAGTGCGCCGTTATAAATCAGGCCATAAGTACCGGTGCCAGCCTGACCCGTGTTCGCCAGGCCCGAGTCGTTATTTTCAGTCCAGGTCGTATTGCCATTCTGGGTCAGTCCCTGCGGGTTATCAAAAGCCGCTATAGCAATCTGGCCTAATGCCTGCTGCCGGCCATTACTGAAGTTGGCTCTGACCACGCCATCGCTGCCGATATCCAGTCCCACTAACTGTCCGGTTGAAAAACCATCCTGCTCGACATTTGCAACACCAAAGGGACCAAAAACCTGTTGCGTCGAGGCCGAATTATTAATACCGAAATCAAACGTCAGATCCAGCGGCGCCGAGCCGTTGATTAAGGATAAATCATAGGAATCGTAGACAATTTCACCATTGGTGGTTGAATTGGTTAAATCCAGATTACCGTTCTGGTCAAAATCGAGAATTTCCGTACCGGCTGTTGATGTCAGCAATACACCATCGAGTGTGGTTCTTACTTCCCAGGTATTATTGATATCATCTGTCTGAATAAAATAGGAGCGCGCGATATGTGTGCTGCCCTGAGAATCATAGACGGTAACAGACGTTGAATAGTTATACTGATTAGGGTCAGTTGGATCAAACTCCTGCACCGATAAAGCCACCGCATTCGCCACATCCGCAATCGCCTGAGTAACAGCAAGCGGATCCGGTGCTGGTGTCAGTGCATATAATGCCGCGGTGTTATTGGCTGCATTTGTAATCGCTGCAATCACATCGGTATCCGCACCAGGGCCGATGGCTGCAATCGCATCGGCTGCGGCCGATGCTGCGGCCGCAGCAGGATCATCAAGCGGGAAAGGATCAGCGGTTAACGCCGCGGCCGCGCCGGATGCCACGGCAAAGGGCTCATCGGTGATATAAAAATTGGGTAAAATTGTATTAATGTCTGACGGCAAATTCATATTCAAATTCACCGTGGTAGTTGGCTGCGGTGTGCTCACGCCATCCGGCACCTGAAGACTAACGGTACTGTTGATACTGGTAGTCAGCGGATTGCCATCGGTATCCACCGGGTATGCCTGCAATGAATCACCATTACTGTTGACAATATAACCATCGGCGTTGAGCTGAAAAGCACCTGCCCGTGTAAACAGTGAAGCGGAAGCCTGACCGGCTGTAATTTCAGGTGAAAGGATAAAAAAGCCTTCGCCACTAATCGCCAGATCGAGTGAGTTCTGAGTGAATTCAAGATTACCCTGAGCAAACTGCTGAGTCACAGACGAGAGCAAAACACCTGAGCCAATCGCGTTATCGGCATTTCCCAATGTCGAGGTTGCAAAAATATCCACAAACTCGGCACGCGAACCCTTAAAACCAGTTGTTCCTACGTTAGCAATGTTATTACTTGTCACTGATAACTCAGAAGAAGCGGCATTTAGACCACTTAACGAAATATTAAACGACATAATCTATCTCCAGAATCTTAAAGAATTTTACTGATGCTGCTAAAAGGCACTTGTCCCAGACCCTGAACATCAACCTGCAGTTCTTCGCCGACATTTCCTAATGCCAGACTATTAACATTGCCATATAACAATGTCGGTGCAATTGTTGTTTGACCGTTTTGAATCACTTCTACTTCCATCCTGTACTGCCCCATTGGGGCCTGATCACCGTTAAAGAGCGAGCCATCCCAGGCAAAAACAGTGGTACCTGAAAGCTGTTCTCCTAAATCCATCCTGCTAACTAAAGAGCCGGCGCTGTTATAAACATTGACAGCCACGTTTGATGCAGGGGAATCAAGCTCAACACCACCCTGAACAAGACCGGATGAATTTAACTGCCCGACATTTGTTTCAACCAGCACTCCCCGACCAATCATATTGGCTGCTTGTAGCGCCTGATTCGATTGCATATCTTCCGAGAAGGAGACAAAAGAGTTTTTCAATTCCTCGATACCGTTCACGGTTCCAAACTGCGCGATCTGTGAAAGAAACTCACCGTTATCCATCGGTTCAAAAGGATCCTGGTTTTGCATCTGCGCGGTCATTAATTTCAGAAATGAATCCTGACCCAGCTGTGAATCACCAGTGCTAGCTGTAGTGGCTGCTGATGTGTTGCTTTGAAGCTGTGTAATACTGCCTATTGCACTCATATTTTTATCCTCGACCAAGTTGCAGGGTGCGTAGTAAAAGTTCTTTTGATGTATTCATCATTTCTGTATTATTTTGATAACTTCTTGATGCTGACATCATGTTGGTCATTTCTTCTACCGCATTCACATTTGAACCAAAGACATAACCTTGTTCATTAGCCAAAGGATGGTTTGGCATATAATTCATCGGTACCGTGGCATCACTTTCAACAATCTGTGTAACCCTTACTTTAGAACCGTCTTCATTATTCAAATCATTTAACACGGTTTGAAATACCGGCTGTCGAGACCGATAGGCACCCTCTTCTGTTGTTGAATAGGTTTGTGCATTGGCCAGATTACTGGAAACCGTATTGAGTCTGAGCATTTGAGCACTCATGCCACTTCCGGCTATATCAAAAACTTTAAACAATGACATTGATAGACTCCTTATTCGCCTCTAAAGGCCGCTGTCAGGCCAGAAAATTTTCTCGATAAAAAACTCACCGTCGATTGATAACGAACAGAATTATCAGCCACTGCGGCTTTTTCTTGTTGGATATCTACAGTATTACCGTCAACTGAAGGCTGTTCAGCGACACGGTATTGTTCATAAGGTGGTGACTGAGGCATAACATCTATATGACTGGCATGCGTTCGGAAGACGCCTACTTGTTGCAGGTGTACTGATTTCAGCGCGGCACGAAAATCAATTTCTTTGGCTTTGTATCCGGGCGTGTCTGCATTGACAACATTTGTTGCCAGCACTTGTGTTCGTTGCTGACGAACATTTAATGCCTGCACGTGGATTCCCAGTGCTTTATCAAAATTGATTGTCATAGTATTTTCCTCATGCCGAATGAATAAGCAAAGGCTATGCCAATTAGTTTGAATTGAATTAAATCAATGACTTAGAGCAGACTGCTGGAGAAAGAGAAAAGCTTGATATGAGATTATGAGAGCAGGCGGCAAAGATTGCCGCCTGCCGGCAAAGCAGGATAAAAACTATGGTTTCAACTGATAAACAGCACCTTTAGGCGTTCTTATCATATTAAAGCTGTCTGAATACTGGACGATTGACTCTGATGAGCCCAGAAACAGGTAACCGCCGGGGTTTAGCATAGAGGCGAGCCGGCTAAGAATATCTTTTTTTAACTCTGCGGAAAAATAGATCAGCACATTTCGGCAGAAAATGACGTCAAATTTGCCTAATGAGGCATAGCTTTGCATCAGGTTATGTTCTCGGAAAGTCACTCTTGAACGAATATCCGTATTCACCTGCCAATAATTGCCTTGTTGTGTGAAATAGCGCTGTTTACGCTCCTCAGACAAGCCTCTGGCCAGCGCCATTGATTCGTACTTTGCCTCTCTTGCACTATTTAAAATGGGCTGGTCGATATCAATGCCCACAATTTGAAACTGCATATTGGCGCCAAAATTCTTTTTCATGAATTCATCGGCAATGATACTGATTGAATAGGGTTCTTGGCCGGATGAGCAGGCAGCGGACAGGATCTTTATCTGGGTTTTTTTCTGGTTTTTATATTCAGTAAAAATGGTTTCCGGCAGTATTTCAAAGGGGTAGCCGTCCCTGAACCACAACGTCTCATTGGTGGTCATGGCTTCAATCACTTGGTTCTTCAGCGGATTCATACCCACAGCACTGTCGATTCTTGCCACCAGTTCAGTCAAAGACGGGATATCTTGCTCACGCATTAGCTTGGATAAACGACTGTTCACCAGGTAATGTTTGTTTTCCCCCAGCACGATTCCACAGGCATTTTCTAAAAAAGCTTGAAATAGCTGGTATTCTTCTTGGTTATATTGTGATGCAGTCAAGTAATTACCGGTTACATTTGATGTGAAATTATCGAGAGCACAGAATAATCTGTATTACATATCAGGACAAGCGGCAAGTTAATAAACTTTTGCACATGTATTGTCACTGGCCATGTTTCTTGACGATGCTGAGTATCGTGGTTGCCAGCTCGTCCGGGTTAAACTTAGGTACAAAGTTATCCGCCCCTACCTTTTCAACCATTGACTTGTTGAAAACGCCACTGAGTGAGGTATGCAGCAGTACATATAACTTCTCCAGCTTAGGATTGCTCCTGATTTCGGTGGTTAAGGTATAACCGTCCATGCGTGGCATTTCTATATCCGATATCACCAAACCTATACGCTGTTCTATAGGCATATCATCATTTGCCCACTCTTTTAAAATATCCAGTGCTTCCTGGCCATCATTAGCCAGCGTACAATCTATACCTACTTTTGTCAGCAGGCGTTTAATCTGGTTTCTGGCCACTGATGAGTCGTCAACAACCAACGCATGCATCTGCTCTACCGCCTCAGTCTGCTCGGCCTGATCTAAAATTCCCGTATCGACTTCTTCACTCACCCCCATTATTTCTGCAAAAACCTTTTCGACATCAATAATTTCAACCATTTCATCCGCAACATGGGTCACGGCTGTGAGATAGGAGTTTTTGCCGCTGGCTTTCGGGGGCGGTAGAATATCTGACCAGTTAACATTAACAATGCGGTCGACACCGTTGACCAAAAAACCTTGTGTATGACGATTGTACTCAGTAATAATCACAAAGGATTCGTCGCTATCAGGCAATGCACGGTGTTTAATCGCCATGCGTAAATCTATAATCGAGATTGTTTTACCCCGCAAATGCGCCACACCTTTAATAACGGCATGAGCCTGGGGCATACTGTTTAGTACCGGGCAACGGATAACTTCTTGAACTTTGAAGACGTTTATTCCATATAACTGACGACCACCAAGACGAAACATTAAAAGCTCAAGACGATTGCGGCCGGCCAATTGTGTTCGCATGTCGACCGAATCTAGCATTCCTGCCATTTTTCACCTCTGTAATATTTAAATCCTAAACAACACACTATTTATAGTTGAAAAAAACGAGTCTGCTCACAATTCAATGAGCATTGAATATGCTTTTTACAAAATGCCTACAATCAGTCAACTACTGCGTCAAAATAACGTCTAATTAGTGAGCAACTCTTCCAGCACATATAAGCCACTACACAAACAAAAAATATAATAGCTTAAATAACAGTCACTTATAGCTTTATTCACTGTAAAGACCTGAACACATATTAAAGCTGGCCGGTTTTTTGCATTATTTACGACAAATGACTCATTACAGATATCATCAATGAAACCAATAACGTTAATACTTTTTTTGTTACTAGGCCCGCTGCCATTATCACTTCATGCCAGCAGCTACCATGATATGAGTACACTCAATAATCTGGTCACGGATTTTCTTTATAATCTGCCTGACATTAAACGCAATAATAATACCCAGATAAAGGTGCACGCTATTGATCGCAGACTCAAACTGTCTAAATGTAATAAAGTGACACTAAACCTGGCCACGGGCTCTCAATTATTGGGGAAAACCAGCATCCGGGTGATCTGTAAACAGCCGAAAGCATGGAGCTTATACGTTACCGCCATGATTTCTCGTTATGATGACATCTATTTATCAAACGGCTCTTTTAACCGAGGCCATATCATCCGGCAAAATGATGTCTATAAATCCAGAAAAGATTTGGCCAAGTTGCCTTTTGGTTATATTACCAACCCTGTCGATATTATTGGTAAGCAGTTTAAGCGACACGTGCAACCGGGTAGAATTATCACGCCTTCACAGCTGAGCAACCCGGTTGTGATTAAAAGAGGCGATATCATTGCTTTGCAAAGTAAAACCAACGGTTTTAGGGTCAGCATGAAAGGCAGCGCGATGACGGATGGTGCCATTGGCGATAGAATACGTGTGAAAAATAGCTCATCCAAGCGCATTGTAGAAGGGAGAGTGACACGATCCGGCGTTGTGGAGATAGGAAATTGATATATATCAGTAACTTATATTATTTCTCTAATTTGGCAATCAATCGGAAGATTTTACTAAAGTTATCATTATCGCTGCCGATAACAATGATGGGTAAAAGTAAATTAATTAAAGGTGTGTTATGACTAATTCAATCAGTGGTAGTTCCAGGAGTCGTGGTGATATCCTAAGCGACCAGAGCACTAAAGCGACTAAAACCGGCGATGTTTCGAACGCTGGCGAGAAACAGGTCTCTGCCAAAACCAGCAGTGCCGACACAGTCAGCATAACCAGTGAAGCCAATAAAATCCGTGAGCTTCAGAGTTCTCTGGCCAATGCGCCTGATATTGATCTGGCAAAAGTCGAATCTATCAAACAGGAAATTGCCAACGGTAATTACCCTATTGACCATGAGCGAATTGCCAGCAATTTAATCGACCTGGAAAAAGCACTTTCTTAAAAAGGCTATTATGATGAATACAGCAGACAACTTAAACCACATCACCGATCTGATTACCCAGACACTGCACCGTGTCAGTCTGCTAAATGAATGCCTGCTAGAAGAACTGGATATTCTTAAATCTAACAATGCTGAAGAGCTCATCACTATCAGTGAAAAGAAAGAAACACTGATGCGCGAGCTTAATGAAATAGACTGTCAGCGCAAAGACCTGACCCGAGCCAACCAGATTAAATCCAAAGAACAATACCTTCAGTGGCTTGATACATTAGATCCTACGACTGAGCTGAAAAAACAGTGGCTTGAGGTTGGTCAACAGATTCTTGCCTGCCAAAACCAAAACAGCTGTAACGGCATTATCAGTGAAAATATGGCTTCTGCATCACAGCAAGCGCTCAACATCATTAGCGGTAACAATACCCCTGCTCACAGCACTTACACCTCAAGCGGGAAAAAACCGGCTCAATCGAGCTCACTGCATAAAACCACCGCCTAGTCGCTAATGACAGTATCCGGCTTAACGAAACAACTCCCTGCTTTTCAGACTTTTGCCGGCCAGCGAATAATTGATAAGGTAACGCATTAGTTTTTTTGCATCCCTCAAGACTTCAGCATTATCAAGTCTGTTTTCTGCTATAGCTAACAGGCTTTTACCACTTAGCACGGGTATGTTTCTGGCATCAAACGAACGATCAAACTCCGATAAGCCCCGCTCTATTTGAAAATAATACTCTGCCGACTCATTCAAGCGCTTGCCAGTTATCACATCGCGGGATAAATCCACCAAAACACCAAGCTCATCGAGTAAGGCTAACTCAAAAACTCTTAATTCATATTCAAGCCTGGTGGCTTCAAATAGCCGGTTAACAGTATGATGATACTGTGAAAACAGGTTTTCATGCACATCATGTTTGTAGATCAGGTACATAACGAGCTCATTAACATACAAAGCACAGGCCAGCGATTTGCCCTGAAGAAAAGCCACTGTTTGTGCAGCCGGCTCAGCACTGGTCAGGGTTGGCATTTCACCACGCCCACTCCAGCTTATCTCCAGAGCACGAAAGGGTTGCAAGATGCTTTTAAGACGTGATTTGTTTGCGCGAGAACCGCGACTCATGAGACTTAAACGGCCGTAATTTTTGGTAAAAACTTCAAGTATCTGACTGGTATCTCGAAACGGCCGTTGATGCAGAATATAAGCGGGCTGTTTTTCAACTCGCATAATCGCTTACCTCAACAGCTGCCTTTAAAAAATCAGACCGTCGAGACATTATTTATCAAGATCTGTATAACCCAGACTGGATAATGCCTGCTCGTCATCAGACCAGCCTTTACGTACTTTGACCCAGACCCTTAAAAACACTTTAGAGTCCAGTAATTGCTCTATGTCATGCCGCGCATTGGTTGACATAGATTTTAAACGCTCACCTTTATTGCCAATGACAATACTTTTTTGACCTTTAGTCTCAACCAGCACCAAGGCATGTATCCTTACCAGATTGCCCTCCTCCTTGAAGGACTCAATATCTACCGTTGTTTGATAAGGCAACTCTTCTCCCAGTTCGCGTACCAGTTTTTCCCGGATTATCTCGGCGGTTAAAAACCGAACACTGCGATCCGTTAGCTGATCATCAGGAAAGTATGGCTCGTTCAGCGGCAGGTATTTTTCAATTAGGCACTCAAGGTCTTTTACATACGTGCCTTTCAATGCAGAGATAGGAATGATATCTGTAAACGCATGCTTGGACTGAACTTCCTGCAGATAAGGCAGTAATCGTGTCTTATCTGTCACCCAGTCAATTCTATTGACGGCGAGAATTAACGGCAACTTTGTGTCTTTGAGTTTGTTTAGAACAGCCTGATCTTCGTCAGTCCATTTCAAGGCATGGACTACAAATACAATCACATCGACATCTTTTGTGATCGAGGTTGCCGCCTTGTTCATGTAGCGGTTAATCGCTTTTTTTGCACCGCTATGAATACCCGGCGTATCAACATAAACAACCTGGCTGCTGTCTGTTGTTTTGACACCGAGAATCTGGTGCCGCGTTGTTTGTGGCTTATCCGCCGTGATACTCAGCTTCTGCTCGACGATATAATTTAATAACGTAGACTTGCCGACATTAGGGCGTCCAACAATGGCTACGTAGCCACAGCGCTTTTTTTCCTGATCATTTTCATTTGATGACATAATTAATTTGTTAACTCTATAGATTCAATGGCTTTTTTCGCAGCTTCCTGCTCCGCAATTCTACGGCTTCTTCCATAGCCACTGGTTTGTATCTCTAATTCTTTGATATGGCACTCAACTGAGAAGGATTGCTGATGCGCTTTTCCTGATATATCCACAACCGTGTATTCCGGCAGCCGATAACGCCTCGACTGCAGATACTCCTGCAACAGTGTCTTCGCGTCTTTTTCGGGGCCGTCAACAATAGTCTGATCGATCTTGTCTTTGCAAAGCCGCAGTATCAGCTGCTGACAGTCATCAAAACCACTGCTCCTGAGCACGGCGCCGATGATAGCTTCTACCGCATCCGCGAGTATGGACTCGCGCCTGAATCCACCGCTTTTTAGTTCACCACTGCCCAGTGAAATGTAATCACCCAGCTCCAGACTCTTGGCAATTTCTACCAGACTTTCTTTTTTTACGACCGATGCTCTTAAGCGACTCAGGTCACCTTCGCTGGCTTTCGGCAGCCGCATAAATAACTGCTCGGCAACCACAAAATTTAAAACGCTGTCCCCGAGAAACTCCAGCCTTTCATTATTTAAAGCACCGACACTGCGATGTGTCAGTGCCTCTAACAACAGACTGTTATCATTGAAGCTGTAGCCAATTTTTTTACACAGTTTTTCTATATCTGGCTTCAAGGAGTTATCTCAACTTCGTGCTGAAAGACTGTCACAAAAAACAAATTGCCAATTATTCTGCCTCTGTCTTCATAAGACAGTATCACTTTATACCCTGCTCTGTCTGAAGCACCTCTGTTTTTAAAAACGATAGACTTTGAGGTATTAATATTACGCAGGTTATTGGTATTAAACCGGGCGCTAATGATAGTCTTGATTTCTTCAGCCGATTTACCCTTAACAATAGCATCACTTTCTAGTGAGTTAAGGACAGAACGCGCACTGAAATAATTAAGATATGAAGGGATGATATTGAGCGCTGAGATCGCTATGGTACCAAAAAAAGAAATAACGATAAGCCAGCTCACCATCGACAGACCATGTTGTTTATGCATATTTATTTCCTCTTATCATTATCGGTTTTTTATTCAATCATATTACCTAAGCGTTTCCAGTCGATGCCGTCATCACTCCAGTTCATCCAGATCATCACCGCTTTGCCAACCAGGTTTTCATCTGGCACGGTACCCCAGACTCGACTATCGCGACTGTTATCACGGTTGTCACCCATTACAAAATAATGCCCTGCAGGTACCTGATATTCACCTTCAGGACTCAGGTAACCCGGCTTCAGCAAGATGTTGTGTTTAACATCTGCCAGCAGCTCCTGATGTTCATTTGCCCTGATTTCACCCGGCCCGGTATACTGAGAAACAAAGGTTCGGCTAACCGGCTTATCATTAACATATAGCACTTTTTCACGATAAACCACACGGTCACCCGGCAGGCCTATCACGCGTTTTATATAATCAACACTGGGCTCGGGAGGATAGCGAAAAACAACCACATCACCACGTTCAGGCTTGGCGTTACCTATAACCAGTTTGTTGAGCACTGGCAAACGCACACCATAAGAGGATTTGCTAACGAGGATGAAGTCACCAATATTAAGCGTGGGAATCATGGAGCCAGATGGAATACGAAACGGCTCTACAATAAAACCTCTCAGCAGAAATACAATCGCCAGTACCGGAAAAAAGGACCTGGCATATTCAACTACCAGCGGTTCTTTGGTATTGCCAATGTCATTCGCCTGTCTCTTTGGTAGAAGATACCATTTGTCAAACGCCCAAATTAGCCCCGTAATAAGAGATCCCATAAAAAGATAAAAGGCAAAGTCAAAATTCATTATTTTTTCCTGTTTATAAATATAGTGTGTTTATTTATTATCAACTTTCAATACAGCAAGAAACGCGTCCTGTGGTATTTCGACTTTACCAAACTGTTTCATACGTTTTTTTCCCTTTTTCTGTTTTTCAAGTAGTTTTCGTTTACGGCTTGCATCACCACCATAACATTTTGCCGTTACATTTTTTCGTAAGGCTTTAACATTGGTACGGGCAATTATATTTCGGCCAATCGCTGCCTGAATAGCCACATCAAACATTTGCCTGGGTATCAGCTCTTTCATTTTTTCTGTGAGCAATCGGCCACGTGCGATAGAGTTATCACGATGCACAATCATTGCCAGCGCGTCCACCACTTCATTGTTAATAAGCACATCAACTTTTACCAGATCGGCTGCCTGAAAACGCACAAATTCATAATCAAATGATGCATAACCGCGGCTGACTGATTTCAGACGGTCAAAGAAATCCAGAACCACTTCACTCATCGGCATTTCATAACTGATGGAAACCTGTTCACCCATATATTGCATGTGCGTTTGCACACCACGCTTTTCGACACAGAGCGTTATAACGTTGCCCAGATATTCCTGAGGCACAAGAATATTCGCAACAATAATAGGCTCACGAATCTCTTCAATGTAGTTAACTTCGGGAAGGTCATCGGGGCGGTGAATCTGAAAAACCTCACCTTTGGTATTTAAAATTTCATAGATAACGGTAGGTGCCGAGGTGATCAGGTCGAGATCATATTCACGCTCCAGCCTTTCCTGAACAATTTCCATGTGCAGCATGCCAAGGAAACCAATACGAAAGCCAAAACCAAGTGCCGATGAGGTTTCAGGTTCATAATTTAGCGAGGCATCATTGAGCCTTAGCTTTTCAAGTGCATCACGCAGGTTTTCATAGTCATCACTAGCAACCGGAAACATGCCGGCAAAAACACGAGACTGCACCTGTTTAAACCCGGGCAAAGGTTCTTCAGCCGGTTTTTGTGACAGGGTAATGGTGTCACCGACTTTAGCGGCATCAATTTCTTTGATACCGGCGATGATAAAACCCACTTCACCTGCCGCCAGCTGACTGGTATTGAGCCGCTTGGGAGTAAATACCCCGGTAAAATCGACCGGATAGACCATGCCCGTCGACATGATTTTTATCTTCTGTTTTGGCTTGACGGTGCCCTGAACGATACGAACCAGAACAACGACACCAACATAACTATCAAACCATGAGTCTATTATCAGCGCTTTCAGCTCAGCATCAGGATCGCCTTCAGGTGCCGGGGTTTTTTTGATCAATTGCTCGATCATGTCTTCGACACCAATCCCTGTTTTGGCTGAAACATGCACCGCCTCACTCGCGTCTATGCCGATCACATCTTCAATTTCCTGCGCAACTCGAAGCGGATCAGCGGCCGGCAGATCAATTTTATTTAACACCGGGATCACTTCGAGCCCCTGATCTAATGCCGTATAACAATTGGCTACACTCTGCGCCTCAACACCCTGAGAAGCATCGACAATGAGCAACGCACTTTCACATGCCGTCAACGAGCGAGAGACTTCGTAAGAAAAGTCAACATGCCCTGGCGTGTCAATAAAGTTAAGGTGATAGGTTTCGCCGTCTTTTGATTTGTAATCTAATGTAACGCACTGGGCCTTAATAGTGATGCCTCGTTCACGCTCAATATCCATCGAGTCGAGCACCTGCACATCCATTTCTCGATCGGAGAGACCTCCACAAATCTGGATAATGCGATCAGCCAGCGTTGATTTACCATGATCGATATGTGCAATTATTGAAAAATTACGTATATTTTTTTGCATATTAGGAGAGTACTTTAATAATTTTATCTTGATCGAAAAAATGCTGACAGATCACTTCATCATTGAACATTAATACCGGCACATCATTACCATACTTATTTTGTAAGGCTTGCCGGCCATCAATATCAATTTTTTCACAGGCCATTTCAGTAGTCTGTAAAAAATTTTTCAGCTCTTCTTCGAAGGCTTCGCACAAATGACAATTTGTGCGACTGTATAGAACCATATTCACAGACAGTGATCAGTCTTTAAGTTTTAGGACATGGAATAAACGTCCGCCATCGCGCATTATCAATACAGGAATGGATTTGTTAACAGGTAACTGTTTCATTATTTTTTTGTAATCAGAAACAGAGGATATTTTTTTATGATTTAACATTAAAATCACATCATTCTTTCTCATGCCAGTTATGGCCGCTGCACTTTTAGGCTCAACAGCTGTAATAACCACGCCTTGTTTGCTTTCGGCTGCGGAGACCAGCAATCCAATACGATCAAACTTTTTATCTGGTGCTGACGGTGCAATAACGGATTCTTTTTCGTCTTTCAGCGCGGCAATAACCACATACAGTACCTTGATCTTTTTATCACGCAGCACTTCAACTTTTACTTTTGTACCAACAGCGACCCGGCCTACCAGAGCCGGCAGGTGATTGGAGTCGGTAACCGCTTTGCCGTTAAATTTTAATATAACATCACCGGCTTTGATGCCGAATTTTTGCGCCGGTGAATCTTCAATTACCTGAGAAACAAGCGCGCCCTGAGGTCTGTCCAGGCCAAATGACTCGGCCAGCTCTCTTGATATTTCCTGTATGTATACACCCAGCCAGCCTCGTGTTACATGCCCTGATTTTTTAATTTGAGAAACCACGTCCATTGCCACTTCAATGGGAATGGAAAACGACAGCCCCATAAAGCCACCCGTGTTGGTATATATCTGTGAATTTACCCCCACCACTTCGCCATTCATATTAAATAATGGCCCGCCAGAATTACCCGGGTTAATCGCGACATCTGTCTGGATAAACGGCACATAAACATCGCGGGGCAAACTGCGTCCTTTAGCACTGACAATACCTGCCGTCACTGAATGATCAAAACCATAAGGTGAACCGATAGCCAGCACCCATTCACCCACTTTCAATTCGCTGGCATCACCAATTTTTACCGGGTTTAAATTTTTAGCATCAATTTTAAGCACGGCCACATCAGTCATGCGGTCTGAGCCGATCAACTTTGCCACCAGACTGCGTTTGTCATGCAGGCGAACAATAATTTCATCCGCTCCTTTAATGACATGATGATTGGTCAATATATAACCATCATTGGAGATGATAAAACCTGAACCCAGAGACTGCGCTTTTTCTTCAGGCATGCCATTGCCCTGGTGGTCTTTATCAAATTGCTCGCCAAAAAAATGTTTGAACAAATCACCAAAGGGGTTATCTTTTGGAATATCCATGCCTTCAAAGGGTGATGCGGCTGTCTTTCTGGAGGTACTGATATTCACTACCGATGGTCCGTTATCAGCAGCCAGCTGAGTGAAGTCTGGCAAAGAAGACGCCAACAAACCCTTAGAAATCAGTAATGTAGCCATAAAGACTAGCAGTGACACGCTTTTCTGATAAAGCGATTTATAACTTGGCATATAGTTTGTTCCTGAACATTTAGACATAGACATATAAAACAGCAGAATATTATCACGGACAGCAATAATTTGCTCTAGAGCATCAGTATATTACTGGCCAAATCTGGCATTTCTCTTGGCGCTGCAATGATTATTTCCCAACAGGCTTTGCATTGTGATATGGCGGGCAGGGTTTTATCTGTTTTCGTGCCATCTTAAGATATAGCATGAATGCGTTTATGACTTAAACTGGCTTAGCCTGTGACGGTTTGCTTAGCAGAACCGGTTCGAAATCAGCACGCTGATGGCCTTTTAGAATGTACCAACGGGAGCCATAAAGACCGCTGACCAGCCCTAATAAAGCACTCAATACAATATGCAGCTCACCTTTCCACATCAAGACCGCCCCGATCCAGTTGGCGATTAATGCAAAACACATCAAACCCGCCAGTGGCACCAGATAGGCCAGCATAGAGCCGCTGAACAACATATTTTCATTGATACCGATAATGACTTCATCGCCTACTGACAAAATCGGCTCTGCCGTTTCGGTTTTGCTAATTGACACGAAAGAATGCTTTTGACCCACCGCTTTTGACAGCACAGCTGTACCGCAGGCTTTGTTAGCCGCGCAGCTGTTACAGGATGTTTTTCTTAAGGTCTGGACAATGACAAATTCTGTCCCTACTTCAACAACCGTCGCTCGTTCTTCAATCATTGACGATGACGGATTGATTTTGCAATCCATTTAACCGTATCTAAAGGGGCTTCACCTATTGCGGTTACCTGATGATCACCCAGCATTAATCCAAACGCGTTGACCGAGCCCATTGATGTGTGGCCATCAAGGCGATGCGGCGTCACCACGTTACGGTCGATAAAGACCGAGACCGAGGCCAGCCCATCACTGAATACCAGCTGCTGCACGCTGTCCTGTTTTTTTCTCATCGGTTTGAGAATATTTTTAGTCAGCACAAATCCCTCAGGAAGCTGCGCTGCAAACCAGTTATCACCCGCTTTACGCAGCGACTGAGTTTCATCTTGTTTTAATATTTTGTAATTTCGGGGTATTGCTGTTTGTTTAAATGCCTCATGAGGCGGCGCTTGCAAATACTCAAAGTCGGTAAACATCATATGCTCAAGCACTTTTTTCTTTTCATTAAAAACATCACAGCGCAACATCAGGCCCGTATCTTTATCCAGCCAGTATTTGAAACCGTAGCGAAGCGCATCTTTGGGATTAACCAGGATCACCTGCGTCTCTCTGCTGGCGACTCTGTCCTGGCCGAGCATGGTGAGTTCGTAATGCTTGCTCAGCTGTTTAATGTCTTTTGGCAGGTCAGGATGAAATGGCAAATTAGAGGTCATTTCATTAATACTAACGAGGTGTTTATCGGGGAAAATTGAAGTCACTTCACCGTTTTGATGAATCAGCTGGCGTGACTCACCATTCAGCGATTCTAGACCGACCCAAATCCGGCCGTCTTTACTGCCATGCGAGATATGCATGGCCTCCAGCTTTTGATCGCGCCAGAAAACAAAAGTCCCCTGGTAATTTCCCTGATGACTTGAGCTACTCATTTTGTTGATCCAGCTCTGTACACTTTCAGCCAATACAGAGCCGGGAATGACGCTGCCCAGCAAGGCGATCATTAACAAGCGTTTTATCATTTTAAAATTTCACCCTACTCATCATTTCTGCTTTCTGTCGGGCTCATAAGCAACGGCACGCACATAGGGCACCATGCCCTGATAATTGCCACCTGAAGCCGAACGGGCGTGGTTGACCAGGTAGTTATTCAGCTCTTCGCGCACGGCCAAATCGACATCGATCTCTTCCGCATTTTCAGCCAGTTGAGTGATATTAATCGTTTTATGATTATTAATTTGTTGCTGAGCCAGCGTCTCAATAGCCGGGTTATCAGCAACACCTGTCACAGTCTGGTTGAGCATTACCGTGAAAACGGCAACAACAGCTGCAAACGTGGCACCTATTGCCGGCTTAAACCAGTTCGAGGAAAACATTGCCAGAACCGCTGATTGAGGTTGAGCTGAGCGCTCAGGTATTTCGTGCGGTAATTTTGCTATCGCATTCGCCACAGCCTGGCTCACATCAATCGATGAATAAATATCGCTTTCAGCTCGCAGGGCATGACCAATACGCGCAAAACGCTGCAACTGCTTTTTATTCTCAGCCTGCTGAATATGCCGTGACAAATGATCTAACTCTTTATCGGAAAGCTCACCATCGAGAAATTCTGAAATTCTTACACCTGATTCTTCTTTCATCTGCATTTACTCCCGGATATTAACCGGTCAGCTATCACCTTCATCTGATCAATCCTCAAGATGTGGTTTTAGTTGTTTATCAATAGCTTCACGCGCTCTAAAAATACGCGATCTGACAGTTCCTATCGGACAATCCATGACCAATGCAATTTCTTCATAGTTTAAACCTTCCAGCTCTCTCAAAGTGATCGCTGCCCGAAGGTCTTCCGGCAACGCAGCAATCGCTTTGTTAACCGTCTGTTTGACTTCCTCGGCCTGTATTTCCCTTTCAGGTGTTGCTGACTCCTGTAAAGCATAAGCGCCTTCATACTGCTCTGCTTCCTGAGCATCCAGCGTTCCACCAGCAGGACTGCGCCTACCCGATGAAACCAGGTGATTCTTGGCGGTATTGATCGCAATCCTGTACATCCAGGTATAGAACTGACTATCGCCTCTGAAATTCTTTAACGCCTTGTATGCTTTAATAAAAGCCTCCTGCGTTACATCTTCGACATCGGCCGCATTGCGAACAAAGCGTGATACCAGATGATTAATTCTTGACTGGTATTTCAAAACAAGCAGATTAAATGCTTGCTGATCTCCCTTTTGAACTCTCTCCACCAGTGCCTGATCTTCACTATGGTCGACCATATGGGACCAAAACCTCCGAATTAATGTCCCATTCGTTAATTAGGACAATATTATTTTATTTTAGTTCTTAGTATATTTCAGAACCTGCGGCGCGCAATACACACTTAGTCTCACTATATTGACTAAAGAAACAATATTCAAATCATGTGATGTTGTTTAAACTGTAGGCTAATTTTATTTTTACACACTACAAGACCCTATTAACCATTAATAATTCATTTTATATTAATCTATGACCGCACATTCTTCTATCGATCAACAATTCGACGTTCTCATCATTGGCTCGGGTGCAGCCGGACTCAGCCTGGCACTGAGACTGGCTGATTACGCCTCGGTGGCGGTCATTTCCAAAAACACACTGCAAGAAGGCAGCACCTACTATGCTCAGGGCGGCATTTCAGCGGTATTGAAACCCACCGATAGTTTTGACTCCCATATCAAAGACACGCTTAATGCCGGTGTCGGCTTATGTGACCCTGAAGCTGTAAAGTTTACCGTCGAACACGCACCGGAAAATATTCAATGGTTAATTGATCTCGGCGTGCCCTTCACCACCGATCAGCACAGAGACGGCAAACGTGATTTTCATTTAACCCGCGAAGGCGGCCACAGCCACCGTCGTGTTATCCATGCCGCCGATGCCACCGGACAGGCTTTATCTGGCACGCTGGTTAATCACGCCAGGCATCATCACAACATCACTTTGTTTGAAAACCATATTGCGATTGATGTCATTACCGGTAAAAAGCTAAAACAGAAAGACAACCGCGTTTATGGTGCTTACATTCTTAACCGGGATAGCGAAGCGGTAGTCACCTTCAAATCGCGCTTTGTGGTGCTGGCCACAGGCGGGGCTAACAAAGTTTACCTTTATACCAGCAACCCGGACGGTTCTACCGGCGACGGTATTGCGATTGCCTGGCGAGCAGGCGCCGAGGTAGCTAATATGGAATTTATGCAATTTCACCCAACCTGCCTCTATCATCCGGAAGCCAAATCCTTTCTGATAACAGAAGCAGTTCGCGGTGAAGGCGGCAAACTGCTTTTGCCCAATGGCGAACAATTTATGCATCGTTTTGATTCGCGTGGCGAACTCGCTCCGCGTGATATTGTAGCCAGAGCTATCGATCATGAAATGAAACGTCTGGGCACCGAGTTTATCCACTTAGATATTAGCCATAAGCCGGCCGCTTTTATCAAATCACATTTTCCGACTATTCATAAGCGCTGTCTGGAATTTGGTTATGACATGACCAAAGAACCTATTCCTGTGGTACCTGCAGCGCATTACACCTGTGGCGGTGTAAAAACTGATCTGAATGGCAGCACTAATATCAAAGGCCTTTATGCCATCGGTGAAACCGCTTGCACAGGGCTGCATGGCGCTAACCGCATGGCCAGTAACTCTCTGCTGGAATGCCTGGTGTTTGCCGAGTCGGCCTGTAACGATATCCTGCAGCAACTCAAAGATAAAACCACGCTGCCGGCGATTCCCTATTGGGATGAAAGCCAGGTCACCGATTCTGATGAAGAAGTCGTGGTCACACACAACTGGCATGAATTACGCCAGTTTATGTGGGATTACGTCGGCATTGTCAGAACAGACAAGCGGCTGGCGCGCGCTAAACGCCGAGTTAACCTGCTGCTGAATGAAATTGATGAATATTACGGCAATTTTAAAGTAACCAATGATCTGATCGAGTTGCGTAACCTCGCTGTTGTCGCCGACCTCATTATTCAAAGCGCCATCGCACGAAAAGAAAGCCGCGGCCTTCACTATTCGCTGGATTATCCGGAAGCCAGCACCCGTGACGAGGCGAAAAATACCGTCTTAAATCCAAACAAGATACACAACTCCGAAACTTAAACAGGATATTTATGAGCGATTTACCTTTAGTCATCGACCCAGACCAGCTTGAACACCTATTAAACACTGAAAACATTCTGCTAGTGGACATGTGCAAAGCCGAGCAATACGCTAAAGGCCATATTGCAGGCGCCGTCTATCTGGATTACCCGCTAATAATCAGCGGTGAAAAACCGGTAATGGGACGTTTACCGGATATCGACAAACTGAACCAGGCATTATCCTCTATTGGCCTGACCAAGCACTCGCATGTGATTGCTTATGATGATGAAGGCGGTGGCAAGGCAGCACGCCTTATCTGGACACTGCACTCGCTAGGCCATCAGTGTGCATCGATATTAGATGGCGGGCTGATCAGCTGGGTTAATGAAGGTCATGCTCTGACAACCGAACCGACAACAGCCAGCGCGTCTGATTATAAATCTGAAATCTCTGAAGACTACCTGGCGCACCGTGCTTATATCCTGCAACATTTAGATGATAAAAACGTGGCTTTACTCGATGCCCGCAGCCTTCAGGAATATACCGGCGAAAAAGCCTTTGCCGCCCGCGGGGGGCATATTCCAGGTGCCATTCATTACGAATGGACCGATGCTATGGATAAAGAACACAATATGCGACTGTTGCCTGACGAGGTCATTCAAGCTCGTTTGAACGAGCTGGGTTTAACGGCCGATAAAGAAATTATCTGTTACTGCCACACCCATCATCGTTCAGCGCTGAGTTATCTGGTGCTTAAAAAATTAGGCTACCAGAATGTCAAAGGCTACCCATCCTCCTGGTCAGACTGGGGCAATCAGGCAGATACGCCGATAGAAACCTAAGGCATTAATGATCACGCACAAAAAAGCCGCTATTGAGCGGCTTTTTTGTGCGCAATTTCCGGTAGCCCAGATCCTGCTCAAATAAAAACGAGAGATTGTTACTCGAAAGCACAGCCTGGTTTCTTACCTAACATTTTTAATATATTGGCTAACGGGCAAAAACGAGTAAAAGCCGACTGGAACAAATTCAGACCAACGAAGCCTGTCAGCCATAACCAATTAACACTGTGGTACTGAGACAAAGCCAAACTTACTAAAATAACTAAACCGGCAAAAGCAAAAACGATACGATCGATAGACATTTTTAACCATCCTCTATAAGTAATTTATAATATTCTAATCTTTATTGTTTTTATGTCAAGAAGTCATTTAAGTTTTTATAACACGAGCCACTTTTCAGGAGATCGCATCATTTATATACTTTTTGATTCGAAAACAGTCTTTTTTAACTATTTTCTTAATACTTCCTTGCTACATCATACATTGAAAAATAATAAATTCAAAATTCTAATGATGTCGGTAAAATAAAGTGCAATGTAAAATCATTAAGTGTGGCAATAACGTATCAAAATGTACTGAAGTTGCATATAAAAGATAAAAAAAGGCCCACTTCGTGAGAAGTGGGCCTCAATCAACCACAATAAAAGGAGACTCAAATTTGAGTATTTTAATAATAGTACATATATTTCAAAAAACAGAGAATTTGTTCAAATAATAATCAATATATGATTAATATCGATAATTTATGCCTTTTTAAGCCCCGTTTTCTTTTTCATGGCCTTTAATTGTTAATTGAAAAAACTATATTTTGAGTATTTTTTCTCTATAAAAAGCTAATTCAGCGATTGAATCTTTAATATCATCCATTGCCAGATGTGAGCCTTTTTTTTCAAAGCCTTTAAGAGACTCAGGAGCCCAACGATTGGCCAGTTCTTTTAAACTGCTAACATCAAGATTACGATAATGAAAAAACGCTTCTAATTCCGGCATCCACTTAGCCATAAAGCGACGATCCTGACAGATACTGTTACCACACATAGGTGATGCACCGGCATCAACATACTGCTGCAGGAACTCAATGGTTTGTTTTGCCGCGTCTTGCTCTGATAGCTTGCTGTCTTTCACCCTCTGTGTCAGACCGGACTTGCCATGCTGGTGAGTACACCATTCATCCATTGCCTGTAAAACATCATCACTGGCGTGTATCGCCATTTCAGGGCCTTGTGCCAGTATGTTCAGCTGTTTATCCGTGACTATTGTCGCAATTTCTATAATACGGTCTGTTTCAGGCTCTAGACCGGTCATTTCTAAATCAATCCAGATCAGGTTTTCTTGCTTATCAGTCTGACTTTGTTCGGTCATTTCTTCGATTCCACTCCGCTTTTTAATTGTTTAATATTCTAGTCGGCTTATTAGGCTAGCGTAAAGCGTCCAGATCTGGATAATAGAACTCATTATTATAAATATTTCCTCCCGGGAGTCAGTTTTGCACAATTTCACCGTTTTATTTCTTGTTATGCTGTCACTATCTGTACTCGTACGGTTCTGGCTAAATCAGCGCCACATAGCCCATATTCAAGCACACCGCGCAGAAGTCCCTGAAGCTTTTAAGGATAAAATATCATTAGAAGAGCATCAAAAAGCCGCTGACTACACCACCACAAAAAACAAATTCAGCCGCTGGCCGGGACTTTACGACACCGCCCTTTTACTTGTATGGACGCTCGGTGGCGGCCTGACATGGCTCGACTCAAACATTCAAAGCCTGGGGCTTAGCCCAATATTAACTGGCATCGTCGTCATTCTGGCCCTAATGCTCATTTCCTCATTACTCGACCTGCCGTTTACTGCTTACAGTACTTTTGTGATTGAAGAGAAGTTCGGCTTTAACAATACAACACTTAAAACCTTTATCATCGATCTCTTTAAAGGCGCAGCGCTCTCTTTAATGCTGGGCGTTCCGCTGATCTTTGTCGTTTTATGGTTAATGGAGCAAGCCGGTGAACTCTGGTGGCTATATACCTGGCTCGTCTGGATGGCTTTTAATCTCTTAATTGCTTGGGCATACCCGATCTGGATCGCGCCTGTTTTTAATAAATTTACTCCGCTGGAAGAAGGCGAAACCTTAACGCGTATCACCAGCCTGCTTGAAAAATGCGGCTTTTCGAGCAATGGCATATTTGTTATCGATGGTTCAAAGCGCTCCAGTCATGGTAATGCTTATTTTTCTGGTTTTGGTCGAAATAAGAGAATCGTTTTTTACGATACGCTGCTCAAGACACTCGATGATGATGAGCTCGAAGCGGTACTGGCACATGAGCTGGGGCATTTCAAGCACAAGCACATTGTCAAAAGCATTGCCTTGTCATTTGCTATTTCGTTATTAGGCCTGGCTTTGCTGGCATGGCTAATGAACCAACCGTGGTTTTTTACCGCCTTAGGGGTTCAGAACTCATCCACCTATATGGCATTGATTTTATTTAGCATGGTACTGCCTGTATTTACCTTCTTAATGCACCCTGTGATGACACTGCTCTCACGTAAAAATGAATTCGAAGCCGATGCCTTTGCCGCAGAACAAAGTGATGCCGGCAACCTGATACGCGCACTGGTGAATTTGTATAAAGAAAATGCCAACACATTAACTCCCGATCCATTGCACTCTGCATTTTATGACTCGCACCCGCCTGCACCTGTCAGGATTGCGCATTTATCCAACCAATGAAAGGACTCAGAATGAAAACTATAATAATGTTAAGCCTGCTGTTATTTTCGGCTGCAAATTACGCCGCTGAAAAGACATCAGCGCAGCTAAATCACGGTCAAAACGTGCATCAAAACCACTGCCTGAAATGTCATACCGCGTCCATTTACACCCGTGAAAACAGGGTTGTTAAATCGATTAACGCTCTCGGCAAACAGGTTCGTATCTGCCGGGATAACACCAATGCGCCTTGGTTTAATGAAGACACAGACGCTGTTATTAACTTTCTGAATAAAAAATATTACCAGTTTTAATGGGCTCTCTTTCTCAGGCCCATTGCAGAGCCATAAGACCCGACGAAGCCGGATTAAATGAAACTGAAATCTCAGACTTTCTGAACCAGCTAAACAGTAGCTGGAAACTCAAAGACAATGCCCGCTCTATTGAGCGGACATTGTCTTTTAATGATTTTTACGAAACCATGTCTTTTGTTAATGCCGCTGCCTGGATTGCTCATCAGCAAGACCATCACCCTGAGATACAAGTCAGTTATAAACACTGCCTGATCAGTTATACGACGCACAGTATTAATGGTTTATCGCTTAACGATTTTATCTGTGCCGCCAGAATCAATACGATTACGGATCAATAATGGCTCGCCGACTCACTCACAAACAACAGCGCCGCATCAAACAAAACCAGCAACAGCAACTCGAGCAATACGATGATGTCAACACCGAAACGCCTAACCTGCCAGCCAGGGTCATTACAAACTTTGGTAAAACAATCATTGCAGAACTTGAGAACCGGGAATTAATTCGCTGCAGCCCGCGTCAAAACCTTCAGCAAATTGTCTGTGGTGACAATGTCCTGATTCAAAAACTCGATAACAAAGATGCCGTGGTCACGGCGGTTTTAGAACGTGAATCACTGCTCAAAAAGCCCGGCTTTGGTGGCAAGCTAAAACCCATGGCAGCCAATATCGATCAGGTTGTTATTGTCATGTCGGTCAGCCCGCCACCCAATACCTATCTTATCGACCGCTACCTTGTAGCAACCGAAAACCTCAGTGCCAGTGGCCTGATCATTTTAAATAAAACCGATCTCGCTGATGAAAATACCGATTTAAAAGCCTTATTAAATGAATACCGCGAACTTGGCTATAACGTTTTACCGACAAGTATAAAAGACAAAAACAGCATTAAAGCGCTGGATCTGGCACTGAATGAGCGCACTTCAATCATGGTAGGCCTTTCAGGTGTCGGCAAGTCTTCATTAATCAATACTCTGCTGCCGGAACAGAACATCCGCGTCGGTGAAGTCTCCGCTGCCAGCGGTGAAGGCACCCATACAACAACCAGCTCAATTCTGTATCACCTGCCAAACGGTGGCGAAATTATTGATTCACCGGGAGTCAGGGATTTTGGTTTGTGGAATAACAGCGCAGAAGATGTTTTATACGGCTTTAAGGAAATCAGAGATCTGGCTGGTCAATGCAAATTTTCAGACTGTAAACATGACGTCGAACCTGGCTGCGTCATTAACAAAGCCGTTGATGATGGATTGATTAAGCAACAGCGCTTTCAAAACTATAAAAAAATTATTCACGAATACACTTAAAAAAAGACAAACGCCTGTCGATATATACGCTGGCTTAGGATTTTTGAGTTTCGGCTTTTAACTGCTTTTTATCATCCCGGCGCCTTTTAAAAAAGCGCTTTAACATTTCACCGCTCTCATCCGCTAAAACCCCGCCAGTAATTTCTAATCGATGATTGTGTTGATTATCTTCACAAAGCTGAAAAGCGCTCTCAACCGCGCCCGTCCTGGGCTCTGTAGCCGCGTACACAACCCGGCTCACCCTGGCATGAACTAATGCACCGATGCACATCACACAAGGCTCAAGGGTTACATAAAGCGTGGTATCGGGCAGCCGGTAATTACTGAGTGTATAACCGGCTTTTCTTAAGGCGACTATCTCTGCGTGAGCTGTGGCATCATGTGTTGATATAGGCTGATTCCAGCCTTCAGCTATTACCAAGTCATTCTGAACAATAACCGCGCCGACCGGCACCTCGCCCTGTTGCTCGGCATGTTCGGCCAGCTTTAGCGCATACTGCATCCAACGCTCATCATTAGTCATAAAAAAATATACCTTAGAAAAATAAAAAGGCTACTTAACGCAGCCTTTTTATTAATTGTTAGACTACATTTCAAACAATTATTCCCATTCAATCGTACCGGGCGGCTTACCCGTGACGTCATACACGACTCTTGAGATACCGTCAATTTCATTGACGATACGCCGTGAGACCAGGTCAAGGAAGTCATATGGTAAATGCGCCCAGCGTGCGGTCATAAAATCAATCGTCTCGACTGCACGCATTGCAACAACGTATTGATAACGGCGGCCATCCCCGGTTACACCGACCGATTTTACCGGCAGGAAGACGGTGAAGGCTTGTGACACGCCATGGTATAAATCATGCTTGATTAATTCTTCGATAAAGATATGATCGGCCAGGCGCAACAGATCGGCATACTCTTTTTTAACCTCACCCAGAATACGAACACCCAGGCCTGGCCCCGGGAATGGGTGGCGATAAACCATTTCATGCGGCAAACCTAACTCAACACCCAGTTTGCGCACTTCATCTTTAAATAATTCACGTAATGGCTCACACAATTCCAGCTTCATGTAGTCTGGCAAGCCACCGACATTATGATGTGATTTAATTAAATGCGCTTTACCTGTTTTTGCGCCTGCCGATTCAATGACATCCGGGTAAATTGTGCCCTGTGCCAGCCATTTTGCATTTTTTAATTTTTTCGACTCTTCTTCAAAAATATCAACAAACAAATTGCCGATAATTTTGCGTTTGGCTTCCGGCTCATTCTCGCCTTTCAAGCCATCAAGGAAACGCTGCTCAGCATCAACACGGATGACCTTTACACCCATATTTTTTGCAAAGGTCGCCATCACCTGGTCGCCTTCATTAAGACGCAGCAAGCCATTATCAACAAACACACAGGTCAGCTGATCACCAATTGCTTTATGCAACAAAGCCGCAACAACTGATGAATCAACACCACCCGATAAGCCGAGAACAACCTCGTCACGGCCGATATTTTTTCGCACAGTCGCAATCGCATCATCAACAATATTGCTGGCATTCCACAAAGACTCGCAGCCACAGATGCCATGCACAAAGCGCTCAATAATTCGCTGGCCCTGTAAGGTATGCGTGACTTCCGGATGAAACTGCACGCCATAAAAGCTTTTCTCTTCATTTGCAATCCCGGCAATCGGCGCCGAATCGGTTGATGCCATCAGCTTAAAGCCTGCTGGCATTTCGGTGACGTGATCACCATGACTCATCCAGACATCCAGCAAACCATAACCTTCTGCAGTCACTTCATCTTCAATATCAGTTAATAACGCCGTGTGACCTCGCGCGCGCACTTTGGCAAAGCCGTATTCATGCTGAGCGGCATTTTCTACTTTCCCGCCTAACTGCGCGGCCATGGTTTGCATGCCATAACAAATACCCAAGACTGGCACACCCAGCTCAAACACGATTTGTGGTGCCACGGGTGCATCTTCACCGATCGTACTTTCCGGACCACCTGATAAAATAATGCCACTTGGCTTAAAGTTTTTAACATCCTCAGCATTAATATCCCAGGCATAGAGCTCACAATAAACACCGGCCTCTCGAATTCGACGGGCGATAAGCTGGGTGTACTGAGAACCAAAATCAAGGATTAGTATTCGATCGCTGTGGATATTTGCCAGAGAGTTTTCTGATGTCATGGATTGCCCGATTAACTATAAATTAAGAGAGAGAATTAAAAACGCAGCCCGAAGGCTGCGCTTACAAGCTGCAATTTTTTATGATTCGATACGGTAGTTTGGCGCTTCTTTGGTGATCGTCACATCATGTACATGTGACTCACGCATACCTGCCGAAGAGACTTTAACGAATTCAGGTTTGCTGCGCATTTCTGTTATGTCTTTACAACCAACATAACCCATGCTCGAGCGCACTCCGCCCATTAACTGATGCACGATATTGACCATCAGGCCTTTGTAAGCCACCCGGCCCTCAATGCCTTCGGGCACTAATTTTTCTTCGCCATCTTTGTTGTCCTGAAAATAACGATCACTCGAACCCTGAGCCATTGCTCCTAATGAGCCCATGCCGCGATATGATTTATATGAACGCCCCTGAAACAGCTCGATTTCACCGGGAGCTTCTTCTGTACCGGCAAACATGCTGCCAACCATAATACTGTAAGCACCTGAAGCCAGTGCCTTGGCCATATCACCAGAAAAACGCACACCACCATCTGCTATTAATGGCACACCAGTGCCCTCCAGTGCCTGAGCGACGTTATCAATCGCTGAAATTTGTGGCACACCGACACCGGCTATAATTCGAGTAGTACAAATCGAGCCAGGGCCAATACCTACTTTGACCGCATCAGCCCCTGCTGCAACCAGATCTAATGCCGCCTGGCCAGTCGCGATATTGCCGCCAATCACCTCTACCTGTGGGAAATTTTCTTTAACCCATTTGACGCGATCAATAACGCCCTGTGAATGACCATGCGCTGTATCAACCACAATCACGTCAACGCTTTCAGCTACCAGCGCAGCAACACGTTCTTCAGTATCCGCACCTGTACCCACAGCGGCACCGACCCGTAAACGCCCCTGATCATCTTTACAGGCATTGGGAAAATCATCGGATTTTTGAATATCCTTAACCGTAATCATGCCACGCAATGCAAACTGATCATTCACTACCAGGACTTTTTCAATGCGATGTTTGTGCAATAGCGCGGCCACCTCTTCACGGCTGGCACCTTCAGAAACCGTCACCAGTTTATCTTTTGGTGTCATGATCGATGAAACATCATTATCCAGCTGGGTTTCAAAACGCATATCTCGACTGGTGACGATACCAACCAGTTCTTCGCCATCAACTACGGGCACACCTGAAATTTTGTATTCCTGAGTGATTGCCAGCACATCACGAATGGAAGCCGTTGAATCAATCGTGATAGGCTCGACAATGACCCCGCTTTCGTATTTCTTGACGTGACGAACTTCCGCTGCCTGCTGAGCCGGAGTCATATTTTTATGGATAATGCCGACGCCACCTTCCTGAGCCAGTGCTATGGCCAGTCTGGATTCGGTTACCGTATCCATGGCAGCAGATAGCAGGGGGATGTTCATTCTAATCTTCTTCGTCAGCTGAGTACCCAAATCGACTTCTTTAGGTACGACTGTTGAGTGGGCTGGAATCAATAAAACATCGTCAAAGGTAAGAGCTTCCTGAACAATTCGCATGGCTATCCCGGGTATATTATAAAATCCTTTAATTATAGAATTAAGCTGATGAAAGGTAAACGATAAAAAATGATTTTACTTTCCAGTCAAGTTCGTTAGAATCATGTAGCCGAATATTTTAAGAATATAAAAAACGGCGTTTAAGAAAGGCAAGGTTAATTAATAACTTATTAAGTTCTAATAATGCCGAATTATTACAAAAACCAGTATGTGAGGAGTTCAAATGATTCAGAAAGCTACGTTAGCTGGTATCATCTTAGCAGGCCTAGTAGGCCTTAGCGGCTGCACAGTCGCAAAAGTTGGCAAATATAATGCTGATGAAGATGGCTACAAAATGGCACTGGCAGATACTACTGCCCTTGTAGATAAAGCAAAAAAAGCAGGCGCAGAATGGCGTGACATTCGCTGGCCTAGTGCTAAGAAAGAGAAAAATGCTAAAAAGCATGCCAAAACCTTATTTGGTAAAGCATCTGCTGCAGCAAAAGACGGCGATTATGAAGTCGCGATCAAACTGCTGAACAAAGCAGCTAAACATGCCGAACTCGGCTTGCAAGTCGCTGCCACTCAGAAAAATGCTGGCCCTCATTAATTGAGACCGTAATTTTCTAAAAAAAAGCCGGGCTTGCCCGGCTTTTTTTATGCCATCCGCTATATACTAAGCCTCAAGTCCAATTCTGTTTAAACCCTACTCATGTCACTGATAACCGAAGACCGCACGCCTCTGAGCATTAGCCAGCTCAATACCATGGTTAAAGAACTGCTGGAGAACAATTTACCGCCATTATGGGTTGAAGGTGAAATTTCAAATTTTGCCAAACCCGCTTCCGGTCATATGTATTTCAGCCTTAAAGATTCAAACTGCCAGGTTCGTTCAGTTATGTTTCGTAACCGCAATATGCTGCTGGATTTCAAACCAGAAAATGGCAGCCAGGTATTAGCCAAGGTCAAGATTGGTTTTTATGAAGCACGCGGTGAGTTTCAGCTCATTGTTGAGCGACTTGAAGAGGCCGGAGATGGCCAGCTACAACAACAATTTGAACGTTTGAAGAAAAAACTCGCTGCAGAAGGCCTGTTTGACAGCGAGCATAAACAAGAGTTACCCGCATTACCCCATCATATTGGCGTCATTACCTCACCCACTGGGGCCGCTATTCGTGATGTTTTGAGTGTATTAAAAAGGCGTTTCCCGGCTATTCCTGTGACCCTCTATCCGGTGCCTGTGCAGGGAGACCGTGCCGCAGCACTGATCGCTGAAATGATTCGCAAGGCTGAGCGGCATGATCAGTGCGATGTTTTATTGCTGGTACGTGGCGGTGGCTCACTGGAGGACTTATGGGCCTTTAATGAAGAAGTTGTCAGCCGGGCAATATTTGACTGCCGCATACCGATAGTCAGCGGCGTGGGACACGAAGTTGATATCACTATTGCTGATTTTGCCGCTGACGTTAGGGCCGCGACCCCCAGCGCTGCAGCTGAACTGGTTGCGCCGGATCAGTTTAGCTATCTGCAAAGTTATGACTATTACAGCCTTCGTCTGCAACAATTAATGACCGAGCAACTGGCTCAACATAAACAGACATTAAACTGGCTTCATACCCGCCTTAAACAACAACACCCACAAAACCAGCTGGCCCAGTTTGAAAGTCAACGACGCAATCTGAGCAAACGCCTGCTGAGCCACTGGAAAAACCAGATCTTTGTTAAAAAATCAGCGCTAGCATTCAGGCTCTTTCAATTACAGCAACACTCACCGCAGCGACTAAGGTTAAGCCGGCAGCAGCAGTTAGACCGGCTCATAAGGCGGCTGAAACAAAGCGCTTTCGATCTGCATCAAAGCCGGCAACAACAGCTGGCTTCCCATGCCCGCACTTTAAATGCGCTCAGTCCATTACAAACCTTAGGCCGCGGCTATGCTATCGTCAACAAAGAACACTCGACCGACAACATTACTTCAAGCCGGCAACTAAATATTGATGATATTCTTAAAATCCGCTTACATTCAGGCTCTGTGCGATCAAAGGTAATTGAATTACTTGCTGAACCCAAAACCGATAATTCATGATAATTTTAAGCGGTTTTATAGCCAAAAACATGTTACCTTTATGACTGAATATAATAAAAAAACTTGCACAAAGCGCGAAAATTTGTTAAAAACACGCGCTTCATTATTGACATAGCTAGCACGGAGTACCCCCAATGGCTGACAATTCGTCGTATCGCCTCAATTCTATCGAGCCTTATAAGGAAAAGAAGGGCGAGGAATACATGAATGATAATCAGGTTGAGCATTTCACGATGATTCTTAATGCCTGGAAGGATGAATTAATGCATGAGGTTGACCGCACTGTTGACCACATGAAAGATGATGCCGCTAATTTCCCGGACCCTGCTGATCGCGCTTCTCAGGAAGAAGAGTTCAGTCTGGAACTGAGAACAAGAGACCGTGAACGCAAGCTGATCAAGAAAATTGACAAGACACTGGAAGAAATCAGTAGCGGTGATTATGGCTACTGTGAAACCTGTGGTGTCGAGATTGGCATACGCCGGCTTGAAGCCCGACCTACCGCCACTCAGTGCATCGATTGCAAGAGCCTCGATGAAATTCGCGAAAAGCAACTCAAAGGTTAACGGCAATGCTTCGCTGATATCAAAAAAGCCGATCTTTCGGCTTTTTTTATGCCATGAACACAACTAAATCAGTTTACAAGGGCCGCTTCGCTCCCTCACCTACCGGCGCATTACATTTCGGCTCACTCATCGCTGCTGTAAGCAGTTACCTGCAGGCAAAGTCTCAACAGGGCCAGTGGCTGATAAGAATTGAAGATGTCGATAAAACCCGGGAAATACCCGGCTCTGCTGAACATATACTCTCTACTCTCGACAGCCTTGGATTTGAATGGGACGATACGGTCATCTACCAAAGCCAGCAAACCGAGCTGTATGAATATTATCTACACACATTAATCAGCAAAGGCCTGGTATACGCCTGCGATTGCAGCCGTAGCAAGTTAAAACAAAGTGCCACTAAAGCGGGTATTTACCCTGGCTATTGCCGTGATAAAAAGCGCTCTCTAACTAGCCCTTACGCCCTCAGATGCCAGGTCTCTTCAGACACCGTGAACATTAACGATCAGATTCAGGGAGCCTTATGCGTCAATTTGGCGGATAACTGCGGTGACTTTGTTATAAAACGACGAGACCAGTTTTTTGCCTATCAACTGGCCGTGGTAGCCGACGATCACAGCCAGGGTATTACCGATATCATTAGAGGTGCTGATTTACTGCCATCGACACCGATACAAATTTATCTGCAACAGCAGCTTGAGTTCTCGACACCTCACTACGGCCACATTCCCGTGGCGATGCACGCGCATGGTCAGAAGCTTAGCAAGTCTCATCAGGATCTTTCCCTGCATGAGCATGACGCCGTTGAAACCTTGCATCAGGCACTGTTATTTTTAGACCAGTCTCCGCCAGAGGATCTGGCTCACAGCTCACAAAGCGAATTCTGGCAATGGGCCATACAAAACTGGGATATTAAGCGCATTTCTCGGCAACGCGAAAAAGTATTTGCTCTGGATCTATCATTGGGCGGTACGTTATAATTATGAATTATGAATTATAACCAACCATTGATGCTATCAGCATGACGCAGTATGCTTATAGCCTATTAATCCATGCTGTTCTAAGAGGACTTCGTTAAATGAGCTCAAACAATATTGAATCGGTTTTAATCGAAAATCGTCAATTTCCACCTAATGATGAATTTGCTAAGAATGCACGTATTAATGCTGAAAAGCTAGCAGCACTTCACCATCATGCCGAAACAGATTACACCGGTTTTTGGGCCCAGCAAGCCAATGAAATGCTCGACTGGCACAAACCTTTTTCCAATGTGTTAGACGAATCAAACGCCCCTCTTTACAGCTGGTTCAATGACGGTGAAATTAACGTCTCCTATAACTGCATAGACCGTCATCTGGCCGACAAAGCAGACAAGAACGCCATTATTTTTGAAGGCGAACAGGGCGACACTAGCTTCATCACCTATAAAGACTTGCACCAGCGTGTTTCCTCTTTTGCTAACGCACTTAAAGCCAAAGGCATTAAGTCGGGTGATCGTGTCGTTATCTATATGCCAATGACGCCTGAGGCGGTGATCGCGATGCAAGCCTGTGCTCGTATCGGTGCCATTCATTCTGTCGTTTTTGGCGGCTTCTCAGCTGACTCACTGCGTGATCGTATCAATGATGCCGGCGCAAAAATGCTTATCACCGCAGATGGCGGCCAGCGTGGGGGTAAAATTGTTGAATTAAAGTCAGCCGCTGACAAGGCACTGGCAGGTGGCTGCCCGAGCATCGAGAATGTGATTGTTTACCAGCGCACCCAACATGATATTCCCATGCAGGCCGGTCGTGATAGCTGGTGGCATGATGCTGTTGCAAACCAAAGCGATGACTGTGAGCCTGAATGGGTTAATGCCGAACACCCTCTCTTCTTGCTTTATACATCCGGCTCCACCGGCAAACCCAAAGGCATCCAGCACTCCAGTGCCGGTTATCTTTTAGGTGCCGCTATGACCAATAGCTGGGTATTTGATTTAAAAGATGATGATGTTTTCTGGTGCACCGCCGATGTTGGCTGGATCACCGGCCACACTTATGTCGCCTACGGGCCCTTAGCAGTTGGTAGCACCATCGTGATCTACGAAGGCGCTCCTACTGTACCCGATGCCGGGCGTTTCTGGAAAATGATCGAAGATCATAAGGTGACGGTATTTTATACTGCCCCGACTGCCATCCGCGCCCTCATGAAACTCGGCGACAGCTACCCAAATGCCTATGATTTGTCATCATTGCGCTTACTGGGCACCGTCGGTGAGCCAATAAACCCGGAAGCCTGGATCTGGTACCACAAAGTCATTGGTAAAGAAAAATGCCCGATTGTTGATACCTGGTGGCAAACTGAAACCGGCAGCAACATGATAGCGCCAATTCCGGGCGTCATTGCCACCAAACCAGGCTCTTGCACCAAAGCTTTACCCGGTATCATTGCTGACGTGGTTGATGATGACGGCAACAGCATCACAGAAGCCAATCGAGGCGGTTACCTGGTGATCAGAAAACCCTTCCCCTCAATGCTGAGAACGATCTGGGGTGATGATCAGCGGTATAAAGATACGTATTACCCCAAGTTCGATGGCCGTTTCTATCTTGCCGGTGACAGCGCCCGTAAAGACGCGGATGGCTACTTCTGGATTATGGGCCGAATTGATGATGTGTTAAACGTTTCAGGCCACCGCCTCGGCACCATGGAAATTGAATCGGCATTGGCTGCGCATGAACTGGTCGCCGAAGCCGCTGTTGTCGGTAAGCCACATGAGGTCAAAGGTGAGTCCATCTTTGCCTATGTTGTGCTCAAAGGCGAGCGCCCGGCTGGCGGAGTGGATGAAGAGCTGACAAAAACATTGCGCAACTGGGTGGGTGAGCAGATAGGTGCGATTGCCAAGCCAGATGAAATCAGGTACTCGGATAACCTGCCTAAAACACGTTCTGGAAAAATCATGCGCCGTCTGCTACGCACAATCGCAAACGGTGAAGAGATCACTTCCGACACTTCCACGCTGGAAAACGAATCAATCCTTGATCAACTTCAGGGTAAAGCCTAAAAACAGATGATTAACAATATGAAAAAGGACTTTCAAGTAACGATACCTGCACCCCCGATTCAAATCGGGGCAGGTATATTTTTACTTTTCCTTGCGTTTTACTGGAAGAGCATTATTGAACTGGTCGATCTCTGGAACAGCAGCTCAACCTATTCCCATGGCTATTTAATCCCGCTGGTCACTCTTTATTTAATCATCAGTAAAAATAAATTGTTAATCAACACGCCGCTCAAACCCTCTCCTTTATTGTTAATACCCTTAGTTTTTACTTTATTGCTCTGGCTTTTTGCAACAATTACAGAAACCAAAACGATCGAATTAAGCCTGTTACCGCTTGTTTTTATTTTCACCTATACCAGCATCATAGGTTATAAGTCTTCTCTTTTAATAGCCACGGCATTGCTGTATTTGCTGCTGGCGGTACCCATTTGGAACATCCTGATACCGACACTGCAAGACATGGCTGTGTTTTTCAACCAACACGCGCTTTCTTTAGCCGGCTTTCCTACCTATATCGAAAACACCAGTGTCACTATACCCGCGGGCACATTTGAAATTGAAGATGGTTGCAGTGGCATAAGATACCTGGTGGTGTCGCTGGCTTTGGGTAGTTTATTTTCTTTAATGAATTACAAAAGCCTAAAGCCTGCGCTGATTCTTTTAGTTTTATCGTTTGTCTTCCCCGTCATACTGAACTGGATTCGAATATACATTATTATTCTGATTGGCCACTTCAGTGAAATGCAAAGCCCACTGGTGACAAAACATCATACCTTTGGCTGGGTATTATACGGCATCAGTTTAATACCTTTTTATTTTATAGCGCATAAATTATCCGCTTTTGAAACAAATACAACAGAAACCGAAGCAAACATCAGCCCTGAAGCCGCAAAGCAATATAGCACTTTATATTATGCGTTTTACATCACACTGCCACTGGCATTTATGATTAGCCCGACATTTTTCTCCAGCTATTTAGCCACAAAAAACATTAAAACTGTCGGCCACATTACTGCTCCTTCTGCCGTATCCCCCTGGCTGGGCCCCATTCATTACAATAAATGGGCGCCAGGATATAAGAATGCCGGTATAAGTAGCAATACGATATACATCGGCAGTGACTCACACCCCGAAATCGCCTTGCATCTTTATTATTATGGCAAAGAGTCTGCAGACAGCGAACTTATCAATGAGAACAATATAATAACAAAAGACGAATACATTAGTTCAGAGAAAGTTTTTCTATTCAAAGACCATAAAATCATTGAAAATATAGTCACGATTCCGGGCATACAAAGCCGCCTTGTTTGGTACTGGTACTATGTCAACAATAAAAGCACCACCAGCCCCATTGAAAGTAAAATTTTACATGCACAAGAACTCATAACAGGAAAGGCAACATCTTCATTAATTGCTGTTAGCACAGAATGTTTCAACCAGTGCAACAGAGAGCGGAGCGAACTGAAACTTTTTTTAGAAAAACATCACAGCAATATTACCGACACATTATCGATGTAAAACAGGCATTAAAATGAACATAAAAAACACCTTAAGTATAAAATTATTATTTCTCATAGTTTTATTGCTGTCTGCTTGTGATGAGAACAAACCGCAAGTAAGCGCTAACGACCACCTTGACCTCGCTCGACTGTATTTCAACAAGGGCGCTTTCAAAGCAAGCGTGATCGAGGCCAGAAATGCCTTACAGATTGAACCTGATAACATTGAAACACTGACCACGATGACAAAGACACTCATCAAACTCAATGACTATGCCTCTGCAAAAAAAACCATCTTACGTGCCATAAGTCTGGACAAAGGCAACGAAGACCTGAAGACAATGCTTGCAAAAAACCAACTACTTGAGAACGATATCGCATCGGCCAGAAAAACAATCGATGCGATTAATACCAGCTCCATACAAAACATTGCAAACTATAACAATACGAAAGCCGATATACTGTTTGCCTTAAAAGACTTCACTGAAGCAAAAAAATGGTATAACAAATCACTAAAACTCGACAAAAAAAATGTTATTTCATTGATCGGCGCCGCAAAATCATCAACGCTTCTGAAACAAGCTGAAGAAGCTGACAAGCTGACACAACAAGCCGTTACATATAACCCCAATAATATAGACGCCTTAATCTGGCAAGCCCAGGTCTATATCTATAAAAAACAATACCGTGATGCTGAAGCCTCGCTTTCAAAAGCAATGGTTGAGCTAGAACAATACGACACGTTAACCAGTGACAAATACATTGCTATAGAGCTGCTTTCAAAGGTCCTGCTGGCCCAGGGGAAGATAGAAGAATCCTTCCGTTTCAGCAACTACCTTAGCCAATCCAGGCCCGGTAAACTGCAGGCCGCCTACAAAAAAGCATTCAGCCTTATATCTAACAAAGACAACATTCTGGAAGCCGAGAAAGCATTTGAAGATGTTTTACGGCAGGCCCCCAGTCACACACCCAGTGGCGTTATGCTTGGTATCATCAACTTTAACAAAGGCGATTATTCACAGGCCGATGAATATTTATCCAAATTTGCCAATGAACACAACAGCGCTTTACGCAGTAAAAAGCTGTTAATTTTAACAAAGATCAAACTTAACAACGCGGACGCCGCTATACAGATTGCATCTGAAAGCTTAAAAACTCATGGCAATGACGCCGACTTACATGCGCTCTCAGGTTATGCATATTTCATAAACAAAAACCTGAAACAGAGCATCATAGCATTAAACACCGCAATCGGGCTGTCTGATAACAATGCGATTTACTATTCAAATATTTCTAGCGTCTACCTTAAAGATAAGGATATCAAAAACGCGCAAAAGTACGCCAAAATAGCATTGAAGCTCAAGCCTGACTCTGTGCAGGCAAAACTTGTACTGATAGAAACGTACCTGGCCAATAACCAAATTAAACAAGCAAAAACGATGGCTACCAACTGGATCAAAAAAACTCCAGGCAACGTGTTAGCTTTAAACACTTCAGCTTCTATCTCACTTAAAAGTAACAATCACTCGGACGCAAAAAAACTTTTTCTAAAAGCCCTGTCAATCGATCCGCTTAACCTTAACGCCAATACAGCTCTGGTACAGTTTGACATCAACGAGAACAATACCGACAAGGCCTACGAAAGACTTTATCTGGTACTTAATCAGCACCCTGAACATAATGCGTCATTATCCATGTTGTTTGAACTTGCTAAAAAAACCAACTCTTTCCACAAGATGGAAAAAATTCTCAGCCTGGTCATCACAAAAAACCCTACAACGATCAACACTCGCTTAGTTTTAGCCCAGTATTATCTGCTGACAAAATCAGCAGATAAAACGTTACAGATTTTTGACCAAATCACTAAACTAGATCCGAGGAATAGCAAAGCTTACATCTTAAAAGCCAAAGCATTGCATTTACAAAACAATAAACAGCAGGCTATTGACACTTATCTTTTGCTGGCTTCAATTCTTCCTGATAATGCGATCGGCTTCACTGAGCTCGGTAAATATTACCTGCAAAACAATAATTCTGGGCTGGCGACTGAGCATGCTAAAAAGGCCTTATTGATTAATAACACTTACCTTGATGCCCACATTTTACTGGTTAAATCGGCTATCCAGAACAGCAACAAGCCTCTGGCTATGCAATCCATTACTTTTGTAAAAGATCAACTGCCCGATTCGCCGCTGGCAGATATAATGGAGACAGAGCTACACCTTAAACTCAATGACACAGAATCGGCATTAAAAGCTCTCGATAGAGCCTGGAAAATCAAAAAGAGCATACAACTCGCCGAGAAATACAAAACTATATTCTTGATTAATAAGCAGGACAAACTTGCGTTTAGAGCATGGCATGAATTATCCAAAGAAAATCCATCAAACCTTAAAGTCCAGGTTGCTTATGCTGCCAGCCTGCACCAGTCTGAGCAATACAATTTAGCCAAACAGGTACTTGAAGCTCAGCTCAGGCTTTCTCCTGACAATGCGGTGTTGCTCAACAACATGGCAGAGATATATCTTCAAACAAATGACCAGCGGGCGCTTGAGACTGCAAAAAGAGCACATGATCTAGCTCCTCACAGCCCAGCTGTTAAAGACACTCTCGGCTGGATATATCTCCAGCAACACAAAGACACGACAAAGGCAATTCCATTGCTACAGCAGGCTTATAATGACAGCTCAAGTCAGGACATTAAACAACACCTCATTATTGCCCTGACACAAGCGGGAAGAACTAAAGAAGCCGACAGCTTAAAATAGCAGGGCGAATATAATGATTCAACAACGCCAGCCAACGGCATTAAAACTGACATTTTGTCAGCTAATTTTACACCTGACAGGATACGTCAGCGCTATCAGGAATAGATAAAAATGCATCATTCCTCCACAAATAACTGTAAAGCTATAAATTAGCCAAATACTGCCGTTATGGCCTATTTTTTTTGTTACAATACTGCTGTTAATATAAATAAATTGATCTTCACATGGACTATAGCGTCAGTTTAATCAGTTACTATTCTGCGGCATTTCTCTACTTTGCGCTTCTCATACGCTCTCTTCCAAATTTAAAAACCGGCATTTCAAACAAGCTCATAGCGTTTTCTGCCTTCATTACCTGTATCTGGTTTTTAATTCTTGCCACACAGCTGCAACTAGACTTATTCGATGTCGCGGTTTATCAGTCACTCGAAATTATAAAATATGCGGCATGGATAGCTGTTCTACTCTCGGTACTCTACACGGCCAGCCACCAGAAACTGATTCGAAACAAAATACTGCTTTCACTGACAATTACAGCATTCACAATCAATGCAGTTTTGTTATCTGTGACCATGACACGACCTTTATTAACAATAAATCAATTCAGCTTTATCTATGGTGCGAAATTTTATTTAATCTGCTTAACAGTTCTTTCTATTTTAGGTCTGGCCCTGGTTGAGCAGGTCATGCGCAATACGCATAAAGATCACCTCTGGAATATCAAGTTCCTGTGTCTGGCTATTGGCGGCATGTTTGCTTATGATTTTTTCATGTTCAGTGATGCTTTATTATTAAATCACATAGAAGAGTCTCTGCTCACTGCCCGTGGCTTTATTCAGATTTTTCTCGTACCGTTACTTTTTATTACCATTTCAAGAAACCCGGTTTGGCGTTTGAAACTGGCTATTTCTCGCCGGGTTGTATTCCACACAGGCACCTTAGCCATCTCCGGTGTTTATCTTATTTTAATGGCGACAGCAGGCTACTACATCAAAGCCACTGGCGGTGAATGGGGTAATTTATTACAGACTATTTTCTTTATTGCTGCTATTTTGGCTTTTTTTATTCTGATTATGTCGCGACAGATGCGCGCCAAACTGGTCGTATATATAAGCCGACATTTCTTCCGTTACCACTATGACTACAGACATGAATGGGTTTCTATGACTAAGGCCCTGTTCATTCAGAATCAGGATGAAAATTTAGCTCACCGTGCACTCACACAAATCAGTTTATTAGTTAACAGTAGCGGTGGCGGCATATGGATAAGAAATGAAGACAACATCTATGTTTATACTGATGACTTAAATGCTAACTGGGATTACTTGCAGCCTAATATCGATGAACAGGACTTCATCATCTATATGAAAGATAAAAACTGGATTATTGATATAGATGAATATAAAGAAGATCAGAAAAATTACCCGGATCTTACACTGCCCAATACCATCCTCTCATTACCCAATGCCTGGCTAATTATTCCTTTAAACATACAGACAACGCTTGTTGGTTTTATTGTCTTGCAACATTCACATGCAAGCTTCGAACTCAACTGGGAAGATTATGATATTCTGAAGATTTCCGGCCACCAGGCGGCCAGCGCATTAGCGCAGATGCTCGACAGCGAAGCCCTTGCAAAATCAAGACAGTTTGATGCTTACAACCAGATGTCCGCTTTTGTGATTCACGACATCAAAACCGTGGTATCACAACTTTCCCTAATGGTAAATAATGCAGAGCAACACCGAACAAACCCGGCTTTTATCGATGACATGATAAAAACCACTGAACACAGCGTCTACAAAATGCAGGGCTTACTTAAGCAACTAAAACGCGAAACGCAGCTAGCCGAGCAGTCTAAGATAAACCTCTCTCAACTGCTTGCTGATGTCGTCTACCAGCATCACAACAACAAACCGGTGCCTCAGCTCACCGGGCATCAAAGCGATATCCATATTCTTGCCTCCTATGATCACATTCATTCTGCAATCACACACATAATTAAAAACGCTCAAGAAGCGACATCTGATGACGGATATATTAAGATATCCCTGTCAACGATAGAGCATACAGCGATAATAAAAATAAGTGACAATGGAATAGGTATGGATACTGAATTTATAAAAAACAATCTTTTCAAACCATTTAGCAGCACCAAAGGATTATCAGGCATGGGAATCGGCGTCTATCAGTGCCGCCAATATATTCGCGCCGCAAACGGTGACATAAGTGTTGACAGCAAATTAAACAAAGGCACGGCATTTACCATCACATTACCTATATACACACAGGAATAAACGGTGAAAGAAAACAAACGATCGCTCTTAGTTATTGAAGATGACCCGGGTCTGCAAAGTCAGATGAAATGGTGTTTTGACAAGGACATTGAAATCATTATAGCTGATGACAATAAATCAGCACTCACTGCGCTCAGGAGGTTTGAGCCGGCCGTTGTTACGCTTGACCTTGGTCTGCCACCTGATCCCGGCGGATCAAGTGAGGGCTTCAAATTACTTGAAGAAATCATAAAACTATCACCGAATACTAAAGTCATCATCATTACAGGGCGTGAGGAAAAAGAAAATGCCGTCAAGGCAATCGGCATGGGTGCTTACGATTTTTATCAAAAACCCGTTGAAGCAGAAACATTAAGCTTTGTTGTAGAACGCGCATTTAAACTAGCAGCACTTGAGCAAAAAACCCGCGAATTCGAGAAAAACCAGGCCCATAATAACAATTACGGCATCATCACATCTAGTCCGGAAATGCTTCATATCATTCAAATGATTGAAAAAGTCGCACCATCTGACATTACAACATTAATACTAGGTAAAACCGGCACGGGTAAAGAATTAATAGCCAAAGCCTTACACAGCGCAAGCAATCGCTCAGATGCACCCTTCTCTGCAATAAACTGTGCAGCCATCCCCGAAAACCTGCTGGAAAGTGAACTCTTTGGCCATGAGAAAGGAGCATTTACCGGTGCTCATACCCAAAAGAAAGGAAAAATTGAAATAACTGATAGTGGTACATTATTTCTTGACGAGATTGGTGATATGCCGCCTCCGTTACAGGCAAAGCTGCTGCGCTTTCTTCAGGAGAGGAGCATCGAGCGAGTCGGCGGCACTCAGGAAATCCCGGTAAACGTCAGAGTAGTTTGTGCCACCCATCAGGATTTACGTAAATTAATCAGTGAAGGCGATTTTAGAGAAGATTTATTCTACCGACTCAGTGAAATTATTATTGACGTACCTTCGCTGCAAGAGCGACAGGGTGACACGGTCATCATTGCCAACGCCTTGCTCGAATCAATCGCAAATGATCAGGGAACAACTAAAAAACGTTTTAATGATGATGCTTTAAAAGCCATTGAGCAGCACCCATGGCCAGGCAATGTCAGGGAGTTGGTCAATAAAATCAAACGCGCGGTGATCATGGCAAATGGGCAATATATAACCGCAGAAGACCTCGATCTTGATACAGATAACAATCAGGATTCGATGCCGTTTAATTTACGTGAAGTTCGTGCAAATGCCGAAAGGCTTGCGATCTTACGAGCGCTCAGCCATTGTCACGGCAAAATCGCCCAGTCATCCAGATTACTGGGTGTAACACGCCCTACCCTGTATACATTACTTGAGAAATATGACATCCCTACCAGACAAAAAGAAAGCCATGAGCTCTAGTCAGTCTCACGTCCCGGCAAAAAAAAAGGAGGCCTGAGGCCTCCTTTTTTTAAAACCACAAAAAAGCTGATTTAAGCTTCTGCCGTCTCGTTTACCGCTTTCATGCTCAGGCGAATACGCCCTTGCTTATCAATCTCAAGCACTTTAACTTCAACGGTTTCGCCTTCTTTGAGCTTATCGGTAACAGCTTCAACACGCTCCTCACTGATTTGAGAAATATGCACCAGACCATCTTTACCCGGTAATATTTCAACAAACGCACCAAAGTCCATGATCTTCTTAACGGTGCCGTTATAGACTTTACCCACTTCAGCATCAGAAGTAATCTGTTCGATACGAATTTTAGCTTCTTCAGCAGCAGCCAGATCAGCTGAGGCAATTTTTATATTACCTTCATCATCGATATCAATGCTGGCGCCCGTTTCTTCCGTAATAGAACGAATAACAGAACCACCTTTACCGATAACATCACGTATCTTGTCTGGATTGATCTTGATTGTTACATAACGAGGCGCATATTCAGACATATCTGTACGTGCTTCTGAAATGACTTTATTCATATCATCCAGAATAGACAAACGTGCTGTTTGTGCCTGCTGTAAAGCCTGATCCATTATTTCGCGAGTGATGCCCTGAATCTTGATATCCATCTGTAAAGCATTAACACCGTTTACAGTACCCGCTACTTTAAAGTCCATATCACCGAGGTGGTCTTCATCACCAAGAATATCAGTAAGAACCGCGAATTTATCGCCTTCTTTAATCAGACCCATTGCAATACCGGCAACAGGTGCCTTCAATGGAACACCTGCATCCATTAAGGCAAGAGAAGTACCGCAAACAGAAGCCATTGAACTGGAACCATTCGACTCAGTGATCTCTGAAACCACACGAATAACATACGGGTATTCTTCTTCGCTTGGCATACATGCCATGATGCCGCGCTTGGCCAGGCGACCATGACCTATCTCACGACGACCCGGGTTACCAACACGACCCGCTTCACCTACAGAGAAGGGAGGGAAATTATAATGCAGCATAAACGGATCGCGACGCGAACCCTCAAGTGCATCAATAATCTGTGCATCACGATCGGTGCCTAATGTCGTTACAACTAATGCCTGAGTTTCACCACGTGTAAACAATGCCGAACCGTGTGTGCGTGGTAAAACACCCGTACGAACGGTAATTTTACGAACGTCATCAGTATTACGACCATCGATACGTTTTTCACCTGCAATAATGCGGCTACGTACGATTTTACCTTCTAACTCATGGAATACAGTGCTGATTTCATCAGCCGACCAGTCATCAGATGCTAATTTTTCAACCGTTGCATCACGCACGATGCCAACAGCAGCATAACGATCCAGTTTTTCAGCAATTTGATAAGCTTTTGTCAGATCAGCTGTTGCAAAATCTGCAATCGCAGCTTCTAAAGCAGTATTAGCTGGCGCAGCTGTCCAGTCCCAGGCCGGTGTAGCCACTTCCTGGGCGAGCTCACTGATGGCAGCAATGACAGTCTGTAATTGCTCATGGCCATACATAACCGCATCTAACATAACCTGTTCAGATAACTGATCAGCTTCAGATTCAACCATCAGTACCGCATCAGATGTACCCGCCACAACAAGATCCAGTTTTGAATCTTTAAGCTGAGCATAGGTCGGGTTCAGCACATAGCTGTCATTGATATAGCCAACGCGCGCTGCACCAATAGGGCCATTAAATGGCGCACCACTGATTGCTAACGCTGCCGAGGCGCCAATCAAGGCACCGATATCTGGATCAATTTCAGGGTTCAGGGACATAACGGTGGCAATGATCTGCACTTCGTTAGTGAAACCTTCGGGGAATAAGGGACGAATTGGACGGTCAATTAATCGACTCGTCAATGTTTCTTTTTCGCTTGGGCGGCCTTCACGCTTGAAGAAACCACCCGGGATTTTACCCGCAGCGTAGGTTTTTTCCTGGTAATTTACAGTCAGTGGAAAAAAGTCACGACCGGCAACTTCTTCTTTGACTGCAACAGCTGTAACCATGACGACAGTACCGTCCATGTCTACAAATACTGAACCTGAAGCCTGGCGTGCAATTTCACCAGTCGATAAAGTGACGGTATTGTCACCATATTGAAATGTTTTTGTTATAGGATTCACTGGTTTGTTTCCTTGATGGGGGGCCGATTTACTCGTAACCCCGTCAGCAGGGCAAAAAACCAGTAAAACAGCCCTTACAATATATTAGCGACGCAGCCCTAAACGGGTGATGAGGTCTTTATAACGCCCCTGATTTTTACCTTTCAGGTAATCCAGCAATTTACGGCGCTGATTAACCAACTTCAACAGACCACGACGTGAGTGATGATCGTGTTTATGACCTTGAAAATGACCTGTTAAATCAGTAATTCGTGCCGTTAATAGAGCCACCTGAACTTCTGGTGAGCCGGTATCATTTTCTACAGTCTGGTAAGACTTTACTATTTCCGCCTTGTTGGCGCTGGTTAATGCCATTGATTGCTCCTGAACAATATATAGCTAATACTAATCGAAAGATTTTAACATGATATTCAACCATGACAAAACTTGTTTTTGATTTTTAGAGTATTTTAAGCTAAAAATCTGTTAATTCTTTGTGTTTTAAGGAAAATTGCTAAAATCAGTATAATCTTAACACTGTGTATTCATTAAACGTTTCGGCGCGACCAGACCATCATCGTTTATTTCCCCGATGCCTAAAAAGCGCTTTTCGTCATATAGCCTCACCAAACCATTTGCAGGGGCCTTAGGCACACGCACAGCCTGACCTAAACGCAAATAATACGATAAATCATCGTTCAACCTTAGCTCCGGCATTGTCATAATACCCGCGTCCACTGCTAGCAGTTCTTTATCCAGCTGAAGTTCACCTTGCTCTGCAAGCTCTTCAAGCTGCGCCATGGTTACCATTGGAAAACCGCTGAAACTACCCACATCAAGCCTGCGCAGCTGTGTCACATAAGAGAGCGTATTTAAGGCTGCGGCCACATCCTCTGCCAGCGTCCTGATATAGGTGCCTTTTGAACAGGCAACCTTCAACTCAACCTGCTGCTGCTGAAATGACAATAGTTCTATTTCACTGATATGTATGCGGCGCGACTTACGCTCAACTTCAAGCCCTTTTCTAGCCAACTCATAAAGTCGCTGGCCGTTATGCTTTAACGCGGAATACATAGGTGGAATCTGCTCACTCTCACCCAAAAAAGAGTCGATCACCGATTCAATCTGCTGTTGCGTTACCGCATCACAAGGTTTGGTCTCTATCACCTCACCTTCCGCATCACCTGTTGCCGTTCGCTCGCCCAGCTTAAAGCTGACCTGATACACTTTATCGGCTTCCAGCAAATACTGTGAGACCTTGGTCGCTTCGCCCAGGCAAATTGGAAGCATGCCGGTTGCCAGAGGATCAAGACTACCCGTATGACCGGCCTTAGCGGCATTGAATAAGCGCTTAACTATCTGCAGCGCCTTATTTGAGCTCATATGAAGCGGCTTATCTAACAATAAAATACCGCTGACAGAACGGCCTTGAGACTTGCGACGAGACATATTGAAACTCTTAGGTATTCAGGTAAAGATTAGAAATGATTATTCTGTGGCATCATCAATCAGGCCTTTTTCTGCGTCGTCTTTGCGTGCCGCATTGATGAGGTCTGTCAGATGAGCGCCGCGCTCGAGACTTTCATCATAGATGAATTTAAGCGCAGGCACGATACGAGCGTTGATTTCAGCCGCCAGTTTTTTCCGCAAAAAACCAGAGGCCCGGTTTAACGCCTGCACCGTTTCGTCTTTGTCTTCTTTATTCATCACACTGCAATAAACCGTAGCATGACTTAAGTCTCGACTTAATTTAATAGCTGTAAAAGACACCATCGCAACCCGGGGATCCTTGACTTCGTTCTGAACAAGCGCAGATAACTCTCTGCGGATTTGCTCTCCCAAGCGCTGGCTACGTGTAAATTCTTTGGCCATTTATATCAACTTAGAGCGTACGTTTCACTTCAATACGATCAAATACTTCGATTTGATCGCCCGGGCGCACATCAGTGTAATTCTTAACTCCGATACCGCACTCAGTACCACTTCGAACCTCATTCACATCATCTTTAAAGCGACGCAGTGATTCCAGTTCACCTTCGTAGATAACAATGTTTTCACGTAAAACACGTATCGGCTGGTCTCTTTTGATCGTGCCTTCAGTCACAATACTGCCGGCAATAGAACCAAATTTTGGCGACTTGAAGACATCTTTAACTTCAGCCAGACCGATAATTTTTTCTTCGTATCTAGCATCTAACATGCCGGTTAATGATGCTTTAACCTGATCAATTAAATCATAGATGACGCTGTAATAATGCAGATCAACATCACGCTCTGAAACCGCGCGTCTGGCCGAAGCATCGGCACGAACATTAAAACCGAGAACCACTGCATTTGAAGCTGCCGCCAAGGTTACATCTGTTTCTGTGATTCCACCCACACCACTGCCTACGATAGTGACATCAATTTCATCATTACTTGCAGCCAGCTTCATTAAGGAATCACGTATAGCTTCAAGCGAACCCTGCACATCGGCTTTAACCAGCACATTCAGCACCTTGATTTCATCAGCACCCATGTTGTCGAACATAGAGTCAAGCTTGGCTTGTTGCTGAGTCGCAAGACGCACATCACGTTCTTTATGATAACGCATTTCGGCAACTTCACGTGCTTTACGGTCATCTTCAACAACCAGTGCTTCATCACCAGCCTGAGGTGTTCCCGACAGACCCAGTACAACTACCGGTATTGATGGACCCGCTTCTTCGATAGGCCGTGCATTCTCATCAAACATAGCCCGCACACGACCGTATTCCTGGCCGGCAAGCAAGATATCGCCTTTCTTAAGGGTACCCTCTTGCACCAATACCGTTGCAATCACGCCGCGGCCTTTATCTAGCGATGCTTCAATCACCGTACCTTTTGCTTTGCCTTCCACACGCGCCGTCAACTCAAGCAGCTCAGCCTGTAAACTAATGGCTTCAAGCAGGGCTTGTATACCGTCACCTGTTTTAGCTGAAACATGTACAAACATGTTTTCACCGCCCCAGTCTTCCGGGATCACTTCATGGGCACTCAATTCATTTTTAACACGTTCTGGATCAGCGTCTTCTTTGTCAATTTTATTGACCGCAACAATCAACGGTACTTTGGCAGCTTTAGCGTGTTGAATGGCTTCAATAGTCTGCGGCATTACACCGTCATCGGCAGCCACCACTAATATCACAATATCGGTCGCCTGCGCACCACGAGCACGCATTGATGTGAAGGCAGCATGTCCCGGTGTATCAAGGAAGGTGATAACACCTTTTGCTGTTTCAACGTGATAAGCGCCGATATGCTGGGTAATACCACCCGCCTCAGCAGAAGTTACTGTTGACTCACGAATATAATCCAGCAAAGACGTCTTACCGTGGTCAACGTGGCCCATGATTGTTACCACAGGAGGACGCAGCACTTTCTCTATATCAGAATCTTCACCATGTGACAGTAAGGCTGCTTCTCGCGCGCCTTCACTTACAGTCTTAACAGTATGTCCCATTTCCTCAGTAACCAGCACAGCTGTTTCCTGATCGATTACCTGATTAATGGTCGCCATTACGCCCATTTTCATCATAACCTTGATCACTTCCGAGGCTTTTATCGACATCCGTGATGCCAGCTCAGCCACCGTTATGGTATTGGAAATCTCTACTTCACGGACAACAGGTGCAACCGGCATTTCAAAGCCGTGTTTAGAATCAGCTGCGGCAACGTGTTTTGCCGGCATCTTTTTCTTACGCTTGCCCCGCTTGTCTTTAGAAACATGCAACTCCTGACGATCAATATCGCCAGACGCTTTTTTACCCTTTTTGGCTTTTTTGCGTGTATCTGTCTGCGTTTTTGCTTCGGAATCTGCGCGCTTCTGATCGGCTTCCTGTTTAAGACGTTCTGCTTCAGCCTTGCGACTTTCTTCTTCTTTTAATTTGCTTTCAGCTTCTTTAGCGGCATCAGCTGCTGCTTTTTTACGCGCCTGCTCTTCTTCTTCAGCTTTTTTAGTTGCCGCTTGATCAGCTTTTTTCGCAGCATTGGCTTCCACCAATACCTGATCATCTTCCTGACGCTTTTCTTTTTCTTCAATCAACTTGTTGAGCTCTTCCTGCTCAGGATTGACAGCGTCACTTCGCTTCACATAAGTACGTTTTTTGCGTACCTCTACGCTCACAGTTTTAGGTCTGCCTGCCGCAGCACCGCCTCCGCTGACTTTGAGCTCACTGACAGTTTTTCGCTTTAATGTAATCTTTTTGCTGCTGCTCAGGTCTTTATCTTTTTTGCCATGGATATTACGCAAAAAATTCAGCAGCTGTGCTTTATCAGCATCACCTATAACAGTATCTTCATTATCTATTTGCAAACCTGCTTCTTTACATTGCTCCAGCAGACGCTCAACTGGTGTATCCACAGTCTTTGCAAGTTGTTTGACAGTCACTTCTGACATATTAGTCACATCTCCAGTCGCGTTTATTCTGCATCACTATTTTCAAACCAGGGTTTACGTGCCGTCATAATTAGCTCACCAGCTCTTTCTTCATCCATGTCATCAATCACCATTAATTCATCAATAGACTGCTCAGCAAGATCATCCATTGTTGATATATTAATAGCAGCTAAGGCATGCGCCAGGGTATTATCCATACCTTCCATTGCCAGTAAGTCTTCAGACGGCTGTACATCACTGGAAGTTTCTTCTTTGGCGATCGCTTTGGTCAGCAACCAGTCGCGCGCTCTGCCGCGCAACTCGGCGACGATATCTTCATCAAACTCTTCGATATCAACCAGCTCTGACTCAGGCACATAAGCGACTTCTTCAACATTGCTGAAGCCTTCAGCCACAAGAATATTTGCAACTTCCTCATCAACATCGAGGCTTTCCATAAATATCTTCAGCGTGTTTGCCGCTTCACTTTCATTTTTCTCAGAGGCCTGCTCTTCAGTCATCACATTCAGTTCCCAACCGGTCAATTGAGAAGCCAGTCGGATATTCTGTCCGCCACGACCTATCGCCTGTGATAGTTTATCTTCCGCAACGGCAATATCCATGCTGTGCAGTTCTTCTTCGACAACAATCGACAGCACTTCTGCCGGTGACATGGCATTGATAACATATTGCGCTGGATTTTCATCCCACAAGATAATATCGACACGCTCACCTGATAACTCATTGGACACGGTTTGCACTCGAGAACCACGCATACCGACACAAGCGCCAACCGGATCCAGCCGGGCATCGTTGGTTAATACCGCTATCTTTGCTCTGGCACCCGGATCACGGGCAGCACCTAATATTTCAATAAGGCCCTGACCCACTTCCGGCACTTCAAGCTTGAACAGCTCAACCAGGAATTCCGGAGCCGTACGGCTGACAAACAACTGTGGCCCGCGCATTTCTTCACGAACCTCTTTTAAATAACCGCGCAGGCGATCACCCGGGCGAACCTGTTCTCTCGGGATCAGCTCTTCGCGGGCAATGAATGCTTCTGCATTATTGCCAAGATCGAGATAGACATTGCCGCGCTCAACACGCTTAACAACACCCATGATAAGCTCGCCAACTTTATCGCGATAGGCTTCGACAACCTGCATGCGTTCTGCTTCACGAACTTTTTGTACAATAACCTGCTTCGCCGTTTGTGCCGCGATGCGCCCGAACTCAACCGATTCGATTTCGTCTTCAACAAAATCACCGGCCTGAATCTCCGGCTGATCAATTTGTGCAGCTTCAAGTGTTATCTCTCGGGTAGGGAATTCCAGCATACCGTCTTCAGCATCGGCAAGATCAATGACTTCCCAGCGACGGAATGTTTCATATTCGCCTGACTCACGATCGATGCAAACTCGCACCAGAATATCATTACGATGACGCTTTCTAGTTGCCTGCGCTAACGCCGACTCTATCGCACTAAAGATGATTTCTTTTTCAACACCCTTTTCATGGGAGACTGCATCAACTACGTATAAGATTTCTTTGTTCATTACCGAGATCCACTCTGAACCAGGTTAATACTTAGGTATAATTCGGGCTTTTTCAATTGCGGCAATTGGTAACTCATATTCTTCACCATCGACTTCAATCCTGGCCTGATCAGCTGTAACACCAACTAATATACCCGTAAAATTTCTTCTGTTATCCATGCCAACTGGCATAGTCATTTTAATTTTAACTCTGTTACCGGCAAAACGCTCAAAATCAGAGGTTTTACGTAACGGCCGATCCAGCCCGGGAGAAGACACTTCAAGATTGTAACGTGCACTCATAGGCTCTTCGACATCAAACAAGGCACTTAACTGCAAACTTACCTTGCCACAATCATCGGCAGTAATACCGTTTTCTTGGTCGATATAAATACGCAGAATATTCATGCCATCCTGGCTCAAATACTCAATTTCAACCAGCTCATAACCAAGCCCGGTTACAACCGGCTCAACCATAGCCCAAAGAGCATCATTATTCTGGCGCATAAATTCCTGTTCATTATCTACAAATAAAAATAGGCCCTATAGGCCTATTATACTCTACACCCGATAACAAAAACGAAAGGCGTAGAAACAAAAAAACCTCGTATATTCGAGGTCTCTAAGTGGTAGCGGAGGTAGGATTTGAACCTACGACCTTCGGGTTATGAGCCCGACGAGCTGCCAGACTGCTCCACCCCGCATCAACTAAGTGGCGTATTCTACTGGGTTATAAATAAAAAGCAAGCCGTATTTATTATTTATGGAAAGTATATCGATAAATGAAGCCAGGCACTGCAAAAACCAGAAACATAAAAAAGGTCACGGCATAAAATTCCCAATCCTGGGCATGAATCTGGCCGTTTATTTTACTCTCAAGCAGCAGACCTATCAGTCCAACTACAAAATACAATACAAGCACTTCCAGCAAGCGGTAGCCTGCCTTTTTCTCTGCACCTGCGTCAAGCACAAAAAAGAAAAACAGGCGATTATTGATGAAGGGTGCGTTAGCCGCAACGAGAGCCAGAGCTAACAGGCTCCATATTATAAAGTCATTATTCATACAGTCGTATTCAGTGTTCTTGTTACGAACCTGGCCTTAACAAGTTAAAAAGAGAGTCTAAACCGCAAATACAGAGAAGCACAGTGCCATTAACGCGCCGGGGTAAACGCCTAATAATAAAATAATGAGGCCATTAAAACTCAAAGCAATCTGCATGCCGGGTGTATTATCAATGGCGGCGGTTTCAATCGGCTCATCAAAATACATTAACTTAATCACACGCAAGTAGTAATAAACGCCAATAATTGAGAAAAATACCCCGACTAACGCCAGCCACAGCATATCAATCTCAATTACTGCACTCAGCACCGATAACTTAGCCCAAAAGCCGACGGTTGGCGGCACACCCGCCATCGAAAACATGAATATTAACATCATAAAGGCAAACCAGGGGCTGCGCTGGTTCAAACCTTTAAGGTCGCTAAGCTCTTCCGATTCAAAACCTGCTCTGGCCAGCAATAAGATAATGCCAAAGCCACCCAGGGTCATTAATGAATAGACCAGAATATAGAACATGGCGCTGGAATAACCGGCTTTAGTACCGGCTAACAAGCCTAATAATATAAAACCCACATGTGAAATCGTCGAGTATGCCAGCATACGTTTTAAATTTGTCTGCGCAATGGCAATAATATTGCCAACAGCTAAGGATAAAACAGCCAGAATGATTAACATGCCTTGCCATTCATTATGAAGCGAGCCCATGGCTTCAACCAGAACACGTATGATAATGGCAAAGCCGGCGATCTTTGGTGCACTGGCAATGTAACTGGTTACTGTAGTAGGCGCACCGTGGTAGACATCTGGCACCCACATATGAAAAGGTACCGCACCGAGCTTGAATGACAACCCAACAATCAAAAATACCAGACCAAAGATCAAACCAATGTTCATTTCAGTTTGCTTTATTAAGCTACTGGCAATATCGGTGATATTCATGCTGCCGGTAATGCCATAAACAATTGAAATACCGTATAACAGCATGCCGGATGCTATCGCGCCCAATATGAAATATTTCATGGCTGCTTCAGCCGACGTACCCGACTCACGGTTAAACGCGACCATCGCATACATAGACAATGACAACAGTTCCAGACCCAGATACAACGTCAGCATATGGTTGGAGGATACCATCAGCATCATTCCCAGCACACCAAACAGGCCGAGCACGTAAAACTCACCCTTGAAAATATTTCGGTCTTTCAGGTAGTCTCTTGAATAGACAAAGACCAGCGCAACAACAGCACAGATAAATATTTTCAAAATATCGGCCAGCGGATCAACCACAAAGGTGCCATTAAAGGCTTCTGCTCGCTGGCCTGACATATTCATCCATATTAAAACCAGGCTACCGATTAAACTAAACTGGGCTATCAAATAAGAAGCATTTCGTTGTGACTGTTTCAGAAAAACATCAACGACCAAAAGCAGACAAGTCATCGATAATAAAAAAATCTCTGGCCAGGCAATAGAAATATTTAGAGCGTCCAACGTCATAACAGCAACCTTTAAAGCTTGGAAACAGCAATATGGTGTAACAGATTATTAACCGATGCATGCATCACATCGATTAACGGTGCAGGCCATAAGCCCAGAATCAATACAGCAATTGCCAGCAAAGACATAATTAAAACCTCACGGGCATTCAAATCATTTAATTTAGCTACATTTTCATTGGCCACATCACCAAAGTAAACACGTTTAACCATCCACAACGTGTATGCAGCGCCAATGATCAGCGTCAAAGCCGCCAGAAATGCAAACCAGAAATTGGCTTTAAATGCAGCCAGAATTACCATGAATTCGCCAACAAAACCCGAGGTGCCCGGCAAACCCACATTAGCCATCGCAAAAAACACAGCGAATGCCGTGAACACCGGCATGGTATTCACTACTCCGCCGTAATCTGAAATATTTCGACTGTGCATGCGATCGTATAAAACGCCTATCGCCAAAAACATGGCAGCCGATATAAAGCCGTGTGAAACCATTTGAATCATGGCACCCTCAACAGCCAGTACCGCTCCTGTTAGATTTGAATTGGCCGGATTTTCCCAGATCATAAAGACAATAAACAGGCCCAGTGTCACGAAACCCATATGTGAGATGGAAGAATACGCGACCAGTTTCTTCATATCATTTTGCACCAGCGCGACAAAACCGATATAAACCACTGCCGTCAATGACATTAAGATTACTAACCAGTCAAGCATATGACTGGCATCGGGCGTAATCGGCAAACTAAAGCGTATAAAACCGTAACCGCCAATTTTCAGCATAATAGCTGCCAGAATCACAGAGCCGCCTGTTGGTGCTTCCACGTGCGCATCAGGCAACCAGGTATGAACCGGCCACATCGGGACTTTTACCGCAAAAGCCATCAAGAAAGCCAAAAATATCCAGAACTGCTCGTCCATCGACAACTTCAAATTATGCATCTCAAGAATGCTGAAGCTGCCCGACTGATAATACATATAAATCATTGCAATCAGCATAAAGACCGAGCCAATGAAGGTATAAATAAAGAACTTAATGGTTGCATATACCCGGTTAGGACCGCCCCAGACCCCGATAATAATAAACATCGGTATCAGCATGCCTTCCCAGAAAACATAAAAGAAAATGGCATCCAGTGCAGAAAAGACGGCAATCATGAGTCCTTCCATGATCAGGAAAGCCGCCATATATTGAGACGGTTTAGTTTTAATAACATCCCAGCCGGCGATCACAACAATAACGGTAATAAAGGCCGTTAAAATAATCAGCGGCATCGAAATACCATCAACACCAAAATGGTAATTGATACTAAAGCTGCTTACCCAGGGATAAAACTCTACAAACTGCATGGCAGACGTTGAGTTATCAAAGCCTGTAAACAATGAGAGGCTTAGAATAAACGTTGCGGTAGAAAATATTAATGCCAGACGTTTCGCACCCTGAGCACCACCGTGATCACCGGCAAGCAATACCACCAGACCACCGAGTATTGGTGTCCAGACAAGTAAACTAAGTAATGGCCAATCAGCAAACATGAGTTAGTACCCTAATTTCTAATATTATTGTTATATTAAGCAACGTTAAAATAAAACAAATTCTGTTAATAAATAAATCACACCGATAATCATCGCAAAGGCATAGTGGTATAAATAACCGCTCTGTACTTTACGAATGAACATTGAAAACAGGCCGACCAGCTTCGCACTACCGTTAACGAGCAGACCATCAATTAATGCAACGTCACCAACTTTCCATAAACCCTTACCCAGAGAGATGCTGCCATCACCGAATATCTTTTGATAGGCGTTATCAAACCAGTATTTATTCATCAGCAAGTTATAGACTGGCAGAATTTTCTGTTTAACTTTTTCAGCCGCCGCCGGTTCTTTCATATACATATACCAGGCCAACAGGAAGCCGGCGAGTGCAAACCATACAGCAAAGCCCATCATGCCATGCAAGACAAAACCAAACTGACCATGGTAACTTTCAGCCACTTTCGCCAACACATCATGCTCTGGCAACACCGTAATCACACCCTCAAAGAAATTACCGAACAACATTGGCTCGATGGTAAACCAGCCAATAAACACAGAAGGTATAGCCAGTAAAATTAAGGGCACGGTAACCACTAAAGGACTTTCGTGGCAGTGCGATTTTGTTTTTTCATCCATTCTTTCCTTGCCATGAAAGACCAGGAAGTAGAGACGGAATGAATAAAATGATGTGATCACTACGCCACTTAATACTGCAAAATAAGCAAAACCAGAGCCAAAGATTTCAGAGTGAGAAACGGCTTCTATGATCGCGTCTTTTGAGAAGAAGCCAGAAAACCCCGGAAAGCCAATTAATGCCAGCGTACCGATCAGCATCGTCATATAGGTGATCGGTGTGTATTTTTTTAGACCACCCATTTTGCGCATATCTTGCTGATGATGCAGCGCAATGATAACGGAACCTGCCGCCAGGAATAACAGCGCTTTAAAGAAAGCGTGAGTCATTAAGTGGAAAACAGCCGCTGAATAAGCTGATGCACCCAGGGCTACAGTCATATAACCTAACTGCGACAATGTTGAATAGGCAATGACACGTTTTATATCATTTTGAACGATACCAATAAGCCCCATGAACAATGCCGTGATCGCACCGATGATCATGACAAAACTGAGCGCGGTCTCTGAAAGTTCAAACAGCGGCGACATTCTTGCCACCATAAAGATACCCGCTGTTACCATCGTCGCAGCATGAATCAAGGCCGAGATAGGTGTCGGGCCTTCCATAGAGTCCGGTAACCAGACATGCAAGGGAACCTGTGCCGATTTACCCATCGCGCCAATAAACAGCAAAATACAAATCACCGTCATCAACGCAAACTCAGTATCCCCAAAGATACTGATATTGGTCTTAGCCATCTGCTCTGATTGCTGAAAGACCTCTTTATAATCGAGTGAACCGGTATACATGACAATCGCGGCAATACCTAAAATAAAACCAAAGTCACCGACCCGGTTCACCAGAAAGGCTTTCATATTGGCAAAAATAGCCGTGTCTTTTTTATACCAGAAGCCAATCAATAAATATGACACCAGGCCCACAGCTTCCCAGCCGAAAAACAGCTGCATAAAGTTATTCGACATAACCAGCATTAACATTGAGAAGGTAAACAATGAAATATAACTAAAGAAACGCTGATAACCCGGGTCATCATGCATATAACCGATTGTGTAAATATGCACCATCAGCGATACACCGGTCACTACACACATCATCATTACAGATAACGAGTCAATCAAGAAACCAATTTCAAATCGAATGCCATCACTGATCATCCAGGTATAAACAGACTGATTAAAAACCTCACCCTGGTCAAAAACAATATGGTTAAAGGCTATTAATGAAAGCAAAAAGGAAAGACCAACACCTGCAATAGTGACGATATGCGAGCCGGCTCTGCCAATCTTCTTACCGAAGAAGCCTGCGACAATGGCTCCAACTAACGACGCCAACGGAATGGCCAGATATAAATTTTGCATGACTTATCCCTTCAGACTATTCAGATCATTAACATTTATAGTGCTACGGGTTCTGAATAACACAACCAGTATCGCCAGCCCTATTGCCGCCTCTGCAGCCGCAACTGTCAGTATAAAGAAGACAAAAATCTGCCCGGAGATATCACCGAGAAAGTGGGAAAAGGCAACAAAGTTTATATTTACTGCCAGCAACATCAATTCAACGCACATTAACAATACGATGATATTTTTTCTGTTTATAAATATTCCGGCGATACTAATCGCAAACAAAACAGCGGCCAAGATCAGATAACTGGATAACGGGATCATATATATTCTGCCTTATAACAGTCTGACACTGCACAGTCATTTATTGTATTCATTTATTCGGAATCCATCTTCACAACACGCAGCCGGTCTTCTTTTTTCACCATTACCTGTTTAGCAGGAGACTGATACTTGGTATTAGGCCGGCGACGCATGGTTAATGCAATGGCAGCGATTATTGCCACCAGCAAAATCACAGCTGCAATTTCAAACTGCAAAACATATTCAGTATATAAAACCGAACCGAGTTCCTTGGTATTACTGTAATCAGCGGCTTTTGGTACCGGCAAAGGATATGACTGAATGCCAAACTTTGCCGAACCAACCACCATAATCATTTCAGCCGCCATTACAACCGCCACCAGAATACCGACCGGCAAGTATTGAATAAAGCCTTCTTTGAGTCTTGCCAGATTCACATCCAGCATCATGATGACGAACAGAAACAGCACCATTACCGCGCCGACATAAACAAGGATAAGTGTAATTGCCAGAAACTCGGCCTCAAGTAGCAGCCAGATAGCCGACGTCGTAAAGAACGTTAGTATAAGAAATAATGCCGAGTGGATAGTATTTCGGGACACAACCACAGCACTCGCCGACAACAGCAGTGCCAGTGAAAACAAATAAAATATAACTTCCTGAAAACTCATATCACTCGTCTCTTAAAATTTATCTATATGTTGAATCAGCTTGTTTACAGGCTGCAATATCATTTTCGAACTTATCACCGACTGCCAGTAGTTTCTCTTTTGTCATGATTTGCTCACCGCGCTTTTCAAAATGGTATTCAAACACGGATGTTTCAACAATAGAGTCAACCGGACAGGCTTCCTCACAAAATCCGCAAAAAATACATTTGAATAAATCGATATCATACCGGGTCGTTCTGCGGGAGCCGTCTTCGCGCACTTTAGAATCTATCGTAATCGCCAGCGCCGGGCACACCGCTTCACACAACTTGCAGGCAATGCAACGCTCTTCACCATTCGCATAACGACGCAAGGCATGCAAACCCCTAAACCGGTTTGAGATTGGTGTCTTTTCTTCCGGGTACTGCACGGTAACCTTTCTGGCAAAAAGATAACGACCTGTCAGCATCATGCCTTTGAACATTTCCAGTAACAGAAAACTTTGAAGATAATGTTTAAGAAGTCTCATAGTATCTACCTACAGCGCCACTGAAATCGACCAGGGGCCAACTTTCATCAGAAACATAATGGCTTCGACAAATAACCAGATGATCGTTACCGGAATAAATACTTTCCAGCCCAGTCGCATAATCTGATCATAACGATAACGAGGGAAGGTTGCCCTCAACCAAAGGAAAACAAAAACAAAAAATGATGTTTTTATCAGGAACCAGGCAATACTGGGCTGAGTTAAAAATTCAAGACTCGTGCCAGACAGCACACCGAAGCCCTGAAGCGGCGACAACCATCCGCCAAGAAACAAAATAGCCGTCAGCGCAGCAATCAATATTATGTTGGCATATTCTGCAAGGAAAAAGACGGCAAATGCCATGCCTGAATATTCCACATGGAAGCCGGCAACGATCTCAGACTCCCCTTCTGCCACATCGAAAGGAGCACGGTTAGTTTCAGCGACCCCCGAAATAAAATAAACAAAGAACAGTGGCAATAATGGCCAGATATACCAGCTGCCGACACCACCCGACTGACCCATTACTATATCGTGCAAGTTAAGACTACCGGCGGCCATTAAAACCCCAACCAGCGCGAAACCCATGGCGATTTCATAGGCGACAATCTGTGCTGCCGAACGCAGCGCACCCATCATTGCGTACTTAGAATTTGATGCCCAGCCCGCGATAATAACACCATAAACACCCACCGAGGTCAGTGCCAGAATGTATAACAAGCTCGCATCTAATGAAGATAACAGTAAGGTATCGTTAAATGGAATCACGGCCCATGCAGCCAGTGAAGGCCCGATGGCTAAAATAGGCGCTACCAGAAACAGGAAACGATTGGCATTCGTAGGAATGACTATTTCCTTGAACATCAATTTAACGGCATCAGCAATAGGCTGTAACCAGCCGCGGGGACCAACCCGGTTCGGCCCGATTCTCACCTGCATATAACTGATAATTTTTCTCTCAGCATAAGTAGTATAAGCCACGGCCAGCATCAACGGTGCGACGATTGCAACAATTTTAAACAACACCTGCAAAGCATCAGGCATCCAATTCCATACTGATATCAGCATTTCAAGCATGGTCATAAACCCTTAAATTTTTTCCACAGTTATGGTGCTATATGCACCACCCAAACCAGCTGTTTCTGCCAAACCTGCCGGTATACCTATATTATTGTCAGCGATAGCTTCGTCTATCGACAGAGCCATTACAATCGTCTTATTATTTTGTTTAATACAGACTTTGTCCGCTGCCTTTATTTTTAACTTATCAGCTTGTTTAGAATTTAGTTTTACAAAAGCCACGTTTGCATCGTCTGTTTGTTGCAATGGCACTGATCTGCGTACCAGCATATCGCCCGCATAAATCGGTGTATCACCCATACGCACGATGCCAGCAAGATCTGCATACTGAGCCACAGTATCAGCGACCTTGTTATTATCGAGCGATATATCAGAGCAAAATGTTTTCAGCTCCTGCATAACATCATCTGATGAAAGCTGCTCAAAACCATCAAGGTCAAACTGGTTTGCCAGTACCCGTATCACCTTCCAGCCAGGACGAGACTCACCCAAAGGCGAGACACAGCCCTTGGCACTTTGCCAAAAACCTTCCATATTGACATAACTGCCCGAGGTTTCAGCGAAACTGGCAACTGGCAGGATCACGTCTGCGTATTCTTTCATCGCGTCACTTGCATAGGCGCTCAATACGACAACAAATTCTGCTTCTTTCATCGCCATCAATGCACCGGCAGAATCACTGCAGTCTAACTCAGGCTCAACATTCAGGTTAATAAAAGCTTTTGTATTGCCCTTCAGCATTTGTGCTGCATCAGCACCAGCCGAAGCCGAAGCAACACCGCCGGCCAGGCGATGAGGCACGGCACCGGCCAGCCAGGCGCCGGCTGTATTTGAAAACTCAGGCGTATAAGCCAGCTGACTCTGTGTATTGCTGGCAATTTCGTAAGCTAAAGAGCGGATCAGTGCAAACTGTGGGTGATTAACGGCAATATTGCCGAGCAGAACCACTGACTTATCCGCTTTATCCGATGATAAGGCATCAACAATCGCTTTATGCTGCGTTGTTACCGTCGCTGCATTTACAATTGTTTGTAAATGCGCCGCAACAGCTTGTGTCGATTTCTCACAAGCGGCTTTTGCAAGCGCTGCAAGCTCAGGCACCATTTCGCCAATGTCTGTCACCAGGCCTGTTTTAACTTTAAAATTAAACCGATAATCGCAAGGGTTAACAAAGCTGACATTGGCATCATGGTGCTGAACCGCTTTGCGAATACGGTGGGCGACAATCGGCTGTTCTTTACGAATATTGCTGCCCACTAACAGCAGCGAATTAACCTTTTCTATGTCTTTAATATTCATACCCAGCCAGGGCATAACTGGCGCGCTGTGCTGGTCTGAAAAGTCAACCTGACGCAGTCGATGGTCAATATTATTAGAACCAATACCTCGCATCATTTTCTGCAACAGATACAGCTCTTCTAAGGTTGAGGTAGCCGAAACCAGAGAAGCGATACTTTCAGCGCCACTGGCTTTAATGATTTTATTTAGTGCGGCATGACTGGTTTCAAATGCCGTCTGCCATTCGGTTTCAACCCATTCTCCGTTTTCTTTTACCAGTGGTCGCGTCACACGATCATTGCTATAGATGCCGGCATAGCTGAAGCGGTCACGATCTGAAATCCAGACTTCGTTGAGGTCTTCGTTATCACGTGGTGCAACCCGAACCACCTTGTCACGTAAAGTATGAATAAAAATATTCGAGCCGACAGAGTCGTGCGGTGCAATCGCCGGGTGCTGTGTCATTTCCCAGGCACGTGCCGCGTATTGAGAAGGTTTTGCCGTCAATGCGCCCACCGGACATATATCGATCACATTGCCGGACATTTCAGAAGCCACTGATTTTTCAATATAAGTACCGATTTCCATGCTATCGCCGCGACCAATACCGCCAAGTTCGCGCATGCCGGCAATCTCTTCACCAAAACGCACACAACGGGTACAGTGAATACAGCGGGTAAACTCGGTAGCAATCAACGGACCGATATTTTTATCGAAAACTACGCGCTTAGTATCGGAATATTGAGAGACATCACCGCCATAACCCATGGCAACATCCTGTAACTCACATTCACCGCCCTGATCACAGATCGGGCAATCCAAAGGGTGATTAATTAACAGGAATTCCATAGTGGATTTCTGAGCATCGAGCGCTTTTTGAGAGAGCGTATGCACAACCATGCCATCCATCACCGGTGTCGCACAGGCCGGCATCGGCTTAGGTGCTTTTTCAACATCGACCAGGCACATACGGCAATTAGCAGAAACCGAAAGTTTTTTGTGATAGCAGAAACGCGGAATATTAATGCCTGCTTTATCGGTCACTTCGATCAGCATGGCACCCTTAGGCGCTTCATATTGCTGACCATCGACGGTTATTGTTATCAGCTCTTCACTCATTTCTTATAAACCGGTCCTGACATTCACGCCGCACCAACCATGCTGCGCTTATGTTCAATATAATATTCAAATTCATGACGGAAATGTTTTACAAAACTGCGCACCGGCATTGCTGCCGCATCGCCTAATGCACAAATTGTTCTGCCTTCGATTTTGCTGGCCACATCATCCAGTTTATCCAGGTCTTCCGGCAAACCCTTGCCTTCAACGATGCGCGTCAACATGCGGTATAACCAGCCGGTGCCTTCGCGACAAGGCGTACACTGGCCACACGATTCGGAATAATAAAAGCGCGACAAACGATGCAGCGCTTTCACCATATCGGTACTGTCATCCATCACGATAACAGCGCCTGAACCGAGCATGGAACCCGTTACTTTTGTGATCGAGTCGTAGTCCATATTGGCCTGCATCATTAATTCTGCAGGTACAACCGGCACTGAAGAACCGCCGGGAATAACCGCTTTTAATTGACGACCTTTGCTCACACCACCTGCCATTTGCAGCAAATCTTTAAACGGTGTACCCATAGCAATTTCAAAATTTCCCGGTGCATTGACATGGCCTGAGACTGAAAACAACTTCACGCCACCGGCGTTCGGCACGCCAAACTTTGCAAACCACTCACCGCCATTACGAATAATCGACGGCACTGATGACAGCGACTCTGTATTATTAATTGTTGTCGGCTTGCCATACAACCCGACATTGGCAGGAAACGGCGGTTTAAAGCGAGGCTGGCCTTTTTTGCCTTCCAGAGACTCAAGTAAAGCGGTCTCTTCGCCACAGATATATGCACCGGCACCGAGTGAAGGATACAGCTCAAAATCAATACCCGAGCCAAGAATATTTTTACCTAAAAAACCCTTTTCATAGGCTTCTTTAACCGCCTGTGAAAAACGAATATACGGTTCATCCATAAATTCGCCGCGCATGTAGTTATAACCCACGGTAGCGCCGATGGCGTATCCACCGATCATCATGCCTTCAACTAATGCATGTGGATTAAAACGCAGGATATCACGGTCTTTACAGGTACCCGGTTCAGATTCATCCGAGTTGCAGACAATATATTTTTGCCCGGGCGCATTGCGTGGCATAAAACTCCACTTCAGGCCCGTTGGAAAACCCGCTCCACCACGACCGCGTAAGCCGGACGCTTTCATGATTTCGATAACGTCTTCCGGTGATAGCTTTTCATCAACGATTTTACGGATCGACTCATAACCACCGACCTTAAGATAATTCTCAAAAGTCCATGGTTGATCAAATTTTAATGTTGCAAAACAAACTTCGTTAGCCATTGCTATAATCCCGATTTTTAATCCAAGCCGTCCAGAATTTCGTCTATTTTTTCTGCTGTCAGTTTTTCAAAATAAACGTGATCGACTTGCATCATTGGCCCGGCTGCACAGGCGGCCAGGCATTCTTCTTCTTTTTTAAGATAGATCCGGCCATCATCTGTTGACTCGCCTATTTTTATGCCCAGTTTTTTCTCTACATAATCAACAATCGTATCCGAACCCATCAGCATGCAGGAAATATTAGTGCAGATAGCCACATTATGGCGCGCTACTGGCTTGGTTTCATACATGGAATAAAAACTGGCCACTTCATAGACAGCAATTTTATCCAGTTCGAGATAATCAGCCACAGCATCCATCAGTTCAATTGTCAGAAAACCATTATTCTGATGCTGAACAGCATTTAATGCACCCAGCAGCGCCGAGCGTTTTTGCTCTGCAGGGTAACGGGAAATCCAGTCATCTATTACTTCAATGGTATGGGCTGTAAGTAAGTTATTATTATTTGTCATAATTTTTGTCGTCATTATTTGGCCGCCGTTAGCGGTCAATCTCACCAAATACGATATCTTGTGTGCCAATCACAGCCACCACATCAGACAACATGTGCCCGACGGTCATTTCATGCATCGCTGACAGATGAGCAAAACCCGGTGCGCGTACTTTTAAGCGATAGGGTTTATTGGCACCATCAGAAACCAGATAGACACCAAACTCACCTTTTGGATGCTCAACCGCCGCATACGATTCACCCACAGGTAAACAGAAGCCTTCGGTGAACAATTTGAAGTGATGAATTAAGGACTCCATATCCGCCTTCATTTCTTCACGGCGCGGTGGCGCAAACTTGTGGTCTTCTAAAATAACCGGGCCAGGATTCGTTTTAAGCCATTCGACGCACTGTTTGATAATGCGATTGGACTGGCGCATTTCTTCAACACGTACCAGATACCGGTCATAACAGTCGCCATTCGTGCCCACCGGAATATCAAAATCCAGTTTGTTATAGGTTTCATACGGCTGTTTTTTCCGCAAATCCCATTCGATACCGGAGCCACGTAACATCGCACCGGTAAAACCAAGCTGCTTGGCGCGCTCTGGTGAAACAATGCCAATATCGACGGTACGCTGCTTCCAGATACGGTTATCGGTTAACAGTGTTTCATATTCATCAACATAAGTCGGGAAGCGACTGGTAAAGTCTTCTATAAAGTCCAACAGCGAACCTTCGCGGTTTTTGTTGAGGCCATTGACTTCTTTTTTGCTATGCCATTTTGATTCTTTATATTTTGGCATGACATTGGGCAGGTCCCTGTTAACACCACCCGGGCGATAATACGTTGCGTGCATACGCGCACCCGAAACCGCTTCATACATATCCATTAAATCTTCACGTTCACGGAAAGCATAAAGAAAGATGGTCATCGCACCGACATCCAGACCGTGCGTTCCAATCCACATCAGGTGATTGAGTATGCGTGTAATTTCATCGAACATGACGCGGATATATTGTGCACGTTCAGGCACCTCTATGCCCAGCAGGTTTTCAATCGCCATGACATAACCGTGCTCATTACACATCATCGAAACATAGTCGAGACGATCCATGTAGCCAATGCTCTGGTTATAAGGCTTTGACTCCGCTAATTTTTCGGTTGCCCGGTGCAGCAAACCAATGTGCGGGTCAGCCCGCTGGATCACTTCGCCGTCCATTTCCAGAACCAGACGCAAAACACCATGCGCCGCCGGATGCTGAGGACCGAAATTTAAAGTGTAGTTATGGATTTCAGGCATCTGTAGCACCTTCTTTATTCTGCTCGTTCTGAGCATGCAGATATCGGTTGTCTTCTCGGATGACGCGCGGCACTAATACCCGCGGCTCTATACTGACCGGTTCGTAGATAACACGTTGCTGCTCGGGGTCATAACGCATCTCGACGTTACCAATCAACGGAAAGTCTTTTCTGAAAGGATGACCAACAAAGCCGTAATCGGTCAGAATACGGCGCAAATCAGGGTGGTTTTCATACACAATGCCATACAGGTCAAACGCTTCACGCTCATACCAGTTAGCCGAGTTCCAGACATCAATCACAGATGGCAATAACGGAAACTGATTGTCTTTTGCAAAACTGCGCAGGCGCAAGCGGTGATTATGCCGATAAGAAATTAAATGAATAACAGAGGCAAAACGAGGAATGTCATTGTTACCTGCATTTAGCTCGTCACCAAAACGTAAACGCCCGGTATCTGCCGGCTCAACACCACGACTAAAACCGGTAGCGGATGCACCATCGGTTGACCATTCCGTTTTGCCGTAAGCGATGTAATCAACGCCGCATAAATCGATTAACTGCTCAAAAGCCAGATCATCATGATCACGCAATGTTGTTGCCACCGAAACTAAATTTTCTGACGCCACCTCAATCGTGATTTCATTACAATCAACGACTATCGTCTGGATCTGTGACGCCAGAATTGTTTGTAATTTTTCAGACAAATCTTGCAATTTATTCGACATGGGTCTTTTTCTCAACTTATCCGTATTGGTTTATTCTTTTCTACTATCTGTTTTTATCGCGCAATAGTATTGGTATGTCTAATTTTATTATGTAATTGCAAAAGACCGTAAATCAGCGCTTCAGCCGTTGGCGGACAACCCGGCACATAGATATCAACCGGTACGATACGGTCGCAACCACGCACAACTGAATACGAATAGTGATAATAACCACCACCATTAGCACAGGAACCCATCGAGACAACCCATCGCGGCTCAGCCATCTGGTCATAAACCTTTCTTAAAGCCGGTGCCATTTTATTGGTTAAAGTACCCGCCACAATCATCACATCGGATTGCCTTGGTGAACCACGGAATACACCCATGCCAAAACGATCCAGATCATATCGAGATGCCGCAGCGTGCATCATTTCTACCGCACAGCAGGCCAGACCAAACGTCATGGGCCACATAGAACCGGTTCTTGCCCAGTTAATCAGCTTATCGGCTGACGTAGTGGCAAAGCCCTGTTCGAATACACCTTCTATTCCCACTCCAGCGCTCCTTTTTTCCACTCGTAGATAAAACCGATAACCAAAATGCCGAGGAAGATTCCCATCGCAACCACACCGAACAGACCGACCTTATCAAGCACAACAGCCCATGGAAACAAAAAGGCTATTTCCAGATCAAAAATGATAAACAGGATAGCGACCAGATAAAAGCGCACATCAAATTTCAGGCGCGAATCTTCAAATGCCTCGAAACCACATTCGAACGGCGAGTTTTTTTCTTTATCAGGGAGACTAGGCGCCAATACAAAGCCACCCAGCACAATCATAATGCCGCCAATGGCAAGACCGATGATTAGAAAAATCAAAACTGGAAGATAATTTTCGAGCATAGTCCCCATCCTATCACTACTGCATTAGGAGTTTTTAGTAATTATTATTTTTTAAGATCTATTTTTGCAAACAGAAAATTGAGAGCCATTTTTATAACAAATCAGTCCTAATTGACAGCTAATTTGCCATTGTATTTTTTTATATTTCAATCAATGTTTTTTTATTGAATATTCAAAACAGGCAGCAAAGCGCCCCTCATCAACTGATCAGGCTATTAAACCCTTGATAAGTAATAAAAAATATTCAAATATTAATTTTAAAAAAAGATGGTGCCGATGGCCGGAGTCGAACCGGCACGGGTTGCCCCACCACCCCCTCAAGGTGGCGCGTCTACCAATTTCACCACATCGGCAATTTGATTATTCGGCAGCTGGTACGTCGCTACCGTTAGATTCGGATTTAACCGCAGCTGGCATATCATCAACAACTGCTGCCGGCTTTTCCAGAGGCGCTGAGATCACGCTATTGTTCACTACGCTGCCAGCCTGTTCACGATTAGACGCCATATAAGCCAGTGTAAGACTGACCACAAAAAAAGCTGTCGCAAACACCGCTGTTGTCGTACTTAAGAAGTTTGAAGAGCCCTGAGAACCAAACACACTGCCCGATGAACCACCGCCCAGAGCCGCACCCGCGTCTGCACCTTTGCCACGCTGCAGCAACACCAGAGCGATGATACCCACTGACAAAAACACATGAAAAACTAATAAGAATGATTGCACTTTAATAACCTCAGCCAGCTGCCTGACACAACGCCAGGAAGTCTTCCGCGTTTAATGATGCACCACCAATCAAACCACCGTCAATATCTGGCTGTGCGATAAGATCAGCAACATTTCCCGGGTTCATGCTGCCGCCGTATAAAATTTGTACTTTTTCAGCAATCGCCGTATCGAGTTGAGCCAGTTTGTTACGAATAAACGCATGCACTTCCTGAGCCTGAGCAGGTGATGCCACTTTACCAGTACCAATGGCCCAGACCGGCTCATAGGCAATCACTGCATTCGCCAGTGAGGCAATACCCGCCGCTTCGATAACCGCATCAAGCTGACGTGCACAAACCGCTTCCGTGGTGCCGTTCTCACGCTCTTCCAGTAATTCGCCGATGCAGAAGATAGGTGTTAAGCCATGTCGCTGAGCCGCCATGTATTTTTGAGCCGAATCCTGATCCGTTTCACCATAAAGCGAACGGCGCTCAGAATGACCGATGATAACGTACTCACAACCGACATCTTTTAACATTTCAGCCGATACTTCACCGGTAAATGCGCCTTTATCTTGCTCTGAGACGTCCTGCGCAGCCACTTTTACAACAGATGAAGCCGTAGCTGCTACAACAGCTGGTATATAGACATACGGTGCACCAACCACTACATCGCATTTCTGATCAGCACTTAAACCAGAAACCACACCTTCGATTAATGTCTTAACACTGTCACTGGTACCATTCATTTTCCAGTTACCAGCAATCATATTCTGTCGCATAAAGCTCTCCGTCCTAAATTAGTCGACCCGATTAGCCGAGTTCAAACGCGCTGCAATCTTACCTATGCAGGGCCGATAAATCAATCGACACGGGCATAAGTCTCTGAAAAAACCTTATCCAGCCATCGCAGCAACTGAGTCACTGACGGCAGCGGCGATAGTTTGTGCCAGTTCAATCACCTGCGACTCAATTTCACCTTCTACCATCACCCGTATCAACGGCTCTGTTCCCGAAGCCCTCAACAGCACCCGGCCACGATCTTTTAACTCAAGTTCGGCCGCTTGCACCGCATCGAGCACCTGTTGATTTTGCAGCGGATCAGTTTTAAATGGCAGCGATACATTAATCATATGCTGCGGCATTTTTGTCATGCCCGATAACGCCTCAGCCAAACTTTGCTGACTTTCCGCCAGATAGGCCATAACCTGTAATGCAGAAACGATACCATCTCCGGTTGTGGTTCTGTCCAGACAGATGATGTGCCCGGACGACTCACCGCCCAGAGACCAGTCCTTTTGTTTTAACAATTCAAGTACAAAACGATCACCAACACCGCTGCGTTCAAACTCCAGACCCATGGCTTTAATCGCCAGCTCCAGACCCATATTGCTCATTAAGGTACCCACAACACCGGCCTGTGATTGTCCGGACTGATGGCGTGAACAGGCAATTAAATAAAGGATTTCATCACCATCAATGATACGCCCGCGATGATCAACCATTGCCACCCGGTCACCGTCACCGTCGAAGGCAATGCCTAGATCGGCCTGATGCGCCAACACCGCCTGCTGAAGGTTTTCAGGATGCGTCGAACCACACGCTTCATTGATATTCAAACCATCCGGCATATTAGCAATGCTGACCACCTCGGCGCCCAGCTCTAAAAACACATCGGGCGCGATATGATACGTCGCACCATTGGCACAATCGAGCACCACCTTTAAACCAGCGAAGCGTGTACCTATCGGGATACTCGCCTTGCAAGCCTCAATATAACGGCCATGCGCATCAATCACACGGGTTGCCTTGCCAAGTTTAGAGGATTCAGCCGTCGTCATCTCTTCTTCAAACGCTTTTTCAATTGCCAGCTCAGTCTCGTCAGGCAATTTTTCCCCTTCACCTGAAAAAATCTTAATGCCATTATCGTTAAACGGGTTATGCGAAGCACTAATAACAATGCCAGCAGAAGCCCTTAAGGTACGGGTCAGGTATGCAATGCCCGGGGTTGGCATCGGCCCCAGCAAACGCACATCGACGCCCGCGGCTGACAACCCGGCCTCTAATGCTGATTCAAACATATAACCCGAAATACGGGTATCCTTACCCACCACTACCAGGCCGTTGCCTTGAGCGGCCAATACTTTACCAATTGCCCAGCCCAGCTTTAAAACCACTTCAGGCATCATCATGCCTTCACCGACTCGACCCCGAATACCATCCGTTCCAAAATATTTCTGACTCATTTATTTGACCCTTGTTGTATTATTTTGCGCTGTCCACAGCCTGAATTACGGTTAAGGCATCGACAGTGGCTTTAACATCATGCACCCTGAAAAATCGTGCCCCGGCCTGATAGGCCAGTACGCTTGTTGCTATTCCCGCTGCCACTCGCTGGTCAACGTCAGCACCGGTTATCTGCCCGAGCATGGATTTTCGAGACAGCCCCACCAGCACCGGAAAACCCATGTTAACAAATTGAGCCAGATGCTTTAACAAAACCAGGTTATGCTCCAGCGTTTTACCAAAACCAAAACCCGGATCGATGATAATCTGATCACGGCTCATGCCAGCTACCAGGCAAGCCTCGACACGCCGCTGCAGAAAATCTTTAACCTCACTCACCACATCCTGATATTGCGGGTTATGCTGCATACTCCGTGGCGCGCCCTGCATGTGCATAAGGCAAACCGGCACCTTCAGGCTCTGTGCTGTCTCTAAGGCTGATTTTTCCTGCAAGCCACGAACATCATTAATTAAGTCTGCACCCGCTGCAACCGCCGCCTTCATTACGGCGGCTTTACTGGTATCAATTGAAACCGGTACTTCCGAGACCAAACGCAGGGCTGTGATCACCGGAACAACCCGTGCGATTTCTTCACTATCGCTTAATGGCTGCGCGCCCGGGCGCGTTGATTCACCACCGATATCAATAATATCGGCACCCTCAGCAACCATTTGCAATGCTCTTTTTACCGCGGCGTCGGTTTCAAGGTATTGGCCACCATCAGAAAACGAATCCGGCGTCAGATTCAAAATCCCCATGACGGTAAATTCCCTGGCTGAAGCATTAAGCTTGCTTATTTGCATTTAAACCATCTTTTTATAAAACGTTGCACTACTGGTCACAGTTAAAAATCACCCGCTTACATGTAAGCAAAAAAAGGGGGCTTTCGCCCCCTCGTTATTCTATGCATCCAACTGATTAATGCAAACTGGCCGGTCCACCAATCGAACCGTCCGTCTTATCATCTTTTTCAGACTTCGAGGCCTCATCACCTGAACCCGATGCACCATTATTATCACTATCACCCCAGTCTCTTGGTGTCGGTACTGTTTCACGTTTCATCAGTGCGTCAATCTGCGCTGAATCAATAGTCTCATACTTTATCAACGCCTCTGACATGGCGTGCAGTATATCCATATTTTCAGTTAACAATGTTTCTGCGCGTTTGTAGTTACGGTCAATAAAGTTACGAATTTCTTCATCAATAGCATGTGAAGTATCGTCTGACACACTTTTATGTTTTGTAACTGAACGACCAAGAAAGACCTCGCCTTCATCTTCACTATAAGCCAGCGGACCCATGCGATCAGAAAGCCCCCATTTAGTCACCATGTTGCGGGCAATTTCAGTGGCTCTCTCAATATCATTCGATGCCCCCGTGGTCACACTCTCTGCGCCAAAAATTAACTCTTCAGCAAGACGGCCTCCAAACAGACTTGAAATCTGACTTTGCAGGCGTTGTTTGCTATAGCTGTAGCGGTCTTCTTCAGGCAGGAACATGGTGACACCTAATGCCCGTCCACGAGGAATGATACTGACTTTATATACCGGATCATGATCCGGTACCAGGCGGCCAACAATGGCATGACCGGCTTCATGATACGCCGTGAGTTTTTTCTCATCTTCGTTCATGACCATGGATTTGCGCTCTGCGCCCATCATGATTTTATCTTTAGCCTTTTCAAAATGTGACATTTCGACAAACTTAAAGTTTTCACGTGCAGCAAACAGTGCCGCCTCATTCACCAGATTAGCTAAATCTGCACCCGAGAAACCCGGTGTGCCACGAGCTATAATCGCAGGCTTTACGTCTTTACCCAATGGTACTTTACGCATATGCACTTTTAAAATTTGTTCGCGCCCGCGAATATCAGGTAGCGGCACCACAACCTGGCGGTCAAAACGCCCTGGGCGCAAGAGAGCCGGATCCAGCACGTCAGGACGGTTGGTAGCCGCAATCACGATGACGCCCTCGTTACCTTCAAAACCATCCATTTCAACCAGCAATTGATTCAACGTCTGTTCACGTTCATCATGACCACCACCAACACCAGCACCACGCTGACGACCGACAGCATCGATCTCATCGATAAAGATAATGCAAGGTGAGTGTTTTTTCGCTGTTTCGAACATATCTCGTACACGAGACGCGCCCACACCCACAAACATTTCTACGAAATCAGAACCCGAAATCGTGAAAAATGGCACCTTAGCTTCACCGGCAATGGCTTTAGCCAGCAAGGTTTTACCGGTACCCGGAGAGCCAACCATCAGCACACCACGAGGGATCTGCCCGCCGAGTGCCTGGAATTTTGAAGGATCACGTAAAAAATCAACCAGCTCACCAACTTCTTCTTTGGCCTCTTCAACACCCGCCACATCATCCAGCGTTACCTTTATATCGTCTTCGCCCATCAGCCGCGCTTTGCTCTTGCCAAACGACATGGCGCCACGACCGCCACCGCCACCTTGCATCTGGCGCATAAAGAAAATCCAGACACCAATCAATAGCAGGAACGGGAACCATGAAATAAAGATTTGCAATAAAACAGACTGCTGCTCCGGCGGCGCACCCTGAATATTTACATTATGCTCTAGCAACTCACCAACCATTGAACGGTTATCGGTTTCAACACTGTAGGTATTAAACTGCATACCACTGGTTAATTGACCGGCTATTTCCCGATCAGCTATCTTTACGGATACCACTTCATCCTGACGGACTTTTTGCATAAATTCCGAATAGTTCAGGCTCTGGTTAGTGGTCCCCTGCTGATTAAAATTACTAAAAACCGATAGTAAAATAATCGCAATGACACCCCATAAAATCAGGTTTTTGAGTAAATCGTTCAAGAGTGTACCTCGTTGTTTTCACTGGCCGGCATTGCATACCCGGACAGTGATTAAAAATTTTTCATAACAGATCATACTGGCTCTGTTAACGTCGATGAAAACGGCAGCTAATAAACAGGACTATAGTCGAATTTACACCACTTTAAAGCCGCTTGCCAATGCATAAATCTCTTTACTGCGACTTCTTGATGCTTTGGGTTTGCGCATCTTCACTTTGTTAAACTGTTCTCTCAGGCTCTTCAGGTATACATCGAAACCCTCGCCCTGAAACAATTTAACCAGCATGGCACCACCGGGCTTTAATGTCTCTTTTGATAATTCCAGCGTTAATTCAGCCAGATACATCGCCCTTGCAACATCTACCGTCTTCACTCCACTCATATTGGGGGCCATATCAGAGAAAACAAGGTCTGCTTTATCAGAATTTAGCAGATTGATTAATTCTGCCAGCACCTCATCCTCACGAAAGTCACCCTGTATGAATTCCACGCCTTCAATTTCCGGTTCGATCAGCAATAAATCCAGTGCGATTACCCGGCCTTTTCCCTTTAATATTTCGGCGGCATATTGTGACCAGCCACCGGGAGCGGCTCCTAGGTCGATTATGGTCATGCCCGGTTTAATCAACTTATCCTTTTCATCGATCTCCTTGAGCTTATAAACCGCACGCGAACGGTAACCCTCAAGCTGAGAACGTCGCACAAATTCATCATCAAAATGCTCTTTTAACCAGCGTGAGCTGCTTTTACTTCGTGCCATGGTAAAATTTCGTCATATTTGTAAATAATAGTGTTTTTAGTTTATAGGCTAATCTGAGCTTGCGTGCTAAAATCCGCGCTTCATTAATTCGGTTATTTCTGCCAGACCATATCATCAGGCCATCTGCTTATGCTTTCAAAAACACAAATCAAACACCTGCGCAAACTGACACACGACTTGAAGCCGGTCATAATGCTTGGTCAGAATGGTTTCACCGATGCGGTGCTAAATGAGCTGAATATTGCGCTGGATCGTCACGAACTGGTTAAGATTAAACTATCTGGCAGTGATCGTGAGATGCGTGATCAGCTGATTGACAACATCTGTGAACAAACACGTTCACAACAAGTCCAGTCGATTGGCAAGACCGTCACCATCTACCGGCGCAACAGGGAAAACCCTGTTATACAATTTGCAGCCAAATAAAGCCGTCATGGATGAGAGCAGAGATGCCTTTTTACCCGGCATCTCAACAAAATCAGATATATTTAACTTCTACCAGCTCAAATGTACGGGTTCCGCCGGGCGTTTTTACTTCCACCACCTCACCCTCTTCTTTACCGATAAGCGCTTTTGCAATCGGCGAACCTATTGAGATCTTATTGACTTTGATGTCGGCCTCATCTTCACCCACAATTTTATAAGTCACTTCGTCACCATTGTCTTCGTCGACAAGATCAACCGTCACACCAAAGACTACTTTGCCATTTTGCGTCAGTTTAGAGACATCGATAATCACCGCATTACTCAATTTACCTTCGATATCCTGAATCCGGCCCTCGATAAAACCCTGCTGCTCTCGCGCCGCATGATATTCGGCGTTTTCTTTTAAATCACCGTGTTCGCGAGCCTCAGCAATTGCCGCTATAACGGTCGGCCGGTCTTCCTGTTTCAGCTTTTTCAACTCAGCCGCCAGTGCCTCAGCACCTTCTACGGTTAGTGGATATTTTGTCATTATTTCCTACCCCTGTTGCAGGTCTTGCAACCTGCGAACATCATTTTCTGCTAAATGTTTAATCGCCTGACCGGTTGCACGCGCACCTGCCATCGTCGTGGTATAACTGACTTTATGCTGTAAAGCTGAAGAACGAATGGTAAATGAATCTTCAATCGCTTTTTTGCCTTCAGTCGTATTAATAATCAACGCTATTTCATCGTTTTTGATCATATCAACTATATGCGGACGGCCTTCATAAACCTTGTTGATTAACTGACAATCAACCCCGGCATCCGCCAGCTCACGACCGATGCCTCGTGTTGCAATCAGCTCAAAACCCTGCTCAACCAAATCGCGCCCCAAATCAACAGCTGAAGCACGGTCACGCTCTTTAACACTGATAAACACTTTGCCCTTGGTTGGCAAGTCGGCACCTGCAGCCGATTGCGCTTTAGCAAAGGCCTCACCAAAGGTTAAGCCAATACCCATGACCTCGCCGGTCGATTTCATTTCCGGGCCCAGCAACGGATCCACACCCGGGAATTTTACAAACGGGAACACGGCTTCTTTTACAGAAAAGTAATCAGGAATAATTTCATCTGTCATACCCTGTTCAGCCAGCGAAACACCCACCATACATCGCGCTGCCACTTTAGCCAGCGGACGACCAATGGCTTTAGAGACAAACGGCACCGTACGGGATGCGCGCGGGTTGACTTCGATCAGGTATATAACATCATCTTGTATCGCAAACTGTATGTTCATCAGGCCGATCACATTCAAGCCCAATGCCAGCTGACGAGTCTGCTCACGCAAACCATTCAGGGTTTCTTTCGACAGGCTGTAAGGCGGCAATGAGCAGGCCGAATCACCTGAGTGAACACCGGCTTGTTCGATGTGCTCCATAATACTGCCGATCAGAACATCTTTGCCGTCACAGATTGCATCAACGTCGACTTCGATGGCATTGTCTAAGAAATGATCCAGCAATACCGGTGCATCATTCGATACCTTAAAGGCTTCATTCATATAACGCAGCAAATCCTTTTCACTGTATACGATTTCCATCGCCCGGCCACCTAAAACATACGATGGACGAACAACTAACGGGTAACCGATTTCAGCGGCATTTTTTACCGCTTCGCCTTCTGATGATGCCAGACGATTGGGGGGCTGTTTCAGACCCAGGCTGTTAACTAACTGCTGGAAACGTTCACGGTCTTCCGCCAGGTCAATCGCATCCGGAGAGGTGCCAATGATCGGTACACCGGCGGCTTCTAAAGCACGCGCCAGTTTCAGCGGTGTTTGACCACCGTATTGCACAATCACGCCTTTTGGCTTTTCTAGCAGTAATACTTCCAGCACATCTTCCAATGTTAATGGCTCGAAGTACAAACGATCTGAGGTATCGTAATCAGTTGAAACCGTTTCTGGGTTACAGTTGATCATGATGGTTTCATAACCGTCATCGCGCATAGCAAAAGCGGCGTGCACACAGCAATAATCAAACTCTATGCCCTGTCCGATGCGGTTTGGCCCGCCCCCGAGTACAACGATCTTTTCTTTATCGGTGACAGCCGCCTCGCATTCTTCTTCATACGTCGAATACATGTAAGCCGTCGAGGTTGAGAACTCAGCCGCGCAAGTATCAACCCGCTTGTAGACCGGGTGCAGGCCTAGAGCATGACGGTGTTTACGCACATCATTTTCAGCAACCGCCATCACCGCCGCCAGGCGACTATCGGAGAATCCTTTACGCTTCAATCGGTACATCTGATTTTTATCGATGGCCGTCAATACCGTGCCGCGCAGATTTTCTTCAATCTGAATCAGCTCCTCAATCTGTACCAGAAACCACGGGTCAATCTTGGTTAAATCAAACAGCTGCTGCAGGCTATAACCCTGACGGAAGGCTTCGGCCACATACCAGAGACGGTCCGGACCGGCCTGTATCAGCTCTTGTTTGATCAGGTCGTCAATTTCTTCATCCGGTGTTTCGGCCGGAATGATTTCAGTAAAACCGTCCATGCCTGTTTCCAGACCACGCAAGGCCTTTTGTAATGATTCCTGAAAAGTACGGCCGATTGCCATGACTTCACCAACCGACTTCATCTGAGTGGTCAGGCGCGAGTCAGCTTCCGGGAATTTTTCGAAAGTGAAACGCGGGATTTTTGTCACCACATAATCAATGGATGGCTCAAATGACGCCGGCGTTGCGCCACTGGTGATATCGTTTTGTAATTCGTCAAGGGTGTAACCCACGGCCAGCTTGGCCGCAATCTTCGCAATCGGGAAACCCGTGGCTTTAGAAGCCAGTGCAGATGAACGCGAGACACGCGGGTTCATTTCAATGATCGTCATGCGACCATCAGCAGGGTTAATAGACCACTGCACATTTGAACCGCCGGTTTCAACACCGATCTTGCGCAATACCGCCAGAGACGCATCACGCATGCGCTGGTATTCTTTATCTGTCAGTGTCTGAGCCGGCGCTACCGTGATTGAGTCACCGGTATGAATACCCATTGGGTCGAGGTTTTCAATTGAACAGATAATGATGCAGTTATCTTTGGTATCACGCACCACTTCCATTTCGTATTCTTTCCAGCCGAGCACTGATTCTTCTACCAATAATTCGCTGACCGGCGACAAATCTAAACCACGCTTACAAATCTCTTCAAATTCTTCTTTGTTATAGGCGATGCCGCCACCCGATCCGCCCATGGTGAAAGACGGACGAATGATGGTTGGGAAACCAACCTGTGCCTGAACCTGGTAGGCCTCTTCCATGCTGTGTGCAATCGCCGCACGCGGCATATCAAGACCGATCTCTTCCATCGCGACTTTAAACTTCTGCCGGTCCTCTGCCATATCGATAGCTTCTTTCTTCGCACCGATCATTTCTACATTGTATTTTTCCAGCACACCTTCGCGATCCAGATCCAGCGCACAGTTCAATGCCGTCTGCCCACCCATGGTCGGTAGCAGCACAGTAGGGCGTTCTTTTTCAATGATACGCGCCACGGTTTGCCAGTTGATCGGTTCGATGTAGGTTGCATCCGCCATTTCCGGATCCGTCATGATCGTCGCTGGATTCGAATTCACCAGAATAACGCGATAACCTTCTTCTCGCAGGGCTTTGCAAGCCTGCGCACCGGAGTAGTCAAACTCACAAGCCTGGCCGATGACAATTGGGCCGGCACCAATAATGAGGACACTTTCTATATCTGTACGTTTTGGCATAGTTCTCTGGTTTTTATCTGTGCTATGGCAACCCTCCTAACAGAGGGTATTGCTACAAAATTAAAGAATGAGTTTAGCGTTTCTCAATCAATTCAATGAAATGATCAAACACTGGCGATACATCAGTTGGTCCCGGGCTGGCTTCAGGGTGTCCCTGAAAACCAAACGCCGGTTTATCTGTACGATGTATACCTTGCAACGACTGATCAAACAACGAACGATGAGTCGCTACGAGGTTAGCAGGTAAACTGTCTTCGTCTACGGCGAAACCATGGTTCTGACTACTGATCATGACATGGCCTTTTTCCAAATCCTGCACCGGGTGGTTCGCACCATGATGGCCAAACTTCATTTTTTCAGTTTTAGCACCACAGGCTAGCGCCAGTAACTGATGGCCCAGGCAAATACCAAAAGTTGGGATATCAGTTGTGAGGATTTCTTTAATGGCTTCGATGGCATAATCACAAGGCTCTGGATCACCCGGGCCATTGGATAAAAAGACACCATCAGGTTTCATTGCCAAAACATCTGCTGCAGGCGTTTTAGCCGGCACGATCGTTACCTTACAGCCACGATCTACCAGCATGCGGGCGATATTATGTTTGATACCAAAGTCATAAGCCACCACATGGTGTTTCTGACCGGAGGTGATTTCTTTGTCTGAGTTGGTGTCTAACGCAATGCTGGTCTTATTCCACTCATAACGACTCTTTACACTGACTTCTTTCGCCAGATCCATGCCTTTAAGACCGGCGAAGGCTTTAGCCTGGGCTATTGCGGCATCGGCATCGATATTTTCACCCGCTACAATACAACCACTCTGTGCGCCTTTATCACGTAATAGGCGAGTCAGACGGCGGGTATCGATATCAGCAATCGCCACCACCTTATTGTGCTCTAGATACGCACCCAGGCTTTCTTCAGCCCGCCAGTTGCTATGCAATAAGGGCAGGTCACGAATTACCAAACCCGCAACATGCACAGTTGTAGATTCAGTATCGCCGGCATTGACACCAACGTTACCAATATGGGGATAGGTCAACGTTACAATCTGACAACTATATGATGGATCCGTCAGGATTTCCTGATAACCCGTCATGGCAGTATTAAACACCACCTCACCTGTCGAAGAGCCTTCTACACCAATGGATTCACCCCAGAACAGGCTCCCATCTTCCAGCGCCAAAAGTGCCGATTGCCTCAAAATGACCTCCGTTAGATATAAGAAACGGGAGCATGGCTAAGCCAGACCCCCGTTAGAATAGATATTTGCGGTATTTTACTGTTTTCTTATGCGCGCTGTCTATGGCGCGATAATCAAACGCCTTAAATTATTTATAAAATCTTATCCAGAACGCATCTGATCGGCTGCCTCATTACGATGACTTACTATATTAGTCGGTTAACGCTAATCACTGCCAAACAGATCACGCGTATAAACTTTCTCATTGACGTCATTTATTTCATCTTGCAGACGATTAGCGACGATGACATCTGAAATACGTTTAAATTCATCTATCTCGTTAATGACACGCGAATTGAAGAACATATCCTCTTCAATCGCCGGCTCAAATACCACCACCTCAATACCTTTGGCCTTAATTCGTTTCATCACACCCTGAATAGCAGAAGCACGAAAGTTATCTGAGCCAGTTTTCATAATGAGCCGATAAATACCGACTATTTTAGGATTTTTATTAACAATAGCACTGGCGATAAAATCTTTACGCGTAGTATTAGCATCAACAATTGCCTGTATCATGTTATTGGGTACATTTTGGTAATTAGCCAGTAACTGCTTAGTGTCTTTCGGCAAACAGTAACCCCCATAGCCAAAGGAGGGGTTGTTGTAATGACTGCCTATGCGCGGGTCCAGCCCAACACCTTTAATAATTTGCCGGGAATCTAAACCATGCGTTTCTGCATAACTATCTAGTTCATTAAAGTAGGCAACCCGCATCGCAAGGTAGGTATTTGAAAAAAGTTTTATGGCTTCTGCTTCGGTAGAGTTGGTAAACAAGACTTCAATATTTTTTTTGATCGCCCCTTCTACCACCATGGCCGCAAACACTTCTGCTTTCTCAGACTGTTCTCCAATGATAACCCGAGAAGGATACAGGTTATCAAACAAAGCTTTGCCTTCTCTTAAAAACTCTGGCGAGAAGATAATATTGCTACAGCCGAGTTTTTGTTTAATGCCAGCGGTATAACCAACTGGAACAGTTGACTTGATTATCAAGGTTGAATCCGGACACATTGCCAATGCATCGTCGATCACAGCCTCAACAGAACGGGTATTGAAATAATTATTTTCAGAGTCGTAATCAGTGGGTGTTGCGACAACGACGTAATCAGCACCCTGGTAAGCCAGCTCTTTATCTAAAGTAACTTTCAGATTAAGCACTTTAGTTTGCAAAAAATCTTCTATTTCAGGATCGATAATAGGCGATTTTTTGTTTCTTAATAATTCAATTTTTTTTGGGTCAACATCAAGAATAACCACCTCATTATTCTGAGCCAGCAACAAAGCGTTGGACAAGCCGACATACCCTGCCCCCACAACCACAATTTTCATAATTTTCCCTTTATTTTACTTCGAAAATTCAATTTTCAAAGGCAACTACACATTATAGATAATGCGACAGATGCTAAGAAAACTGACATACACCTAACAAAGCCCTTGATATCTGATCAAATAGTAATGCAAAACTGATTTCATCAAACCCGCTTTACTGCTGACAGAAAAATAGACAGTCGATTCAGTTAAAAATTTTCACTTAACCAGACAGACACCCTTTTAATCATAATCTCACGGTCTTTAATAATTATATAGGTATGATCAAACTCAGGAAAATATTCTATTTCAACACTCTTGAGAAACTGATGCCCTTTAAAAGAATCTGCAAACTGATCTTTATAATTATAATAATCCCTGACCCCGCCTGAAAACACATACAAAGATTTAACACCTCGTTTATACAAAGCATTCATCTCATGGATATATTTATCTTTAGCGGGCAACTCCCATACATACGCGTCCACGCCTTTTATATTTTTTAACAGTTTATCTGCTTGTACAAGTTTATGATAAACAGCAGTCACTAACCTTCTTGGGCTGAAAAACACAGGGGCATAACGTAAAAAATTAAACTTTGCCGTCGGGTAGCCATAGCCATCCAGCCAGACATTGCCCACGACACGCGCATCCTCACAGGCTATCTTATGAGCGTGATCGGCGCCGGTGCACAGCCCCATCATAATGAAGGTATTAACAGCATACTGACTTTCAATAAATGACATGGTTTGTTTGAGGTCGTTAATAACAGTCACCTGGTGCGAGGTGCCGTCTTTTACCTTAAGGCTATCGCCCATGCCGCTCAAGTCAAAACGAAACACCAGAAAACCCATTGAACTGAGATGGCTCGCAATGCTGATATTGATATCAAAGGGCCCGACTTTATGCACCACTCCGGCATTAAATAAAATAATGGCCGGTTTGTTTTCATTTACCACAACTGGGAGACTGGCTATGCCCTGCAGGTTTCGCTGTATGCCGTATGTATATAACTGTTCTTTCATTTACTTTAATATTTCGCAGATATGGTGTAAGACATTCGTTGCTGTCAGTGAGCTATCGATATATTTCAATTCTTGCCAGTTTCCCATATCCTCAACATAGGCAAATGATGTTTTATCGGTATTTTGATCTGCATACCTGTTTAAATCATGCATCTCTCCGGCCGATGTGCACACTGCATTTACCGGGGCGTTGTTAGTCATATTAAACGCTGAAAAAAATATTTTTTCAAAATCATGGATTACATTATCAGAATACTTATAGCCCAGATACTCGTTTCCAGGGGTATCGTCTTCTGATCTGTCTTTAACAAACCACATACGATCAACCAGTAGTTGTTTGTGCAACGCCATTAAATTGCTCACGAACTGTTTACCGGAAACAACAGGGTCCCATAAAATCATGCTATTGAACTTGCACTGTTCCGATGACAATAACGATAATGTTGCGCCAACCCTGAGACCAATAACGGTTATTTTATGCTGTCCGGAAATCGCTCTTAATTCCTCCGATGCCAGCATGATATTATCCTGCCAGTCTGCCAGATTAACATTATCAAAATCACCTGACGAATCACCCACACCATTGTAATCAAAGCGTAAAACATAATAACCCATATCCGCCAGCTTTATCGCCAGCTGCTTAAGAGCGCGATGGCTTCGAATATATTCATGGCCGATTGAATTACATAAAAGGACAGCCGAGTCACGATAATAAGCAACCGTAGGCATATGATTGACACCATATAAAGGCCGATTACTGTGACCAAAGTAAAATGCATGCATATTATATTTAATTCACTCTTTAAATTAGATTATCGATCATTTATTTAAAAATCAGATTTAACAAACCTTTTATGGCATTTTGTTTGATTAGCGGGCGCTGTCCGTCAATCGCGGCTTCACTATTCATTGGTTCTGTTAGCGTTTCTTTTTTTCGGCTGACTTTATTTGCAATCTGCTGCAAATTATCCAGCAACAGATCCCGCGGGTTTAAGATAACATTATATTTCTCAGCTATCTTATGGATAACCTGCATGGATAACAATGAATGACCGCCCAATTCAAAGAAATTATCGTATAAACCGACTTTTTCTATGCCAATGAGATCTTTCCAGATATCTGCAAGCCAGTGTTCTTGTTTTGATTGTGGCGGCAGATATTCCACCGAAGACTCAATACCCTGTATTATGCCGGGCAGTGCTTTTCTATCCGTTTTTCCGCTGGGGGTTTTAGGCAATGCTTTAAGCGCCATAATGTGCTGAGGCAACATATAATTGGGTAATTTTTTTCTTATCGCTTTCCTCAGCTCAGTAACTGTCAGCTGCAGATCCTTTGCCCATACCACATAAGCTACAATCAGCATGTCAGCGGATACTCCCTGCTGAACAGAAACGACACACTCGTCGATTTCAGCCTGATTAAGCAGGACTGACTCTATCTCTCCCAGCTCAATCCTATAACCTCTGACTTTAACCTGATTATCAATGCGCCGCAGATATTGCAAATTACCGCAGTCGTTGTAGCGAACCAAATCTCCGGTCAGGTACATTCGTGCCTGCGGTTTATCGGCAAAAGGGTCCGCAATAAAGCGCTCAGCCGTCAACTCCGGTCTATTATGGTAACCCTTGGCCACTCCCTCTCCGCCTATATAAAGCTCACCCGCTACACCTAAGGGCACTTTCTGCAGGTTTGCATCAAGCACATAGAGAGTCGTATTATCAATTGGTTTTCCAATCAATACCGTCGAATCAGAATCAGTCAGCTGATAACAGGTTGACCATACCGTGGTCTCTGTCGG
>Ga0224506_10000103_pt1 | contig 82846 bp, 75 predicted proteins | sample SF_Jan12_sed_USG_2_FD_169108 | JGI IMG/M metagenome (GOLD analysis project Ga0224506, IMG submission 169108) | Sediment microbial communities from San Francisco Bay, California, United States - SF_Jan12_sed_USGS_8_1 | ecosystem: Environmental > Aquatic > Marine > Sediment | place: USA...
TGCAAGCTGGGAGAGCAGTGCTTTGAAAATTACAAGATCTAACAAAGCAAATACACTCGGACCCAAAAAAGCGGCGCTCCTCGTACCTCGTCGCTCTGCTTTTTTGGCCCGGTGATTTGCGTCGTTAGAAACCCAAAATAAATATAAGAAGAATAAAAACGGTTTCACTTTTCACTTGCCATGAGTTCGGCAAGTAACGAGCAGGAATGAAAATGGATTTAGGCTTTTTCAAAGCCTAAAAGCAAACCACCCAAGGTGGTTTAAAAACAATCAAAAATGAACATTGGTGGGGGCAAGGCCAGTGGATCGTCTAGTTTTTCACCACTTTTCCCTCCCCAGGGCGGTAGCGTGCCAAAAGGTTGTTTTCTCGTCCTTTGGTCAGTGCTAGCATCAGTTTCTAACAATTCGTTCGTGTGTGACAGGCGCAGAGAACGCGCCTGCCCACAACTCAACGTTAGCTATAAGTGATTATGAGTCATAACTACGAAAATATTTTACGCGCAGACGGTTGGGTGGAATTTAATGACATCCCTTCAATACAGTCCGTTGTGTGCCTCGCTAGAGAATTCGGTGAGATCATTCCTCATCCGGATGGGAAGGATTTCAATATTGTTACTCCAAAGCAAAAAAATGCTGCTTACCCCGGAACGTTAAGCAATCTACACGGTTTCGACGAATTCCCCCTCCATACTGATACTGCTTTCTGGCCTGTGCCCGCCAGATATCTTGTTTTAGCTATGCTCAATAAGAATAGTTATAGCAGTAATGTTGTAAACGCGAACAAAGTTTTTGAATCGCTTGACCACGATGTTCGGAAAGCGGCGCGAGACGCAGTGTTTAAGGTCCATACCCCGTTAGGGGATTTTGATGCGTCCGCAATCTTTGAAGAATCGGGGGAAATTGGGTTTCGCTTCAATGCATGTTGCATGACGCCAGCCAATGTAACCGCCAAAAGTTTCTTAGTAGCGTTTGACCATGCTTTAAGGTGTACAACACCCAACACATTACAATGGACAGGCAGCAAAGCAGTAATCATAGATAACTGGAAAGTCTTACATGGTCGTAGTGCAATAAGAGATTTTTTAACAGAAAGAAAGTTGATACGAATTTATGTAAAATAAGGGGAATGTAAGACAACGTTCGGCTTATTAATGTTGGGCTTTCTAACGAAAGACCAACAACACAATTCGGAATATGAGTGTGAATTATGTCGCGTAACACCGATATGTCTACAAATGCAATATTTTTATTCCACTTTTTTCTGAATGGCAGGAAGTGCTTCACGAAAACATGGAGGCTTTTATTATGTTAGTTCTTAAGTCCAAAGGAGGATTGATATGACCAATGAAAAAGACGAGCCTGAGAAGATCGAAGTAGAAGAGAAGGATGCGAAAGTTTCCGAAGAACGGCCTCGTGATTCTCTATATCGAGAGCCTAATTCAAAAGGCAGTTCAGAATCACATGGCACTAATACGTCTCATTGTCCTGATAACTGGGGCGATGGCTAACTTAGCGTCAATGTAGTCTATATATATTGCGCGACAGTGCTCGTTTCGAGCCCTGTCGCTCAACCCGTTTATTGGAGTCTAACCCACGGCTTTAACAAGCAATTTGAGCACAAATTCATCAAAGATATATTGTATGAAACAGAAAATTGAGAATGTCATTCTGGGGGGAATCCCTGAAGATCAGTTTGCAGAACAAATCTGGGGGGCTACCCCATTCCATTCAAAAGACTGTTTCTCTCCGAAGGATTATTTTTCAATTAGGGAGCTAACTGACATCCTTAGAGAAAGCGGAGTAATTCGATATGGAGCGACAAGTGTAGGAAAAGAAAAGAGTGACTTATTTCAACCTTATGTATCAAGTTTTGATGTTAGTAAACTTAAAGAATTGGAAAAACTTCATATCATAGAAAGCCTGTACGATGCAAAGTCCTGTTTTGATGACGGAAGAGGCATCTTGGCTCATAGGTTGGAAAGGTTTTTACCATTAAAGCATAAGCTTAGAATTATCTATAATTATTTATTAGAATTAACCGGATGCGTAAGAGAAGAGTTAGTGGTTGCAGCATTCCTTACACCTCCTTATAGCAAAACTTTCGACTGGCACACAGACTCTGACCATGTGTTTACTATGCAAATCGAAGGAGAAAAGAAGTGGGAGATCAAGGAACTTGATGGCAGAATTAATATATTTCAGATCACTCCGGGAGATGTATTATATATTCCAGCAGACCTCCCCCATCGTGTAGTTTCGGAAGGCTCTACAAGCCTTTCAGTATCATATGTGGTGATTCCTAAAACATACTCCCAGATATTTACAACCGCTTTATTGAAGAAGCTCGAAAAGGATCTTTATGGCGAATTAAAAAACAGAATTCCTTTGCCTTTCCGGTGGAGGAAAAATCTGAATAGTATGTCTATCGATAAAGTAACGGCTACGGTATTCCGTAAATATGGTTTAGAAGATCAGGACTTTCGTGATGCTCTAATTGATGAGTACGCTTCCGATTCGATTTCTTACCTTGATGAAGCGTGGAACCCAAATTTCAATTATGCGGACAGAAAACTAGAACTTCATACAAAATTACAAAGATCGTCAAGCAATCCCATAAATATAGTTCGAAGAAGTTCAAGCGATGAAGTTGTCATTATTATGAATGGCAGGCCATCTTTGTGCGTGTCATCAAAATTGATCATGGCGATAGACTATATTAGCGAGGCCGACACGCACTTTAGTTGCGATGACTTGCCGGATTGTTACACTGATGAATCAAAAATATTTATTTGCGCGAAATTGCTTCAAGCTGGAATGGTCGATTTTTTGTAAGAATATGGTCGAAGTAAACGTTATAAATAAGCTAACAATGCCATGCACAAGGACGTCAAAATCTCCGCTTCGCCACGAGTTTGTCGCCTGTGATGGCAGCCGTTACAGATACGAAAAATCAAAAAGAGCATGAGTCGCAAGGGGCATTGTTGGGATAATGCACATATGGAATCATTCTTCCATACACTGAAAACCGAGATGATCTATTTCCAGCATTTTGCTACTCTTGAAGAGGCAATGGCGTATATTATTGACTATATTTATTTTTACAATAACCAACGAATCCACTCCACACTGGGTTACCTGACACCAGTAGAGTGCGAACAAATGATGGCGTAAAATGGGTGTCAATTATTTCGGGGTAAGGTCAGGCGCTTGCTTCGCTGCGCGCCCCACATCTTATAAGTAATATGTATGTTCAAGGATAAATACATGTCAACTAGCATAATAGAATTTAGAGCAGAATTTAGTGATGAAGCCGCTGCGCGAAAAGTTAAATCAATTTTAGATAGAGCTTTAGAGTTTATTAACAATTCTTCAGAAGAAGCAGCTCTTCATCACGCGCTAAAAGAATTTGGGGAAACGAAGGGGATAAACTTTGACTCATGGTGGTATCCTGAAATAGCAGGGTTGAATGACAATGTAATAACTGCTGAGTTTGCTGGCTCACCATCAGGAACAGAGGAGCAGGATGTAATAACATGGATTAAGTTGTATGGCGCAACAAAAGTAAGTGGGAAAGTCGATGTCGATAGTGGCGGAGATGCATTTACAATTGAGTTTTAAAATCATATAACACAATCGTGTGTGACCACCAACCCGCAGCTTCGCTCTGGGCTGCCACACACACATCGCAACGTTATCGGTAGCATGGAAAATGAATAGTTGGCATGAAAGCAGAGCAAGGGAATCCTTAAGGAAAAGAAAAAATCAAACTACGTGTGCACGGTGCAGACTACTGTATGACAAGTCAAATAACGACTGCCCGCACTGTACCGGCATCGGTGACGAAGAACTACGGCGAGGCCTTGCTATAAGGATCAAAAAACGCGTAAGAGTCGGTAAAGCTATGATAATGGCAGCGTTTATTATATTCGTGCTTATGTTTTTCTTATATATATGAATAAATGTATTCGGATTATAACCAGCTGCTCAACTCGGACGGACAACTGCAGCGCTTTGGAGCCCTAGTATAGAAAGTGAACTTGATATGTACAAGCTCAATAGTGGCGGTGCGCAAAACTCTAAAATTGGTAATAATTGATGTTTATGGTTTCCTATAATAATACGCTCAACAATGGGCCTGTAAAGAGCTCCTTTAGCTATTCGTTATGTGAAGACAATATGATGCACAAAAAGATACTCTCGGCAACATTATTAGTGACTGTTTTAACTTCGCTACTGTATTATTTATTTTTAATAGATCTAGGAAAAACATATGAAGATATAGGAGAATCATTAAATGTTACCGAAAAACCAATTAAAACTTTAATACTTAGATGGAAATGTATACACATTATTCTACTCACCTGGCACATCATTTACTGCACGTGAGTGGTGGGTCAATAAAAATGGAAATTATATTTATTCTATAAATTCTCATGATGGGCAAGTAGAGGATATGACCATCAAGGATGGAAAGGTGTATTTGGTTGGCTTGGGCATTGGTAATGTGGTTCTATCCAAATAAGGTGGAATAGGCATTTAACTAGATGAATATGAACAATAGCTACACGCGCGAGATCACTGTTTCAAACACACCAAGCGAGGCATATCGTGCTTTGACGGCTGGCTTTAGTAAGTGGTGGACTACCGGCTGTAATCCCATATCTCAAACTGGTGATCGAATTACATTTCGTTTTGGTTCTACTAGCTGGGTGATGCGCGCCAATAGGCTGGTTCCTGACAGTCTTGTCGAATTGGAATGCATCGAAGCTCATCATGTACATGAGGGGCTCCCATCAACAATTCTCGGTGAATGGGAAGGAACCAAACTACAATGGAAAATCAAAAAGCAAGGACGCGAAACCCAGATAGTTTTCGTCCATCAGGGTCTTGTACCTTCGTTAGATTGCTATGACGTCTGCGGGCAAGGATGGGACTACTTTTTTGCCAACAGTCTGAAACAGTATCTAGATACTGGAAAAGGCTCACCATTTGAACATTGAAATCAAGAATATGCTTAGCAAGGCGATCGTTAGGGCGCAAACTACGCTGATCTTCGTTTTCGCCGCTATATATACGTTATCTGTGCCTAGAGAAAGCGTTCTCAACTCTGCTTTCCATCATCGATACAAGCAATCTTAGGGTTCTTGATTTCGGTTGCCGTACAGGACTATTATCAGAAAAGATTTCCCGGTTTGCGAATGAGGTTGTTGCTCTCGATACCTCTGAAAGAATGGCAGCCATTTTGAATAGCAAAGAACTACCGAATGTTATCAGTGTATCCGAGGAATTGTCAGAGGCATTGGTCAAAGATAATTCGGTATTTACTAATCAATTTTATCTTATTGTGTCTTCATCCGTATGTGGTTTTTTACCGAATTGTGAAAGATCTCTATCGGTATTAAAGTCGGCATTGAAACCTGGGGGTATTTTTTTGCAGTGGGACTGGTTGTCTAATACAGACGAAAGCGACTTTGGTTTCAGTCATACCAAGATAGAGAGTGTATATAGAAAAATTGGCTTAACTCCTAGTTTGATTGAGGAGACGTTCTCTGTGCAAACCCTGGAGGGTGATATGCCTGTAATAAGAGGTGTGGCCGTCGATGCTTAGGGAGGCCACTTCATCAGAGCTCATTCCGCGGTGTTTTTGTTGGGCGCGTGCAGCACAAAAGCACGCCTCACAGGCCCGCTTATTAGTAGCGTTGTAAAAATGGTGTCTCTGGCCTAGGCTTTTCATGATTAGGCATATAGTGACATTAAGGTATGGCAATCCCCGCTTTGGTTTAGTGTTATCCTTATTATTGCTCTTCTGTTGGTCGTATATGCAGTCATGCGCCCCAGCTTAGAGGTTGCGTATTTTCAACTAGACTGACATGAACCAATTGAAATATTTTTTGATTACTGAAAGCTTTATCAGCGGCAAGGAGCGTGCCCGTCAGGGCCAAGACTCCTCTAGTAACTTGGCCTGCTCTCACAGAGCCTTATCACCTCATATTGTCCCAAGGAGGGTGTCACGTGAAAATAGATAAACCATTACCATTTATTTACTTTACTTTCGCAGCCGTTGGCTTGTGTGTTACTTGGTACTATAATATTCTTTATTTTGCCGGAGGAGGCAGCATTGCACCAACCCAATTTTTTGGTACGGCATTTGCCAACAACCTCACAACAGCGATAACCTTTGATATATATATTTCTGCGATAGTTTTTTCTATTTGGGTTTTGGTCGATGCAAAAACCAATAGACTCAAATGGCCGGTAATGTATATCGTACTATGTTTTGGTATTGGCCTGGCAGTTGCACTCCCATTGTTTCTTGGTGTTCGTGAGCTGTCTCCTTCAAGGCAAACTAAATGACACTGGTGAAACGAATATTTTAACCATACGAGAAGTTCACCTGGAGTCACGATGGTGACAAACTGGTGGTTCTTGTAGAGACTGACAAATTATCACAGAGTGATTTTTGTTATTTTGAGGCAGATGCGGGTTAATATTTTGTCGAAAAACGTGTCTGCCATTCCTGGTCCGGCCCACTGAGTGTACTCATGAATAGAATATTGGCGATCCCCCACTTTTGTTCTATCCAGATATATTGTGAATTGAAATGATAAAAGGCCAGACTAACAAGACACTCCAACTGACGCCAAAAGCCGTCACGGTGTGTTAAACAGTAGTAGGCAGTAAATTGTCTATGGCATGGACAGAATCTATTGTTCAAGAACGCGTTCCGGTATGGGATGTATTATCAGAGTTCTGGCTTGATGGAGATTTGGTCGAGACTGATTACGAACGAATAGCAGCGACACTAAAAGCGTCACCCTACACAAAAGAACAGTTGCTCAAAATCTGCATATACGAAGTAGCGCCGGCAGTGTCAAGTAACCTCATCAGTATAGCCGGCGAATGGGGAGCTTTCGATCCTGAATGGCTCAAACAAGCTATAATGAAAAAATCACCTAATCCAGATGATTACTTAACTCCCGGCATTTGGAAACAAATTAGAGGGATAGTGCATATATCGCTAGTAAAGTCATCAGGATGGAAAGAAATTACTAAAAGACTATAGCACTTCAATTACGCTCATAAATCCGGAGATTTTGTGTTTACCTTACACTTATACATAAAATCTTCTAAAATAAAAAAGCCGGTTATGTAAAACGCGAGATATTCAACACATATGAGAATAGTATTGAATATCGCTATTATTTTTCTTTTTTCTGTCACACGACACCGTATTGCGTGCCGGGAATTGGTATGGGCAACTGTCGATAGAGCCGAAAAATCTGTAGACGTATATATTGGTCGAGTGACAAGCATTTCAATTCCAGAACTGGAAACGCGTTTACTTCCAATTGGACAAAAAGGCTTCCTCATTCGTGGCGTTGAAAGAGTAATACGATTAAAAATATACAAAAGGCTAAAAGGTGATCTATGTTGTCGAAGCAAAATTGGGATGGTATCGTGGAGGCCAGGCTGATGTCGGTAACATGGTTGTATTGTAGCGCCTTGGTGATGAATGGTGAGTTAGGCAATCTGTGAGTGACATTTCAGAGATTCGACGTGCTTTAACAATAGAACCGGCACATAATACGCACGGCTCATAAGCGACGGAAAAACATGGGAAAAACATGAACAGGACAACACTCTTTATTTTCGTAGTTCTGATTACCTATTGCGGAGTAACTCAAGCAGAAAAACCTGCCACCATAGCAACAAATGACATTGTTGCGACGTACTCCTTTGATCCCACTACTATGTCTTTTGACGAACAAGCCAAACGTGCTCCCGAACTCGGTAAGCTCTGGTCGCGATTTCACAAGTCTCCAGAGTCATACCGGGTTGCCATGCGCGAGCTTCTCGGTAAGGATGGCCAATCGGAAATGCTTTACTGCGACGGTGGCATGCTCTTTCTTCAGGAAGCCCGCCTGGAATCAGACAAAAAACTGGGGCTCAAATCAATCATGAAGTGTTCGCTTGTTGAGATCCAACACACTCCATATTTTTATACTATGCACAGAGAGGCAGTAGCGGGAATGGATACTATGGAACTTCAGTTTCGAATACTGACAAAACCCAAGTATCAGGTGTTTATTCCCCACCACGCACTCACACTCGGACAGGATTATGCTTTCGTTTATCCGCTACTTGTTCAAGATGAACGCAAATATGTCGAACAAATTATTGATAAGACGAAAGTCGAAAAAGACGAAACTGCGCTAAAAACACTGCTGCTTGCCCTATACTACGCAGCCACGGCCAGATCTGAATATACAATACGTTCGATTGGAAATAACAAGCAGACACCACCAGAAGTACAAAAGCGAGCTAAAGAAATGACAGAGCAGATTGGGGAAATGCGTAAAAACGACCCCACGAAAATACACGACTGGCTGAAACGAAATATGGTTGAAATTTCACCCAGTGCTACAGAACCCGATTTGCGTGCCGCACGACGCAAAAGGATGCAAGCCATCAGCGATGAAGCACTGATGGAGCTTGATATGTACACCTTGTTGATCTACCAAGTTAGAAAGTAACTTACCAACATCCGTTTCTGACGGGCTACGCCGGCGCGCGAAGCAGAACGCAACAATGGAAATGGAAGAAAACTGGAATAACTTTTGCACTTTAACACTTTCATCGTCTATTCCCAGGGTAATGTCGGTGCATGTAAAGCAGAGTCAGCGGAACACATAGGACATTCGTGTTTGGCAGGTATCGCAATATTAGTAGTGACTGTGGTTAACCCAAAGTGCATCGCTGTTCATACCAACCGTTTCGGCTACAGGAGGGGACGCACAAAACAAAGAGTCGTTGTTGTTTTTGCCATTGCTGCTGACACTAAAAAAAGACATGCGATATTCATTCCTGCATTGAGGATACCATATGAAAATAATAAAGCTGTTTCTTGTAATAGGATTGGCTGGGTATGGGTACAATTATTGGCAGAATAATTATTCTGGCAATCAAACGGGCACCAGCGATTATGGTTTTGTTACTTTACCAAAACCTAGCAACCTGGATACTGACACTGTAATAATTTTGGCCGCAAAAAACTGCACTAAAGAGGCTGCTCAAAAAGCGGAGCATTTAGCAGATGAGCTGAGGCTCCGTAAAATTCCATACACTCGTGCCAGCAGCATAAGTTTTCAAAATTATGATCGTTCCTTAAAGAAAAATCTCGATTCAGTGATGGGCGGCCCCATGCCTCATGTCTTGATCGATGGCAGGGGTAAAGCAAACCCCACGCTTAATGACGTAGTTGCAGAATATAATTCTATATACGAATAAGCGGCATCGAGCAATAATCCATACGACTCATGGCTAACAATTAATCATTACACTCGCTGCATTGGCTATACTTACCATAGAGCACGATGAGGTACAAATCACCCTTAGAAAACTTCTGCAATTACTTTGGAGCCAAAGGATGCGACTGGACAGGGAAAATCTCGTCGTGTCATAAGGTGGCACCTCCGGTGGCAATAGACAAATGAAGAATCAGCACGAGAATTTGGTTGAATTGGGTTGGAACGACTGGTTTGAACAACGGGCGGTATGCAAGCCGTCAGAATCGATCGCTCGTGTTGTCGCAGTAGACCGCAGTCATTTACTGTTAGTGGATCAGGCAGGCCATTTTCGGGCAAAGTTGTCCGGCAGCTATTTGCACCACCATCACGATTCCCCGGAACTCCCCTGCGTGGGAGACTGGGTGTGCGTGGAACGACACAGTGGTGATGACTTTGGATTGATTTACGGTCGCCTGGAGCGCAGGACTTCACTGCGTAGAAAGTCAGCGGGAACCGGCATTGAGCACCAAATGATCGCAGCAAATCTAGACTATGTACTGATCGTGCAGTCGTGCCAGTTCGACTTTAATCTGAACCGCTTGGAACGCTATCTCGTCATGGTGTTGGATGGCGGGGCGGAACCGCATATTTTGCTGACCAAAACTGACCTGGTCGATCCAGACGTGCTGGCTTCGCAGTTAACTGAGATTACGGCCGCCGGTATCACAGCACCGATATTACCGCTAAGCAACGTCACTCTTGATGGACTGGACAATCTCAAACGACTGCTATTACCAGGAAAAACCTATTGCTTTGTCGGTTCATCTGGAGTTGGTAAGAGTACATTAATTAACCAACTGATTGGCCGTCACAGGTTGGATACCGGCAGTGTCAGCGGGACGGGTGAAGGACGTCACACCACAACTCGGCGGGAGCTAATTCGCCTCGAAGGGGGCGCAATGGTTATTGACAATCCTGGAATGCGTGAATTTGGCATCCTCGGCGCGGATTGCGGTATCGGAGACAGCTATTCCAGGATATCCACCCTTTCATCTCGTTGCCGCTACCGAAACTGCAACCACACCGATGAACCAGGCTGTGCTGTGCTAGCCGCCATGCAAGCCGGCGAAATCAGTCCGGAGTCCCTTGGAAATTTTCACAAACTCAGGGAGGAATCCAAATTCAATGACATGTCCTATGCCGAGAAAAGAAAGAAGGATCGGGACTTTGGTCGATACATCAAGTCGGCAAAGAAGGACTTAAAAAAGGGTTAGAGGGTTTTTTCCAATCGAACAGCGGCAACGTGTATTCCATAACATCCGGCTCCTGCCGAAATCACGACGATACCGGGGTATTCTCGTCTGCAGCAAAAACCCAGTTTCCGTGAACAGTATGAACTTTTATATAGCCTAAACTCAAAATATTATTACAAAACCATTCACCACCAGGAACCGTACTGTCAGGTAAAACCTCGAGAATGATAACCGGGCGGTGTTTTCTTATAGTGTTTAGTGCGCCGGCTAGTGCTTCTATTTCAAAACCTTCTACGTCGAGCTGGATGATGGATACGACCCTATTTGAGTTCAGAAAATCATCGATGGAAACAATGGGGACTGGCTCCGCACTCGCCTGCGAACTTGTACTTGCAGCTATTATCCGGCTTCCCCCGCCCAGTGACCGTCCATCATCGTCTATTGTCTGCATTAAACGCGTCTCCTGCCTGGCCCCTAAACCCGCATGGGTCAATACGGTGTTGGTGATATTGTTTAGTGCCATGGTAATGCCGGCGCAGCGATAATTTTCAAGGTTGGGTTCAAATGCCCAGATTTTGGCATTGGGAGCCACTCCGTTTGATAAGGCCGGTAAAAAATCACCGAAGTAAGTTCCTGCGTGAACGACGTCACCGGTCTTGCAATGATTCAGAATGTACTCGATTGTTTCGGGCTCGTAGACATCGTTCAGAAGAATTCTTTGTGCTGCCGGCCGATGATGCGACGAGAGTGGAACACAGTAACCGCCATACTTGTTGTAGGAGAACTTACATTTTAAAACGTTTAACCCCTGTAACTTCCAATATTCCTCTGACTGCACCCTGCGATCCATACTCTTTAAACGCATTTTTCCCAGCAGCTTTCCTATAACTGTCTTCAATAGTATGGTCACGATTCGCACCCTACTTTTATAAAATATGGGACGGCATCCCGATGCCATGTGCAACACTGCATTAAAGCCACACCATTAGCTCACTTAGGGCGGTAGAATTAAGAAGATAGGGATCTTTTGATATTTTCACATTTTCCTGCGTCAACGTAAGCAACTTCTTTAGTGACCAAAATTTAATATTGCCCTTGCAGTTTTCATTGGACACTTGCGATACATAGCCCCACATGTGCTGCAAGGCGTTTCGAATGCCGCTTGCCTGCGGAGGCGTTCTTAACCAGCTTACCAGATCCATAGACAGGGTATCAAAATCGATAGATTTGCCGGAGACCTTCCGACCGATTTCTTTGTATATCTGCGGGTTTCTCGCCAATACTGAATATTTGTGATGACTCCACAGCTCTTGTATATTCCGCGGAAGCTTTATTCTTCCCGGCTCTTTTTTTTTATATTTTTCTTTCAACAGATTAAATTGAGCCTGTGGGTTATCGATGTAACCGGCCGGCCATATCCCCAGATTGGATTTCGTTCTTACCGGAGATTTTTCTTGGTAACCTCTTAGTTTCATTTCGCAGGCCAACTCAAGATGCCTTTGCTTGAGTGCCCAACCAAAACCCACCCAACGCAAAGTTTCCGGGTGTCTGGAGTAGCCTTTCTTTCCATTCACTAAAATGGATACTATCCCATGAAGTTCTCGATGTTCACCGAGTAAACTTTGCCGGTTCAGGTAACCTGGATGAATGTCCCAAATCCTCACTAATTCCTCATATCTGCACGTCTCACACCGGAAAAGCTCAACGAACGGATTCCTTTCATATTAGCAATTAACTTGATTGGACAGCCGATTCTATTTATTCCTTGTTTCCAAGGCATACCGATTGGCACGAAAAAATGAATCTATATCGTTAAAGCGCACACCCGCCTGTTTCAATACTTCGCAAGCTTGCGCAGACCTCATCTCCCTCAAATAGAAGGGTTCTTGTGGGCAAAAATGATGGATTGCATGTGTTTTACCAAAATTAAAGCAGAATACCTGAACTGGCCACAACCACCAGACATCCAGCACCTGACACTGCTTTCTTAAATCACCACATCCTATATCACCATAGTAATGTATATTCGAAGAAACAAATTGAAGGCAAAAGGTACGAAGTATATTGGGTGCTATCAGTGTAACAACCAGTAAATTTACCCAGGCAATATCCTCTACGGTAAGCACCAAATGAATATCAAACAGAGAAGTGATGGCGGCAGCCACGTAATATAGAACAAAGAAGTACCATAGCAAATGTACCGCAATTCCTATAGGGGCATATCCCAGCAATGCAATAGCGATAAAATTTCTAATATCCTGTTGAGTGATTTCCCCCAACCGGTACAACCTATTCACTTCGCGAAATATCGCCATTGGGCGTAGCAGCATGGTAAGCATATTATCGGTCAACATTAAGAAACGCCTAACCCCCCAACGCTCACCATTGGTAATCGCACGTTCTTCAAGGTCGGCTGCCGTTCCCGATAACCTGTGGTGGCGTATATGAACCTTTCTCCTGAGCCAGGGGTTGATGGTTGTAGGTCGTAACAGGTATCCACCAAGCAACATTAAATGGTGTATGGTCCTATTTTTGTTAAAGTACAATCCATGGAGAAGATCGTGCTCCAGCTCATGCAAAATTGACATCCAGATGGCGGACAGTGGAACAACAACCCACGCGGATAATTCACCGTAGAAGTAAAAGTAACTGTTGAGAAAAACCCCCAAAACGCAGACACTGAATATAGTGAATCCAATAAAATTCTGATGCGCTAACCACGGATGCTTTTGGCGTGCAATCTGATAGATGTTGGCAATTTTCTTTTGTGCCTGACTTTGAATGTCATGCGGATCTGTGTTTTTCATAACCATACTCACTATAGATTCGTCGCCAATTACGAATTATGTTTATCGCGCGTTCTTTGGCAGCCAAATCAGATTTGGGATTGAGAAATTTGGCCTCGCTACACTAATTGCTTTATTTGTATTTCCGATCAAATTTTTCTTTCATATTTTTTTCGGTTTTCAGATCAAAATGATGCTGAACCTCTTATTGGTCGCTTTGCCTGTCCCAACAGATCAGTGACGGTGTTGCCAGATGGTGGTGGCGCGTGAAATAGAGTCTTCACAACGTTATTCAGCTTCGCATAACATTCAAACGCTGGAAATTCATCGATTTTGCCTTTAAATGTTATGGTGCATTTCGCCGGCCTGGCTGGGTCAAGCGATAGCTCGAACATACCAGTGTAATCAATGTCTGCTGCTGCTGATACCAGGGGATCTCCAGCGGCGGCTGTTAAGTGTGTCCGGTAGAGCGGATGTGGCGGGGGTACAGACGATGGATAGCAAACCGCGGCATATCCGCCCAACGGGACACGATATTGTGTGGCACCACACCGTCTTCCTGCAAGCTCCTGATACATAGTCAAGGGAGAGAACGAGCACCGCCCCATATCCGCATAAGCAAAATCCAGTTGAGCCCCGGTATCCATATTGACCTCTGTGGTTCCCGATGAGGTATGCCCCTTACCAACGATCCGCGGTGTACCCGATAACTCAAATTCCACCCAAGATTGCATTCGATGACTCGCCGTTGCAGAAGAACTGAAGCTACGTTGGTCTGTTAAGTAGCCTGCGTCCAAACTCTTAAAAAGATTCATTGGATTGGCGCGAGCGACCCCAGGCAGCGGGACTGCTGTCTTGCCCCGGTGAGTTCCTGCCGAAATGGTTTGCGTGTAACCTGCTACGTGACCCGGAATAAATGCATTGATCCATACTCTAAGCCGCATTACTCCCCCTTAAACAAATAACTTTGGTAATCCGTATCAACTTCGTTTAAGACAACCGGTTAGCTACTAAAAACATTTCAGTACTACCGTAACAATATTATATCACTACCATTTCGCCAACATTGGCAGGCTGTTGATCGACAGGTTTAACCGGTACGGTAAAACCATGCATTGTCGGCAATGTAATGGGAAGTAGCAAGATTTTCAAAAATATTCACTGAAACAAGTTTTCACTTGTGCAACCAACAAACAACCATTTACAAATCACAAAGTTAAGCCTAGGGAACCTCTGATTAATTCCTGGATGAGTAGAGATGAGGACCAAATCGTCAAGTGCGAGGCGAAAAGCTTCCGCTCCCTGATCACGTTACTTGCTTACATCCATGTAGGCAACGAAGCAATTGACTATTTAGTCCTCATAAATGCCATTCATGGAGTTAATCAGAGGTTCCCTGGATATATCCCATTGGGTATGCGTTGAAAAAATAATCCTTTCACCGCTAAGCGAACCATTCGATGCCGAAACTTTAGCAATCCTGCCCCTTAACCAAGGACTCCCCTTGTAGCGCCTCGCGCCGATACCGTGCAAAACCCGCCGGCATGTGTACCAGTAAGATCATGGCATAAGCCAGAAACCCACCGGCGATCCAATATCCCCATTCAGACTCACTGGGATAAAAAAGAAACATGGTAATGGCCAACAGCATCATAAACGCACCGGGAAGAAAGACCAGAAACAGAGTTTCTCTAGGATTGGCCTTACCGGCAGCGGCGACAACAAATTGATGGTATTCCTCTTCTCCCACACTACGGACCAGCCATAGGCGCAGACTGTTAGACACAGACAACATCAGAGATGTCACCAATAGCATCACCGCAGCGGGCTGTGAAATATAGGGCACTAAACACAAGGATAAGGACATTAAAGCGAAGGGCCATTTGCCTTTTCGCATTAGGGCGTTAGCCTCCAGTTTCATATTGGGAGTTAAAATGAAGGTTGTCCCGATATCGCCGATACGGGCAACCAAAATTAAAATAGCCAGTAAATGCTGGTAGTCATGGGTAGGCAGTGAACTCATACAACCACCTCTTCAGTCAGTGGGCCAATTGGCCGGAAAAATGAAATGGGTAATGGCACCCGTTGCTGAATTACATCTTGAGAAAGCACTGTTTCGGGTTCTGACGATTCGACTTACAAAGACGACTACGCGGGTGCACAGGTTCACCCAGCTTCTTTTCATTCTAATCGGTTTTACCATTTTATCCATACGCGTTCCGGGTAAATTATTGCGATTTGTCGGTATTTAGTGCAATTTCAAGCACTTTGCACCTCACCTTTATTTAACCCATACACTATCTGTTCCAGGAAATAGACTCACAATATTGACAATAACTATACGTCGTATATTATTATACTTCGTATACTTTAAAGGTGTTGAAATGACCCAGGACCGGCGCAGTCGCAAAAAACAGCAAACCCAGGCCCTTATAGTCAGCGTGGCCATGGACTTATTCCGTAAACACGGGATAGACACCACCACCATGGAGCAAATTGCAGATCGGAGCGATATTGCCAAGGCTACGCTGTATAAATACTTTCCTGTGAAAGAATCCATTATTGCCCGGTATTGGCAACTGACAACGCAGGAGATGTCCCGATCTCTGGAACAATTGCTGGAGCAACACCCCGATAGCCGTAACCGTTTACGCACACTATTAATTCAATCCATGAATGCGGTACTGGATAACCCGGAGCTATACAAAATCTATATTGCCTACCGTATGCAACACATTCACAACCCGGAGATTAACCAATCCCTTCGCAGTGGCAATGACAAGTTGTTTGCACAAATTATTGAGGCAGGTCAAAAAAACGGTGAGATTCGCAACGATATTCCCCAAGGCATTTTGGTCGCCGATATCGGACTTAAGTTTTTCATGCAAACCGTCATCTGGATGTACCACCCGGAAGACTTTTCCGCTGAAAGTATCAGCGACACCATTGTGGAGCTGTTCCTGAATGGGGCGGCGAAAAGAAAATGAATCCCACCATGACAAAACAGAACTCAGGCAACACCACAAGCGAATTTTTGCCCTGGGATGCAGTGCTTACCCAAGACAAAGCTCAAAGCGGCGGTAAAGGTTGGAACCTGGCATTGTTACATCACTTTGGCTTCAATGTCCCAAACGGTGGCGTTGTACCTGTTAGCGTGTACCAGCAGTTTTTACAACACAACAGCCTGCAAAACGCGCTTTACACTGAGGCATCGAAGATCACTCTGAACAATGTGCTGGATCACAGCAGCGCACACCAGCTGGAACAATTGCGACAACAGATACTGACAGGTTGGTTTCCACCACTATTTACCGAGCAACTCCAACGCGTTTTGCAACAACAGCAATTGCAGCATAAAGCATTGGCCGTACGTTCCTCAGCATCTGCAGAAGACTCGGACTCCGCCAGCTTTGCCGGGATACATCAATCTTTTCTCAATGTCAGTGGTATTGACGTGGTGATAGATAAAATCAAACAATGCTATGCCTCTTTGTGGACGGTTCAAGCGGTGGCTTATCGTCGCAAGATGGGATTCGATGATCAACAAGTATTACCTGCCGTGGTCATTATGGAATTGGTTTCAGCAGACGCCGCCGGCGTGGCATTTAGTTGCGACCCCGGAACCGGACGGGAGGATATCTATGTAGTCAGCGCCAATTTCGGCCTGGGGGAATCCGTGGTTAACGGTGCTGAGGATGTGGACTGTTATTTTATAGAAAACCAGGGCTTTACCACTCAAAGCCAATGGACAGGTAAAAAAACCACTAAAACCGTGCCCTCGCTTCTCGGTGGCACCGAAACTCACACGCAAACCGTAGCCCAACAGGCTGTACTCAACGAAACCCAAAGATCACGTCTCGCCATGTTGGTACAACGCATCCATGATGCCATTGGCAATACAGAACAACACCAGGACATAGAATGGGCCATGGCAAACGATGAATTCTTTATCTTACAAGCCCGGCCCGTGACCCGACTGCCGGTCTTAAGACCCGCTCGATTCAACCAAAAGTCCGTTTGGTCCAATGCCAACTACCGTGATGTTATTCCCATGGCGCAAACGCTTATGCAGCAACATACCTTATTAGCCATTATTAACCAGACCATACTGATGCCTTTGCGCCTGGTAGGATACCCAATCCCCCAGGGTTTGAGCGTCAACAAATTGTACCAGGGAAGAGCTTATTTCAACCTGAGCTTGTATCAATGGTTGCTCTACGACATCTTTGGGACAGAACCGGAGTTGGTCAATCTTTTAGCCGGTGGGCATCAAGCGGAAATTGAGGTTCCACCCGGCTCACCGTTTAAGGGCAAAGCAGGTATAAAACGTATCCTACGCATTTTGAAAAACATGCGTATCATGAACAAAACTACGAAGAACCGTCAACAGGCATTTGATCGGTGCCTGAGCTTCTGCCGTGAGGTGGAACAAACTCAATTGCTTAATCTGAGTGACGCTGAACTGCTGCTACAGTTGCAACGCTTACGTAGTCTCTATATGGAATACGGTCCCATGTATATGATACTCAATGCCAACGTGGGCCCTTTACTCATGGCCATTAACACACTGAACCGGCTGTTTCCGCAGCGCGGCCTCAGTATGGCCAATGCCTTAATGGCCGGACGTGGTCGTATCACCAGTGCCGACCAGGGCTACAAGTTATTGCAATTGGCCGCTATAGCGAAAGACGATCCGAACGCTTTGCCTTTTCTCTCAAAACAGGATTTTAACCAAAATCACTGGCAAGAATTACCGGATCATTCACCATTTAAACGAGCTTTTGCGCAATACATGCAGGAATACGGTCACCGCGGCGTTTATGAACTGGATACCACCCAAGCCCGGTGGCGGGAAGACCCTGGTTACCTACTGCAAAACATTACCTCTTTTTTAAAGGTTAATTTGCACGATCAAAAAAACAAACAACAACAAACTTATGATGCTGCTTTACAACAATTAAAGAGCAAAACAGGAGTCGTACGCAGAAAATTTCTGTTGGGATTGATCGACAAAGGGGTGGTTGCCGCCGAGTTAAGGGAATGGGCCAAATCCGTCTTTGTACACCTGTGCTCTACGGAACGCCTGCTTTTGCTGGAATGCGGCCGTCGTTTTAGCCAAGTCGGCATATTGGAGCAATCGCAAGATATATTTCACACCAGTCCGGCAGAAATGTATTCTCTGTTACTGCACCACTGGGACGGTAATATGCTGAAGGCATTGGTCCAAACACGCAAAGTCAAATGGCAGAAACAACAGGCCCAAGCGGCCCCGGATTTGATTGTGGATGACGAGGCACAGTTTACTGCAGCCAAACCCACTGAAGACGGAAAATCACTGCAGGGTATCGCTGTCTCCTCCGGCGTGTTCCAGGGTAAGGCGGTTAAGCTTACCAAGCCCGACCCCAGCGCCTTACTTGGGAATAACAGCATACTGATTGCTCCGTCTACCGATCCGTCCTGGACACCCCTGTTCCTTAAGACCGGCGCCCTGGCTCTGGAAACCGGTGGCTACACCTCCCACGGTTCTATTGTGGCGAGGGAATACGGCATACCGGCTGTGGTCAATGTGGCGGGACTACTACATTGGTGTGAAGAAGGTGAAGAACTGATCGTAGATGGGGATTTGGGGAGAATCAGCAAGTAGCGTTTCCAAATGAAAAAATAAACCGGAGACAACGTTGTCTCCGGTTAGGTTTGCCCGATACTATGGACATTTTGGAGGGTCTAGCTAAAAATGGGTTCTATGATTTCCTTTGCTCGTTTTAAACCAAGAAAATTAGCCACATTACGAATACACTCTTCCTCAAACAGCTTGGCATTTTCCTGCGGTGGATAGCCGGCAGCCACTTTCTCCACGATGGTTCTGCCTTTTTCCCCAAGGATATCAGCCATGGTTGCAGAGACAGCCTGAATCAATTCCTGGCCGCTGAGAACCCAAGGCGCCACCGCTTCATCCCGCTCATGTTTTAAGGTTGAAATAACTTCGTTAACATCCGGCATAGATGCTTGTTGTTCCAATTCCTTTTCATTGGCCCGAACAAACATCGCTGTACCAATAGTGGTATGAAACAAGGTCTTAACGGCATCCAAGCCGGTTTGTTTATCGAAACGGCAACCTATTAATTTGCCATGATCGAAAAACAACATCCCTATGTGAATGATCGCCTCGTCCCTGTAATAAGCGTAGAGTTTACCGGTCTCCTGCTTGTCACGTGCATCGACCATTAGGTTTAAGAATTTCGGTGGAACAGACACCGCTGCCATACTCATAATAATGACTCCACAAAGTTAAACAAATTCTTTCAACTGCTGCCTATACTGCCACATGCGCGATTTTGTTGACGCCTATACCGATGAAAATCAATCCGGCATAAATGAACAATTCAAACACCAGTTCAGCACCAAACTCGCTGATAAAACCCACTAACTCGTTAAGACCGTTGGTGGCAATACCCAGTGTGATGGCAATGACACCAAACAGTATTTTGCCGAATCCGGCGCCGATCATACCGCCTTTCAGGCCGTTGTAGACTTTTACCACCAAAGCGGAAATCACCAAACCCAGTACAACTCCACCCATTTCCAGCATAGGAAACCAAGCCGGTACTTCTTCGCCTTCTTCACCGGCCAACACCAAAGAAACGGGAGCCAACAACAGGACCAACGCATAAAACCATTTAGACAAACCACTCATGACATCACCTCTAACAAGCACAATATGAAAATTCCTAATTACAACCCATCACTCTTAGAACTCCATCCCAAGGTTTAGCTTCAATACACCATCCACAGCGGCTTCGCTCAAACCCACCATATAACCTAACTGGTACGCCACCCCCGCCTCACCCAGAGGCAGTTCTCCAAACAGTACCGGACCGGCATAATGTTCCTTGGCCACGTCGTTCATTTCACCAAAGAGCTCCAATCCTGCAGAAAACCCATCCAGTGCATGTTTGTACTGAATACCGTAAGAAAACTCCGTTTCGCCCGTAGAGTTACTCCCCACTTGTCTCTCATAAACAGCATTGACCAATACTGAAGAGGCATAGGAGGATTCGTTTTCCTCTTTTTCTTGTCCGTTGCCGGCCACGCCGTAACCGCGCATGAGATACATACCCAAGGAAACTGTATCAGCCGCCAAATCCTCCTGAGCCAATCCATACCCCAGAACCACCGCACTGCTAAACCCTTCACTGCCCTCTTGTTCAGTGAGTCCGCGAATAAATTCCAGCTCCACCATCTCAGTTTCCATCGACATTCCCTTGGGTTGTTCGTTTTCCAAGGTGAACTCCATACGCCAGTTTTCGCTAAAATGCCATTCAAGCGCCGCCTCCAGGTTTTGACTGCCTTTCTCCAACGCTTCTCCCGCCATCACTCGGGCATAACGCAGCTCAACACCAGTCTCGCCTTCCTCAATCATTGGGGAAAACACACTAAAACCAAAGCAGGCAGTGCTCGCCATTCCCAGCACTGTTGCGCAAACCAAGGAAAACCCTTTCTTGTTCATTTTTTCCACCTTCAAATATACGTACCATCTCTACACCTTTTGCATCGTCCATGCGTAAACATTGATTAGCCATTCCAACATAATTTAAGTATTTCTTAATATACTAATAATAACCCAGTAACTTGATAAACAATTCACTTAACGGGCAATCAAAACCAACCGGGATCTCCAACTTCACACTGAATCGACATAGCCTATACTGAATGAGATAACGCTTTTAGTGATGTTCATGCATTTCGAATTTTAAGCTCATTTCGTAATCAAAATTCAAAAACACGGCATTTATTGCTCATCTAGCAATCATCGTAAGGATACGAGTCGCGCTGTACCCGCTTAGTCCGTACGCCGCCGATAACCAGGGAGGAAACATGAAGAAATATTTACTCATTGTTGCAGTCTATTTGTTAGCCATTACCAGCTCACCGGCATGGTCTGATCGCTTGTACATGCTAAGCCAACCCAGCGACTATATTGGCCAGGGCTTGACCACAGATATCAGCTCGGAAACACATTCATTTGCTGCATCGGTGAATTTTGATGCAGGCGTAAGCGTTTCCATCAATGGTACGGCATTCTGGAATCTGGACTTTGCCGCTGCGGGTTCTGTGCAACTGACCCCCGGAAATTACGAAAACGCCACCCGCTTTCCTTTTCAAAGCCTCACCGATCCCGGCTTGGCCGTGGGCGGTAACGGCCGAGGATGCAACACCCTCACCGGTCGATTTACGGTGCTCGAGGTGGTCTACAACCCGGATAATACCGTGGCCCAATTTGCCGCGGATTTTGAACAACACTGCGAAGGTTTGGATCCGGCATTATTTGGCGCCATTCGGATCAACAGCCAGATACCGATCAATGTAACTATTCCGGAAGTTACTGCAGTTGCAGGCAGTGACCGTAGCACCCTGGAAAATAAACTGATTCAATTGGACGGCTCCGGTTCTCACAGTAATGACGGCAGTTTAATCGTCAGTTACCTATGGACCCAACTCGCTGGAACTCCCGTCACCATCACCAATGCAGATACTCCATTAGCTTCGTTCACTACACCCACGGTCCCCTTGGGTGGCGACACCTTGGTCATCCAATTGGAAACCCTAAGCAGCAGCGGAGCCGGCGCCACGGATGAGGTCATGATTCAGGTGCTAAGCAAAAGCGATCCATTAACGTATATTCGCATGGACAGTGAACCGGGTGATTATATTGGCCAAGGAATTTCCTATTTTTTCAGCCCCAATGAAGGCGTCATCAGCACCTCATCCACTGACCCGGATGTACTTAATGTAAGTTTTAGTGGAAACCATTATTGGTCTTTTGGTTTTGCGGCACCGGATGGCACCGGGTTAAATGCAGGAACCTATTTGGATGCGACCCGTTATCCTTTTCATGGAACCGGAGCAGGGCTGAGCGTGAGCGGAGCCGGACGTGGTTGCAACACACTCACCGGTAACTTTACTGTTAGGTATATAAGCCGTGACACCACCGGCGTCAATTCCTTTGCCGGCGATTTTGAGCAACACTGCGAGGGAGGCCCGTCCGCTCTCAGGGGAGAGGTGGTTTACCAATTTCTCGACCCGAGCATACCGGTTGCCAATGCCGGAGCAGATCAGCAAGTGCCCGGCGGCGAGTCGGTTCAACTGGATGCACTGGCCTCTGTTGATAACGACGGTACCCTGGTGGCTTATCAATGGGAGCAGGTCAGCGGAACACCTGTAGACTTTCAACCCGTGGACAGCGTAGTGACCGCATTCACTGCGCCACCATTACCGGTTGGAACCACGGAGGAATTGGTCTTTAAGGTCACGGTTACCGATGATCAGGGATTCATGGCGGAAGATACCGTGTCTGTATTGGTTACCGGAGTCGGACTAACGCCCAACTATTGTAGCGCCTATGGCATTAATACCTATTTTGAATGGATCGAGAAAGTGACTGTTAACGGCTTTGTCCAACTATCGGGAGACAATGGCGGTTATGGCGATCATACCGGCGCCACCGTATTTGCCTTGGATAAAACCACAAGCAACAACCTGACACTCACGCCGGGCTACCGCTATGGGGCCTATACCGAATATTGGACAGTATGGATTGACAGCAATCAGGACGGAGAATTTTCCGCCATTGAAACTGTATTTAGCGGCACTGCCTTTGCAGCCATTAGTACCTCTATCACTCTACCCGGCGATAGCCTTAGCGGCGAAACCCGAATGCGGGTGGCGCTGCGCTATGGAAGCCAAGCCTCCGCCTGCGGGAGTTTTTATTGGGGCGAAGTGGACGACTATACCGTGCAGATTCAGTAAACCCGATTGTGTACAGAAGCGGGGGGTTCTGACTAGAGCCCCCCGTCTCCGTGTGCCATTTCCCTCCCAATACCGCATTCGCCCTATCTTTTTAGTGGCCTTAACATTTGGTTAACAAAAATTCACCCCCAAAAGTGTGACGCAGTTCACAGTTTTCCAATTATGGGATCACGGATATTGCACAGTTCTCGATAAAAACGAGAAGAGGTTCCTAATTCAGCAGTGAGGTAGTTCACATGAATACAGAGGCAGTATCATCAGAGGTCTACGATTGCAGCTCTTACGAATTTACCGCAGAACTGGACGACTTGGCCATTTCGCCCGTACCAAATCTGCAGGAGCTCCACTACCAGAACCCGTTTGTTAAGAAGGAAGCTGACGCAGATGGATATCTTCAGTCCGTACTGGCTGACAACTATCAATGGGGGAAATACGTTTTAACGCTGGTGGTAGGATCCATTGTGGTTTTAGCGGCGGTTCCCAGCAAGCCCGCTAAAGTGCAAAAAATGGAAATGCCGGCAATGGCCATTCACGGCAATTCTGCCACGCTGAGTAAGTAATTTTCGGAATTTGTTGATTCGGTAGCGTTTGTTTAAATAATTCTACTGAATAGCCTTGGCTTTGGCAGAGCGGCGACTGTTAAAGTAATCGTACATGACTCGATAAGCCTTGGTGAGCTCCTCTTTATCCTCCAGAGAAAGTTTGGCCGGCCTGTTTTTCAGGGCCGGGATTTTTATTTGCGCGCCCGCCTCCAGCAAGTTGGGATTATTGATTTCATCGCGATTAAAAGAATATATATAAGGCCAGAGGTAAGGATCACCATAATATTTTTGGGCCAACCCCCACAAACTGGCATCTCTGAAAATATTGGATTCAGACGCATCAAAAGCTCCGCCTGCCAACACAACAGTATCAATCACCCGGACTGTTTCGATCACCTGAGTCTGCTGTTCCATGGGTTGTGGTAACTCAGGAACCATAGGCTCAGCTTCAGTATAAAAGGGTTCGATTTCGATGAGCGTTTCATCCACCACTTCGGTACTTGGTACACTATCCTGCGTCTTCCAAGGTATGGCTGCAAAAATGAGTAAGGCAGTAAAAACAGCCAGCAACGAGCGGTTGGTCCAAGGCGATTCCCATGGACGCTTGGCCCTGCCCTGGTCTTGCATCGTGGGTTCCTGTTGAGCCATGGTTTAAACCGGGCCTGATTATGGTTTGCGTTAAAATATGAGGCACAAATGAGTTTCATACTCTATATCGCAGAACCAGGATGCTTTTTGATAGACTAAATTGGAAAATGTGACCGCCTCGACACATTCCTCCTCGACCCATTCTCGCTTTGATCCTATTGATACATACGCCACTCCAGCGCGATGGAATAAGCACCGGAACCATACTCACTTTGAGGGAACCCCGATTGTGCCCGTCTGCCTCCAGGCAATGCTATTGAAAAAGCCAATTCGGATTCATTATCCAGGGAGTAAACCGAGTTGGCGGACAGTAAATAGGAGTGATCATCCCGATTAACCAGAACCATCAATTGCCCCAACAGCAGCGGCATAAATTCGTAGGAAACTCCCACAGCCGCATAACGCCGGGCCAGATACACAGTGTCCACCACCGCGGCAGGATTGTATTGTGACACCTGACCGGCTCCATTACCGTTATAAAACAACTCCAGCCGGGCATCCAGACTGTTTTCCCAACGGTGCTCCAACCCCAAGGACACACGGGTAAATCGCTCGGTTTCGTGTCTACGCAGTTGCGCTTCTGCTCGCAGCCCCAGCCACTGAAACGCCTCTGCTGAAACCGAGCCTGCCACCAGTTCATCACCCCGCACCGAACCGCCGATAAAGCCCCATTCCGCGGTTCCTCTTACAAAGGTCAACCGGGCCAAATGCGAACTGCGTGACCATTCTGGCGAATCCGACCACCCGGAAGACGAGGAAGTATCCGAGCGATAGGCCAACACCGAATACCAGGACAGTACCGAAAGCGGATTCACAGCATAGGTTAACTGTAATGCATCTACCCCCGGTTTGTATTCCCGATAAAACGTTTGCGCTCTGAAAGAACCGAACAAATCATTGGGAGAAAAATAAAAGGTAGTGGCCAGATTTACCGCCTGTCGACCCACGACCACATCCAAGTTGGGGTGTGACCAGCGCACGCTCATTCTATCCACGGTAGAATGGGCGTAAGCGTTATCACTGTAACTGTAATCCAGTAAGGAACTACGCTCCACATCTGCAACAGGATCTGTCCCCAGTAATGAAGCGGGAACCTGAGCATGATACATATTGAAATCAAAAGCCCAGTTTTCGCCACGATGCCCCTGAAACAATAACCGTCCGACCGCAGACAGCCCCGATTGATCTGCTGCGTTATCGCGCGCATACAAAGCGTTACCCATTACCCGCAAAGCCAACCGTACATCGGCGGACGATTGTGCATCGCGCCATTCCCACAACGCAAAGGATTGTTGTGGCATAGTGGTTATTAGCAGAACCGCAACAAAAAACTGACAAAAACCTCTATATCCAAGATACCCGCCACCAAGCCGTAATCTGCCAAGCCGAGACGTTAAACCCGTTAACACCGCCCTACTCCCGCACCTCATCCGATTCAATACGACCATCATGCAAGGTAATCAGACGTCGCGCCCTGTCCATCACTCTTTGGTCATGGGTAGAAAACAGAAACGTCACGCCGCTGTCCCGATTCAACTGTTGCATCAAGTCCAGTAACGCTTCGGCAGTCACAGAATCCACGTTTGCCGTAGGTTCGTCGGCCAAAACAATCGCCGGTTGCGTCACAATAGCGCGAGCTATGGCCACCCGCTGTTGTTGACCGCCCGACATCTCATCGGGACGTCGGTGTTCCATACCCTCCAAACCCACCTGCTTGAGTACCTGCATCACTTTTTCGTGAATCTGGCCTTTTTCCCGATTTTGCAACCGCATCACAAACTCGGCGTTTTCAAATGCAGTCATGACTGGAATGAGATTATACGCTTGAAACACAAATCCAATACGATCACGCCGTACGGTGGACAACTCCGAGCGACTGAGCTGGGCCAGATCGAGCTGTTCCAGAAACACCGATCCCGAACTGGGGCTATCCAGTCCACCAATCAAATTGAGCAACGTGGTTTTCCCCGAACCGGATGGGCCGCACAACGCGGCAAAATCCCCTCGCTCGATATTCAAAGAAACCTGATCCAGTGCTTTTACTTTCACCTTGCCCTGTACATAAACTTTGGACACTGAGTTCAGGCTGACAATATGATCGCTTGCTGACAAAGACTGTGTATCCATGGTTGTCCGTTATCGCTCAAATAGTTTTCAAACTTTCCACCGGCGGTACTCGCCCGGCACGCCAGGCCGGATAAAGCCCGGAAACCAGGGCCAGAGTGAACACCGCAGCCAAAATGGCAATGACACTTTCTTTAAATAGTCGAATTTTAAATAAGGGATCGATCAACACACCCCCGGCGACATAATCCCCATCCAAAGCGCCGGATAAATCCAGTCCCACTGTAGCCAAATAAGCATACCAGGGCGCTGTAATCACACTCCCCATAATCAGACCAATAACAGCCAGATAAAACGACTCCACCATGACCAAACGAAACAAAGTCAATGGCGACATACCTACGGCCATCATGACACCAAACTCACGTGTGCGCTCCAGCACGCTCATCAATAAGGTATTGAGAATACCGGCAGCTATCAGTAAGCCGATGAGAATTTGGCTGATGTAGTTTCCGGCTCGATCCATACCAATAAGTCCGGCCAAATCCGGTTGGCTTTGTTTCCAACTCAATACTTCTGCGCGCGCATTTTGTAGTTTGGACTTAATGGCATCGCGCATGGGCTCGGCCTGTCGTTGATCAGAGATCACCACCGCTGCTAATGTGGCCTCATCAGCAGCATAGTTCAACACCGCACGAACGCTGTCGATGGGCAATAAAGCCATGGCTCCGTCCACCTCTGTAACGCCGGTGCGAAAAATACCACTGACCCGAGCGATGGCACTGACGATCTCACCGTTGACATCTGTGGTGGTGTAGACCATTTTTTTCCCCAATTTGAGTTTGAGTTTTTCCGCCAGTTTTTGGCCAATGACAATCCCCTGACCATCCACACCTTCGAACAAACTTCCCTCCACCAGGGAGTCCAACAACAGATTGTATTGTGGCAGTTCTGTACGCGGATCGATGGCCATAAACATTCCGCCGATGTTTTTACGAGCGCTGGCGAACATTGCCTGCCCCATAATGCGTACATCCACATGGTTCACCCCGCTCAGGAACATAATGTGTTGGCGCATTTTATTCACTCCATTAATGCGCTTATCCAGTGCCGGCGCTTGTTGATATCCGGGAGGTTGGATACTGACATGCCCCAAACCCATGCGAGCTCCCGTATCAATCATTTTGGTGTAAGCGTAATCACCGGTACCGGTGAAAGTCACCGCCAACATGACACCAAAACCAATAGAAAAAGCCGTAATCAAAGTACGACGTTTGCGCCGCCAGATATTACGCCAGGCGGTTTGGCTTAGATTCATGATCGATCTCTCTTTGCTATGAAAATCGTCATTGCTGTTTCATCGATGATGTATGGCTTGAACCGGTTGGATCACAGCGGCTTTGATTGCCGGGTAGAGCACAGCAAGCACCGCCACGAGCGCCAGCACCAAAACAGGCTGCAACAAGGCTTCAGCGCTAACCTGGGCGCGAATCACCGGCTCCAGTGCAACACCGCCCCAGGAGACACCGCTGCTGAATGCAGTTAAATCTATGCCGTTGTCTTGAAAATACGCCGCCACCGGCCATCCACACACGATGGCTAATGTACCGGCGATAAATACCTGGATCAGGCTTTCTGCATAGATGAGCCGCAACAATTGCCAGGGACTTACTCCCACGGCTTTCATCACCCCGAACTCCTGAATACGTTCAAACACACTCATCAACATTGCGTTCAACACCACAGTGGCCACCGCCACATAGGTGATTAATAACATCACCAACATCTGGCTATCGGCAATTTCCAGAATATTGGCTAATACCGGCATGAGTTCGCGCCAACTTAGGGTTTCCTGTTGCGGTGCCAGGGCAAGCACACCGGCCACCGCTGCTTGCAGATCCGTGCTGCGGTCTGGACGCATCACTGCAATCTCATGTACTCCCTGAGGGAACACCATGAGCTCTCTGTAGCTGCTTTGCAGCATATACACTCCGGCACGATCCACATCATCAGCGACCGATTTAAGAATGCCTCGCACGAAGTACACATCATTGGCCATAGAACCGTCCGCAGCTTGGCCCACAAACACCACTTCATCCCCCGGCTTCACGCCCAAGGTTCGGGATAATTTCCGACCCAGCACAATCCCATTGGGCTGTGAGTCGTGCAACCACTCACCCTGCAACACATGACGATGAATCTGTGTGACCGTTTGCTCGTATTGCGGCTCAATGGCACGAAGTTGCACCCCGGCTGATGCCGTACCTACCGCCGCCAGTCCGAAACCGTACAGGCGGGAACTGGCATACAACCCTTGGCCACGAATACTTTGCAGCAGAGCTTCATGATCGGTAATGGTGCTGTATAAATCGGGATCGTCGCGATAACCGGGCCGATGGATTTGTATATCCCCCAGATTCATACTCACGGCATTACGTTCACTGTCCTGCAGCATGCCCTCCATTAAGGCGGCAAACAAAATCATGATTAAGCCTGCAAAAGCCATGGCCAGTGTAGTCACCAGGGAGCGACGCCAACTGCGAACCACATTACGTAAAGATAGCGAGAGGATATTCATTGCCGTTTGAGCCGGCTTAGGGAGAAAAAAGCATCCTGCAGGGGTATATTCAACTCCAGTTTCTTATACACCAGATGGGTGTACTCTTCGGGTTTATCCGCGGGAACCACGCGCATTTGTACCGGGATTTCCCGACCCCCGAGTTTTTGAATATCACTGAAACGGATGGTACGCGCCACCTTCATGTCTTCATCGTAGTAAAGCTGGGTGATGGGCAACAACGTTTTGGCTTGAACCGTTACCACCACTTTACCCCACACCACCGCCGCATCGGGCTTGGGCACCAGGGTAAACTCTATAACCGGCACCCCATCGCGCACGCCTTCAAAACTGATATCCGGGTTAAAATCATCTTCCATGCGCGACTCTTTCACTAAGTCATCATTGGTAAAATGACTGCCCATCCAGGAACCCATCATCATGCTGGAGGTCAGACGTACCGTGCGATTGGTTTTGGGTAAGTAACTGTAAATACTGTTACCGGATTTGAGACTGGCCGTCCCTTTTTCCTTCAGCGGCTTGAGAATGCGAACCAGGGTTTTGTCCTTGCCCTTACTCCACCCTTCCATGGTCATATTGCGGGTATAGTGGGCTGTACGTACTTCCATGGTCATGACCGTATGCGATGAATCGCCACGCCACATGTCGTCGATTTGCCGCAGGATTTGGCGGGTACGTTCCAGTGATGTCGTGTCCGCCAAGGCTGAATGGGCTCCGGCCAAAAGCAATCCCAGCAATAGAGACAAACTCAAGCATTCACGCATCACCACCCGTCCTTTCCACGAAGTCCATGAATTAAACACCAAATAAACAACTGCCAATACCAAAAAAAAACGACAAGAACTCTAATAAGTATAGTAAATACCGTGAACAGGATGATTGCCAAAAGACGCCCGATTACATTTCATCCACTTCGGGGGGAACTTGTCAGTCGTAACAAATAATCGTGTAAACTAAGGGGGTTTACAGACGAAAGACCCGATTGTCCGCAATCAGAACAATCCGGCCGTTCCTACACAGAAAATTCCAAATGAGACCACTTTCACCCGCGGTACTTTCTGTTTATATATCCATACGTCGTTAGGCAGTAACTTTACGGAAATCATCAGGTTTACGAATTTACTCAGTCTCCGATGAAAGATCAACGACGTTACTACCGGCAACAAAGCCCTTTATTTGCAAAATATCGACAAACAATTTTTTAGTTTTGCGGCGAATCCACTTACGCGAATCATAGCGGTGTGCGTACATCACAAGCCAACGCCCAGCTTATCGTTCTGGATGAGCCTCTCTGCGGATTCTACTAAAAGAAAGTGTTTGAGCTGGAAACAAAATAGCCGCATCTAATGCGGCTATTTTGCTTGGGAAAATGGTGGCTACACCGGGATTCGAACCTGGGACCCCATCATTATGAGTGATGTGCTCTAACCAGCTGAGCTATGTAGCCTTTCGTTTTTCGGAAAGGGCGCAATTTTGCTGGGAAAGCGTCATGCTGTCAAGTTTTCTATGGATCACAAATAAGAGCCTCTTAGTATTACATCTTATTAATCAATTAGTTAGCGATTTTCTCCGGTTTGGAAAAACTCGACCATCATCTGCATATAGAAGCAAACCGACAACTCTAAGCCATTTCGATGAAATTTTGACTGGATTCCTGGGTTTTAGCAGTTAAACTGTATCAATATGTTTATAATAAATTTTTTCAGTTCCTTTCTATTTCAGATCCGCGGCACCCTGGGGATGCTCCCCGAACACTACCCATTTGACCAGTACCACCCCTGCTTGAGCCAACGTAACATGCCCGTTACGAGATTCGCGTTTTCTTATCCTTTTTCAAACCCTGTTTCAAACAAAGAATTTTTACCGGCGCCTAAGATCATAAATGGGCGTCTGAAACTCGGGGATCTCTGATTAATTCTTGGATGAGCAAAAACGATTTGTTTCGCATAAATGCCATTCCTGGAATGAACCAGCGGTTCCCTCGATAAATCAGTATCTTAAAGTCATAATCCGGTGTATGCTCAAGCCTCGCAAAGCAGGCTATTGTCACGGAAAACAGTATGCGTCCATGGACGGGCGAGAGAGACTGAATAGAGCGGATTAAGACTTTGACTCAACAACAGCTGTCCGGGCCAGGGGGCGGATTTGCATGCTTTTATACTATGCACTGGGTGGTGGTTATGGTCATATAACCAGAGCCATGTCTGTGATTCATACACTGGGCATTAAAGAGGAAGTGCTGCTACTGACTTCTTTGGAACACACCCTGGAAGATACACCGTTTAAAATACTGCCGTCGAACGTCATTCCCTTGGATTGTCCTCACTACGATTTTTCTCAAAAACTCAAATTACAAGCTTTCATACAAGACATCATTGAGCATCACGACGTCAGTCAGGCTTTTGTTGACACGTTTCCCATGGGAATATTTGGTGAGCTGGATTTTCTACAGGAACATATTCCACTGACCCATATTGCTCGGATTCTGAAGTGGCAAAATTACACCAAATACATCACGGCAACACAACACCGCTTCCAAACCACCTATGTCATAGAAACGCTGCATAGTGATCACTTACATTGGCTCAACCGTCACAGCGATCACGTGTTTCCACTGCCTTTGACCCACATGAAATACAGTCATGAAAAAGTCGCTCAGGCTCTGAGTCAGGCCCTCAGAAGGGAAATATCGGAGTCATGGTTGGTGGTACACAGCGGCCCGAGACATGAAATCCACGAGCTTTTATTGTTTGTCAAAGAAGTGCAGGAAATAGAAAACGCCCGACCACCTATAGTGCTGATCTGCCCGGGCGAGTATGAAACCACCCCCGAACTGGCTAAACTGGATATATCCCAGTGCAATCTGTACCCGGCCTACCCATTGTTTCCGCTGGCCAAACGCATATTCACCGGCTGTGGATTTAACGTCATGTCGGAACTGAAAACCTGCAGCAAAAAACATCACTTCATCCCATTTGACCGGGTATTCGACGATCAACATTTTCGTGCCGCCAACTACAACAAACAATACCGCAATTCAAAGAAAACCCATAAGCCGGAAACGGCCTGAACGAATCCCACCCAATGGTTCACTATTTTTGCTGTCGGTAGCGCTTTAAACGAAAGGATTTGTACATACCGGCAGCTGTAAACACCCAAGCACAGACAAAATATGCCATGATGGCTTTCAGTTGACCTATAGCAAAGGGCTGACTGCCGTGTTGCAGCATTTTCTCAGGGTATAGAGCAAAACTCGGGGCTGCTCCAAACCCGCATAAATTCCATGCTGCCAGCGCAAAACACAAATAACCCATAGCCTGCAAATCAGCCGCCGCTTTATATGAAGTGGTTAAGGCTGATCGATATTTCATCCAGAACCAAAACGAAATAATGACACATGTGAGAATAATATACCCGCCGGTCCCGAAGTAAGCGCCGCTGATACTGCGCCCAAATGCATGTGGCACCAACACGGGGAAACTTAGCAGAAACAATGCCGTCACCACATACAAGCCTAAATTGGAAGAGCGCTTGGCGCTGAACCAAAGAGCGCTGATCACCATCAGCGCAAAACCCAAAGGGGTACCAAACGCGAATACAAAAAACAAACCCATATCCGCCGGCTTGTTTCGCATGGCTTCCAGACTGGTATTTTGCAGGGTGTCTTGCACTACATAACCCAGCTGAACACAAGCCACGGCAATGACAACCCCAATAAAAAACAACCAGGGACTTAACCGGTAGCCGTCCCAGCGATTGCCGGAGCTACCTTTTGCGGTGATTTCCCGATGGTAAACTGCATCTTCTTCGAGCGGATCCGCTTCTTCATCGTGCGCTGCAATTTCTTTGCTCATACATCCACCTTGCCTCTACTACCGATTGCTCCCGGCAACCCGCTTTACTCTTTCCCCGGCCATTGAATCCAGCCGCTATCCTTGGGAAAGCTCATCAAAACTGGCTGCGTAATGTTCCAGCTTGTTTGCCAGATGCGCCATTTGCGCTTTACTGATTCCACTGTTCATGGCCAATAGCATGTTTTGCACCACTAGACGGTTAGCTTGCAACTTGTCCTTATAAGCTTGCGGATACAACCGCTTGGCCTGTGCAAACAGTTCCATCAACTGTTTGCGCATAGCCTCAGGTTGCGCTTCGTGGTATAGGATCTGCTTCAACTGCTCTTGCCATTGCAAGCGAAACGCATACCGGTCCGCATGGATAGGTACCAATTGTGCCGCATATGTGGAAATCATCTTTTCCTGGGCTTCGGATAGATCTCCCAGCCAGTCAGAAAAATTGTCCTGCATTTTTTCGACAATTTTTTCCAGTTTTTCCTCATCACTGATAGCAATGTATTTTTCCTGGTATTCTGCATTCAGCGATTTGAGATTCTGGAACAATTCCGTTTTTTGCTCCGACGAAATCGTCAACAACAGGTCCGCGATAGGCGGGGCTGCGGCTGCCATTAACGCCTCCCACCCTTGATCAAAACCTTGAAATATTTCTTGGATTTTTTCCGCTGACAGACCGTTACTTACATCGGTGCGGGCCTTACGCAACATTTTGGAATACACGCTGAGTTGCGTACTTCTGTGCCAAGCGAGTAGACTATTGAGTTTGTTATGAAGTTTTATTTGCTGATCTTCGTCCAGGGTGACGAAATCATCAACATAAAATGGCACCACCCAGTCAAGGCGGTTGTAGATCATACTAACACCGCATGCCGAGACACTGAAACTCAGCACCAGGATCAACCATAGTGTTCGAAAGGACGGTTTCCGCATGAAATCACTCCAGCAGTGAGTGATTAATATAGCATGAGGCTGGGAAAAATTGTAACTGGGGGCATCTGGCCAATCCCCCGACACCAAATTCTTAGTTAGACGTTAAACCGAAAGTGCATCACATCACCGTCATGAGTTACATACTCCTTACCTTCCAAACGCCACTTACCGGCTTCTTTAGCACCCTGCTCTCCACCATGAGTGATAAAGTCTGAATAGGCAACAACTTCGGCACGAATAAACCCTTTTTCGAAATCCGTATGAATCACACCTGCGGCTTGTGGTGCTGTAGCCCCTACCCGAACCGTCCAGGCCCGCACCTCTTTCACGCCAGCAGTGAAATACGTATGCAAGTTCAGCAATTTATATCCTGCCCGTATGACCCGATTCAGGCCCGGTTCCTGTAACCCCAATTCGTCCAAGAATTCCTGCCTTTCATCGTCTGCCAACTCCACCAACTCCGATTCAATAGCTGCGCAAACCGGCACCACTTCCGCGTCTTCCGTTGCCGCCAGCTGTTTCACCTGTTCCAGGAAGGGATTGTTTTCAAATCCACTCTCCGCCACATTAGCAATATACAAAGTCGGTTTCACGGTCAAAAAATGAAACTCTCGCAACTGTTCCAATTCCGCCGCATCCAGCCCCAAGGTGCGCACCGGTGCCCCTTGATCCAAGTGGTCACGAATACGTTCCAGCAATTTTTGTAGTGCAATTGCCGCTTTGTCGCCGCTTTTTGCGGCTTTACTTGCTTTGATCAAGCCTTTTTCCACGGACTGTAAATCCGCCAATGCCAATTCGGTATTGATGATTTCAATATCATTGATTGGATTTACCTTCCCGGCCACATGCACCACATCGTCATCTTCAAAACAACGCACCACATGTGCTACGGCATCCGTCTCGCGAATGTTAGCCAAAAATTGATTACCCAAGCCTTCACCTTTGGAAGCCCCTGCCACCAAGCCGGCAATGTCCACAAACTCAATCGTGGTGGGTATCACTTTTTGGGGTTTGACGATTTTTGCTAATTCATCCAAGCGCGGATCAGGCACCGGCACTACCCCAACATTGGGCTCTATAGTACAGAAAGGATAATTTTCCGCTTGTATTCCGGCTTTGGTCAAAGCGTTAAACAAGGTGGATTTCCCTACATTGGGCAATCCGACAATTCCACACTTAATACCCATATTCGATCCTCATTGCAAAGCCGAGCGGCTAACGTTCTATTTTAATACTGTGCAGATGATTCATGGCAATCTGCAATTTGCCGTCCAGTAGCTGGGGAAGATAGCGAATCGATTCGTCAATGATGTCTTCAATACGCTCAGCATCCGCTTTGGCCGCTTTGCCCAGCACGTAATCCGCTACCTCGCGGCTATTGCCCGGATGTCCAATTCCTATACGTAGACGCAAGAATTCCTTACCCAATTGCGCCGCGATATCCCTAAGACCGTTATGACCGCCATGGCCACCGCCTTTTTTCAAACGCACCTCTCCAGGCGGAAGATCCAGCTCATCGTGCACCACCAGTATGTTTTCCACCGGAATTTTGTAAAACCGGGAAATAGCCGCTACGGCAAGACCACTGCGGTTCATATAAGTATGGGGTTTGAGCAGGCGGATTTGATAACCATCAAGGCTCAACAGGCAAACATCAGCATGAAATTTACTTTCATTACGAAACAGCACACCTTTTTGCCGAGCCAATTCATCTACCAACCAAAAACCGGCGTTATGCCGCGTGAGCTCATATTGGGGACCGGGATTTCCCAACCCCACAATGAGATCAATAGTCGACATAAACGCCGGTTTTAGGAGAGCTATCCGATTTTATTCGGCAGCGGCTTCTTCCGCAGCACCACCCTTAGGAGCATGACAACTAACTACCGCTGTATCGTGATCCGCTCCGTGGCTTAAAGCAGGAATGGTCACACCGCTGGGCAGTTTAATATCGGAAAGATGTAAAGCCTGCCCCGTTTCCAATGTGGATAAATCCACTTCGATAAACTCCGGTAAATCCTTGGCCATACACAACACATCCAGGCTGGTCATGGAATGGGACACGCTGCCACCAGCCTTTACGCCCGGTGAATTGGCTTCACCCACAAAGTGCAGAGGAACATGCATGTGAATTTTGTCCGTTTCGCTAACCCGTTGGAAATCCATGTGCAGGATTTTCGGCTTACTGGGATCCCGTTGCACATCTTTCAGCACAACTTTCTCGCTGTTCCCACCAACCTTCATGGTAAGGATATGAGAATAGAATGCTTCGTGCTCCAGATGATGCAACATTTCATTGTGATTCATCAGTATTGATACTGCATCTTGTCCCGCACCATACATAACACCAGGTACTTTATTCGCATGACGCAGGCGGCGGCTCGCACCCTTCCCCACATCCGTACGAACTTCGGCTTCCACCGTAAAACTTATACTCATTGTCAGTCTCCAAGTCTCAATTAACAACCAGCGAAACCGTGTAAAAAAACATCGGCTTGCGCTCTCATGCAATCCGCAGATTGCCTCTTCAACACCGGATTTCGCGACCAAATCCCGTGTTGAAAACAGATAATCAGTCCATAAACTCAATCCATGAACAATGAACTGACAGATTCTTCGTTACTGATGCGGCGCATCGTTTCCGCCAGTAAACCGGCGATACTGAGCTGGCGGATCTTGCCACAAGCCTGGGCCGCATCGGTCAGTGGAATCGTATCCGTAACCACCAACTCATCTAATTCTGATGCAGTGATGTTTGCCACTGCCTTGCCCGACAAGACAGCATGAGTACAGTAGGCCACCACTTTGTCTGCGCCGTGTTCTTTTAATGCTTGTGCCGCCATGCATAAAGTCCCGGCGGTATCTACCAAGTCATCAATCAAAACGCATTGTCGCCCTTCTACGTCACCGATGATATTCATCACTTTAGCTTCATTAGGCCGGGGACGTCGTTTATCGATGATGGCCAAATCCGCATCGTCCAAACGTTTCGCCAATGCTCTGGCTCGTACCACCCCGCCCACGTCAGGGGATACCACAATCAAATTTGGATATTCCTGCCGCCACACATCACCTAACAAGATTGGGGATGCGTAAATATTGTCCATGGGTTTTTCAAAAAAACCCTGAATCTGGTCAGCGTGCAAATCAACCGTAAGTACCCGATCTGCACCGGTGGTGGTAATCAAGTCCGCCACGACCTTTGCTGTTAACGGCACTCTGGCCGAACGAGGCCGGCGATCTTGACGGGAATAACCAAAATAGGGAATAACCGCGGTAATACGATAAGCCGAAGCCCGGCGAACCGCGTCGATAAACACCAACAATTCCATTAAGTTATCGTTGGTAGGCGCGCAAGTTGGTTGAATAATGAAAACATCCCGACCACGGACATTTTCCATCAACTCCAGCATCACCTCGCCGTCGCTGAAACGGCCGATTTGTACCTTACCCAGAGAAATGCTCAGGTAATTGGCCACAGCCTGGGCTAAGTTAGAATTGGCGTTTCCGGCAAACACCATCATTCTGCCGTCAGACACGGTTGAAACCCTCTTAAAAAGTGTGACCTTAAACAAGCTTATCCTAGGCTGAAACAGAATCGGCGCACAGCGCCTTAGGGTCAGCTCCGCTGCGCCGTTCAAAATCCCCGCTGCGCGGGCATTTTGTCGAACCTTTTGACGGTTCTCATCCAGCGTGCTAATAGCTCGTACTTGTTAAACCTGCCAGCCCAATCAATTATTTGGCTGGGGTGCCAGGATTCGAACCTGGGAATGCAGGGATCAAAACCCTGTGCCTTACCGCTTGGCGACACCCCAATAAAAGTGTAAAACTCAAAATTTGCCGAACATTTTCCTGCATTTGGTCTGCAGTGGCGAAACGTTTAAAGCCTTTGCCTTAAATCCGCTCCCCTTAACACCACACCATTGTGTTGGCATTTGTTCGAGCACTTGTTGTGCCCGCTCCTCGCTCGGAACCGCAACAAATACGCTACTGCCGGTACCGCTCATTTTTGCGGAATCGGTTCCAAGCACCGTATTGAGCCAATCTAATGCCGCAGCAACTGCAGGGAATTTTCTCCGTACCAGTGGCTCGAAAACATTTCCCCCGGCTCCGCCAAGGTAGTCGCGTATTGTGATGGCTTGCGAATCTCGTGTCAATTCCGAGTCTGTAAAAAGTTCGGCTGTAGGCACAGAAACCCCTGGGCTGATCACCACAAGCCAAGGCTCCTCCAGGGTCACTTCAGTGAGCTTTTCTCCCACTCCTTCCGCCCAAGCAGCATGCGCCCGAACAAACACGGGCACATCGGCACCCAGCGACAAACCTATATCCGCCAAAGTATCAATGCTGTAGTTCAAGCCCCATAATTGATTCAAGGCCACTAGCACAGTGGCTGCATCGGAACTTCCACCGCCCAGACCACCACCCATGGGAATGTGTTTTTCGACTTGAATATCCACCCCGAAATCGGAGGACGCAACCTGCTGTAGACGGCCGGCAGCCTTGACGACCAGATCGTCTTGGACTGCAACGCCCTCAATTTCACTGAGCCGGTTAATCACGCCATCGTCACGAACGTGAAATTGCAATGTATCGCCAAAATCGAGAAACTGAAACAGGGATTGCAGCTCATGATAACCGTCCGGCCTGCGCCCTGTAATGTGCAAAAACCAGTTGACCTTTGCAGGCGCCGGCCACATCGACACCTCATTAATGCATTGCAGCAGACTCACGCTTCAAGATTCCAGTGATCCACCACAACGATAATTTTCAACTTACCGTTTTTCAGTATCAGTTTACGCGGCATGGGAATAGTCCGAGTATCGGTATAGGACTTGTATTGTATCTGCCAATCGCCCTGTTGTAACAGTGAAACGCGACCCGAATCATCAAGCTCCACGGCCTTAACTCGTCCGGCCATTGGGATGCCACGCAGCCAATATTGCAGACCCGACATGGGAATCTGCCAACCGGTAAAATCATACAGTAAAGTTTGCGGGTTATCCGCATAGGACACATGTCCATCGGCCAGGCGCATTTCCACCCCAAACTGCGGGTTGCTTTTCAACTGCATGGCGCCCTGCCCCAGGGGGGCGTTGATATTGATCAGATAGTCTTCCGCACCTTGTTGCCAGCGCATTTGCCCCGACCAAGCTTGGGTTTCATACCGTACAGAAAGTCTCGCGCTAACAGACCATTGGGGAATCTGTTCCAGGTGTTGTTGCCGTGCCGACAGTTGCGGCAGGGATTGAACGTCTACAGAAGAAGATGAAGTTGAACCGGAAAGAGTGGCGCATCCACTGAGCAGGGATGCGCACAACAATAAAACGAATCTCACAAACCAAATCGCTTCATGACACTGCGCAAAGCCTCATGATCGGGATTGGTCTTGAGAGAATTTTCCCAAGTTTCCAGAGCCTGACTCTTATTACCCATAACCCACAGAACCTCACCCAAATGAGCGGCAATTTCCGGATCTTGGGTTAGTTCATTAGCTCGTTGCAAATGACTCAATGCAGTTTTGTAATTGCCCATTTGATATTGCACCCAACCCATGCTGTCAATCACAGCAGCATCATTGGGCTGCAACTCAAATGCCCGCTTGATATAGGTCAACGCTTCCTCATAACGACTGGTTCGATCCGCCAGCGTGTATCCCAGCGCATTCAGAACTTGAGCATTTTCGGGCTCTTCTTTCAAAATCTCTAACAAATCACTTTCAACCAGCGCCAATTCTCCCAGCTTCTCTGCAATCAAGGCTCGAGCATAGCGGACGCTGGATTCTTTCGGGAACTTGGTCAAGATATCAGAGTAAAACTGCTTGGCTTCCGGATACTTTTTAGTTTCCCGCAGCAAATCGCCTTCTACCAGGAATAACTGAATTTGTTGTTTTTCACTCTCAACACGCACAGTGCCGATGTGGTTCCTGGCGGATGCATAGTCTTGTTGTTTGCTCATCAGAGAAATAACTCTCAATTGCGCATTGAAATAGTATTCCCCATGCCGAACACCCAGATAATAGTTGATGGCGTCTTTATAATCGTTTAATTGCTCTGCAGCCTGCCCCAAATAAAAACTGGTTTCCGCTCGGTGCAATCCCAACTCACGCACTTTCAACAAATGCTCGCTAGCCAGTTTGGGCTTTTTCAGCTGCACCGCCAGTACACCGCTAAAATAGTTTGCATCGGCATGTTTGGGATGCAGTTCGGACAGTCGAATGAACTGCGCCAAGGCAGCGTCATACTTTCGCGCCTCAAACAACATACGAGCATAGGACATGCGTACGTCAGCATTCTTTTCCAAATCCCCATCCAGAGAGGTTTTCAGAAAGCTCAATGCCGTATCACCTTCCCCTTGTAAAGCCAGTACTCTGGCTCGAAGGATAACCGCCTTATCCCAGTTGGCTTTCAATTTCAGAACCTGGTCCAAGGTGGTTAAGGCCAAATCGAAGTTGACATGACGCATGGCCAGATGGGCATAGGCAAACAAGGCTTCGTAATTATCGCGATAGTCTTCCACAACCTTTTCCATGACAGTGATAGCCAGGGACCGATCGGGTTCCCGCGACAAGCGAGAGACAATGGCGCTAAACCCGCGTGCCGTATCGTCTATGTGTTGTAACATTTTTTGATATTGCTCCACTGCTTCGGCTGCTCTGCCAATTTTGAGTAAAGCTCCCGCATAGGTAGCAAAAGACTGAGGATTCTCCGCATCCAACTCTACCCATAAGCGGGCGGCGGACAACATTTTGCTCACATCCTGAGAGTAGCTTGCCACCTGGGCAGCCCGTTCGGCTACTTTGGGATCTTTAGTTTCGGTAGCAACATCCAGATAATTACGAACGGCCACATCCAGATGACCTCGCTGCGCGGAAATCTCCGCCAACAGCAGTCGGTATAGATGTTGAGGTGCAATTCTGGTTTCAAGTTTAGGTAGTAAAGCCGGCTCGAACTGCATGTCGTCCACTTTCGCTTCACTGGTAATCAAATCCTTTTGATTCAATTGAGCTACATCTTGGTCTTGCCCCGTATCCGGTTGCCGCGCCATGGCGCCACATCCAGTCAAAACCGAAATATTGATTAAAAGGATTAGATTTCGACTTAATTTCATCTTGTACTCCTGCCCCCCTACCATTTTTTTATCTACTACAAATTGGATGCCAAAACCGGAGGGTATTTTTCATTAGTGCTTAGAGCTTCTTTTATACTACATTCTTTCCCCACTTGTAATAACTATTTGGTGTTTTCTATTGTACATATTACATGTAATATAGGCGCCAATCGTCGGGTATTCTGGTACTTTTTGTTAAATTTCGCCCCCTTACGTAGGAATATACGTAATTAGGATGAAATTTACTAAGTAGACTATAAAATAACCACTATATTTTTAGTGTAATTGCTAAAAATTGTGCGATTTGGGCGTTCGAAAAGCAACTTCTGGTTACATTTTCCTTTAAAATGCCCGATAGTCACAAACAGATTGCATTAGCAACAAACCAGAACCCGGAATTATCATTTCGATCATTTTAGAGTTAGAGATATAGTCAGCAATGTCGATTTTAGCATTTGGGATCAACCACAAAACCGCGCCTGTCGCTATTCGCGAAAAAGTGGCTTTTGATCCGGGTCAAGTTGTTGACGCCCTCAAAGATCTGGTATCCCGACCGCATATCCAGGAAGCCGCTATTGTATCCACCTGCAATCGTACCGAATTATATTGCGGCATGGACCAGCAAAACCATGACCTGATCACCCGCTGGCTCAGCGACTACCATAACCTGGGCGAAAACGACATCAACCCCTACATTTACGCGCACCCGGACCAGCTTGCCGTTCGGCATGCGTTGAGAGTTGCCAGCGGCCTGGACTCACTGGTATTGGGCGAACCCCAAATTCTGGGCCAAATGAAAGATGCCTACAGCACCGCATCCGATGCCGGAACTTTAGGCAGCCTGTTGGACCGTCTGTTTCAGCACACTTTTTCTGTTGCTAAGCAAGTGCGAACCGATACCGCTATCGGCGCCAGTCCGGTATCTGTCGCCTTTGCTGCAGTCAACCTGTCCAAACAAATTTTCAGCAATTTCCAGGATCATACCGCCCTGCTTATCGGTGCCGGCGAAACCATAGAACTCACCGCCCGGCATCTGCACGAGAGCGGCATAGGACGTATGATTATTGCCAATCGGACGGTGGAAAAAGCCCGCTCGGTTGCAGCCGAATTTAATGCTTATGCCATTTCATTGCCGGAAATTCCCAGTCACTTGGCTGAAGCGGACATGATTATTTCCTCTACCGCCAGTCCTCTACCTATTTTGGGCAAAGGCAGTGTGGAAAGCGCCCTGAAAATACGCAAACACCGCCCCATGCTCATGGTGGATATTGCGGTTCCCCGGGATATTGAAGCCGAAGTGGGTAATTTGGACGATGTATTTTTGTACACCGTGGATGACCTCCAGGAAATCATTCAGGAAGGACTCAAATCCCGGCAAGAAGCGGCCGCCCAAGCTGAGGAAATCATCGACACCCAAGTATCCCATTTTATGAACTGGATCCAATCTTTGGAGTCTGTCAGCACTATTCGCGCAGTGCGGGATCAAGCAGAGATCAAGCGTGACCAGGAATTGCAGCGAGCTTTACAATTGATTCAATCCGGTAAAGACCCGGCACAAGTAATGGAACAACTGGCTAATCGCTTAACCAATAAGCTGATCCACGAACCCAGCACGCAATTAAAACAGGCAGGTTATGATGGCCGTTTTGAGTTGCTGAAAGCGGCTCAGGAACTGTTCAATCTACGCAACTCCGACTAGAATACCGCCTCGATGCACCCGCATCTCGGAACCCAAAGGAAAATAGAGTGAAAGCGTCCATACGCAGCAAGCTGGAAAAGCTTGTTGACCGACTTGAAGAAATCAATGCCCTGTTGGCAGACCCTGAAACTATTAGCAACCAAAATAAATTTCGGGACCTCTCCAAAGAACATGCGCAAATCGGCCCGGTGGTCGAGTGTTTTATGCGTTATCAGGAAACCCTGGAAAACATTGAAGAGGCCCAGGGCATGCTCAAGGACAGCGATCCGGAAATGCGTAAGCTGGGTGCGGAAGAAATAGAACACGGTAAAACCCGCCAAGCGGAACTGGAATTGGAACTGCAAAAACTGCTGCTCCCCCGGGATCCTAACGATGAGCACAATATATTTCTGGAAATTCGTGCCGGGACCGGCGGCGATGAAGCTGCGTTATTTGCCGGCGATTTGTATCGAATGTATGCCCGTTTTGCTGAAACCAAACGCTGGCAAGTGGAAACCATCAATGACAATCCCGGCGAACACGGCGGACACAAGGAACTTATTCTCCGTGTCATTGGCCAGGGCGCCTATTCTCAACTCAAGTTTGAATCCGGCGGACATCGGGTTCAGCGGGTACCGGAAACCGAGTCTCAGGGCCGCATCCATACATCCGCCTGCACAGTAGCCGTGATGCCGGAAATCCCTGAAGTGGAACTACCGGACATCAGTCCGGCCGATTTGAAAGTGGACACCTTTCGAGCCAGCGGCGCCGGCGGTCAACACGTGAATAAAACCGATTCGGCCATCCGCATTACCCACCTGCCCTCCGGCATTGTGGTGGAGTGTCAGGACGAACGCTCTCAACATAAAAACCGTGCCCGTGCCATGTCGTTGTTACAAGCTCGTATTCATGCGGTCGAACAGGAAAAACAAGCGGCGCAACAAGCCCAAACCCGTAAATCTCTGGTGGGCTCAGGAGATCGTTCGGAACGTATTCGCACCTATAATTTTCCTCAGGGACGCGTCACCGACCACCGTATTAACCTCACTCTGTACAAACTGGAAGATCTTATGCACGGTCAGGTGCAAATGCTGATCGACCCTTTGACCGCCGAACATCAGGCGCAACTGCTGGCGTCTATGAGCGATGAAAACTGATGACAACAGCAGTTGTATTCGCAGCGCCCCTCCCAGTATAGCCACCGCCTTAAACCACGCCGTTGAACAACTGCATCAAACCAGCGCCCGCCTGGAGGCGGAGATTTTGCTGGCTTTTTGCCTGCAGCAAAGTCGAACGTATTTAAGAACCTGGCCGGAACGACGGCTGGAGCCGCAACAATGGCAACAGTACCAGGGACTGATTCAACAGCGACACGAAGGTAAACCCATTGCCTATATTGTGGGACGTAAAGAGTTTTGGTCTATGGATTTACAGGTGTCCGAGGCCACCTTAATTCCAAGACCGGAAACGGAACGACTGGTAGAATTGGCCCTGGATCGTATCCCCAACGACGCCCACTACACGATTGCTGATCTGGGATGCGGCAGCGGTGCTATTGGCCTGGCCTTGGCCAAGGAACGTTCCGCTTGCCATATTATTGCTACGGATACGTCTGCCGCCGCACTCAGAATCGCCCAAAGTAATGCCCACAGCTTGGGAATCAAAAATGTTTCTTTTGTACAAGCCCACTGGCTTAACCCATTTGCATCTCGATGTTTTGACCTGATCGTATCCAACCCCCCCTATATAGCGCCGGACGATCCGCATCTACACAGCGGCGATTTAATTTTCGAACCTCCTACCGCGCTTCGATCCGACAATCTTGGCTTACAAGATTTGAGCACCATTATCAGACAAGGGGGGAATCACCTAAAACCGGGAGCCTGGCTGTTGCTGGAACACGGTTATAACCAGGCACGCGATGTCTGCGACTGTTTGACCCAACACGGTTTTCAGGCAATCCAATGTGAACGCGACTACAGCGGCAACGACCGGGTTTGTATGGCGCAGTATTCCGCTCAAGATTCAGGGAACCCGAAATGATGTAGAGAGTATTAACAAGCCCACACTTTTTGATTCCGTCACGTTTCGGGGCTTGATAATTCCTGCCCGGATAGTATGCTAAATGTATGGGTATACTGAACGATGAATTGTTAAAAAGAAGGGATATTCCTTTCTGCCCGATACATCCGGACTCGGACCAGGCCAAGTCAGCGGCAATGTTGCTGCTGGATGTACCCGGAATTACCCAAGTACGCCCTCTCAGTAATCGTCTGCTCCATATTGAATACAATATAAAATATGTCACCTTGCGCGCCTTGGAAGAAGCTCTTAGGGAAGTGGGCTACCATCTGGACAACAGCCTTTTCAATAAAATTCGCCGGGCACTGATTTATTACTGTGAGGAAACCCAACTGGCCAACTTAGGCTATGACCATTCCGATTCCAAATCCACGACAGAAATATTCACCAGTAAATACGCCAACCGGGAGCACGGTTGCCGTGACGAACGACCGCCTTATTATAGGAATTACAACTAAAAGCTTGATACACTGGGCCGCAAGGATGTAAACCACTTACTCTAATCACTATGAATGACGAACAGCTATTGCGCTATGCGCGCCAGATTATGCTGCCGCAACTGGAATTCCAGGGCCAAACCACCTTGCTGGAATCCCGTGTGGCCATTATTGGCATGGGCGGCCTGGGCTCTCCGGCTGCTATGTATTTGGCCGCCGCCGGTGTAGGACAGTTGGATTTATGCGATTTTGATACGGTGGATTTGAGTAATTTGCAACGGCAGCTACTTCACACCAGCGAACGCCTGGGTGAACCCAAAACCCAGTCCGCCGCAAAAACTCTCAAGGCTTTGAATCCTGAGGTTAAACTGCATTTACACGGACACAAACTCAGCCCGGAGGAATTACACGACCTCATTACCCAGGTGGATGCTGTTGTGGATGCCAGCGACAATTTTGAAACCCGTTTTCTGCTGAATCGCCTATGCGTACAAACCCGGACTGCCCTAATCTCCGGTGCGGCTATTCGGATGGAGGGACAGGTAACTGTATTTCGAAATGATGGTGAAGGCCCTTGCTATCGTTGTCTGTACAAAGTAGAAGATGCCGAACTAGAACAACGCTGCAGCGAAACAGGCGTTTTAGCGCCGCTAACCGGAATTATTGGCAGCATCCAAGCCACTGAAACCATTAAAGTATTACTAAATATGGGCCAAGACCTAAACGGTCGTTTATTAGTATTGGACGCGTTCACCATGGAATGGCGTAGCATTAAACTTCGTAAAGACCCCGCCTGCCCGGTCTGCAAATAAAACGTCGAACCTCCAATCGACTACTGTTTACCGCTTTTTCCAAGAATTTTGTCTTCAAAAAAATATTGTACATTTCAATAACATAGGATTAAAGGTTTCGCAAATGTGGACCGATAATTCCGTTTATAACACCATCATTCAAACACCGCAGTATCAAATAAAATCATTACTGTTAAGGGCACACTAGGATGAAAACCAGGTATTCCTACGTTATCAGTATTATTACTATCTGTGCAGTCTTACTGTTCACCGGCAGCGCCAATAGCAATACTGATAAAACCCCATTAATGGGGGCCGGAGCACATTTTGCGTGGATCGTGTTTGATGCGTTAAAACCTGAACTGGAAAAGGCCACTGGCCGAGACATTATTCTCTTTGGCGAAAACTCCATGCTGGGAGTCGGTTGTAATGCAGGCATTAAGGCAGCCAAACAAAATAGCCCTACCCGGGAAACCTTTGGTTTCGTCTGCTGCCCCTTATCCCCCGAGGAAATCAGCAAAAATAATCTCAAAGTGTATCCCCTGGCATACGAACCTATTCTGATTTTAACCAACTCCAATAATCCGGTTAAGAACATCACCAAAAAACAGGTACAAGCCGTATTTCGGGGCGACATTATCAATTGGAAACAAATCGGTGGCTCGGATACCCCGATTGTTGTGGTCACCCGGTTACATTGCAAAGATCGCCCCGGTCATTGGAAAACCATACTCCCTGATGCCGATCAATTCCGCCAGGAACGTCTCAATGTGAAAAGCGCTGCCGCCATGGTTCAAAGGGTCAGCGATTTTAAAAGCGCTATCGGCCACACCGGTTCCACCTGGAAATTTAAGAAAAGCGACAAAATAAAGGTTCTCACTGTGGACGGGATCGCTCCCACCGCCGAGAATCTGCGTAATGGAAAATATCCGTTTTTTCGTCGTTTGTCTGCGGTTACAGATGCCAAACCATCACCGGATGTAGTAAAGCTGATAAAAAGCGCCCAGACCGGTGCGGCATTCAAACAGGTTGCCAAACAATACAATTTACTACCGTTTAATAAAGCTCCGGCAGGGCTGGTAGCTCTGGACCCGTAGGAAAATCCAGGGTCGCTGAGAACCCGTTTAAAGGTATGATTCACACTTATCGATTTCGCCTGACCATCTATACCATAGGGCTGTTGGTTTTTCTGACAGGCACCCTATCGTTAACTTATATTTATACACGCGGAGTTATCCTCACACAGGCAGAAGAAAGCGCAAACGCTACCGCGCAAGTGTTACAAGCCAATCTGGAACTGGAAGAAAAGGAGTTGGTGCACTATACGGAGATTGTGCGAGACGATATTCGAGTTAAAGAATATTTGTTCATGATTGCCAAAGTGGGTACAGACTCCTCGGCACTGGAAACGCTCTACAAACGACAGTTCGGATGGTTACCTGTGGAAAACCATCTTATCATCAGTAATTCCGGCGAGATCATCTCAGGGAATAAAAACTCCACCCTGGCACCGGCTTTGATCAAACACAGTCAAAACTCCAATGAAGAAGTGTTTTATTACAATGGAGCCAACGGTATGGAGTTGGTATCGTGGGCACCGGTCATTTATCAAAATACCAGCCTGGGATTGGTAGCCTTAACCCATTTGTTAAACAACCGTTGGCTGGAAAATATTCGTGAACGCAGTGGCGGTTTCTTATTCCTGGTGGAACAGGAAAAAGTATTAATCAGCAGTCTAAAGCAAGCAATAAACAAACGCTTTGTTACAGACGAAAAAGGTAGAGCCCATGTGGATGGCAACGTCTACCGAGTCAATCGTATTGGACCAAGAATGGTCAGTACCGCACCTCAAATCTGGTATGGTGTCTCCGAACAAGATTTGTTGGAAGGACTGGGCCGTCTCACTCGATTCGTACTTTTGGTGATTTTCGCCGGTAGTTTGGCAGTGTTTGGTATGGGCTTGGCCATTTTTAGAAACTTTTCTTCGCCCTTGAATCAACTCATGCGCATGACTAAGGCTGTCGCTAAAGGTGAATTCCCTAATATGGACAAATCTGTCCTAAAAAACGAAATCGGCGAGCTATCCAATATGTTTGTGGAAATGCTGGCTGCGTTGCGTCACAAACAGGCGGAAATCGATAGAATCCATAAAGAACTGGAAGAATCCGCCATCACCGATGCGTTGACTTCCTTATATAATCGCCGCTATTTACAGGAGGTGTTCCCCAAGGTATTAAGTCAGGCACAGCGGGAGAAGCAGTATTTAACCGGTATCCTGCTGGACTTGGATCACTTCAAACAAATCAACGACCGCTATGGCCACTTGGGCGGCGACCAATGCCTGACCCAAGTAGCCCAGCTGTTACGTGACATATCCCGCGCCAACGACTATGTCTTTCGTATCGGTGGTGAAGAGTTTTTTATTCTGAGTAGTACTGAAATGAACAATGGCGGAATGGTGCTCGCAGAGAAAATACGAGAATCCATAGAAGCCCACGAGGTACACTATAAAGACCTGATCATTCCTTTGACCGCCAGCATCGGCGTCGCCATCGCCAAGTTAGACCTTCCCTCTGACAAAGCACTTACCTATTTACTGTTCCATTCCGATAAGGCCATGTATCAAGCAAAAGTGAACGGTAGAAATCAAATTAAAATGCAATCCGCTGTTGATGCCGGTGATGAAACGCGTGACGCGTCGTAAAGACGGGTTTCACCCTGCGTATCCATTCAATCAAGGTGGCGTTCAAATTCCTCCAACAAACCCAGGAATTGATCCCAATCCCCCTGCGCCCCCTCCATTTGAGTCGCCAATACCGTCATGCTTTGCAAACCGAAATAACCGGCCACACCTTTTAGCTGATGCACATAATCCTTTAGCTGCAATGGATCGCGCTTGTCACATGCCGCTCGTAATAATTGCCCCAGTCGCTGCAACTCCGCGGTAAGCTTGTTTTCCATACCCTGAGCCACTGCCGCCGATTGAGTGGCAGGAGAACTTTGCGCTTCTTGCTCTGATTGATCAACACCATTGGGGTTCAACCCTTTTTTTATGCCCAGCAACACATTCCACAACTGCTCTTCTATAATGGGTTTTAACAAAACATCCTCAAAACCCATTTGCGCCAGTTTCTGTTCCGAATCCGCAAATACATCCGCGGTTAAAGCCACCACCGGGGTTTGTTCGTTAATGCCTTTTCCGGCTTTGATGCGTTTAACAGCTTCCACCCCATCAATGCCCGGTAGGTGGATATCCATAAAAATAACATCAAATAGCCGGGCTTCAGCAGCATCCACCGCTTTCAAGCCGTTATCCACCAAAACGGGTTCAATACTCTGGCCTCGCAACAAAGTCAGAATCAGGTCTCGGTTAAAGGGGTTATCTTCCACCACCAGCACTTTTAAACCATCCAGTGATAGCGTTCCGCCGTCATCCTGAAAACTGACTTGAGGATCCGACCTAGTTCCCAGCAATTTGGAGATCACTCTGCGCATGCGGTCCCGACGTACCGGCTTGGACAAACACAACGTTTCTCCACCATAACCCGCACAAGACAACAGCTCATCTCCGGAGCGGTTCGCTAACACCACCACCGGACCGGAAAAACCGGCCCGGACTTGTGCAATTAAGCTGTTCGTAGCAGCAACATCATGATTTTGGTATAACTCCTCTTGATGTAATTCCTCATTACTCAACCCAATCATAGTCAGATCGCATGTCGACCCTTGCATTGCCAGTATTTTTTGCAGATGACTTTGATCACGTGCCACGAACACACCGGCCCCTAAAAAGATCAAATTGTTTCTCAGGGTACGACGGGAAAAAGAATGGTCGTCGTAGATGATCACATTCTTACCCTGCAGAGGCTGGGCCTCTGCGTAACTATCCTCCCGCTCCGGTTGTACCGCCTCAAACGGCAGTGTAAACCAAAACCGACTGCCTTCACCCAGGACGCTGTCCACCCCCATGGTTCCGTTCATCATTTCAACAAAACGTCGCGCGATAGTTAAGCCTAAACCGGTTCCCCCAAATTTTCTGGAAATGGACGAATCCGCTTGGGAAAACTCCTTAAACAACTGTTCCAGATTAGCGCTGTCTATGCCAATGCCGGTATCCAATACCGCGATCTTAAAGTTACCCTTTTGCCCATCCGTGCTTTCTGACTCCAGCTCTGCCTGCACCACAACACTGCCTTGTTCAGTAAACTTAATCGCATTATTCACCAGATTGGTGAGTATTTGGCTTATGCGAGCGGGATCACCCAAGATATATCGAGGCACGTCCGAATGTACCAACAACACCAATTCCAGCTTTTTATCGTGCGCGGTAGCGCTGAGCATACTGACAACATCTTCCAACACGCCTGTTAGTTCAAAGGGGACGGACTCCAGCTCTATAGCACCGGATTCCAACCGCGAAAAACTCAGTACATCGTCAATAACCGTTAGCAGTTGTAGTGCCGCTCTTTGAATCGTGCGGGTATATTCCCACTGATCAGGCGTCTGCTGAGTCCTATGCAACAAGCGGGTAAAACCCAACACCGCATTCATGGGCGTGCGTATTTCGTGACTCATTTTAGCAAGGAAATCCGCTTTGGCTTTACTGGCCGACAAGGCATCGTTCCTGGCGGAGTCCAGTTCCACATTACGTTGCTCCAATTGCGCCACGGTATGAGTTAAGGCTTCAGTGGCCTTGGCCACCTGTTGCTGTAAATCCTGGGTTGCCTCTTGCAAGGCGACCGCCAAAGCATTGAAACCGGATTCCAGAGCGCCCAACTCGCCACCGGAACTCTCTTCCACTCTGACGCAAAAATCACCACTGCGTAAGCGTTTCTCACCAGCGGACAGATTCATGATGGGACGAATAACACTGTTACCCACCCATAAGGCCAAAAACACGCTGACACCTAAGCCAAATAAAACCAACATGACCGAATTCACCAGGATTTGCCGTTGCTCCTGATGCACATGCACGGGAGACATCACCACCAATACTTTCCCCAGGGGTTGCCCCGTTTTCGGCGCAACGGCAAACAGGTCCGATTCGTAATCAGTCACATCAATTCCCGATTCAAACACGATCTGACTGTAGTGAAATGGACTATCAGATGTACCATTCGAAACCGCCGCCCCCGCCGCTTGTGCCACCACCTTATTGGCTGCATCAAAGACCACTAACTTTTCCACATCGGCGTCCCGTGCCGAGGAGTCCAGCAAGCTTTGCAGCATTTTATTGTTCCCCGAATACAAACCAAATTCACCAGCTGAGGCCAAGTGTTTCACCAATGCCTGGCCCCGCAAGCGTAAGTACCGCTCGGAATCGGAGAAACGTTCTATTGCTGTGTAGTAGGCCATGGACACGGCTATCAATAACACGGGGAATATGGCCAGCGTCAATACTCGGGAACGGATACCCATTTTCTTAAACAGGTATTTATTCATAACTGTTTACCCCCGGCTCATCTATACCTACGGGTATTTTTATTCCCAGAGACCGAGCGACCGAATGATTTACCTCCACACTGTAGTATTTGGGAAACACGGACTCGGACCAAGATTCTCCAATGAGAAATGCCTGCGCCAATTCCGCGGAGTGCTTACCAATCTGCTCTGGTGTACTGAATACGGCGGCTAAAGCCCCGGCAGTGACATAGGCTTTAGAAAACCCCAACACGGGCACCTTTTGCCGATAGGCGGAATAGAGCAACCATTTAGCCTGGCGTGGCGAGTTGACTTGCGGATCGGGTATAGCAAGAAAAACATCACTGCTCTTTAACAAAGGCCGAATCTGCTTTACGAAGTTGCCCGGACCAATGTGAACCGACTGTAACTCCAAATTCAATTGACGTGCTGCCTGTGCTACTTCCGACTGCCGCGCTGAAGAAACAGCACCAAAGGCGACTCCCACCGTTGTCGCCTGAGGCAATAAATGCCGCCCTAAACTTAATTGCCGCTCAAACGGTTGGTCGAGGTAGATGGCGGATATACGTTTTGCCGGATCTGCACGTACCAAAGACTCAAAAGCGGTCTTAGGAATAAACACACAAAGAATACCGGCAGCGGCCAAATCAGAACCCAGCACAACCTCCGCGGCATTAACACCCACTGTAATTACCAGGTCACGCACAGCCAATGACTGACTTAACGACGCCATATCACTCAATGTGTAATAGCGAATTTTGGCTGCGCTGCCGTCTTGAACACCCCGAACAAACCCGTCTTTCACTCGCTCATAAGAACTGGAATTGCTGCTAAACACCACATGAACGGTTGCGTTGCCCGGCTCCTCTGCGTGCGCAAAAAAAATGGCGCCGGATAAAAACAATCCGGAAACTAAAACGCAACAAGGAATCAGGCGTGAAAAGACCATAGCCGCACCGGCGCTACGAACTAGAAGTCCGCACTGAACTTAATGTAAAAACGTCGGCCAAAGGTATTCTCCTTCCTGAACTCTGCATATTCATCATCCAGGACGTTGTGGATAATAAAACGGGCACTTGAGGAATCCAGTCCGAACCGCAGCTTTTTGACGATCTGCGCATCCCAGCGCGAATACCCATCTATGTAGTCACCATCTCCTTCCCATTCCATATCGGATACGTGATAAAAACTGAGACTGCCCCACCAGTTTGAATTCAAATCGTGTCTCAGATTGAAACTCAAGGTATGCCTAGGTACATTGTCGGCAGCATCAGTGACCACATTCGGGTTTATTTTACTCATCAAAACACCGCGGGTTTTAGCATAGGAATACTGCAAGCCCACTTTGAACCGTGACCAGGGCTGGTACCCCAGTTGAAACTCCACCCCCTCCGTATCCGCGTAACCATTATTGGACCATACCTTAGTCCCGCCGGAATCCTCCGGTGCGAGAATCAGATTACGCAGTTCCTCCTTAAATAACTTCATATCAAAGGTAATATTCCATTGCGGCAGTTCAGCCAGATACGCCGCCTCTAAAGAAATAATCTTTTCCGGTTGTAAATTGGGATCGCTGGCATAGAGCACATAGGCAGACCCTGCGCTATCTCTGATTACCCAACGATGGTTGGCTTCGAATAAAGATGGCGCTCGATGCGCCCGTGAGCCACTCACACGAAACGTATGATTGGAATTCAATTTGTAATTTAATGCCAGACGTGGTGAATTAAAACGACGTCGATGGTCGGACTGTTCTACCATGTACCCAAAATTCAACAAGACAGGATCCCACAATTGCCACTCACCGTTAAAAAATACATTGGCGCTGCGGGCGCTGATATAACCTTCCTTGTCCAAAATATATTGGCCTTTAATGCGATCGCGGCGCATGCTGCCACCCCAGGCAAACCGCATTCCGGCAAAAGGACGAATATTGTGTTGCGCCTCCAACTCGGTTCGGTCCGCCAAACCATCCTGCTGACCGACATTAACCAGCTCGCTTGGCAAACCCAGAACGGCGGTATCCACGGTGTACTCATCCCTTTGCTCATGCCGGTTATAAAACAATTGTACGAAAAACTCATCCGTATTGGATTGAGTTCGAGTCCAACGTAAATGCGCATGAGAACTTCTAACATCCTTCTCTCGCGCCGGGTCCAGTGGGTTATTTTCAAACCCCAGACCTAACTGACCATGCACATAGCCCAGACTCCAGTCCAATAAATTCCGTTGACTGCGAGTATACTGTCCGCGAATATCCACGTCCTTCACGGTTTTATCATCCACCACCGCGTTAAACCCTTCATCGCGCTGCGATCTGACCGTTACTCGATAATCCAAATCACCCAAACTATCAGAATGACGCATTAACACATTATCGGTCCTCTGGGTTCCGCGGATCACTTTAAACAAACTACCGTGATCCTCAAAGGCCTGACGCGTTACAATGTTTATAGAGCCCAAAAAAGCGTTGGAACCATAGGCCGGTGCGTTCGGCCCTCGTACCACCTCAATGCGATCCACGTTTTCCAAGGCCACACCCAAATTGGCCCAGTCCACATTGGATAAAAGGGGTCGATACACGGAACGTCCGTCCACCATGACTTGAAACTTTCGGGGAAAGCCAAATGAAAGACCATGATAAGTGACAGCAAAGCTGTTACCACTGACATGTGCCACTTGAAACCCTGGGATTAATCGCAAAATATCCACCAACTCCACCGCACCGGAAGCGTCGATGATTTCACGATTGATGATGGTAATCGATGCGGGAGAATCAGACTTAGGTTGCGATAGACGACTGGCCGAAACCACCACGGGTATATCCGCTAAAAAATCATCCTCGCTGAATTCGTTGGCTATGGCCCCCTGGGAAAACCCCAGAGTCATTCCCAGCAGCCACCGACTGAACTGGTTTCCTACATAATTTTTCACCGAACAACTTGCAGGGCATGAGGTCTTTCTTATGAGGAACATTGATAGGCACCGGCGCAAACCATTATTCGTAAAGGCGCTAAGATAGCATGAAAGCTGAAAAGCCGCTAAACCGCCAAACCCATCTTTTGGGCCGCAATCACCGCCTGAGTTCGATTATTCACTCCCAGTGCTTTAAAAACAGCAGTCACGTGAATTTTTACCGTATGCTGAGACACCCCCAGCGCGCGAGCGATTTCCTTATTTTGCTTTCCCTTGGCCAACAGTACCAATACGTCAAATTGACGATCCGTGAGCGTTTCTTTTAATTCGTGGTCATCGATCTTGGTGGCGTTTTCTTCTGCTTCGTCTTCGTCGTCATCGGCTTTCATCAGATCGGGGGGCACATAAACACCACCGGACATCACCAACTTGATGGCGTTAAGCATAACATCGTGTGGAGTGGTTTTAGGTATGAAACCGAACGCACCTCGATCCAAGGCACGACGCATATCGGATTTCTTATTGGATGCGGATAAAATTACCACCGGCGTATCCGGATAACTCTCTGCAAGCTGACCCAACAGTTCAAAGCCGTCTGTCTCCGGCATGTACAGATCCAGCAACACAATATCAAATGCGGGCGACGACTGTAGAGCCTCCAAAACCTCTTTGCCATTACCGGCTTCTGTAATGGCAACGTCTGCGGAGATCTCCTGGAGGGTGTTGCGAATTCCCTCGCGGATCAATACATGGTCATCGGCAACTAAAATTTTCAACGGTTTATCCTCTTTCGTCTCAGCTACCCAGACAATCACAGGTCAGAGTTATTCAGCAAGCTCTGCATGGACATTTTAACTGTACACAGAAAAAAGCGGTTTTTATACACAACTAAGGCCCTAGTACAAATGTACTATAGCAAATCAACAGCATCCCATTGATTTTAGGGCTTTCTCTATTCGCCGGAGAGCTTTTTCTTGAGCAACTCGTTAACCTGCTGGGGATCAGCCTGCCCCTTGGTCGCTTTCATGGCCTGACCCACGAAAAAGCCAAACAGTTTGTCTTTGCCGGATCGATATTGCTCCACCTGGCCGGGATTGGCGGCAATAATATCGTCAATGATTTTTTCCACCTCTGAGGAATCAGCCACTTTCAAACCGCGTTTTTCAATAATGGTGTCCACATCCCCTTCGCCATCCCAAAGTGCCTGAAATACCTGTTTGGCCATTTTGCCAGTGATATCGCCTTGCTTGATCTTTAGAATCATACTACTGAGCATAGGCGCACTTACCGGACTGTCCTGAATACTGAGATTATTTTTGTTTAATGCACCGGTTAAATCACTGATGATCCAGTTGGCCGACAACTTCGGTTCGTCGGTTTCCTTAACCACCGCCTCAAAGTAATTCGCCAGCGCCAGGCCGGCGGTAATCACCCCGGCGTCATAGGCGCTCAAGCCCAGTTGTTCCATATAACGGTTTTTCTTTTCATCGGGCAACTCGGGCAAGGTTGCTTTGACTTGCTGTAAATAGTCTTCACTAACCTCTACGGGTAATAGATCCGGGTCGGGAAAGTAACGATAGTCGTTGGCTTCTTCTTTCTCACGCATCTTCCGAGTGACATCCGCATCCGGATCGTACAGACGGGTTTGTTGCACGACTACGCCGCCACCTTCGATCAGTTCGATCTGACGCTCAATCTCGTAGTTGATGGCTTTTTCAACAAAGCGAAAGGAGTTGATATTCTTTAACTCGGTTCGGGTACCAAATTCTTTTTGACCTTTGGGTCGAATCGAAACATTGGCATCGCAACGGAATGAGCCTTCCTGCATATTGCCATCGCAGATTTCCAAATATTGCACCAGGGAATGAATTTTTTTCATGTAGGCTACAGCTTCGGCGGCGGATCGCATGTCCGGCTCGGAAACAATTTCCAGTAAGGGAGTGCCGGCCCGGTTTAAATCAATACCCGTCAAGCCATGAAAGTCCTCGTGTAAGGACTTACCCGCGTCTTCTTCCAAATGGGCTCGTGTGACACCGATGGTTTTGACGCTACCGTCCTCCAGTTCGATATCAATATGACCACCGTCCACAATGGGCAACTCATATTGGCTGATTTGATAGCCCTTCGGTAAATCGGGATAAAAATAGTTTTTACGTGCAAACACCGACCGCGGCGCCACCTTGGCGCCAATGGCCAGACCAAACTTGGCCGCCATGCGTACCGCTTCGGTATTTAATACCGGCAACACCCCCGGCAAACCCAGATCCACTGCACAGGCCTGCGTGTTGGGTTGTGCGCCGTAGGCAGTGGACGCACCGGAAAATATTTTACTTTTGGTGGCGAGCTGCGCGTGAATTTCCAAGCCAATGACCACTTCCCATTGCATTGTTATACCCTTCTTAGATTCGTTTCGCTTTTCAATTGTTGTCGGCTATTGTTTTTGCGGCTAATCGGTTTTATTCAAAACCCGCCGGCATGCGTTGATGCCAGTCCGTTTCCAATTGAAACCGATGGGCCACATTTAAAAGCCTCGCTTCTGAGAAATAATCACCGATGATCTGCAATCCCACCGGGCGTCCGTTGGCGAAGCCGGCAGGAATAGACATACCCGGTAACCCGGCCATATTCACTGCAATGGTATATATATCGTTTAAATACATGGTGACCGGGTCATCGGTTTTCTCACCCAGATTAAAGGCCGGTGTGGGCGTGGTGGGCCCCATGATTACATCCACATGCTTAAATGCCTGCTTAAAATCTTCACTGATCAAGCGCCGCAGTTTTTGTGCTTTTAGATAATAAGCATCGTAATAACCGGCCGATAAAGCATATGTACCTATCATGATACGGCGCTTCACTTCTTCGCCGAATCCTTCACCACGGCTGCGCTTGTAGAAATCTTCCAGATCTTTAGGATTTTCACAACGGTAGCCGAACCGAACTCCGTCAAAGCGGGATAGATTGGAGGAACACTCGGCCGGCGCGACCACATAGTAGGTGGGAATGGACAAAGCCGTATTGGGTAAAGATATCTCCACCACTTTGGCGCCCATGGATTCGTATTGCTTCACTGCAGTTTGCACGGCGTGCTCAACTTGGGAATCCAGACCTTCACCAAAATGCTCTTTGGGCAGGCCAATGGTTAACCCGTCTATGGAATCGTTCAACGATTGACTGTAGTCCGGCACCGCCTGATCCACACTGGTGGAGTCTCGGGTATCAAACCCCGCCATCGCCGTTAATAACAAAGCGGCGTCTTCAGCACTGCGTGCCATGGGACCGGCTTGGTCCAGACTGGAAGCAAAAGCAATCATCCCGTAACGGGAAACACGCCCGTAGGTCGGTTTCAGGCCCGTTATGCCGCACAGGGCGGCGGGCTGGCGAATGGAGCCACCCGTGTCCGTCCCTGTAGCGATCGGGGCCAAGCGTGCGGCTACCGCTGCAGCTGAACCACCGGAAGAGCCACCCGGCACTGCGTCCAAATTCCACGGATTTTTCACCGGCCCGTAAAAACTGGTTTCATTGGAAGAACCCATGGCAAATTCGTCCATATTGGCCTTGCCCAACATTACCGTGCCCGCTGCGCGACACTTGCTGACCACCGTGGCATCATAAGGCGAAGTAAAGTTGTCCAGCATGCGCGAACCGCAACTGGTCCGAACACCTTTGGTGCAAAAGATGTCCTTATGGATTAGAGGAATACCTGTTAAAGGACCCGCCTGACCATCACGTCGTTGGGCGTCAGCTGCTCTCGCCTGCTCCTTGGCAATATCAGCCGTCACGCTGATGAGGCTATTGAGTTTTGGATCCAAGGCTTCAATGCGATCCAAAAAATGTTGGCACATTTCTTCGCTGCTCAGGTCTCCTTGAACTAATAGTGAAGAAAGTTCAGCAATTGTTTTATTATGCATTTATAATCCGTTTTTGTGGAATGAAGTGTGTACGCTATTGCTGTATGTTAAATACGCAATTTGATTACTCAATAACCTTTGGCACTAAGTACAAACCTGCTTCAACGGCGGGTGCTATTGACTGGAACAGATCCCGCTCGTTGGATTCTGTCACTGCATCCTCGCGTAACCGTTGAGTGCTGTCCAAGGGGTGAGCCATAGGCTCCACACTGTCGGTGTTCACTTGCTGCATCTGCTCTACCAAATCAAGAATACTGGACAGATTTTTTGCGTATTCTGGTATATCCTTTGCATTGATAGCAAGGCGAGCAAGATGAGCTATATTTACAACGTCATCTTTATCTAGGGACATAGATTGATCATCCTGGTGGCAATTTATTCTTTTCCTGAAGGAAAAGTGAGAACTTATCATAAATGGTGCCTTGCCCAAAGCCCTAGGCATTGATAAATTAGCGCAACCTTGTTTTTATTATTAATTTACTAAGAGATCAGCACCTTGGGATTGTTTTCTAATTTACGTGGAGCCTTTTCAAACGACCTGTCCATCGACTTGGGGACGGCCAATACTCTGATTTACGTCAAAGGACAAGGCATTGTTCTGGACGAGCCGTCAGTGGTCGCCATTCGAACGGAACGAGGTACAAACGGGCCGAAAAGTATTGCCGCAGTGGGCATTGAAGCCAAACGCATGCTGGGGCGTACCCCGGGGAATATTCAGGCTATCCGCCCATTGAAAGACGGGGTTATTGCCGATTTCACAGTTACCGAAAAAATGCTGCAGCACTTTATTCATAAAGTCCATAAAGACAAGTTCAAGTTTTTACACCCCAGCCCTCGGGTTCTGATCTGCGTACCTTGCGGTTCCACTCAAGTGGAACGCCGCGCCATCAAGGAATCGGCCGCCGGCGCCGGTGCCCGTGAGGTATATATCATCGAAGAACCCATGGCAGCCGCCATTGGCGCAGGTTTGCCGGTTCACGAAGCCAGCGGTTGTATGATTCTGGATATCGGCGGCGGAACCACGGAAGTGGCTGTCATTTCACTGGCAGGTATTGTTTATTCCGCTTCGGTACGTATCGGCGGCGACCGATTTGACGAAGCCATCGCCAACTATGTGCGCAGAAATTACGGAACCCTGATAGGGGAAGCTACGGCAGAGAAAATCAAACACCAAATCGGCAGCGCTTATCCCGGCGACGAAGTTCGTGAAATGGAAGTCCGGGGACGCAATCTGGCCGAAGGTATTCCCCGCAGTTTCACCCTGAACAGCAACGAAATCCTGGAAGCGTTACAAGAACCTTTGGCAGGCATTGTCAGTGCTGTGAAAACCGCACTGGAGAAAACCCCGCCGGAACTGGGTGCGGACGTCGCCGAGCGCGGCATGGTACTCACCGGAGGCGGTGCTTTGTTACGAGACTTTGATCGCCTGCTGATGGAAGAAACCGGTTTACCCGTCATTATTGCCGAAGACCCACTGACCTGCGTGGCAAGAGGTGGAGGCAGAGCGTTGGAAATGATCGACGAAACCGGGCTGGATGTATTCACCACAGAGTAAGTGGGTTCTCGGAAACGCGATGCGTATAGACAACTCAGACAGATTATTATGTGGTTTTACAATAGCGCACCGATTAACCATTTGTTTGGAGGTTTACAATAAAATCTCTATTTGTACAGGGACCGTCTATTACCAGCCGCCTGGTGATTGTGACGGTGGTTTCCGTCATTCTTATGGTAATGGATCATAGACAACATCACCTGGAAACCATCCGCAGCGCCCTATCCGTTTTTGTCTACCCTATACAATACTTGGTCAATATACCCACTTCCGCCGGCGAGTGGGCCACAGATCAATTGGCCTCCAGAGAAACCTTACTGGAAGAAAACGCGCGCCTGCGCGTGCAGCACACCTTGTTACTGGCGCGCTTGCAAAAATTATCCGCACTCAAGGTCGAAAACATTCGTCTGCGCGAATTGCTCCAATCGTCTAAGAAAGTAAATGAGAATGTCTTAATCGGGGAACTATTGGCCGTGGATCCGGATCCGTTTACTCGCAAAATCGTCATCAATAAGGGCAGTCGCCAAGATGTTTACCGTGGCCAACCCTTGCTGGATGCGGAAGGTGTGATGGGTCAGGTCATTCACGTGGGCCCGTTTTCCAGTACGGCCATGTTAATTACCGATCCCAACCATGCTATTCCGGTACATATTAACCGCAACGGTTTACGTGCCATTGCGGTAGGCAATGGCAGCCCGGATGTGCTGGAAATTCCCTATTTGGCCAACAGCTCTGATATAGAAGTAGGTGATTTGTTAACCAGCTCCGGCCTGGGGGGGCGCTACCCCAGAGACTACCCAGTTGCCAAAGTCACCTCGGTACAAAAAGACCCGTCACAATCCTATGCGGTAGTCACTGCGAAACCAACTGCCAAACTGGAAACCAGCCGGGAGGTACTGCTGGTCTGGACTGACGAGTTCTTGCAAATTCAAGCCAATGAACAAGCCAAAACTACAAGCGGCAACGAAGCGACTGAAAAGGAAGATCAATAATGGCCCTGGTGAAACATCAAGGCGGTTTTTTGATTTTATTGACCTTTATTGCGTCTTTAATTCTGTCCATGATCCCCATGCCCTCCTGGCTGGAATCTTTCCGCCCCTTGTGGGTTGTTATCGTGCTGATCTACTGGGTCATCGCCTTACCGGACCGGGTTGGGGTTTTTGCCGCTTGGGTGGTGGGCCTGATGTATGACGTGGCCAGTGGCGCTTTGTTGGGCCAAAATGCTCTGGCAATGGCGTTTATAGCCTATTTAGGCATTAAACTGCATCTGCGCATTCGTATTTTTCCATTATGGCAACAAGCGATGAGTATTCTTGTGCTGGTAGCACTGTACCAGATGCTCTCTCTTTGGATTAAAGGCATGACCGGTGTTACCGCTCAAGGCATGTCGTACTGGCTTCCTTCCTTAAGTAGCATGTTGGTGTGGCCTCTCACCTACATGATACTACGCGCTTACCGCCGCCATTATAAAATTCGCTAACTCCCATGTCCGGAATCACGCTAAAAGACCATTTTCGTGAAACGCAAATGTTTAATGTGCGTTCCGTGGTCATGGTGGTTTTTGCGGTGATACTAACCATTGTCCTTATTTCGCGACTTATCTACTTACAGGTGGTGGACCATGAGCTGTATGCCACTTTATCCGAAGACAACCGCTTTAAAATTTCGGCCGTCGCCCCCACTCGCGGCCTGATTTATGATCGCAACGGCATTTTATTGGCGCAAAACCTCCCCACCTATTCCCTGGTGGTCACACCCGAGCGAGTGAAAAATCTGGATGAGACCATCGAATCGCTGAGTCAGCTCATCGAAATCAGTGAAGGTGACATCAGTCAGTTCAAACGGGAAGTACGACGCAATCGCCCCTTTAAAACCCTACCCTTGCGAACCCGTTTGAATGACGAGGAAATCGCCAAAATTGCCGTTAATCGACATCTTTATTCCGGAGTGGACATTGCCGCCACCTTGATCCGCCATTATCCCCAAGGAGGTTTAGGGGTACACGCTTTGGGCTATGTTGGGCGAATCAACGAAAAAGAACAACAGTTGGTAGACAAAACCGATTACGAAGGTACGGACTACATTGGTAAAACCGGAATAGAAAAATACTACGAAACTGAACTCCACGGACATGTAGGTGTTGCCCAAGAGGAAATCAACGCATCCGGCAGACGACTAAGGGTCATCCCCCAGGTTGCCGCGGAACCCGGCAAGGATTTGCATTTAACCCTGGACGCCAAGTTACAACGCGTCGCGGAAAAAGCCCTGGGGAACCATCGAGGCGCCATTGTTGCCATCGACCCCGCTAACGGCAATATACTGACACTGGCCAGCACCCCGATCTATGATCCCAATTTGTTCGTTACCGGCATCGACAAAACCACCTACACGGAACTTCGTAATGACGACGACTTACCCCTGTTCAATCGTGCCCTACGCGGACGCTACCCACCCGGCTCAACGGTGAAACCCTTTATTTCCCTGGCCGCATTGGAAGGCAACGTCATCGCAAAAAACCATGAAACCAACTGCAAAGGCTGGTTCAGCCTGCCGGGGGATACGCACCGCTATCGCGATTGGAAAAAAACCGGCCACGGAAGTGTCAATGTAGAAAAGTCCATTGTTCAATCTTGTGACGTTTTTTACTACGAACTGGCCGTTAAAATCGGCGTGGATCGTCTCGCCAGTTTTATGTTTCCTTTTGGTTTCAACAGCTTGACTGACACTGACATTAGCGGAGAATTGGCCGGCTTGTGGCCTACCACGGAATGGAAGCGGCAAAGCCGCAATCTACCTTGGTATCTGGGAGAAACGGTCAGTGTGGGTATCGGCCAAGGCAGCACCTTAGTCACCCCTCTGCAACTGGCTTCGTCTACTGCCACGTTATCTATGTATGGCCAAGCCATGCGGCCGCGAATCGTTGCAGCAATGGTAACGGCAGGGGAAAGGGTAGACCAACCCATCCAAACGGGCCCGGCTGTAGAGGTTAAGAATGTGGACAATTGGAAACAAGTGATTAAAGCGATGGAAAAAGTGGTGCATGACTGGCGTGGCACCGCGTTTCGCATCAGCAAGGGAGCCCATTACAAAATTGCAGGTAAAACGGGAACTGCCCAGGTATTTTCGGTCAAACAAGATGAAGAGTACGACGAAACCAAGATATCGGCGCGTAACCGCGATCACGCTTTGTTTATCGCCTTTGCACCGGTGGAATCACCTCGCATCGCTGTTGCTGTAATAGTGGAAAACGGCGGCCACGGTGGCTCCACAGCCGCCCCCATTGCCCGCAAGATAATGGACTATTATTTAAACACTGAAAATGTAGCAGAAACGACTCCTCCTAAAAAATCATGAGCATACTAGACGGATCATTTGGTGATTTTAACCGGCAACGCAGAACCAGCGCCGAAAGCTGGCACATTGACTTGCCCTTACTACTGGGTATCTTGACCCTGGTAGTCATCAGTATGTTTACTCTCTACAGTTCCAGCAGCCAGAATATTGACTTGGTATGGCGACAAATTCTTCGTTTTATCATCGCGTTCGGCTTTTTGTTCGTCCTGGCGCAAATAGAGCCGAATACCCTTAAACGCTGGGTGCCGTGGGTTTATATCCTTGGCGTCACCCTGCTACTCATTGTCATGTTTTTTGGTGACGTGGGCAAGGGAGCGCAGCGATGGCTGGACCTGGGTCTGTTTCGATTCCAGCCTTCGGAGATCATGAAATTAGCAGTGCCGCTCATGGTGGCCTGGTATTTATCGGAGCAACACTCCCTGCCCCCCAATGGTAAAAGCCTGTTGATGGCAGCTTTGATCATCGGTACACCCGTCATACTTATTGCCAAGCAACCGGATTTGGGAACAGCGATTTTAGTTGCCTCTTCCGGGATTTTTGTGTTGTTTTTTGCAGGCATTAGCTGGCGCCTGGTCACGGCTCTGGGTACGCTGGCTGCCGCCTGCGCCCCCATAGTCTGGTATTTTATGATGCACGATTACCAGCGTCGCCGGGTTATCACACTGCTCAATCCGGAATCGGACCCATTGGGTGCGGGCTACCATATTATCCAATCCAAGATAGCCATTGGTTCCGGAGGGATATATGGCAAAGGCTGGCTCAACGGCTCCCAATCACAGTTGAATTTTCTTCCAGAGCATTCCACCGATTTTATTTTTGCAGCTTTTTCCGAAGAATTTGGACTGTTGGGGATTTCCATACTGTTAACCATTTACCTTTTTCTGGTGGTTCGCGGAATACTAATTGCAGTTCAAGCCCAGGACACGTTTACCCGTCTTACCGCGGGTAGCTTAACTATGACTTTTTTCATTTATGTTTTTGTAAATATTGGCATGGTGATCGGTTTGCTGCCTGTAGTGGGCGTACCTTTACCCTTAATCAGTTACGGCGGAACATCTATAGTGACGCTGATGGCGAGTTTCGGTATCCTCATGTCTATTCAAACACACCGAAAATTTTTATCCAGGTGACCGTTATGCTAGTTAATAGAGTTTTGTCTCTGTCGGTACTGCTTTTTGGCGCTGTATTCGCTACTACAGTAAACGCCGACATTTCCGATCGCCACGATGTGCGTCAATTTATTGACCAAATGGTCAAAGAACATCAGTTCAAGGAAGAAGAGCTGGTTAAGATTTTTCAGAAAGTGAGTATTAATAACAAAATTATCGATGCGATCACACGACCGGCAGAAGCCAAGCCCTGGCATAAGTACCGGCCTATCTTTCTTACCGATAAGCGCATAAACGGCGGTCTCAAATTCTGGAAAAAACACGAGGAAGCCTTGCAACGGGCCTATGACACCTACGGTGTCCCCCCTGAAATTGTGATTTCCATCATTGGTGTCGAATCTCTCTACGGAAAACACAAAGGTCGTTACGGAATTGTGGAATCACTGGCTACACTGGGTTTTAACTACCCGAAGCGCAGCACTTTCTTTCGCAAAGAACTGGCAGAATTTTTATTGCTGGCCCGGGAAGAAGGCAAAGACCCTTTATCGCTGAAAGGCTCCTATGCCGGTGCTATGGGTAAACCTCAATTTATTGCCAGCAGCTTCCGCCGCTATGCCGTCGATTTTGATGGTGATGGCAAACGCGACCTGTGGGACAATTCCGTGGATGTCATCGGCAGCGTGGCCAATTATTTTGCCAAACACAAATGGCAACGTGACGAACCCATCGCCGGCCGAGCCAAAGTCAAAGGCAAAAAATACAAAGGTCTGGTGGAAAAAGGCATCCGCCCTAATACCAGCTTGAAAGCCATGGCGCGCCTGGGAGTGAAAACCAAAGGTGAATTCAATCCGGATCACGAGGCCGCTTTAATCGAATTGGAACAGAAAAAAGGCAACGAATACTGGGTCGGACTCAACAACTTTTACGTCATAACACGCTATAATCACAATGAATTATACGCTATGGCGGTATACCAGCTGAGCAAAGCCATTGTTAAGAAACGCAAGGTCGACGTAGCCAACAACAAATAAGTGATTTATTTAAAGCGCCAAGGAAAAAGAAACCCATTTTGGCGGCATGCCATAAGTCTCGGCACCGCCGCTTCCTTGTCCGCCTGTGCGTCTTTTAATAGGGACGGCCCCCCCTTACATCCCATTGATCCTGACAGCATCGCCGATGCCGTCCCTCGCTACGAACCTATCAGCCCACAGGGCAACCCCAAAAGCTATGCCATTAACGGCAAAACCTATTTTATCCAAAATAGCGCCGACGGCTATGCCGCCAAAGGCATTGCCAGCTGGTATGGCAGTAAATTTCACGGTCGCACCACTTCCAATGGCGAAACCTACGATATGTATGCCATGACAGCCGCTCACACTACTCTGCCCATCCCCACGTATGCGCAAGTCACCAATCTGGACAATGGACGCACGGTGGTGGTACGTATTAACGACCGGGGCCCTTTCCACGATAACCGTCTGATTGATTTGTCCTACGCGGCAGCCATGAAACTGGACATGGCTCACAAAGGTACCGCAACCGTAGAAGTTCGAACCCTAATTCCACCCGCCAACGGAACCTCTCCGGGAAAAATGCTGTCCCAAGCTACATTGAGCCGGCAGAAACAAGCTCAAAATCGGCGTTATATTCAAATGGGCGCATTTCGTGAGCGCCAAAATGCTCAAAATCTAATTAGTAAAGTCACGCCGCAGCTGGATACTGAACCCAAACTGAGCGAACACCGCACTCATAAGGGCTTGATTTACCGCGTTCGTTTGGGACCTTTTCAAAATACACAGCAAATAGAGAATATTCAGGAACAATTGGGTAAAATGGGCATTAAAAACTATTTCGTCGTCACGGAGCCTTAATAACAGAACCTTAGTAACAGGACCTTAGTAACAGGACCTTAGCAACATTAGTAACGGAATCTTCACCGGATCCGGGCAAAATCCCAGCGGAACCAATTTTTAGTAGTTTTACACGACAGCCAATAGACAAAATCATGCTTAAAAATCTGAATTTAATTCCCATCTTTTTCGCCGGTATTTGCGTTTTATTGCTTAGCAGTCAAGCGCTTCTCGCGGCTCCTTTGGTACCCAATCCGCCCAAGGTGAAAGCCGAAGGTTTCATCCTCATGGATTTCAACAGTGACCAGGTGTTGGTGGATAAAAACGCGGATGTGCGTATGGAACCCGCCAGTCTGACCAAAATAATGTCCTCTTATATCATTTCCCAGCAGCTGAAAAACGGCAGTATTTCACTTACAGACAATGTGACTGTTAGTGAAAAAGCCTGGAAAATGAAAGGTTCACGCATGTTTATCGAAGTGGGGAAAAAAATTTCGGTAGAGGACCTGCTTAAAGGCATTATTGTGCAGTCTGGTAATGATGCCACCATTGCGCTGGCGGAATTCATCGCCGGCAGTGAAGAGTCTTTTGTCTCGCTCATGAATCAAACAGCCGAAGCTTTGGGACTGAGCGACACCCATTTTGCCAATGCCACCGGCCTACCCCACGAACAACACTATTCCACTCCGCGAGATCTGGCCTTGCTGGGTAAATCGCTGATCCGGGATTTTCCCGAACACTACGAGTGGTATTCCATCAAAGAATACAAATTTAACAACATCAAGCAAAAAAACCGCAACACTCTGTTGTGGAAGAATGACGATGTGGACGGTATCAAAACCGGCCACACGGAATCCGCAGGTTACTGCTTGGTCGCTTCAGCCAAACGCAAAGACATGCGCCTTATATCGGTAGTGTTGGGGACCGGTTCACAAGACGCACGCTCCACTGAAAGCAATAAACTGCTCAACTACGGTTTTCGTTTTTTCGAAACTCACCGTCTCTACGCGGCTAACGAAGCCTTAACCAATGTGCGAATCTGGAAAGGCGAGAACGAAGAACTGCCACTGGGTATCAACGAAGACCTGTATATCACCATACCCAAAGGCCAATACAAAAACCTGGATGCCAGCATGAGCATCAATGCTGAAATCATCGCTCCGGTGGTAAAAGGCAAAGTCTACGGCACCGTTAATATTATGCTGGGTAAGAAAAACTATGCGGTTCGTAAACTGGTTGCCCTGGAAGACATTGAAGAAGGCAGCCTGTGGAAAAATCTGGTGGACAGTTTTAAACTGGCCATCAACTGAGAACAATCAATTTAACCTTAACATCCCGCGGTAATCATACATGGCACAAGTTTATCTCAATGGTAGTTTTCTGCCCGACACCGAAGCCTGCGTGTCTGTTTTAGACCGAGGTTTTATTTTTGGTGATGGCATTTACGAAGTCATTCCGGCGTATGCAGGCCATCCCTTTAGACTCAATGAACACTTACAACGCCTAGCCAATAATCTGGAAGCGGTACGTATCAAACAACCCTGCACCGTAGAACAGTGGGGCCAGTTGATTCAACAACTGATCGAGAAAAATGAGGGCAAGGGCAAAGATTGGTCCGTTTACCTGCAAATTACCCGAGGTGTCGCCAGCCGTGATCATGCCTTTCCCGGCGACACCGAACCCACCGTGTTCATGATGTGTAACCCCCTTTCACCTTTGCCGGAAAAAACTCTACGGGATGGAGTGCACGCCATCACGGCTGAGGATTTTCGCTGGGTAAATTGCCATATCAAAGCCATCAGTTTGTTACCCAATGTACTGTTACGCCAACAAGCCATAGACGCGTCCGCGTCTGAGTCCATTCTCATTCGCGATGGCCAGGCCACAGAAGGAGCCGCCAGCAATTTATTTATTGTGGAAGACGGAATCATTAAAACCCCGCCCAAGGGACCCTTATTATTACCCGGCATTACCCGTGATCTGATACTGGAATTGGCTCAAAAGCAAGCAATGGCGACGCAAGAAACGGTAATCAGCCTGGAACAATTACAAAACGCCGAAGAAATCTGGCTCAGCAGTTCCACCAAGGAAATACTGCCCGTCACCTACCTGGACAAACGTGCGGTAGGCAGTGGCAAACCCGGAACACTGTGGCAAACCATGTACCAACTGTACCAGGACTACAAACAAGCGTTACGCCAAGGCGCAGAAGCATAACCAACCAGCTATACAAGGTTATAGCAAGACCAAGAATCTGTAACCCTGAGAGAGACCGATAGAGACGACGAGAACAGCGATGAGCGAACCGGAAGACATCATGGAATTTCCCTGCTTGTTCCCCATTAAAGCCATGGGGCTGGCGTCACCTCAGCTACAGCAAACCATATTGCGCATCGTGCAACGCCATGCGCCGGAGGTGCAAACACACCACTGCAAGGAAAGACCCAGCAAGAATGGCAAATATATTTCCATCACAGTCACCATCGAAGCCACCAGCCGAGCCCAATTGGACGCCATTTACATTGATCTCAACGCCAGTGACCACGTGGTCATGACTTTATAAGCGTAGCGCAGCATCGGTTCGTTGTCCGCAATGTCCTCCGCCAACCTCGGCCAACCCCGTATCCGCAAACTGGGCTTGCAGGATTATGCTGCGGTATGGCATGACATGCAGCAGTTCAATTCGGAGCGCACGGAACATTCTCCGGATGAACTGTGGATCGTACAACACCCACCGGTATTCACTTTAGGCCTCAATGGCAAATCAGAGCACGTGCTTAATCCCGGTAACGTTCCCGTCATCCCTTGTGACCGTGGCGGCCAAGTCACTTACCACGGTCCCGGTCAATGGGTGTATTACATCCTCATGGATCTGCGTCGAAGCAAGCTGGGTGTGAAAACCCTGGTCACCTGCCTGGAACAAGCCGTCATCGATTACTTAGCACAACAAGACATACACGCCCAACGAAAAAACGACGCCCCCGGCGTGTACGTTAACGACGCCAAAATCGCCGCCCTGGGCCTGCGCATCAAACGCGGTTGCAGCTACCACGGCTTAAGCTTTAACATCGACATGGACTTGGGGCCTTTTTCCCGCATTAATCCCTGCGGCTATCCCGGTCTGAGCAGCACCCAACTAAAAAACCTGATTGCAACGCCGCTGGAAATGGATCACGTGGAATTGGAATTTACGCAAGTGCTGTTGCAAAACGTGTGGAGACCTTGATCGTATCCAGGCAACACCGCCACGGACGAAGTGTTTACGTAACAACATAAGAAACAAACTTACGCTTTATACCCCTTATCCACCACTGGACCCACATCAAACACAACGGCTGCTCAATGTAGAATCAAACGCCTACGATTGTATCGACTCCGGCCAAATCCGGAAATTTTTGCTACTATAGTTAAAAACAAACCTTGCGGAGCGTCTATGATATTTAAGCAATTGCTGGAACCGGATTCCTGCACATACACCTACTTACTGGGCTGTTCTCAAACCGGGGAGACTGTGTTGATAGACCCGGTGTTGGACACCGCAGAGCGAGACCTTCAAGTCATTAGTGACTTGGGATTGAAATTAAGCTATACCTTGGACACTCACATCCATGCCGACCATCTAAGCGGTGCTCACCGCTTGCGTGCTTTAAGTCAGTGCAAGGTGGCTTACCCGGCCATGGACGCCTTAGCCTGCGCCGATATCGGTATACGCGAAGGTGAAGTTTTCCGCGTAGGCAATATTGAACTGCACCCACTATTTACTCCGGGACATACGGATCACCACCACGCTTATCTTATCGATAACGGAACCCAACAAATGCTCTTCAGTGGAGACGCCTTGCTCATTGAGGCCTGCGGACGTACGGATTTCCAATCGGGAGACGCCGCCACTCTCTATGCCAGCATTCACAATAAATTTTTTAGCCTAGCCGACGAGACCCTGGTCTACCCCGGACACGACTACGAAGGCCGCTTCATCACCACCATCGCCCAAGAGAAAAAACGCAATCCCAGACTCGGTAATGACAAAACTCTGGAAGAGTTTGTCGCCATCATGAACGCCATGGACTTACCCAAACCCAGAAAAATCGATTTCGCCGTACCCGGCAATGAACAATGCGGCATCTGCCCGGACAATGTACCGGAGGAATATCGCGGCCCCTGTGCGGACCATGATCAAGGTTAGTGCGCGTACATCATAATGGACAATTCTAATCAACTGGCTTGCATGTGAATAAAAAAGTCAAACATCAAGGATATAAACCCACTAGTGGCATTGTAAAATCAGCGACACGGATTGGCAGGCAATAGACTGGACCCGGCTCGCCACTCAGTACTCAACGACACAACTTTCCTGCACCTCCACATCGCCGGCCTTTAGCCCGGCAAAGCTAGACCTGTCGTTTCCTGTAGTTTTCTTTTATTACAGAAAGGAATACCTATACTAACGGGACCACCCAACATAAAGGCCATGTTTAGTGATTCACTGGGCCACATCTATGGAAAAACAACAAGGAGAAAAACATGCCTCACTATACCCGTCGCGAGTTTTTGGCCATCTCATCAGCTGCCGTCGCCGGCATGACGTTACCCTCACTTGGCAATATGGCCATGGCCGCTAGCAAACCCAGATATACCCGCTATAGCGTCGGCAGCAAAGAAGGAAAACGAATGTTACAAAGCTATAAAAAGGGAATTAGAGCCATGCTTAAACTACCCGCCGAGGATCCGCGCAACTGGTTTCGCTATGCCTTCATTCACTTTATGGATTGTCCGCATGGAAATTGGTGGTTTTACGTTTGGCATCGGGGGTATATAGGATATTTGGAACAGATTATCCGCGACTTGAGCAAAGACAAAAACTTCGCGTTGCCCTATTGGGACTGGACGGAAATGCCCCGCATACCGCCGGGCATGTTTGAGGATGTACTGACACCGACGAACAATGCTTTTGCCACTTACACAAAAAACCTGAAGCTATTTACAGATTTTATAAAACCCGCGTTAATGACCTACTGGACCACGCTTACGGATTCTCAATTAAAGCAGCAAACAGAACGCGGCTACAATACTTTCGAGGATCTGTGGAATAGTGTTATCGGTTTCGACCCCGGCTCCGGGCAATACCTCGCCTCGAACCTTTCCTACACCAACACCTGCGGCGCACGCTACTTATCAAAAGACAACCCCAAACTCGATAGTAAAACCGCAAACGCCGTATCCGCACAAACGGTTCTGTCCGGCTTATTACCCGTAGAGTTCTATACCGATGACGCCACAACGAGCTTTAACAGCACTAAGACCACATCGCACACCGTACAACCCGACAGTAAAACATTTTTTTCCATCCTAGAAGGCCAACCCCACAACAAAGTGCACAACAATATCGGTGGCGTGGGGGCAATCGATTTTGGACCTTACGGCAATATGACCAACTTCCTCTCGCCGGTCGACCCTGTGTTCTTTTTGCACCATTCCAATATGGATCGATTGTGGGATATCTGGACTCGAAAACAACAGAATCGACAGTTACCCTATCTACCCACCGGTGCGGACGAAACATTGTATATGAACGAGCTGTTCCAATTTTATGTAAACAAGTCAGGTAAGCATGTGGGCACAAAAAAGGCCAGTGACTATATCAACACCCGTGTTTTTGATTACGCCTATGCACCGGGGTTTGGCGAACAAGTTATTGGCAAACCGCTACGGTTGGCTGCGAAGGAGAAATCCCTCACCAGCCATCACACCGCCAATGTCAGTAAAAATTCCGCCACGGTGGAAATTCCCGCACAACTGTTAAAATCCCATACGGACAAAAAACAACACAAGCCATTGGTCCTGGAAATTATGTTGCCGCACAGCGCCGGACAAACCGTACGCGAATACGATGTTTTGGTTAACGCACCGGCGGATGTAAAACGTGTCAGCGCAGACAGCCCCTACTACGGTGGTACGATAGCGTTTTTCGGTCCACGAATGAGCGGCATGAAAATGTCGGATACCGTGAGTTTCCATATCGCATTACCGAAAAACTTACCGGCCCTGGTGCAAGCCAACCCCGGAGATACACTTAAACTGGAAATTCGCGTTGTTCCTGCCTACGGAGACCCTGACCACGTACCCGAACTCAAAGGCGTCGTAGTGAAGGGATTCAAGTAACTCACGTAAACTGATCAGGAAGGGTACAAAAACACAGGACCGAAAACAGTGGATTAAAGAAAGTCAAAAGCCGGGCGAAGCGTTTATCATTGACAACTGCGCTTATACCATTATGAGCAATCATTTTAATTTGATGTGGTACGACTGTAAAATCCCAATAAAGCTAATTCTTTAAACATCTTAATCCCGGTGCGCGGGTGCGCACCGGGAAAAGAAGTCAACCGCAAGCCTATGGCGTTACTGAAACATTCATCGTGTAGGCAGTATTGGCATCATACTGACTTGCCAACGGAAGAATTCTCACGTAGTAAGTTCCGGCTGTCAGTACTTGAGTCAAAGTGTTAGCGGTGCCATAGTTGGTATTAGCAATCCGTGCTTGATTGGCACCATACAAATAAATATACCCGTTAACCGTATTATGTGAATTCGAAACCGTTAAAGTTCCTGCCGTTGCCAAAACAATCTGGTAGTAATCCTCATCATTCACCGTATCGTAATAGCCCTGGTAACTTCCATTTTCGGAAATAACAGCTGCAGTTGCAAAGGAATCATTCTCTTCATACTGATCGGGACCGGTATCACCTAAGACCGAACCACTCAACTCCAAACTATATGCATTACTAACATCGAACTGACTCGCCAAGGGAGAAACCCGGACATAATAAGTACCTGCAGTCACAGAGCGTGTCAATGTATTCACTGTGGCATAATTTGTATTAGACACCCGGGCTTGATTGGCGTCATACAAATAAATATAGCCATTTACCGAACTGTGAGAGAGACGCATATACAAAGTACCCGGCGAAGTAACTTCAATACGATAATAATCCGAATCATTCACCGTATCGTAGTAACCTGAAAAGGTCCCCGAGGCACTAATTGGCGTAGCGGTACCAAAAGTATCATTGGCCTCATATTGATCCGGGCCGGTAACACCTAAGACCGAACCGCTCAACTCCAAACTATAGGAGTTGTTTACGTCAAACTGACTCGCAAAAGGAAAAACCCTAACATAGTAGGTACCAGCTGCCACAGACTGCGTCAGGGTGTTCTGTGTGGCGTAATTGGTATTTGTAACCCGAGTTTGATTGGAGTCATACAAATAAATGTACCCACTCACCGTGCTATGAGCCAGCCTCATATACAATGTCCCCGGCGAACTAACTTCAATACGATAATAGTCCGAATCATTTACCGTATCGTAATACCCCGTGTAAACCCCATCGGTGGTAATGGATGTCGCCGTGCCAAAGGAATCGTTCTCCTCATACTGATCGGGACCGGTAACCCCCAACACAGAGCCGGTCAATTCCAAGCTATAAGCATTATTGACGTCAAACTGAGTGGCGAACGGAACAACCCGCACATAATAGGTACCCGCCGTCACGGAGCGCGTCAAGGTGTTAACCGTCGCATAGTTGGTATTTGAAATACGCGTCTGTGTAGAATCGTACAAATAGATATACCCGCTCACTGTGCTATGAGCCAGCCGCATGTACAAGGTGCCCGGTGAACTGACGTTAATACGATAATAATCGGAGTCATTCACCGTATCGTAGTATGCCGTATAGGTCCCATCGGTGGTAATTGCTGTTGCGGTTCCGAAGGAATCGTTCTCCTCATACTGATCGGGACCGGTAACCCCCAACACAGAGCCGGTCAATTCCAAGCTATAAGCATTATTGACGTCAAACTGAGTGGCGAACGGAACAACCCGCACATAATAGGTGCCCGCCGTCACGGAGCGCGTCAAGGTGTTGACCGTCGCATAACTGGTATTCGATATACGCGTCTGCGTGGAATCGTACAAATAGATATACCCGCTCACTGTGCTATGAGCCAGCCGCATGTACAAGGTGCCCGGCGAACTGACGTTAATCCGATAATAGTCGGAGTCATTCACCGTGTCGTAGTACGCCGTATAGGTTCCGGAGGTGGTAATTGCCGTTGCGGTTCCGAAGGAGTCATTTTCCTCATACTGATCGGGACCGGTAACCCCCAACACAGAGCCGGTCAATTCCAAGCTATAGGCATTATTGACATCGTACTGGGTGGCAAACGGAACAACCCGCACATAATAGGTCCCTGCAGTCACGGAGCGCGTCAAGGTGTTGACCGTCGCATAGCTGGTATTTGAAACTCGCGTTTGCGTAGAATCGTACAAGTAGATATACCCGCTCACCGTGCTATGTGCCAGCCGCATATACAATGTTCCGGGGGCACTGACTTCAATACGGTAATAGTCGGAGTCATTCACCGTATCGTAATATGCCATATAGGTTCCAGCTGTAGTAATAGCCGTGGCCGCACCAAAGGAATCGTTCTCCTCGTATTGATCCGGACCTACCCCTCCCAACACAGAACCACTTAACCGCAACTCATAGGGGTTGTTCACGTCGAATTGCGAAGCCAGAGGGAATACTCTTATATAGTACGTGCCTGCAGTTACGGATCGCGTCAGCGTGTTAACCGTGGCGTAACTGGTGTTGGATATCCGAACTTGATTGGCGTCATACAAGTAAAGATAGCCATTCACAGTACTGTGTGAGAGCGTGGCGTATAAGGTGCCCGGAGCTGACACATCGATTCGGTAGTAATCGTTGTCCGTGGTTGAATTATAAAACCCCGATATGGTTGCATTAGAGTTCACCACGTTAGCGTCCGCAAAACTATCGTTGATTTCGTTTTCATTCCCGGACACCAGGTAGCTCACGCTAACACGAGTGTTGGCGTCAATATTCAAGCGACATTGAGTGGCATTGAGTGGCGTACAGCCGGTCCAATTCGCCGCATAACCCTGCGGGTGGGTATAGGTTAATGTTACTTGTGTATTGGGCGCGTACACTGCCGAACAAACACTACCGCAGTTAATTCCACCCACATCGCTGCTGATGGTTGCCGTTGCATCACTCGAAATAACACTCAAAGAGAGGTCGGGGGTCGGAATGTTAAAAACATAGCTTTCAATGACAGATGTCGATGTATTACCGGCTTCGTCCGTCGCGAGGAACGTCACTGTACTATCCGTGTCCAACTGTATTGGTGACGTATACAAAAACCCGGGGGCTACTGACGGCTCCGTTCCATCCAAGGTAAAGTACACTTGGCAATTCGCGTCCACGGCATCGGAACAACCCAACGATATGGGCGTGGCTTGGGTGAATGTGCCACCTTGCGGTGACGCTGCCGGTTGAGGTGCCGTAATATCAATGACGATAGTGAAACTGCCGCTGTTTGAAAAAACACCAGTATCATTTTGCTCTTGTACATACAATGTATGGGAACCTTCAGGCAATGCACTCGCCGGGGTAAAACTGGTAGCCGTTCCTGTTGTGGCTCCCGTATCGAAGTTACTGTCACCCAATTTATAACGGAATGTTCCATTTCCGTTTCCACCCCCGGTCGACCACATCCACGTTGGCTGCGTGAGATTGGTGGGTGTGCTACCGGAAACATTGGGCGGATTAGGTGTCGCTGACGGCGTACCGGAAACAAGAGCCGGTGTTGTGACACAGGTGCTGTTACTGTCAGCAGACCGATTTCCCGCGAAATCTATTGCCACCACCTTGTAACAGTATTCCGCATCGGCAAACAAATTAAAGTCTTCAAAGCTACTGATAAAGACGGTGGCAATTTTAAGATCGACGGCATTCGACGAACCACGAAAAATGTCATACCCCTGAACATCATTGTCCTGTGACGGTGTCCATGTGAGGCTGATTTCGTGAGGGCTGTTGGCGATAGCTACCAAATCGCTCGCGGCAGCGGGTGCCGTTACGTCCGGTGGAGTTGTAGCCGTCGGCAGGGTTACACAAACGTCGGCGGTTCTTTGTGACGTGTTACCCGCACCGTCAAAGGCTTCTATGGAAAAACAATTGGGGTCTGACGCAATCAACCCACCGTCGCTATACACCGGGTACGGGGTAGTAGCGATTTGCGCACCATCTCTATATACACGATATCCAGCAACACCAATATTGTCGACGGAGGCATTCCATAGAAGAATCGCACTGTTTGCCGATACAGCAAACGCGATGGGATTTGTCGGCGTGGTCGGTGCTTCTTGATCAACATCCGATAAGTCATTGACTAAGTTGTAATCCAATACTAGGGTAGCAATGTATCCTGTGGCGGGGTCTTGAAGCCGAATGGTCAACTCACTGCGACCATTAACGTTCACAAACTTAATCGTTAAGTAGTCCAGCACTTTATCAAACCCTGTGGCATCTGCACTAAATTCAGAGCTCATAAAGTTAAAATCCGCCGGGACCGCAAAGGCCGGATCACTAAACGCCAAGGCTAACAAATTTTTAATCGCTGCAATCAAAGCATTGATTTGAGCTTGGAAACCTTCCAATGCCGGAGTTTGGAATCCTCCCACAGTGTCAAATTCAGATTCAATATTCCGACTTCTTGACGTAAACCAATTTCGGGCCACGATGTCAGATAGCGGGTGTACATTTGTTCTAGTGACCGCATTGTTCGATGTGTCGGCATCGGTGACCACCGAAAAAAGCCGTTTGCCATTGGGTGTCGTCGTGCTTAACAGGAAAGGGGGCGTTGTATCTGTAATAATAATTTCAAACCGTCCCATATCATCAGTCGTTTTCTCCAAAACCAGACCCGTTGAGTCTTTTAGTTGAATGACAACATTTGCCAAAGGCGCCCCTTCTGCCGCGGTACCGACTAATTTTCCGCCGGTGCCAATTGGACCGTCTTCACCACCCGAACAGGCAAACAGCAGTGCCGCTAACCCCCCTATCATCAGAACATCCGTTAGTCTCTTATATCCCATAATTAATCCCCATTATTGTCCGTTTCTATATAATAAATACCTAACCCGACTCGCTTCGTTGACTCAATATTACTTTTCTTAATGGACTTCTTTTTGCTTTTAAGCCAGCGATTGACATCGTCTATCAACTCGCTGGATTTTTCATTGCTGTATTGCCTAAACTCCTCCACGATACTTTCCGGAATTTCACTGTAAGGCACTTCCCTTTGAAACCACGGCATCCCATCCGTTTTGCGGATATTGTGCTCACCGGTTACCAACAAATCCTTGGCGCAAGTGAACAAAATACTCACCAATTGCTCCTCATCCTTTGAGGGTATATAGGTACTTTTGAGCAACCTGACCGATTGCTTGTCCATTCTCTCAACCACACCCACCCTGATCAGCTCGTCTAACAAAGCTCGTGGCGTTATGTCAGCGCAGGCCTCTTCCGCCAGTGTTTCAAAGCTTTTAGGTCCCCTTAACGGCAAATCAATGGGTCGCTTTTTCTTATCCAAGTACTTAGCCACCGTAGTCCATGTCTTCACCACACTCAGTCCCTTATTGATCGGTTTACTGCTTAGCTCAAAGGTGTCCTTTTTACTGTTCAGTATCTCTTGCACCATTTTTCTGTCTATCCCTGTCATAACGGCCACTTTGGAGTAAGTACTTTTACGGTTCGGTATGGCGAAATCCTGATCAGCAACTTCGATGTACGTACGCCTTAACAAACTGGCAAACTCACCGTAAGAAATTTGGTACTTCAAAAGCACTCTTACCAATGGTCGCAACATTTTGGCTGCGGCTTGTAATATGGTTGATTTTATTTCACTCGTCATACCCTGGAGCCTACCGCCGCCCCTAAAGCTTGTCAACAAAAACGGGGGGAATTCCCCGTTTCTATATAAGCCATATACTAGATGCGCAAATTTTGATTGTCAACATAAACGGGGAATATTCCCCGTTTTTATTTGGCGAGCTTGTTAGACGCCAATCACTGATCAAAAAACCAATAAACACGTATCCAAAACAAAGATAGGTGAGTTTTTAACCAACCCAAATGGTCGCTAAATCGAACGACTTGCCCTTCGCATTTTCAGTTCCTTGACAGGTATTCTCCTAAAGATCGATTCCAAGAGAGATTCTGATTTCGTATTTTCTAAATCGGAGGAATTGTCGCCGCACATTTATTAATATTTCATCGGTGATAGATCTCGTCCCTTAATGTTTAGACCCAGCAAGAAAACCGAAATCGACAACGGCTTGCACCTTGACTCTGGCGCAAAGGTGTTGATATCTTACCTCACATGCTCAAATATAGGGGTTATAGAACTCCCTGTATCCGGGCCGTTTCTTTATCTTAAAACACAATAAATGCGGAATCCCATACGATGGAAATGTCAGTTCACCAATCGCTTCAATACGCCAAAGAAAATAATCTGGGCCGAGATGTTCAGGATAAACTGGAACAGTACGTTAAAAAATACGATGGTCGTAGCCTAAACCCCATCAATCCGGGTGTTGGCGATCTGAGTGAAATGGAATTGATCCAAATTCAAAATTTTGTGAATAAATACTTTGTCGATCTGGTCGTCGTGGGTTCCGCGCTCTACGGCAAACGGTTAAATCCTAAAGGACGAGGTCCGGTGGGTCACACGGGGCGCAGTGATATTGACTACATCAACCCCAATATTCACGCCAGCGAACTGTATTCCTCAAAAACCCGCGCAGGTCAAAGACCTCAAGACTCCCTCCCCTGCCTGGACCCCATGCAGCAGGTTTTTCAGGAAACACCTAATACCTATATGCACCGGCTTTGGTTTAGCCCCCTGCGGCCGCGTAGACTACTACTCCCCGGAGATCCCAACCCCACGGTAACGCCCGTCAACTTAACTCTATTGATGACCTGGGTGGGATATGAAAGAAAGAATGCCAGGGCTTTATACAACGCCAATAAATAAAGACGGCAGCCATTAGGACCTTTTGCGTAACAATTATTATTGTGTAGGCACTAACTCGCATGTCGGGCTCCGCCATCACATGGCGGGTGGAATAGCCCCAGCGTATTCGTCATGGAACTGGAGCAACGTATCAAGGATAACACCGAAGAAATCATCGCCTTGCGCATATGCCATTATGAGCAATCACTATCATTTGGTATTGCATGTCAATAAGGACAAAGCCCGTTCTTGGTCTGAAAAAGAAGTGATCAATCGTTGGTTAACTTTGTTTAAAGGCAATCTCCTGGTACAGCGGTATATCAACTACGAAAAACAAAGCAAAGCCGAGCTGGATACTTTGTCGACCATTGTTAGTAAGTGGCGAGACCGGTTAATGGATATCAGTTGGTTTATGCGCTGTTTGAATGAGTCGATTGCGCGTAAAGCCAACGAAGAAGACCATTGCAAAGGTAGGTTCTGGCCGCTCTCGCGCATCCCTGCGCTCCACGGCATTAGAACATCCCTGTTCGTCAGGATGGCGCCACAAGAGCCAGGCATTACTGGATGAAGCCGCCCTACTCACTTGTATGATGTATGTGGATTTGAATCCTATTCGGGCTGGTATGTCTGAGGAATTGGAGAAATCCGATTTTACGTCCATTCAGGCAAGAATTGCCGCAGTGGGTGAACAACTGAGGATTCAACAGAAAGAAGCCAAACGATCCGGGACAACGGTTTTAACCAAAAAACGCATTAAGACCGCTCAGTCGCTATCTAACGCGCCATCGTTGTTGGGTTTTGCTGGCAATGAGACCGCAAAAAAGAAAGTCGGAATTCCGTTTGGTTTAGTGGATTACTTTGAACTCACCGATTGGACCGGTAGAGCCATTCGGGACGATAAGAAAGGTTCTTGACAGGACGACATAATGCCGCGGAGGCCATGGATGGCCGAGAGAGGCCTTATTCCCAAACACGTTCAGCCCTTATTACAAAAGCTGGATCTCAACCAAGAAAACTGGCTGGAAAATATCAAACAATTTGAACGGCGGTTTTTCAACGCCGTTGGCCACCCCCAGCGCTTGCGGTCCATTAGTGAATCCATGGAAGGCCGCTCTTGGTTTAAAGGCATCAACCGATGTGAGGCCTTGTATCGAGCGCCTCCGCCGCATTAACCAAACCACCCTATCCTGTAGCAGTAAAAACTGATCTTCATTCTAAGGATGAATGGGCTTCGTTTGGATTGATTTTCCTACGAGCCGCCTTGAACTGCGCTTTTTCCGATCATTGACCGATATTCACCTAATAACTGACCACAAGAGGGCTTCTGATTTGGCTGATCTTAAAATCTGGGAAGAATTTTCTCAAATCGGTTTTTCTATGGGCTATTTCTTGGGTGTCCTTTAATCTATTTACCTGAAGAAATCTCAACACCTTGCGAGCCCTGGCATCATTGACCAAGCCCCGCTCCAGATAAACCGTCCACCCTTCTATAGTCATGCTATCGTAAACTGGCTTCTCTACCGCCAGAGATGAACTGACAGACAGAATCAGCAGACCGAAGCACAAAATAAATGACAAAGCTAAACCGGAGATTTTCATAGTTCTCATCAATACTTTCTCAACAAACTTTCCACGAATATAGAAAGAATAGACTAATTAAAATCCAACAAAACTACAAGCCATGTTCCATGCAGTTTTACTGAGGAACAGTTCTCATTTTCTAATCCTAAAGGCGGAATGCCGCACCCCGCCAAAGGCATGCCCCGCACATCTTCCAGTAGGGCGGAATAGCCCCGCGTATTCCGCCGAACAGAATAACAGATTCCCCAAAGTGTCTATTAACACAAAACCATAGCGCTACATCTCAACCTCTATCCAGCACACCGACATTGCTAGGTTTTGATGGCAATGAGGCCGAAAAAAAGAAAGAGGGGATTCCGTTTGGTTTATTAAAATCTGGGAAGGATTTTCACTGGGCGGTTTTTTTATTTCTTGGGTGCCTTTTAATGTTCATGTGATTACAAATTGTCAAACGTAACATTGGTGTTGGTTCGACTGGTAACGGTTCCACCCACACAAGTTGCCTCCACTTTTACCGTGTGTATTCCGCTAGTTCCCGCCGGTTGAAAATCGGGCGCATAAAACAGTGAAGTGGACGTAAGATTAATTGGCTTACTAACCGGAACCGAACCATACGAATAGTGGACATCATCTATGAAAAACTCGACCTGATCTAGTCCAGTTGTACAATACAGGTCTACGCTAAAACTGGAATCACCGCTTACCGTAGAGTCGCGAGCGGGCATAAAATTTCTTATGGTCGCGCCCCCCTCATACAGATCAATCGGAGGATAACCACCGTACATCATGTGCGTAGAATAATTCTGCCTCAAAGCGGCCGAGAGCATTTGTTCCCGCGTAAATCCAGTTTGATTTCTAGCATTATCTACATACCGCATTAGTGCTACGGCAATATCGTGGCGGTAGGTGTTTGAGTCAATCGTTTTGATGCCCACACTAAGTTGTATGCTGCTGGGACCCTTCCCATCCAATACTCCGTCATATGCAATATCCTCATATGCAACGTTGATAAAATCAATGCTGGTGTAAGGCCTTGCGCGACTAACCTGACCAGCTTCTACCGACCAGTCCAGGGTCATTTGACTGATTCCCGCCAACAATAAGCCCAGATTCGTCTCAGAGTTCATAGGGTGCGTAAAAACCTGTGAATTATCCGTCGTGTCTTGATACTTCGTCGATAGAACATCGAATCTAGCCAAGTAAGATAATTCAGCATTTGAACGAGAAACAAATAGTTCCGAATCAACACGGAAACCCATCAGATCCGCTATTGCCATTTGGTACTTTACAAAGCCCTCGGCAATTGTCGTATAATATGACAAGTGAACATCGAGCGTGACATCTGCATCGGTCAAAAACGCCGTAACACCACGCAACGCATCACCTGCACCCATACTTACAACGGTGCCATCCGCGGGTTCGGTATATGAGCCTCCGGTTGTTTCGATAAACAGTGAGAAAGGCCGTGAAGCGCTATTTCCAATGTAGTTACCTAATCTGTAATAAGGATCTGGGGCGGTTGAGTCGTAGCTATCCGTTCCAAAAATAAACCCTTCCTCCAACCGCCCTATCGCCTCCCAACCCTGCATGGAATATGGCATGAAGCCAGAAACAACGACCATTTCCGGTGGATTGCCCGTTTCTTCGTCGTGAAAGCAGGCCTGTATAAGACCTGCCACCAAACAAAGAACGAATAAGTTACGGTGGTACATGAACGGATCCTCTGATTAACACCACATTCCAATGTTATTTTTCAGTTTACTATAAGCAACCTCGGGTATCACGCTAAACTTCCCACAAGAAAAGGAATTATAGGACACCAAAGAGGAATTATAGGACACCCATGTTTTTCTAACAATACATAGACAACCCATCCAACTTTATGTACATAATTTACATTACCAGGCAGACTCAGCCGCTTATTGATCAAAACAGCAACAGGATCAAGGAATGACCAAATCTCGTAAGCATCAAGTCGATATAAATTCCACTCCCTATTACCACTGCATTGCCCGTTGCGTGCGCAGAGCGTATTTGTGCGGCGAAGACTTCTATTCCGGCAAAAGCTACGAACACCGAAAACAGTGGATTGTGGATGAAATCAAGAAGTTGGGTGAGGTGTTTGCCATAGATATTTGCGCTTATGCCATTATGAGCAATCACTATCATTTGGTATTGCATGTCAATAAGGACAAAGCCCGTTCTTGGTCCGAAAAAGAGGTAATCAATCGCTGGTTGACTTTATTTAAAGGAAATCTTTTAGTTCAGAGATACATCAACTTTGAAAAACAAAGTAAAGCCGAATTGGATACTTTGTCGACCATTGTTAGTAAGTGGCGAGACCGGTTAATGGATATCAGTTGGTTTATGCGCTGTTTGAATGAGTCGATTGCGCGTAAAGCCAACGAAGAAGACCATTGCAAAGGTAGGTT
>Ga0224506_10000104_pt1 | contig 82578 bp, 66 predicted proteins | sample SF_Jan12_sed_USG_2_FD_169108 | JGI IMG/M metagenome (GOLD analysis project Ga0224506, IMG submission 169108) | Sediment microbial communities from San Francisco Bay, California, United States - SF_Jan12_sed_USGS_8_1 | ecosystem: Environmental > Aquatic > Marine > Sediment | place: USA...
CCAGTAGCGCAACATTGACGATTGCTGCCAACGATGCAGCGCCGGGCACACTGGCATTCAGTAGCAGCAGCTATTCAGTCGCTGAGAATGGCATAACAGCCACCATTACGGTCAGCCGAAGCGGTGGTAGTGACGGTGCAGTGGCGGTAAATTATGCCAGTGCCAATGGCACCGCAATAGCCGGTTCTGATTATACAAGCGCCTCGGGCACACTGAACTGGGCTAATGCTGATAGCGCTGATAAAACCTTCACGGTTTCGATCACCGATGATGCGCTTTATGAGCTGGATGAAACACTGAACCTGAGTATAAGCGGTGCCACTAACGGTGCGGCGCTGGGTACCAGTAGCGCAACATTGACGATTGCTGCCAACGATGCAGCGCCGGGCACACTGGCATTCAGTAGCAGCAGCTATTCAGTCGCAGAGAATGGCACAACAGCCACCATCACAGTCAGCCGAAGCGGTGGTAGTGACGGTGCAGTGGCGGTAAATTATGCCAGTGCCAATGGCACAGCAACAGCCGGGGCTGATTATGCAAGTGCTTCGGGCACACTGAACTGGGCAAATGCTGATAGCGCCAGCAAAACCTTCACGGTTTCGATCACCGATGACGCTATCTACGAAGGCAATGAAACAATTTCATTAAGCTTGAATACAGAGACCGGTGGCAGCACTTTAGGCACCAGCACGGCAAACCTGACTATTGTTGAAAATGAAAGCTCTCCGTCAGGCGGATCATTAACTTTTAGTACCACTAGCTACACTACCAGTGAGGCGAATAGCACGCTGAGCCTTATTGTAAGACGTATCGGTGGCTCCGCTGGTGCTGTCAGTGTTGATTATATTACGTCCAATATCACAGCCGCAGCGGGTAGTGATTATTCTGGAGCCAGCAGCGTTCTTAACTGGGCTGATGGAGACAGTACTGACAAAAGCATTAATATCACGATTAGCAATGATAGTGTTTATGAGCCGACCGAATCCTTTAAAGTAACCTTAAGCAATGTATCGTCAGGGGCCAGCATTGGAAACAGTATTGCAACCATCAATATCACTGACGATGATGCCGTGCCGGGTACACTGAGCCTGAGTTCTAGCACGTATTCGGTGCAAGAAAACAACAGCGTAGCCACCCTTACCGTGAACCGAAGCGGTGGTAGTAACGGCGCTGTATCCGTCAACTATGCCAGTGCTAACGGCACAGCTGTCGCCGGAAGCGACTATAGCCCGGCTACTGGTAGCCTGACCTGGGCTGATGGCGATAGCGCTAGTAAAAGTTTCATCGTAGTGATCACTAATGATACCGCTTATGAAGCGGATGAAACACTGACATTGAACCTGAGTGGTGCCACTAACGGTGCAGCGCTGGGTACCAGTAGCGCGGTGCTGACCATTCTTGGCAATGATGCAGCGCCAGGCACCCTGGCCTTTACATCCAGTACTTACTCTGTGTCGGAGAATGGTATCAATGCCACGATTAGCGTTAGTCGAACAGCTGGCAGCGATGGCGCCGTGTCCGTTGATTTTAACAGCACAGACATAACGGCTATCAGCGGCGACGATTACCAGTCACTCTCAGGTAGCTTAAACTGGAATAACGGTGACAGCGCTGAAAAGACATTTATTATCAACATCAATGACAACGTGGTTGCTGATGGAGACAAAACAGTTTCACTTAACTTAACAAATGTTAGCGGAGGCGCATCTCTGGGAACCAGTGGGTCAACATTAACAATTGTCGATAATGAAAACAGCAATCAGGCACCTGCTGCACCTAATCTGGTTTCACCGGGTAATGGCGCGACAGGCGTAGATGCATTCAACATGTCCTTCACCTGGGATACGGTCACCGACCCGGATGGTGATGCTGTTAACTATCAGCTCTATTATTGTGAGGATGCAAACTTTGCCGGCTGTACGGTAACGCCAATCAATACCTCACTAAGTTCAGCATCAATGATGTTCGGTATTAGCGGCGGCATGGGTCTGGCGCTGGTTGGCATGGTTTCCACAGCCTCAAGAAGACAACGCATGACAAGCATGCTGATGGTCGTACTGATGGCGATTGCATTCTCTGGTTGTGGCGCCCCTTCTGGTCCACCAGCTAGTCCTGTCTTTAGCCAGATCAGCTATTACGCCGGTGATATTCAGCCAGGCAAAACTTACTACTGGAAAGTAGTAGCGGTTGACGGTAATGGCGGGCAAAGCAGTAGTCAGGTTTGGAGCTTTACTACAAACTAGGCGCCCAGAGCAGTGGCTCTCACTGAGCTACTGCTTTAACCTGAGCTTTTCAAGCATTGAATCAAACAGCACAAACCGCTGGCAAGCCGTCTGCCGATCTCATTTAACAGGCAAATTTAACTTAATGAAAGGTATGAGGCTTTAACTGATAATGATACAAGCGGCCTGTTCTGAGCCGTCTTCACAAACAACATCTAAGCTGAATGTTATTGACCGTCTGACTTTTTAGCTGCTCATAAATCAAGCTGTTCTTGTTATTGAATTATGAAGCTGAAGAATGATGCAGATAAGTTGAAATTGTCTCGTTAAACGCTGCAAAATCAATTGGCTTAAGCAGATAACCGTCAACGCCAGCCTGTTTACCTTGTTCTATATCATCTGGCATTGCGTTGGCACTTAAAGCGACGACAGGTACATTTGAATAATCGTCTCGCTGCTTAAGCTCTCTGCAAATTTCAAGGCCATTGATATCTGGCAGGTTAATATCCAGCAATATCAGGTCAATTTTATTACTATTAATTTTTTCAATCCCATCTTTTCCGGTCATCGCCGTTAACAGAGTGATATTTTTATTAGCCTGCAACAACTGCTCAACGATAATGATATTTGTCATTTCATCTTCAATATACAAGACTGTGTAATTCTGCTGTGAGTTTTGAATTAACGGCTCAGCAGGTATAGCTTCTGCTACCACCTGAGCTTCTTCAGACATCTTGAAATCATCAGCCGTCGGCAGTGTAATCCAGAAATCACTGCCCTGGCCTTTACTGCTATCGCAACCAATTTCTCCGCCCATCTTTTCTACCAGATTTTTTGCTATCACAAGGCCTATACCGGTCCCCTCAATGTTATTCTTATCAACATCAAATCTTTTAAAAGGAACAAAAAGGTGTTTCAGCTGTTTCTTTGTGATACCCGGTCCCGTGTCTTTGATCGAGAGCTTTGTTTTACCAGCATTATTTATTTGATGACTTATTGTAATCGAACCCGGGTCAGCATTGTATTTAATGGCATTGGATAACAGGTTAAGTATTACCTGCTTGGTTTTTATACGGTCGGCATAAACCATACAGTACTCATTGGCATCTTTATCAAAATCAAGCGTAATATTGTTCTGTGTTAATAATGGCCGGGTCATGATTAATGCATCTTCGATTAACGCTATCAGGTTAACCGCTTCAATAGTTATTTTAAAGCTATCACTTTCAATTTTTGACAGATCAAGAACTTCATTAATCAGTGCTAGCAGATGCTCACCGGCATGAACAATTTCATTAAGATTAGATTTATGCACTGCTGTTAACTTATTGCTGTCACCGTCAATTAACATCAGCTTGCTAAAACTTAAAATGGCATTCATTGGTGTGCGAAGCTCATGACTCATGCTTGACAGAAATTCAGATTTGGCTGCATTAGCCCTCTCTGCCTGCTGCGTGAGCAGCCTATTATTGATGAACTGTCGGTTGAAACGGGAGGCCGAACTTATCAAAATACCGAAATAGGCAAAGATCATAAGCCCCATCATATTTGCAATAAAATCATGCTCAATGACAAAGCGCACTGACAACGGTACTAACATAAATGAGAGATAGATTAAACTGCTTAATTTATCAAACGATAAAGAACTAATTGAAGCGGCGGAAACACCGGCAAAAATAAAAGCGACAAAAACCTGATGCACGATATCATCTTGAGGAAACATGAGCACAACAACCAGCCCCCAGCCAATTGCGGTCATGCATACACCACTGAAATAAAGCCGGTACCAGAAACGAGGGTTTGAGCTTTTATTCGGCGAGCGTTTATAGCCAATTGCACAGATAGAGCGATAAATGACTGTCAGCAGCATTATGCATGTCCAGAGAATGATGTCTGACTGGGCAACAAAACCCCATTGCACCATATCCAGCACCAGCACATTGAGCAAGACACCTAAGATACTTATAATCGTGGAGTGATAAAGCAGACGATTTTTTTCTACTGCAAGCTCGCTGTCCTCAGTAAACAAGTGTTTAATCTGCATGTTTATAACTCTTCACCCGAGGGTGGCTGGTGTTTTTAATTGCATTATTGTTTAGAGATCATCATTATGTATTGCAGAGTATAGAACCTACGCCACACAGTTTACTTCAATAGCTTTAATATTTCTTCTTTCGGAACGGGTTTAGACAAGAAATAGCCCTGGCCACGACCACAATGCATAGTCTGTAAGAAATTGAGCTGTTCTTTGGTTTCAATGCCCTCTGCAACCACAGCCATGCCGAGACCATGCGCCATTAAGATAATGGTCGATGTGATTTGTATATCTTCATTATCATCAGGGATGCCCGCAATGAAAGAACGGTCTATTTTAAGCGTATCAATCGGTAACTGTTTGAGATAGCTGAGACTTGAGTAGCCGGTTCCAAAGTCATCAATTGACAACCTGACACCTTCGTTAGTGAGTTTATCCAGCGTCTCTCTGACCTTGGTCGTTATGTTTAAAAACATGCGCTCTGTGATTTCAAGTTCAAGCTGATCCGCATTGATACCGGTATGTTTAATGATTGAGATCACGCTTGAATAGAGTTTGTTCTGATCAAAATGCAGTGAAGAGATATTCACCGCCAGCTTTAGCTTACCCAGGCCCTGCAGTTCCCACTCTTTGATCTGAGCACAGGCATTTTCCAGCACCCATTCACCTATCGACACAATCATGCCAGTTTCTTCTGCCAGTGGAATAAACTCGTCAGGCTGAATTAAACCACGCTCAGGATCCTGCCAGCGAATCAGCGCTTCGACACCCACCGGCTGCAGGGAATTAAGATCAAAAATTGGCTGGTAATATAACAGAAACTCATTGCGTTCCAGCGCATGGCGTAAGCGAGTTTCAAGACTCAGGCGCTGCTCCAGCCGGAGCGTTAAATCTTTATTATAAAACTGATAGTTATTACCGCCCTTGTCTTTTGCATGATACATAGCCGCATCAGCATACTTTAATAAATTATCGCCCTGGTCGTCATCATTTGGGAACAGCGAAACACCGATGCATACGGAGCTAAAAACTTCTGTCATGCCGATATTTATCGGCGTGTTTAAGCCGGCTAGCATGCGGTTTGTGACGTGATCAATATATTTTAAATCATCGATATCCTGTAATACTGCGACAAACTCATCACCACCAAAACGATGAATCGTGTCTTCACCTCGCAAACAGGACTGCAAGCGTTTAGCCACCTGAATGATTAACTGATCGCCTGCATCATGACCTAAACTATCATTGACTGTTTTAAAACGATCGATATCAATAAATAAAACAGCTAACTTGGACTGTCTCCTGCGGGCCCGGCTCATTGCAACTTTCAGCGTCTCTAACAAAAACACCCGGTTAGGCAACTGCGTTAATGCATCATAATATGCCAGGTTATCCAGCTGACGTTCAGCTTCCCTTCGCTCATCAATCTCAAGCTGTAATTCATGCGTGCGTATAGCCACTTGTTTTTTAAGCAGCACAGCTACCGCAATCACCAGTAACAGCACACCCAGCAGACTGGCTGACAGCCATATCAGCCAGCCAGGAAAATAGTCAGTTACCGACTGGTTTGTCCATCGGTGTAGTGCCGAATAGTAGATCGAATCTTTGTCTTTTTTAAAGGCGTCTAAGTGCTGATCAATGACTTTGAGTATATTTTTGTTTTCAGGTTCTAATGAAGCATAATGAATATTGATTGGATTAAAGATAACACCGGTTTCCAGCAGGCCATATTTGTCGGCGTTAATCGCGCCAAAAAGCCGGTTAGAAACGCCCGCATCCGTGCTGCCAGAGACCACACTTTCCATCACATCACTGAAGTTTGGCAGTTCAACTATCTCGACATTTAAACTAAAGGCGTCTACCAGTTTGCGAAAGGCTCTATCATGAATATTGTTTCGCATCACGCCAACTCGCCTGTTTTCTAGATCAAGCAGCGATGTGATGTCTGAGCCCGGGCGCTTATAGACCAGGCCCCAGTTACTGATCAGCGGTATTTTATTGTAAGTGTACTTTTTTGCCCGGCTCCCTGAATAAGCCATCAGAGCAATCAGGTCGATTTGGTTTCGTTCAAACTTTTGAAGATGTTCTGCAAAAGAGCCGGAAACAAACTGAAGCTGCCAGCCTTTTTTATCGGCGATCGACTGCAGTACATCGATGGAAATACCTCGCCAGCCACCGTCATCATGCTCAAATGCAACGGGAGGATTTGAAAAGACACCAACCCGGATTAGCTGCCCGGGCTTGTCTTCTAATATTGCAGCAAATAAATGACTCGTTGGTAATAGTATGCATGTGAACAGAAATAAAAATTTTAACATCTAAATACAGCAGTTTCTTATTTTATGAGTGGTCAATAATATAAGGTTGAGTGCTGTTTGCAAGTCCATCCAGAAAAGTTGCATGCATTATTGTTGATTAAAAATCAGCATTGATGCTTTTTTGGCTTAATTTATGGCTGCTCATACCATAACAGCTCGGCTTCGCCAGGCTCAACATTTTGCCAATGCTGGCAACTGAACTGAAGACAACACATGCCTGCCGTCGCGAATGGCCTGGGGCTGGCCGTCAGCTTAAATACCAGCTCTGACCAGGTAGGCTCATGACCGATCAGCATGACTACAGCATCGTGATCACTGAACTGTTTTATTAAGCTGAGTGTCGCTGGCACCGTGGTATTATATAAGGCCTCGGTGATATTGCTGTCACATTCCCATTCTCCGGCGGTCATCGCCAAATCCATGGTTGCTTTTGCCCTGACTGCCGATGAGCAAATAACCAGATCGGGTCTTATCGCTCTTTCTTTAAGCTGCTCACCCATAAACATCGCCTGCTGCACACCTAGCTCAGATAAGCTTCTTTGCTGGTCGCTGGCTGCATCCCAGCCTGAATTTGCATGACGGAAAATAAGTAATGTTAGTGCCATAGTCAGATGCCTTTATTTTGCTCTTGAAATCAACTTGTCATTTTCGGTATTCATTTTAAACTGTTCATCATCGGGCAAGTCGCCGCTAGCAGTATATTGTTGATAACTTTCTGTATCCATAAATGTGCGCCACGGGCATCGTGAAAGAACAGCACGCCGTTCGATTTCTACAACTTTACGTATTATCGCCAACTTAATAATATGTTCAGTTTCAGTCCTCAAACTACGTCTTTGCTTTGACTGTAAACAGTGTATAACCACACCGAGATGAGACGGTCTGAACCTGCCGCTTTTAATAATAACGCTGTTACCATTTTTCGCAATGACACTGCCACACATCAAGCCACAGGCTTCATGCCGTTATTCAAGCCATCGCTTTAGAAACTGTCTGTGTAGAAACTAAAGCACCTGGCAAGCCGTATCGAAACTCAAGCGGGGCAAACGGTCATAAACTTTGCTTTTGTCGCCATAACCAATGGCGCAGATGAAATTGCATTTAACTTTGCCACCCGGGAAAAATGTCTGGTTCATTTTGTCGTAATCAAAGCCGGACATTGGACCACAGTCAAGACCGAGGCTTCTGGCAGCCAGCATGAAATATGCCGCTTGCAGCGAGCTGTTACGAAACGCGTTTTCTTCAATCTTTTTATCATTGCCTGCAAACCATGAACGCGCATCATCATGCGGAAACAGCTCTGGCAGCTTTTCATAAAACTCCAGATCCATACCGATAATAACAACTGCCGGTGCCGACATGGATTTATTAATATTGCCTTCTGCGAGGCAGACTTTAAGGCGCTGTTTGGCCTCATCAGACTCAACGAACACAAACCTTGCCGGACATGAATTAGCCGTGGTCGGGCCCATTTTCATCAAATCATAAATCTGCTCAAAGATACCTGACGGTAAAGCGGTATCTTGCCAGCCATTCTGACTTCTGGCCTGTAAAAATAATGTATCCAATGCCTGCTGGTCTAATTTTTTATGATTCATTTTATCTGTTCTCGTAGTTTAATTAATCTGTGTGAAAACTATCATAAATCAACTGTGCTAAATTCTTACTAATGCCGGGTGTTTTAGCCAGGTCTTCTACACCCGCTTTACTGACCGCCTGAAGACCACCGAAGTATTTAAGAATAGACTGTCTTCGTTTGGCGCCTAATCCGGGTATTTGTTCCAGCTGCGATGTGGTTCTGGCTTTTTGTCGTTTCGCCCTGTGGCCGCTGATTGCAAAACGATGCGCCTCATCACGCACATGTAAAATCAGATTTAACGCCATTGACTGCTCTCCTGCATAGACTTCCGTGCCATCGGTCATGACCAGTTTTTCTAAACCGGCCTTTCGCCCCTCACCTTTAGCCACTCCTATCAACAATACATCGTCAATTTGTAGCTGATCCATGACTTCAATAGCCTGCGACAACTGACCTTTGCCACCGTCAATGAATAATATATCAGGCTTCTTGCCCTGATTCTTTCTGATTCTGGCATAGCGACGTTTCAGTGCCTGTTTCATCGCCGCGTAATCATCACCGGGTTCAATACCCTCGATATTAAAACGTCTGTAATCGGTTTTTAATGGCCCCTCCGGGGTGAAGACCACGCACGATGCCACGGTCGCCTCTCCCATTGTATGACTAATATCAAAGCACTCGAGTCTTTCGGGTATGCGATCAAGATGCAAAAGTTGCTGTAACGCATCAAAACGCTTGAGCATGCCCGCAGCCGAATTCACCCGGGTCATTAAGGCCTTTTCAGCATTTTTCATGGCGTAGTCTAGCCAGTGACTTTTATCACTGCGAACCGAGCTTGAGATAGTCAGCTTTTTGCCGCGCTTTTCAGTCAGCATTTTTTCAATCAGTTTTTCATCATGCAAGCTTTCACTCAGAACAATTTCAGACGGAATTATATTTGTTAAATAATATTGCGGCAAAAACGCATTCAGGACATCTGCTGCCAGCATGCTTTCAGGTAATTTTGGAAAATAGCTTTTGGTACCCAGGCTCTGCCCGTTTCGTATAAAATAGATTTCCACACAGGCAAGACCGGCATGGGTGGCACAGGCAATGACATCAATATCACCTGCAGAACCGGTGACATATTGGCGTTCGATAACACTTTGTAGATGACTGATCTGATCCCTGTAGTCAGCGGCTTTTTCGTACTCCTGCCGTTCAGCCGCCTGCTCCATTTGCCTGACCAGGTCTTCTACCACCGTTTGACTCTTGCCCTCCAAAAACTGGCTAACATGCAGGATATCAATAGCATAATCTGACTGACTTATATATTCGACACAGGGAGCGGTGCAGCGTTTGATCTGATATTGAAGACAAGGCCGTGAACGGTTTCTAAAATAAGTATCATCACACTGGCGGATACGAAATACTTTCTGTATCAGGTTAAGTGTTTCTCTTACAGCACCGGCATTAGGATAAGGCCCAAAATAACGGCCTTTTTTTCTCTTAGCTCCGCGGTGCAGCCCGAGCATTGGGTAATCGTCCTGGCTCGACAAAAAAAGAAAAGGGTAACTCTTGTCATCGCGCAAGAGGACATTATAACGAGGCCTGAATTCTTTTATTAAATTGCTTTCAAGCAATAAAGCCTCGGCCTCTGTATGCGTGATCGTGGTTTCAATAGTTGATATTTGTGACACCAGTGACCGGGTTTTAACTGATAAACCTGTTTTCCTGAAATAACTTGATAAACGTTTTTTCAGGTCTTTGGCTTTACCCACATAAATGATATCTTTTTGCTCGTTATACATGCGGTAAACACCCGGCAAGGAACTGCAGTGTTTTAGAAAATGCCTTGCATCAAATGTATCCACCTGCTCAGTCATGAGTTAAAAGCTGCCTGGCTCTGGCAAAGACCGCATGAAACATGTTTTCTGTCAGGCGTTTAGTCTGCGTATTATAACGGCTGCAATGGTATGAACTGATTAAATGACGCACGCCATAGTCTGTTTCTAAGCGATACTCTGCCAGATGGCCAAACTGATAGCCGTTAAGACGCAGGCCAAGAGCTTTTAATACCGCTTTATGGGCAATGCTGCCCAGCGCTATGATCACGGCATTTTCTTCCAGGTTTGATAACTCAACGGCGAGATAGGCATTGCAGTTATTGATTTCATCAGCCAGCGGTTTATTGCCTGGCGGCAGGCATTTCACTGCGTTAGTGATTCTGCAATTGAGCAGTTCTAAATCATCCTCGGCTGAGACCGAAGTGACAGCAGTTGAGAAGCCATATTTGAACAGCGTGGCGTATAACATCAGCCCGGCAGCATCACCCGTAAAAGGCCTTCCGCTGGCATTAGCACCATGCATACCGGGCGCCAGACCAACGATCAGCAGTTTCGCCAGCGCATCACCAAAAGCCGGTACCGGTTTGCAGAAGTAGTGCGGGTATTGTTTTTTGACGTCTTTAAGAAATTTAGCGAGCCGCTTGCATTTTTTACAATTGATATTAAAAGGGCGTTTTGCGGGCATCAATCAGTGAACGGTTACATGAAAGGGGAATAATATGAATGCTTTTAGTCATTAACATCATCGTCTAATATACCATGCTGGATAGCAAGACGCATCATTTCAACATCGTTAGTCACGCCTAGTTTTTCATGCAAACGCTTACGGTAGGTACTGACTGTTTTCGGACTGAGGTTGAGTTTTTCAGATATAGTCGACGTTCGCTGACCCTGGCTGATCATGAGCAATACCTGAAGCTCACGTTGTGACAAGCTATCGATAAGCGAGTCATTGCCAGGCAACATGGATAGAGCCAGCTGTTGTGCAATACTGGGAGCAATGTATTTCAGGCCTTTGGATACTTTATGAATAGCATCAACCATTTCCTGAACTTCACAGCCTTTGGTTAAATAACCAACCGCGCCTGCTTCCAGCAGCCGTTTTGGCAAAGGCCCGTCACTGTGTACCGTGATGATGATGATCTTGGTATCCGGACAGATCTTTTGCAGCCGGTGTGTGGCCTCAAAGCCACCGATACCGGGCATATTGACATCCATCAGCACTACATCCGGTGCGGAGAGCCTGCATTTATCAAGGCACTCCTCTCCACTACTGGCGTCATCTATCACTTCAATACCAACCTGATCATGAAGCAGACTTTTAATACCAAAACGAACCAGATCATGATCATCGACCAGCATGACACGTATAGACATTAGCACCCCAATAGAGCCATAAATAGAACTGAAAGATTATTTTTATAAAATCAGCCAAATAATAAACTATCTGGCTACAAAAAGACATCCATCTGGCAGTGTTTTCACTTATCTGATAGAGCGATGAACTGCATCATGACCAGTTCATATAAGGGTGATTAATAAGGTTCACATTATAATACCTTGCATCATCACTGACCTCTTTTCCTAACCACTCTGGTTTTTCAAAGTCTTCACCCTCTTCACCCAATTCAATTTCAGCAACCAACAAACCTTCATTGTCATCGTAAAACTCATCAATTTCCCAGAGATGATGACCTTGCGCAATAGTATGTCGCGTTTTATGAATCTGTGGCTGTCGGCAGAGTTGATCCAGCATCTCCAGTGCTTCATCATGGGGAATCTGATATTCATATTCCAGGCGACTGATACCGATGGTAGCGCTTTTAATATTGATATTTGCTTTTCCATCTTCAATTCTGATACGCACTGATGATGTATCCAGCGGTGCCAGATAACCCTGCCTGATGTTTTTTGAAGTCTTTACCTGCTGACGCCAGTTATTGTTTTTTAATAAAAACTTTCTTTCAATTTCTAGTGGCATAACGGGCTACATTTCACTGCTGTTATATTATTGAATTAAGGTATTCTGCGAATTATGACATACTCTGTTAGTATCGAGAAAAACTTAATGCAAGACCTTACTGATTTAAGCTAATAAAGACGGTGATATGCCAGACAACAACGACGATAAAGATTTCAACCTCAAGCATGAACTGATACACGTTAATCATGCCGCTGTTGCACCCTGGCCGATACAAACCAAAATAGCTGTACAGGCATTTGCAGTTGAGAACTCAGAGCAAGGTTCTGTCAATTACCCCGACTGGATGGCGCACGAAACCCGCCTGCGTGAATTACTACAGAAGCTGATTCATGCCGATTCGGTTGAAGAAATAGCGCTCTTAAAAAGCACCTCTGAGGCGCTGTCTGTTGTCGCTTATGGCATTGACTGGCAGCCTGGTGATTCGGTGGTAACAGCCGCCGAAGAATTCCCTTCTAACCGCTTACTGTGGCAGTCGCTGCAACAGTTCGGGGTTGATGTCCGGCTGGTTGATTACCTGCCAGAAGACGATGCCGAACAGTGCATTATTGATGCCTGTGACGACACCACACGCTTGATTTCTATCAGCGCTGTCCAGTATGCCTCTGGCAGACGCATCGATCTGGTTAAAATTGGCGAGTTCTGTGATCAACAAAACATACTCTTCTGTGTTGATGCCATTCAGCAACTGGGAGCCCTGTGTTTCGATGTGAATGAAGTTAAAGCAGACTTTGTTGCAGCCGATGGTCATAAATGGCTGTTAGGCGCCGAAGGCCTGGCATTGTTTTATTGCCGAAAAAAACACCTGCAGAGTCTAAAACTCAGTCAATACGGCTGGCACATGGTAGAGAACATGCATGATTTTGCTGCTAGCGACTGGACACCTGCCCGCTCAGCCCGTCGCTTTGAATGTGGCAGCCCTAACATGCTGGGTATTATGGCACTTGAAGCCAGCCTTAAGCTTATTCACTCTGTCGGCATGGAGAACATAGAAGACAAAGTGCTGGATAATACTCGCTTCCTGTACCAGCAGTTTTCTAGCATGGCGAACATTGAGCTACTCAGTTCAGCTCAGGCAAAACAACAATCGGGCATTATTGTCGTGCGTCATAAACATAAATCAAATGACGAGCTGTATGAATACCTCAAACAGCACCATGTGTTATGTGCACCACGCGGCGGCGGCATTCGTTTTTCGCCACATTACTACACGCCGCGACACAAGCTTGAGCAGTTAGTTTCTCTGTTAGATTTTTAACGGTATTGCTGACGACTGTTACTATCAAAGACGACCATCAGAATGCACTGCCTAGCTCCAGGTAATAGACTTCTTCTCCGAGATCATCAAGACCTTTAGCGTAACCAAAACGAAACAAAAGATTGAGATGATAAAAAATATTGCCTTCAAGCAGCCATTCAACACCTGCACTGCGAAGGCTGTTTTTCTGCATATCATCAAACCAGCTTGAACCGGCTTCAGTAAAGATACGTGCAGAATGTTTCATAATGCCAAGCGGGGGAGCCATGATTCCTTTTTCCACATATGATAATGGAAAACGCCATTCCAGCGAGAATTTTTCCAGATTATTGCCTGTTTGAATATTTTCATCATAACCACGCAATGAAAAACTTCGTTTATTGAAGATAGCTTGTGAGCTTTGCCCATTTAATAAGCTACTGGCATCAAATGCTGAAACCAGACCGCCCAAACTGAAAGGCCTCATTGTTGTATCGGCTGTTGCGCCAACTGCTCTTAAGGCAAGTACATGATGTTCCCCCAGGCGGAAATACTCTTTCCAGTCCAGCATGGTTAACTGACCCGAATAGTCATTATCAAAGGCATCACTGCTTTCCGTCAATAACAAAACATCCCTACCTGTTTCAAAGCTGTGGCTTTTAAAAAATTCCTGCTTGTTGTCAAAATAAAAACTTAAACCAACAACGCCATCTTTACTGTCCTCAAAACCGAGGCTGGCGTCCGCACGGTATGTATCCGTGTTAACGTATTCCGTCAGGCCGAAGATCGCTCCCCAGCGCGAGTGAAATTTTGTAAAGGGCATGGCAAACAACGCCTGCCATTGGAAATTAGACCTGACCGTATTGGTCAAATCAGTTACAGGGTCTGTAAATACAGTATTTTCTTTGCCTACAAATAAGCCAAACCAGTTAGCGTATTGGTAATAAAAAGTACCGACTAATTCTTCGCGATCATAGCCATAGGCAATATTCAGTGCGTAAAAGTGATTTTGCAAAGCATCATTGGATGAGGTTGAAAAGCCTACTTCACCACCTTGATCCTGAATCAAAAACCAAGGAAACCAGTAGCCTGGCTTAAGATCAGCCCATGGGCTGTAGTCCCGGATCGGATAGTCTGTCATTGCCTTAAACATATCTTCAGTCGCCCTGATGTCAGGCTTTACAGGCTCTTTTAGCGAAGGCACAACAGCCTTATCAAGATTTGTCTGGCGCATAGAAAAGCCGCCACGTTGATAATCAAGATAGAAAACATCATTCGTCAAACCTTGTGCAGGTGATAAAGCGCCGGTGACAACATTCGTAATGGCGAACACAGATTCATCTGAAAATGAATATTGATATATATTATAAACGCCACTCAGGTCGCTGCTAAACAATACACTCTTTTCATCGTTGGAATAACGAGCCTGCATATTGATGGCATCATTTGTGATAACGCCAGCCCAGTTATTTGTTGGCAGATCATATTCATACACATGCCAGGACTGATTTAATTGTTTTCTCGTCACGAGCAGCTTGTTTCTTTTTTCGGACCAGTCAATTTTATTGATAACATCGCCGTATTTGCCTTTCCATAAATTAAACAGCAAGGCTCCGTTTGCATCAAGAATATCAATTTGCGGTATAGAGTGAACGGTGCGCACAGCCGCAATTCTGTTACTTGCTTTGGCAATAGCAAAATACTTATAACGTTCACAGTGAGTTAATTGTTCAACATCACCGCTGCTGATATCATATCGGTATAAATCAGAATACATATAATACTCTTCACAGATGTTGGCCTGTGAAAAATAAACATTATCTTTTGCATCGACACCGATATCACTGACATCTGTTACTGCTGCCAGTGTTGTTTTTTCTGAGTGTTTTAGTTTTATCAGCCTGGCAGGCGATTCAAAATCATTTTCAATGTACACCATGCTGCCATCACCAAGAAAGCCAATCGTTGTCAGCTGATTCAGCACAGTGTCAACCAGCGCCCCTTGTTTTAATGCCGAATTGTTAAGCAGGGTAAGCTGAGGGCTGAATCGTTTTTGCAGATAGACACTAAACTCGGACCAAAGCGCGGTTATATCTTTTCCAAACACGCTTTTACTGTTTGAATTAATTGCAAAAGGTAACAGGTTATTACTGTATTGCTGAATAAGCTGATTGATGGCATCTTCACCGTATCTGTCTTTTAGAAACTGATAAAAATACACGCCATACAGATAGGGTCTGTTTAGCGGATGGCTTTGTGGCGGTAAATTAACTTTGCTTACAGGCAGTAGACCTTTCACCAGCTCTTCTCTCATCATCATTTCAAAGCTGCTACTTTGTCCCCGGCCTATACCATCGTGTGTTTCATAATAGGTAGCTAAGCCTTCTGTCAGCCAGCGAGGCTGGAAAGTATTTGGAAACAAAAGCGGATGACGGCCAAATATTTTTCTAAGAGCACTGACGGCACCTGAGGATTTATCTAGATGGAACACATGCGTTAATTCGTGTTCGAGCAAAAGGCTGAGCCAGTCGTCATAATCTTCAAGCTGAGAGAGATTATCAGGCGGCATTAATCTCAATATCGCCAGATTGAACGGGAACGCTGTCGCCGCTCCATTCGATGAGTCATTTTCATCGGTTATCAGCAGGCTTATTTTGCCCTCAGGACTCCATGACAGCTTTTTTTCTAACTTAGGGTAAAGTTGTTCGGCAATGAACGCGCTTATTTTTGCCTGTTCGGAATATGCGTCTAAGTGATGTATTAGAAAATGTTCAGTGACCAGGGTTTTCCAGTCTTGAGAAGGGTCAGCAGCCTGTATCTGCGTTGAGAAAACAAAGAAACCAAAACTAATAAGCCCAGCTATCCATAAGTGCATAGTAATATACAAGCCTGTACGATGTTTTTATTATAATATTGAAATCGTTATTAAATAACAGTTTACCTGATCTATCGTAATTATTATCAAAATATTTAACAATTTCATGATTTTAGACCTAAACTTTAAGGTAGGATTTATACTGCTATAGTGAATTAATATACATTACATTAGCCCTACAATTTAACATGTCATGACAGGGATACAGATACATTGTTAAGCATTGTAAATATAGTCAAAGCATACACATGGGATAAGCTCATTGAAGGCCTTACTCGTGAACATGGAGAAGCCAATAAAGGGCTGTCCAATTTTGATCGACTGCGCTATGAAATCCGTCCAGGTGATGTATTGCTGGTTGAAGGACGATCCCGCGTCAGCAGTATTATTAAAACCATTACACAAAGCTGCTGGACCCACTCCGCTTTTTACGTTGGTAGACTCCACGACATAGAAGACACGGCTGTTCGTGCACACATCAAACGGTTTTATAACGGCGACCCTGAAGAGCAGTTAATTATTGAGGCCATGGTCGGTGAAGGCACACTGGTCGACAACCTAAAAAAATATAAAGGTGAGAATTTAAGAATCTGCCGGCCTAAAGGCATTACTCATCAGGACGCACAAAAAGTAATCAATTATTCCATCAAACGACTGGGTACCGACTATGATGTGCGCCAGCTGCTTGATTTGCTCCGCTTTTTATTTCCTTACTCCCTGCTTCCAAGACGCTGGCGTTCCAGTTTGTTTGAACACAATGCCGGCACCACCACCAAAACAGTGTGCTCGACCATGATGGCAGAGGCTTTTGCTTCTGTACACTTTCCGATATTGCCGGTTTTGCAATATGACAATGAAGATAACTTAACCTTATACAGACGTAACTCAAGGCTGATCACACCCAGTGATTTTGATTATTCACCCTACTTCGATGTCATCAAATACCCGATTTTCGACTTTGATGAATTAGCCGTTTATAAACAGTTACCCTGGAGCAAAGACGGCGTCATCTATAAAAATCCGGATGAACATAATATTCCTGATAATATACAAACAGAAGGCATATTAAAATCGGTCAAAGCAGCAATCCACGAAAACCAAGAATGAGGATGCAACAATGTTAAGCTGGTTAGTTATTTTTATTCTGCTGATAGGTGTTTCAGCCTATTTTAGGCTGGCGTTGGTCATCTGGAGCACATTGCTCGGTGTCACCCTGTTCATGTTCAGTTATAGTCAGCTCGTATCACTTGGCAGCCTGATCGTGCTCTGGGCTGTTTACCTGATTGTTACCATCCCGCTTAACCTGACCACTTTTAGAAAAAACAAAATCAGTTTGCCTGTTAAGAATTTTATGGCAAATGCCATGCCTTCGATTTCACAAACCGAACAGGAAGCGCTTGATGCCGGCAGCGTCTGGTGGGAAGGTGAAATCTTTAGCGGTATGCCGGATTATTCCATACTAAAAAACCTACCTAAGCCTGAATTAAGTACTGAAGAACAGGCTTTTCTTGACGGCCCTGTGAATCAACTTTGTGAAATGATTGATGACTGGGAAATTACACAAGAGCAATCTGATCTGCCGAAAGAGATCTGGCAGTTCATAAAAGATAATAAATTCATGGCCATGATTATCCCAAAAAAATATGGTGGTCTTGAATTTTCCGCGCTGGCGCATTCTGAAGTTGTAATGAAAGTTTCCAGCCGCAGTATAACCGCCGCTGTTACGGTAATGGTGCCAAATTCATTAGGTCCGGGTAAATTACTGCTGCATTACGGCACCGACGAACAAAAGGAAAAATATCTGTACGGTCTTGCCGATGGCACTGAAATTCCCTGCTTTGGTCTGACAGGACCTGATGCCGGCAGTGATGCCGGGGCCATGCCAGACACCGGTGTGGTTTGCTATGGAGCTTTTGACGGTAAGGAAAAGGTTCTGGGTATTCGGCTTAACTGGGATAAACGTTATATAACTCTAGGCCCTGTTGCGACTCTAATTGGGCTCGCCTTTAAACTTTATGATCCTGACAAAATTCTGGGCGACAAACACAGCATTGGCATCACGCTGGCACTGATACGCCCCGATACAGCCGGTGTTGAAATTGGAAACCGGCATTTTCCACTAAACCAGCCTTTTATGAACGGCCCGAACCGCGGGAAAGACGTTTTTATACCGATGGACTGGGTCATTGGCGGAGAAGACTATATTGGCCAGGGCTGGCGCATGTTAATGGAATGCCTGGCTGATGGTCGCGCCATTTCATTACCTGCCCTGTCGACCGGTGCCGGTAAACTTTGCAGTCATAATACTGGCGCATACGCCCGCATTAGAAAACAGTTCAGGACACCGATTGGATATTTTGAAGGTGTTGAGGAAGCACTTGCGACCATTGCGGGTCAAACCTATGCGATGGATGCCGCCCGCGAATTAACCCTGGTCGCCCTTGATATAGGTGAATCTCCTTCGGTGGTATCGGCTATTGTCAAATACCAGCTTACCGAACGCATGCGCCAGGTTCTCAACCTTGCCATGGATGTGCATGGCGGTCACGCCATTTGCATGGGGCCCTCTAACTTTTTAGGCCGGGTCTATCAGGCAATTCCGATCAGCATAACCGTTGAAGGAGCCAATATACTCACCCGCAGCATGATAGTCTTTGGTCAGGGCGCCTTAAGAAGCCACCCTTATTTATTAAAAGAGGTCAACGCGGTACATGAAACCGATGCTGAAAAATCGTTACATGATTTTGATCAGGCGCTGTTTGGCCATATCGGTTTTGTGAGCAGCAATATTGTGCGCGCGTTCTGGCTGGGACTGACCCAGGCCCGTTTTATGTTTACGCCCGGCAGTTCAAAAACCGCGTACTACTACCGGCAACTTAACCGCTTAAGTGCCTGTTTTGCGGTCATGTCGGATATGTCGTTAGCTGTGCTCGGAGGCGGCCTCAAGCGGCGTGAAAAAATATCCGGCCGGCTAGCCGATGCATTATCAAATCTGTATATTTTATCTGCTCTTTTAAAACGATTTGAAAACGATGATGAACCAATAGATGACGTGCCGTTGTTTGAATGGGCGGCGCAGGACTGCTTATATAACTGTCAGCGTTCAATTGACAGTGTACTGGCCAATTTCCCGATTGCCATTATCGGCAAGATTCTGCGTTTAATTGTTTTTCCACGAGGCAAAGTATATAAAGGTGCGAGTGACCGTTTAAGCCATAAAGTCGCACGTATTATACTGTCAAACGGTGAAGCCCGGAGACGGCTTACGCAGGGAATTTATTTTAATGATAAAGCCGGTGACCGCACCGGCCGTATCGAGCTGGCTTTTGAAAAAGTGCTGAAAGCAGCCGATGCCGAGCGCAAACTGAAAGATGCGATGCATGTCGGTGTGATAAAACAGCAACCGATTGAACCTTTATTAAAACAAGCCTTGTCATTAAGCATACTGACTGACGATGAAGCCCGCTTAATAGAAGAGGCCCACCTTGCGACGCATGATGCTATCATGGTCGATGAGTTCTCTTTTAATAGTGAAAATAATATATGGACATGGGAAAAACCTGATGAGCAAAGATAAAACTGTTTATATCGTCGATGGAAGCAGAACACCTTATCTTAAAGCAAGAGGTAAACCCGGCGCCTTTACGGCAGGCGAACTTGCTTTAGCCGCCGGAAAGCCATTATTAATGAGACACAACTTTGCCCTTGATGCATTAAGCGAAGTCATACTGGGGTGTGTGATGCCCGGCCCCGAAGAGGCCAATATCGGCCGTGTCGCCGCCTTGAAACTGGGCATACCCCAATCTGTACCCGCCTGGACTGTACAGCGTAATTGCGCATCGGGCATGCAGGCTGTGGACTGCGCGTTTAGAAATATCGCATCGGGACAGTCCGAGCTTGTATTAGCCGGCGGCGTCGAGGCAATGAGTCATGCTCCGGTACTTTACAACAATGCCATGGTCAACTGGCTCAGTGATTTTATGATGAGCAAGACACTGCCGCAGAAACTCAAAACCATCACTCAGTTAAGAGTCGGCCATTTTAAACCCGTTATTGCCCTGATTAAGGGCTTAAGTGACCCTATTGTAGGATTATCCATGGGTCAGACAGCAGAAAACATCGCCCAACGATTTAATATCAGCCGGCAACAGATGGATGAGTTTGCCGTTAGCAGCCATCAGAAACTGGCACATGCTCAGGACAGTCAATTCCTGGATGAGGTTGAAACCATTTACGATAGACATGGCCACTTTTATGATAAGGATGATGGTGTCAGACCAGACTCCAGCACTAAGGCGCTGGCAAACCTGAAACCGGTGTTTGACCGAAAATACGGACTGGTAACGGCTGGTAACAGCGCACAAATTACCGATGGTGCCTGCTGGTTATTATTAGCGAGCGCGGATGCGGTAAAAAAACATAAACTGCCTGTGTTAGCAACGATTAAAGACAGTGAATGGGCCGGGCTTGATCCTTCAGTGATGGGCATGGGGCCGGCACATGCCATGGCCCCCATTTTGCAGCGCAATGAACTTGCCGTTAATGACATTGATTACTGGGAAATCAATGAAGCCTTTGCAACACAGGTCTTAGGTTGCCGGGCCGCCTGGATGGAAGAACACTATTGCAAAAATGAACTGGGACTTGATTCGGCTATCGGAGAAATCCCCCTCGACAAACTCAATATTGATGGTGGTGGTGTCAGCCTCGGTCACCCTGTGGGCTCCAGTGGCGCCCGCATCATATTGCACCTGGCAAAAACCCTGCAACGAAACAAAGCGTCAAGAGGCATCGCTAGCCTTTGTATTGGTGGCGGTCAAGGTGGTGCAATGTTAATTGAAAGGGAGGCAAGTTAATGGACTACATTCACTGGTCAATGCAACAGGATGAAAATAATATCTGCTGGCTGTTATTTGATTATAAAGACTCAGCAATGAATATTTTATCAAGCACAGCCTTGCAAGAACTTGATCACATTCTCGATCAGATCAATGACAGCAAAGTTCAGGCTATTGTCTTCAAATCGCTGAAGAGCAGTGGTTTTATTGCCGGTGCCAATATTAAAGAATTTGTAGGGATAGACTATGACGCGGCACTTGAGTTAATTACACTCGGGCATACCGTGATGAATAAAATTGAAGCCATGAAATGCAACACCATCAGCATGATTCATGGCTTTAGTATGGGAGGGGGCACAGAACTGTCACTGGCCTGTGACTATATCGTCTGTTCTGATGATGTCTCTACCCGCTTGTCATTGCCTGAAGTTAAACTCGGCATCCACCCGGGCTTTGGCGGTAGTTTACGTTGTATCCGACGAATCGGCCCACTGGCTGCTTTTGATATGATGCTGACCGGGCGGGCAATCAGCGCAAAACAAGCCAGAAGAATTAAACTGGTCGATGAGGTCACCGCACAGCGACAGCTTGAACGGGCAGCTATTGCATTTGCCCATAAAAAGCCCTCTTCTCGCAAGCAAAGTATCAAGAACAGACTGCTCAATAATGCACTCGTACGCGGTTTTCTGGCGAGAAAGATCAGTGAAAAAGTCGCCCGCAAAGCACCCAAAGCACATTACCCTGCGCCTTATAAGCTGATCAACCTTTGGCTAAAGTATTATGACTTTCCTAAAAAAATGCTGGAAAAAGAAGCCATTTCAGTTGCTGAACTGGTCGCCGACCCTACTGCGCAAAACCTAGTCAGGGTTTACTTTTTACAGGAACAGCTTAAATCACTTGGCGATAAAAAACTCTTCACCCCGCTGCACGTGCATGTAATTGGCGGCGGCATTATGGGCGGGGATATTGCTGCATGGTGTGCATTCAAAGGATTTCAGGTCAGTGTCCAGGATCAGGATCCTGCGATTCTGGCAAAAACCATCCAGCGAGCCTGCCAGCTCTTTAAAAAGAAACTGCGTGATGAGCGGCTGATCACCAACACCTTAGATCGCTTAACCGCTGACCATAAAGGCTATGGTATTGAGCATGCCGATATCATTATTGAGGCTATTTTTGAAGATGCAAAGGTCAAACAGACGCTCTATCAAAGCATTGAGCCGCGCATGAAAAAAGGCGCTATCTTAGCCACTAACACTTCCAGCATCCCATTAGAGACACTGGCATCTTGTTTGAAAAATCCCGGCAGACTGGTAGGCCTGCACTTTTTTAACCCGGTAGCATTAATGCCTCTGGTTGAAATTATCCATGGCGAACAGAGCGATAAAAAAACCATTGCAAAAGTAGCAGCTTTTTCCCGGCATATTGATAAATTACCGTTAGCTGTCAAAAGCAGCCCCGGTTTTTTGGTCAACCGCATCTTAATGCCCTACCTGCTTGAGGCCATTATAATGTACGCCGAAGGAATTCCAGCGGAAGCCATCGACAAAGCGGCGCTGGAGTTTGGCATGCCCATGGGACCGATTGAGCTGGCTGATACGGTTGGACTGGATGTCTGTTTATCCGTTGCCAATATTCTTTCTGAAAGCTCCAATACGCCAGTACCTGAGCAGCTGGAGCATATGGTTAAAACCGGTCATCTGGGGAAGAAAAACAATAAAGGTTTTTACAGTTATCGTAACGGTAAAGCTCAAAAGGACTCAACCAGAAGCTATAAAAACATGAAAGATGTCCAACAACGGTTAATTTTAATGCTGGTAAATGAGGCAACAGCCTGTTTACGTGATAAAATCGTTGATAATGAGGATCTGCTGGATGCAGGCGTTATCTTTGGTACTGGTTTTGCACCTTTCCGTGGCGGGCCTATTAAATATATCCATGATAATGGTAAACATGATTTACAAACTCAAATGGATAGCCTAAAAAAACAACTGGGTGAACGCTTTACTCAGGATAATGGATGGGATCTGGTTTAAAACCCTGTCTATCCTATACCACCACTTTTTCAATAATGGAAACAGGATTTAATGTCTACCTATAGTCGTAATTACCACAGCTACATCTATTCAACGATTGTTTTCTTTGGCATCATTATATGCTTCTCCTCAGTCTATTTTTCTATTTCTAAAATAAATTATTTCGAACATAATACCAACCGCATTCATCGCCTGATCACATCATCAGAAATAGAACTGGGTACCTTAGAAAAAGAAATAAAAGTCATTGAAAGTACTGTCAACGACATTAAAACCGAGCTCGATGCCAGCCCCAAAAACAAGAAAAAGAAAAACCTAACCAAAGATTTCGTATCACTAAGAGAAAATATTTTTAATTTACGATCTGATATAGCCGAAAAACAGAAGCTTTTGATTTCTCTTAACCTGCTTAAAAGCAGCACCTTAAGTCAAATAAAAACACTGTTCTGGATCAATAGCGGTTTACTAATTATTGGTTCTTTAATGGTTCTTTTAGGCGCACTGGCACTGATACTAAAACTGGAAATATTTGAAGACCGGCGAAAAAAACAAAGAGCCGGGGAAAATGAAGAAAAAAATAGCTTATCGATAAAACAAGCGGAATCAAATACGGATTAATTGAAGATTCCTGTGTCTAATTTCGCTATAATCTGCGCCTATTTGTAGAAATATTAAGCGAAATTAGCATGAATTTTATTGAAACTCGTGGCAATGATGGCCAGCGCCCTGCTGAAGTCAGCTTTTCTGAAGCCATTCTTAGCCCAATTTCTTCTTTTGGTGGCATCTACTCACCACAGTCTATCCCCGATTTAGGCCTAACGTTTCTCAGTAAGCACCTGAATTCCAGCTATAAAGTCTTAGCAAAAGAGATCCTTGCGGCGTTTGAAATTGATATAGACAGCGATATCATCGATGAGGCGCTGAATCTATATGATAAATTTGATGATCCTGATAATCCCGTACCTGTGATAAAAGTCCATGATGATCTGTATGTCAGCGAGTTATATCATGGCCCTACCCGTGCTTTTAAAGACATGGCCCTACAGCCCTTTGGTCTCGTACTCTCATCTCTGGCGCAAAAAAGAAACGAAAATTACCTGATTCTGGCTGCCACCTCCGGAGATACCGGCCCTGCCGCACTGGAAACCTTCAAAAACCGCTCCAATGTTAAAGTTGTTTGTATGTACCCTGATGGCGGTACTTCTGATGTGCAACGCCTGCAGATGGTAACTGAAGATGCCGATAACCTGAAAGTACTGGGTGTAATCGGCGATTTTGATGACACTCAAAGCGCACTCAAACACCTGCTTGGCTCTGATCGTTTCAAACAGACACTTAAAAATAAAAACGTTCAGTTATCAGCGGCCAATTCAGTCAACTTTGGACGCATTATTTTCCAGATTATCTATCATATCCATTCTTACCTTGAACTGGTTCGTCAGGATGCGATTGAAATCGGTGAAAAGGTTTACCTAAATGTACCCAGCGGAAACTTTGGTAATGCGTTAGGTGGATATTACGCAATGAAAATGTGTTTACCCGTTGAGAAAATCCTGATTGCATCCAACAATAATAATATCCTCACCCAGTTAATTAATCAGGGCCGGTATGATTTGCGTGAAATGGCCGTGACCCCGACCACATCTCCGGCAATGGACATTCTCAAATCATCTAATATTGAACGGATTTTATTTGATATGTTTGGTGCAACACGGACAAGAGAATTAATGCAACAACTGGATAATGATCACCACTACCAGTTAACAGATAGTGAACTACGCAGTATACAAAACATTTTCTCTGCTGACTTCTGTAACGATGATGAAGGCAAGGACTTTATAAAAGCAACCTTTGAAAATGGCTACTTAATGGATCCTCACACCGCCACCTGTTTTAAAGCGTACAACACATGCCGCGAAAAAAATCTTAAGACCATTGTTTATTCAACAGCCGAATGGACCAAGTTTTCTCCTGTTATAAACAATGCGCTTACGGGAGAGTCCGGTGTACAGGATCAACAGGCTCTAAAAGCTATTGCAGAAACAGCCCATATAGAAATACCCGCGATGATTGATGGCTTATTTGAAAAAGCCATCACGCAAAATACCATTATTGAAAAAGACCGGATTGAAACTGAAATCCTGAACTTTATTTAATATAAGTATGCAGGTAAAAAAAATCCCGCATTGCGGGATTTTTTTTACCTGCTACATTGTCAGTCCAGATGTTCTACCCGGATACGGGTAACAGAGTCAGATATATTCGACGCTTCCACTTTGCTCAGCGCTGTATTCATCTTCAGCTCCTGAACTGTTTGTGTCAGCAAAATTAGCGACACACGTTCACCTTCACTGGCCGGTTCTTTCTGTATAACCGCTTCAATACTGATATCCTGTTGCGCAAAAATATTGGCAACATCTGCCAGTACTCCGGGACGATCTTCAACACTTAAACGCAGATAATAAGCTGTTTCAAAATTATCTGATGTTAATACAGGGGTATTGGAATGCTTGCCGGCCTGGTAACCCAGGGCGGCTACTTTGTTATCAGCTGCCGACTCAAAAGTTCTTGCTATATCAACAATATCCGCAACCACAGCCGATGCAGTAGGTTCTGCGCCGGCACCCGCACCATAATACAAAGTTGGCCCGACAGCATCACCCTGAACCAATACCGCATTCATCACACCATCTACATTGGCTATCAAACGCTTTTCAGGAATCAATGTCGGATGCACCCGCATTTCAATACCTTTGGCGGTCTTACGAGCAATCCCTAAATGTTTAATGCGGTAACCCAGCTCTTCAGCATAGGTCACATCTTCAGTCGTTACCTGACTAATGCCTTCTGTGAAGGTCTTGTCAAATTGTAAGGGAATACCAAACGCTATCGAGGCAAGAATCGTTAACTTGTGTGCTGCATCAATACCCTCGACATCGAACGTTGGGTCGGCTTCGGCATAACCTAGCGCCTGGGCTTCTTTTAGCACATCATCAAAGTCACGACCTTTGTCACGCATTTCTGTCAGAATAAAGTTACCTGTGCCATTAATAATGCCCGCTAACCATTCGATTTTATTCGCCGTTAGACCTTCGCGCATGGCTTTAATAATGGGTATTCCGCCAGCAACAGCGGCCTCATAACAGACAGAGACCCCTTTTTCACTCGCGGCAGCGAAAATTTCATCACCATGCATCGCAATTAGGGCTTTATTAGCCGTCACCACATGCTTGCCGTTTTCAATGGCTTTTAAAACCAGCTCCCGGGCCGGTGAATATCCACCAATCAGCTCTACGACCACATCGACGTCAGCATCATTAACCACATCCCAGGCATCGTCACTGAGTTTGACTGAACTATCTGCTGCAAAAACAGTTTGTTCATTAATTTCACGGGCCGCTGCGCGAACGATTTCCAGGGAGCGACCAACACGCTGTGTGATTTCTTCTGCATTACGCTGTAACACGGTAGCCGTTCCGCCACCTACTGTACCCAGTCCCATCAGACCAATTCGTACTGATTTCAATGAAATCTCCTGAATGCTTATTCTTTAAGTTTTGCCAGCTCTACAAGAACAGAACCAGCATTGTTTTTGTATTCGTTATTTGTATAGTATCGGCGGTTGAGAGCTGACTCAGTCGTCAACCACCAAACCATCTTTCTTGAACATGTTTTTCAAACCACGTATTGCCTGCCGCGTGCGGTGTTCGTTCTCAATCAAACTAAAGCGCACATGGTCATCACCGTATTCACCAAAACCGATACCTGGTGAGACTGCCACTTTGGCATCCAGTAACAGTTTTTTAGAAAATTCCAGCGATCCCATGTGACGATAGATTTCGGGTATTCTGGCCCAGACAAACATCGTGGCTTTGGGTTTAGTAACAGTCCAGCCTATATGATTAAGACCATCACAGAGCACATCACGTCGTTCCTGATACATCAAACGTATCTCTTCAACGCAATCCTGAGGACCTTCAAGCGCTGTGATCGCAGCGATCTGTATTGGTGTGAACATGCCATAATCAAGATACGACTTGATGCGTGCCAGAGCTGAAACCAGGGTTTCATTACCGACCATAAAGCCCACACGCCAGCCCGGCATATTATAGGTTTTTGATAATGAATAAAACTCAACCGCAACGTCTTTAGCGCCTTCCACCTGCAGAATCGAAACAGGTTGATAATCATCAAACACTATTTCAGCATAGGCGATATCTTGCACCACCCAAATTTCATGCTCACGCGCAATGGCCACCACCTTCTCAAAGAATTCAAGCTCTACGCACTCACTGGTGGGGTTACCAGGAAAGTTGAGCACCAGCATTTTGGGTTTGGGCCATGAATTTTTTATAGCATTTTCGAGTTCCGCAAAAAAATCCACATCTTCACGCAAGGGTACATGGCGGATATCAGCACCGGCAATAACAAAACCATATGGGTGTATCGGGTAAGCAGGGTTAGGTACCAAAACCGCATCACCAGGGCCAACTGTCGCCATTGCAAGATGTGCCAGACCTTCTTTTGAGCCGATGGTGACAATCGCTTCTTTTTCCGGATCAAGGTCGACATCAAAGCGGCGTTTATAATAGTTACAGATAGCTTTTCGCAACCGCGGAATACCACGGGACATTGAATAGCGATGAGTATCATTTCGCTGAGTCGCTTCCACCATTTTATCGACAATGTGTGCAGGCGTCGGCTGATCGGGGTTTCCCATACCAAAGTCAATGATATCTTCACCTCTGGCTCGCGCCGCGGCTTTTAATTCATTCACGATGTTAAAAACATAAGGGGGAAGACGTTTTATACGGGGAAATTCATTTATCACAAAAAACTCAATTATCTGGTGTTAAAAATGGCAAAGTTACTGACGAAACGACAAACTGTCAATCGAGAAATCAGGATTTAAGCTAATTCTTTTCAAATTCATGATGAATAGCGTAAATTGTACTGTTTTGAGCAGCAAAACACACTGGATTTATTGAAATCGGCACCATAAAATAACCACTCACATTCTCACACCTGCACAATCAGCCGCGATGTAACCAGCCCAAAATGAATTTCACTCAAGACACCGACGAATCCAGTACCCAGATACATTCATATACCGATGAATATTTTGTTATTAATCAAACAAAATATAACTGCCATTGCCAGCTTCATCGAGACGGACTGATAGATAGATGGCAACCGCTGGACGTCAATCACCTGCAATTCAGCGATTTTGATACCCTCTTAGCCTGCAAACCCGAGGTCATTCTGCTGGGTACCGGTTCTCACCTCATATTTCCAGCGGCAACTCTCAGGCAACAATTCATTCAGCACAATATCGGCCTCGAGATCATGGACACTGGCGGCGCCTGCCGAACCTATAACCTCTTATTATCAGAAGGCCGTAATGTGGCGGCAGCTATCTTACTAACCGACAGCCGCTTATAAACAGCCATAAAAAATGGGGCTAGTCGCCCCATTTTTGATTTCACTGTACCGCAGTCCGGAATGAACAACGGTTTTGCGTTAATCCTGTAACAATAGTTCTTCAGAAAAGCCCTGATTTTCTAAAATTTTACGCATGCGTTTAAGTGCATCCATCTGAATTTGACGAACACGTTCTCGCGTCACGCCCAATTCTTTTCCAACATTCTCAAGCGTCTGTCGCTCATAACCATTCAGACCAAATCGCCTGACGATAACTTCACGCTGTTTTTCATCCAGCTGTTCAAGCCACAAAGCCAGATTGGCAAACACATCTTCGTCTTGCAGAATCAGTGACGGTTCCGGGTTATTTTCATCCGCAATCACCTCTAACAGAGGGCGATCATTTTCTTTACCAACCGGTACATCGACAGATGCTACTCGATCACGAAGGCCGAGCATTTTTTCAACAGCGCTGGCAGGTTTATCACAATAATCAGCAATTTCATCAATCGTCGGTTCATGGTCTTGTGTCTGCTGCAAGGTTCTGGCAGCACGCAAATATACATTCATTTCTTTGATGACATGAATAGGCAGGCGAATGGTGCGGGTTTGATTCATCAGCGCGCGTTCGATAGTCTGACGGATCCACCAGGTAGCATAGGTTGAAAACCTGAAGCCTCTTTCCGGATCGAATTTTTCGACCGCACGAATAAGCCCCAGATTACCTTCTTCAATTAGATCCAGTAAGGCGAGACCACGATTCATATATCGGCGTGAAATTTTTACCACCAGACGCAGATTACATTCAATCATTCTGGCTCTGGAGGCAATATCGCCATTAAGCGCTTTGCGTGAAAAATAGACTTCTTCTTCAGCCGTTAATAATGGTGACGCTTCAATTTCTTTTAGATAAAGTCGTGTTGCATCCAGCTCGGCACGGGGCTCAGATTTTTTTGCCAGCGTTTTTTTCACCGTGTCGTCTGTTGTGACAGCCACGGCTTCATTATCTTCGCCGTCTTCATCCATACCAATGACATCATCGATGATTTCCGATTTTTCCAGGCTCACATCATCTATTGATGCTTGTTCTATATCTGTAGTAGCCACTGTCATGTTTTATCCTTTATTTGAGCAGACGTATAACCTCGTCTTTGCTCTATAATCTATATTTTTAATAGTAATGATAAAATGTAATCAAAACAACTTATTCAGCTCTTCTATCACGCCATATTAGAATATACTAATAGGCTAACGCGAAGCTTTTATATTCGTGACGGTAAATATAACAAGGGATTAACAGGTTTACCGTTTTTTCTGATCTCAAAATGTAAAAGGTTTGTAACATTTAAGTTTTTACCTACAATAGCGATGATCTGGCCTTTTTTTACAACCGCTCCTTCTTTAACCAGCAGCTTTTTATTGTATGCATAAGCGCTTAAAAAAAGATCACTGTGTTTAATTATGATTAAATTGCCATAACTAAGCAGGCCAGATCCGCTATATACCACCTTGCCACTCTCAGAAGCCGTTATGTTTTGATCAGACTCACCCTTAATATCAATGCCCTTACGGTTATTATTGTTAGCGGCGAAGGTTGTTATTACTTTACCTTTAAATGGCCATGACCAGCTAAGTTTTCTGGCAGATGACTGATCGGTATCGGCAGCAGGTATCGGTGTTTTTTTAACTGCCGTGGCGGGTTTTTTATAATGGTATTTAGGGCTCGAAAATTTCTTACTGCGGATAATATTAGCGTTCTTGTTTCTATCCCATTTATTGATTGCCGGTGCTTTTGGCACATTGCCAGCGATAGAATAATCGGGAACCTCAACCTCTTCTGTGTGGCGCTTCTCGTTGCCACCAAACAAATAAGTTTTACCTTCAGGCTCTACCACAGGTGCTGCCATTTTTAGCCGCTGGCCCGGATAAATCGTATAAGGCTTTACGATATTGTTCCACTTTATAATAAGTTTGAAATCAAGATCATAACGCCATGCAATTGAATAAAGCGTATCACCCTGATGAACCGTATATTGATAGGGATCCCAGTTAATCACTTTATCGCGAATATTTTCTTCGTTGCTGCAGGCGGCAAGAAGAAAACTGATAAAGATGATTGGTGTAAGACGTTTCTTCATTCTATTTTGAATAGATAAGATATCCGGCGATAATTAAAATGACTGTAAGCCAGCCTATCCACTCAATATAATGCTTAACTTTTGACTCCAGCTTTGGCCCTGCCCAGGCCATTAATAATGACACCATAAAAAAATGTGCACTGCGACCAATTAATGCTGCCAGAATAAATGGCAATAAAGCCATATTCAACGCACCGGCCGATAAGGTAAACAGTTTGAAAGGGATAGGTGAAAAACCAGCGACGATAACAGCCCAAAAACCCCATTCTGTAAACCAGGCGACGGCTGTATTGTATTTATCAATATAGCCGACATTGATGAGCACAGGCTCGACAAGGTGCATGGCATAGGCACCTATAAAATAACCAAGTATTCCCCCTGCTACAGAAGTAACCGTGGTAAGTATGGCTAAACGAACAGCACGATCGGGATTTGCCATGGCCATCGGTGCCAGCATCAGAGCCGTTGGTACCGGGAAAAAAATTGATTCAATAAAGCTGACAAAAGCCAGATATTTTTCGGCGTGTTTATGAGCTGCCCAGAACATTGTTCTGTTATAAAGTCCTGCAAAAATCATTTAACGATCCGCTCCATTTAGCATCGGTACAAAAAAGACATTTTCAATTGTTTCACGGACAAACTCATCACCTTGTCTTTCGACGACAAGCAAACTTTGTGAGTCTGTCTGATTGCCCACCGGAATAACCAATATACCGCCATCAGCGAGTTGTTGTAACAGGGCATCAGGTACTTCTGATGGCGCGGCTGTGACAATAATCGCCGGATACTCTGCAAACTCTTGCCAGCCCCAGCTGCCATCAGTATGCCGTAAATGTATATTGTTATAGCCGAGCTGACTAAAACGCATTCTTGCCTGATTTGAAAGTGCCGCAATACGCTCGACTGAATACACTTGTTTGATCAGCCTGGATAAAATCGCCGCCTGATAACCCGAACCAGTGCCGACCTCGAGGACTTTATCGGGAATACCGTGTGACAATATCAGCTCGGTCATCCTCGCAACAATATACGGCTGAGAGATCGTCACACCATGATTAATCGGCAGCGAGGTATCCTCGTAGGCACGGTGAGCCATCGCTTCATCAATAAACAAATGCCTGGGCGTGGTGCGTATCACCTCGAGCACCGATTCGTTCTTAATGCCTTTGTGCTGTAGTCTCTGTATTAAACGATCACGGGTACGCTGAGACGTCATGCCAATACCCTGAATTGATTCTGGCGTGGCTTTTAACATGATTTCAGCCACTCGGATAAATCATGCATGCTCTCATAACGGGTTAAATCAATTTGCAAAGGCGTCACTGACACATAATCCGATCGCAGAGCATGAAAGTCGGTGCCCTCTCCGGCATCCTGTTCAGGTCCCGGCGGGCCCACCCAGAAAATATCCTCACCACGCGGATCGCGATCAATGATCACATCTTCTGCCTTGTGGCGGTTACCTAAGCGCGTCGCCCTGAAGCCTTTTATCTGCTTCCAGGGCAGGTCCGGCACATTAACATTTAAAATAGTATCGTGATTTAGTGGCTGTTTCATCAATGTCTCAACCAGCTTCACCACAGCAATACCCGCCGACTCAAAATTCCACGGATTAAAAGCCCCCATGGAAACCGCAATTGCCGGAAAACCCAGAAAGCGGCCCTCAGTTGCAGCCGCAACAGTGCCTGAATAGAGCACATCATCACCCAGATTAGGGCCGTCATTAATGCCTGAAATCACCATATCGGGTGGCTTATGTTTCATTAAACCGGTTATCGCCAGATGCACACAGTCGCTGGGCGTACCATCAACGCTTTTAAAGCCATTTTTATGATCAGCCACGTGTAATGGCCGGGTTAAGGTTAGTGAATGACTGGAAGCACTGCGGTTGCGGTCGGGTGCGACAACCGTAATCTCAGCAATCGCCGCTAAAGCCTTTGCCAGTACCTGTATACCCGGTGCCAGATAACCATCGTCATTACTAATTAAAATATGCACAATATTATTATTCGACCTGCCAAAAACTCTATAGTAATGTATTGGGGTCTTAACATCACCAATATTTTTAGTTAAAAATCACAAATGTCATCGAAAAACTCTAAAGATAATAATGACTTGCAGCTTTTCAAAGCAGCCATGCAAGGAGTCACGCCGATCCAGCATGACCGTGTAATTCATAAAAACGTGACAAAAACTGCTGCTAAAAAGCCTGTTCACTCAGCTCAGCGTAAAACCGACAATGACAGCCGGCTACTATCAACGCTTAATGTTCCGGATTGTGATGTCATACTTGGCTTTGAAAGGCCCGGCCCTCAAAAAAGCCTGATGAAGAAATTACGCCAGGGAAAAATGCCGATTGAGGCTTCACTGGATTTACACGGCCATACGGCTGAACAGGCACGCAGCGCTATGATCGAATTTATGCACTATTGCCAGCTGCAACAACTAAAAGTTGTCTGCATAGTGCATGGCAAAGGTTTTGGCTCCAGCGAAAAGAAAGCCGTGATCAAACCGCTTATCAATAAATGGTTACAGGAACTCAATCAAGTACTGGCTTTTTGCTCGGCCCAGGCAAAAGATGGCGGCACCGGAGCGGTATATGTATTGCTTAGAAAAGATAAATCATGCTAAATGCCCGTTATAAACTCAATAGCAAGGGATAAATGCCGTGGCCAAAGCACTCATCGTTTATGATGATGAATCACTGTCTGAATATAGCTTTGGCAACGACCACCCGTTTGGGCCAATGCGCTACGCCGCTTTTTATCAGCAATTTATCAAACAGGGCCTGCACAAACTCACCGCTCATGGCATTGCATCTTCCGCCACTAAAGAACAAATCACCTTATTTCACACACAACAATACCTCGATCACGTGATGACACTGTCAGCTATCGGCGAGGGCTATTTAGATTACGGTGATACCCCGGTATTTAAAGGCATCTACGAAGCCGCGGCACGTGTCGTAGGCACCACGATTGATGCGGTCGACAAAATCATGGCTGGTGATTTTAAAAGAGCCTTCATCCCTATTGCCGGCCTGCATCACGCCAGAAGGGATAAAGCGGCGGGCTTTTGTGCGTTTAATGACTGCGGTGTTGCCATCGAATGGTTGCGCAAACAATACAATATCAAAAAAGTAGCTTATATCGATATTGATGCCCACCATGGTGACGGTGTGTTTTATGGTTTTGAAACAGACCCTGACTTACAGTTTGCAGACATTCATGAAGATGGCATTTATTTATACCCCGGCACCGGGCACATGAACGAAACAGGCAAAGCCGAAGCCACTGGCACTAAACTAAACCTGCCGGTACCGATGCATGCCGATGACGCGCGTTTTAAAAAAGAATGGGAAAAAATAGAAACCTACCTGCACCTCAGGCAGCCTGAATTCATTCTGTTTCAATGCGGTGCAGACAGTATAAAAAACGACCCGATCACCGATTTAAACTTCACACCGCAGTCACATGCTTTCGCTGCCCGCCAATTAAAAAAAATGGCCGATCAATATGCCAACGGCAGACTACTGACAATGGGAGGTGGTGGCTATAATTTAAATAACATTGCAAGCACCTGGTGTGCCGTCATCGAAGCGCTGATCGAATAAACGATATAACAGAGCTGGCAGACAGTCAGCGCTGTGCTTTGATCAACTTATAAACCGTGTATATCACCACCGATTCCAAAAATCAGAAAAATTTCAGCTTCTCTGTTTTGATCCTTAAGGTAACTACCTGCCTGAATATACCAGCGTGGATTATTAAAAACACTCAGTCTTGCCGCGTATTGCTGATACCAGGTTATACCGACTCTTTCTTGAATCAAATCACTTTTTTTGACATGCAGGTATTCATGGTACGGGCCAATATAACGGTGAACCCTGCCACTATCTAAAACCGTTTCAAATAATAGAAAAAATTTATTTGCAAGCAGTTCATCGTCTGCCGCCATTAATATTTCATGCTCCCGTTCAAGATAATACGGTCCGGGCCCGGGGAATGAATAAGAAGACAAAACGCTAACATTTCTAACAATAGTGCTCGCAAACTGCGCCCGAAGCGTGAACTGAAACAAAACCCTGTTACCATAGCCTGCCTGCTCATCACCGGCTCTGTTTTCAAGTTCATCATCACCGAAAAGATCCTGATTAGATGCAAAAGATAATAACGAAGCATTCTTGCCACTAAATTTCAGCCGGTCATATTGCAGCCGAATTTGCAGCACAGTCACCGGCATCAGTTCAAAATGAAAACCCGTGCGAAAGAATGCAGGATTGAGATTTGCCTGGAGACCAGACTGGTAATACAGACCATGCCACAAGGGTGAATCATCATGGCGATAAACAGTACGGTAAAAGCCGTTTGCTGAGACAGACAAACCCAAAGGATTGTAGAGAGAAAGCAAATCCAGTTCCAGCCTGGCAAAAGCAGCCTTCTCTGCGAGGCTGGCGCTGCATAGGCTAAACAGCAAAAAAAACACTGATGCAAAAAAAGAGAACGGGCGCATAAGGCGACTCCTCTGTTTAATGCTTTCACAATGCATGGCTTTGAAGCAGGCAAAAAAACCACTGCCCTTTAATAAGATTCTATCTATTTTCTGCCAAAGGTCGATACATAATTGAAAATAAAAGCCGCCGAAATACACATAATATGAGCCTGATAGGTTTTTTATTAATTACCGGCATTAATGCAACTTTAGTACGTTTAAGATTGATTTTATCTCGGGGATGTTACAGAGTGTCGGCCATGGATAATAAAACAAAAGATCTACGCGAAAAAATTTCATGGGCAATGTATGACTTTGCCAATTCAGGGTATGCAACGGTGGTCTTAACGGCTGTTTTTAATACCTGGTTTGTTTCTGGCATCGCCATGGCTGGTGGCTTTGATTCAGGCACGGCAACATTACTCTGGACGGCCGCGATTGCCACCGGTAATTTTATTATTTTATTCAGCGCCCCCGTTATTGGCGCCATTGCCGATATTTATGCCATTCGTAAGCGCTTGCTGCTTGCCAGCTCAATTGGCTGCATCAGTTTCACCGCCTTGCTTGCCATCCCGCAAGCCGGTGACATCTGGCTGGCAATGGCGCTGTTAGTCATTTCATATTTTATGTTTGCAACCGGTGAAAACCTGATCGCGGCTTTTCTGCCTGAATTAACAAGCCCTGAAACCATCGGCAGGCTTTCAGGTTATGGCTGGGCTTTAGGTTTTATGGGCGGGCTACTGACACTGGTATTATGTCTTGTTTATATAAATTCGGCCGAGCAAGCAGGCCACTCAGCCGCGCAATTTATACCCGTTACCATGCTGATTGTATCCGCCTGTTTTTTTGTTTCTGCCGTGCCGACTTTTTTGTGGTTAAAAGAAAGAGGCAAACCCAGCGGCAAGTCTACTCACCGGGTCATTAAAAACACTTTTGCCGAACTAAAGACCACACTTGGCAATCTCAAACACTACCCTGATCTGAAACTTTTTATGTACTCACTGACCTGTTTTCATGGCGGCATTTATATCGTTATTGTGCTGGCAGCCGTTTATGCTGAACAAGCCATGGGATTTGATACCAAACAAAATATTATCTTGATTGCAGTCGTCAATATTACCGCTGCCATTGGGGCTTTTGGTTTTGGTCACTTGCAAGATAAAATCGGCTCTGTTCGCACTTTAACACTGACATTGCTGATCTGGTGCATTGCCATCATTATTGTCTGGTCAAGCGATGACGTGCTTGTTTTCTGGATAGCTGCAAACCTGATTGGTGTCGCATTAGGCGCTTCACAGTCAGCCAGCCGGGCGTTGATGGGTTTGTTCAGTCCTCCCGGTCATTATGGTGAATATTTTGGATTATGGGGCCTGTGTGTAAAACTGGCAGCCATTATTGGCCCCATCAGCTATGGCGTACTCAACAAACTCACGGCAGGCGATCACCGCAGCAGTCTGTTAATTACACTGGTGTTCTTTATTACTGGCCTGGTTTTATTGCTAAGAGTCAATGAACAGCGCGGCAGACAAAGAGCGGGCCATGATTTTTAAAACAAGCATCTGACTTTAATCAAATCCGGGCTGTGATATTTGCAGGTTAACGGCTTCAACCTCTTCTGCCGACAAGGCCTTGTAACCCCGGTAAACAGGCCAGCCATAACCCCAGCGAAAACTTGTTGGCAAAAACGGCGTGCCAGCTATGCGAACAGCGGCCAGCATTAACATAGCGATAGCCGGCTCACCTGATCTTGCCACACAGCGCTTGAGACGTTGATCGGCATTAAGCCTTTCTTCATAAGTACCGCCAACCCAGTAGTACTTATCGTGTTCGATACAACAATTCAGCCACAGATCATTTTGCCCGGAGGTGCCATTTGGAAAAGCACTACAGCCATCTGATTTAAAGGCGCGGAGTTCGGTCGCATACAAATCAGACGTCGCCGGCAACAGGAGAAACAATAAAACCATATAAGCCTGACTGATATTTTTTGAAACTTTCATGCCTCTCCCATTACCTTGACAGCCTGTTTTGCAGCGTGCTTTGATGCTGACGAGATCTGATGTATTAATAGCCGCGCAGATAATAAATAGTGGACACTAGCCTGCTCCAGGCTGGCCGAGCACAACAAAACAGACTCAGTTTACATACAGTCGCATTCATGCGCTGGCAGTCAGCGGTCCCTGACTTTTTCCAGTACTTCACAAACCCGTTTCGCTCCCTGCAAAATCCTCGGCCCCTGTCTTACAATCAAATCGGCATTGACATTGTAGACATGTTTATTTCTCACAGCATCGATCGACGGCCATTGAAACCACGGCTCAACCCATTCTTTTCGGTTTTCTGTCATACCGATAATAATGGCTTCTGGGTTTTTTTCGATCACCGACTCAATGCCGACCTTCGGCGCTCTGATCGACAGATTGCCAAAGACGTTATGACCGCCACAAAACGCTATCACACTCGAAATAAGGTGACCATTATTGATCGTTCGCAGCGGTTTATTCCAGACCTGGTAAAACACCCTGACAGTTTCTAGATTATTATATTGCAGCTTGAGTCGCGCCAGCTCATCCAGATACATGCCGGCACTCTGCCGGGCCACTGATTCAGTGCCGAGTATTTTTCCCATATTGCTGATATTGTTTGCCACGTCCTCAAACGTGCGCGGCTCACTGAAATATATTTTGTAACCGAGTTTTTTTAAATCCTGTATTTGCTGCTCAGCTCCACCACTGTTCCAGGCCACAATCAGGTCAGGATCAATTTTAACAACGGACTCCAGATCAATTTTTTTATAAGAGCCAATCCTGGGTATTTGTTTTGCCTGTGGCGGGTAATCACTGTAACTGACCGTGGCAACGATTTGATCTGTTGCCCCTGCTGAAAACAGCAACTCGGTTGCATGCGGCGACAGACTGATAATGCGCACGGCCGGCTTTGAGAATGAGACCATTCTGTTTTCATCGTCTTTTATCTGAAAAACACCTGCCACAGACACATTCAGCGACAGCAACAATATGAAAATAACAGCAAATAGCTTCATGATGAATTTAATTAAATAGTTAGAGTAAGCGTGCATTATGCATTCAGAATTCATTGACGGCCAGAGCAGAAAAAAAGATTTGTTCTGTTTTGTTTGCTGCTGACAGATATTTACATACTATCAAAAAACAGCTTTGATTTTTGTTTTTTTTATCTTTTTTTAAATCTAATTACATGTCATGCACAATGCCAGCATGCCTGGCCACGATCGCTGTGAAAATATCTAGCATAAACACTTTAAATTGAATCAGCGTCGCTATCTAAAGCTTTGTTAACGGCGGCCAGTAAAACATTATTGTTGACCGGCTTATTCAAAAAGTCTCTGATGCCAATTTGTTTGGCGACTTTTATATCAATTTTCTCACTAAAACCTGTACACATAATAATGGGCAGATCAGGGCGTACTTCAAGCAACTTGATTGACAGCTCTTTACCGGTAAGGCCAGGCATAGTCTGATCTGTGATGATCAGATCAAAATAATCAGGCTTATTATTAAAGCGCTCAAGCGCATTCTGACTATCCGTTTCAATAGTCACCTCAAAGCCGTGCATGGACAATACCTCATTTAATAATCGAGCCACCCCCTTTTCATCATCGACTACAAGAATGCGGCTACCGGCCGCTTTTATATCCGGTTCTAAAACAAGCTCAGGTTCATCAATGTCGTCATTTGATGCCACTATCAGCTCTGCTGGCAAATAGAGATTAAAGGCAGTACAGCCCGGCTTTGAACTTACCGCTAAATGACCGCCATGTTCATGGCTAATACCGTGTACCATTGCAAGCCCCATACCGGTGCCTTTGCCTACACTTTTAGTTGTCATAAAGGGTTCAAATATTTTATCCATTAATGTTTGATCGATGCCTTCACCGCTATCTGTGATAGCGATTAAAATATATTCACCCGCAAAGTGGTGATGGCATGAGCTGCAGATCTGTTCTTCAGCATCGACCAGTGAAGCAGAGACAGTAATCGTACCATGATCTCCCATCGCATCGCGGGCATTGATACACAAGTTAACCAGCATTTGCTGTGTCATCACCGGATCAATCAGCACCAGCGGTAACGGCTCACTGCTCTGCTTATGTAATGTTATCGTTGCCGGAATCACCGGCCGCAACATATTCACCAGTTCATCAATAGCGGCATTAATATCCACCGGCCTGACTTCACCTTTATGCACACGGGCGAAAGTGAGCATCTGTGCAACCAGGTCACGTGCACGCTCACCTGCCTTTACAATTTCGTTAAGGTATTTGGCCAGCTTTTCATCAGTTTGCAGCGCCTTTAAGCGCTTTTGTGCCAGCTCCCCGTAACCCAGCACGCCGACCAGCATATTATTGAAATCGTGCGCTATTCCGCCTGTCAGCTGGCCGATAGACTCCATTTTCTGAGCCTGCAATAATTGTGTTTGCAATATTTTTTGTTGTTTTTCTGCTTCTTTCTGGCCACTCATGTCCCGGCCTGAGCCGACAATGGCTGCCAGTTGACCGTCATCATCGAGTAAACGTGCGCCATTAAAATAATACGGTTTCTGCCCGCTGGCTGTCATAAAGCTTGCTTCTACTTCTGCATAACCATCTAACATGGCCTGTTTGATAGCGATAGCGACCGCCTGGCGATCCTCTTCAACGATAACATCCAGTGCATTTAATGCTCGAATCTGCTTTACTGATTTACCCGTTATTTTTTCAAACGTCTTATTCCACCAGATAAAATTGCCTTCTTTATCGAGTTTATACATGGCATCAGGTACCGTAGCCATGATCGCGTTATAGTCATTAATTGTCGTCGCCAGTTGTTTCTGCAGAGCATATTGTTCAGTGATATCCCAATAAAACCCGAGCACCCCTGTCATTTCATTTTGCTCATTATAAACAGGGGTTTTAACAGTATTGATGTAACCTTTTTTACCATCAGCGGTCGTGAAAGGCTCGACAAACTCTGCGGTTTCACCCGACGCAATGATCTTTAGATCGCCTTGCCGGTATAAGGCGGCGTTGTCGGGGAAAAAATCTTCGTCTTTTTTGCCGACAATATCTTGCGGTGCGATCGACAAGTTATCGGCAAAGCGCTTGTTACATGATACGTAGACGGAATCCAGATCTTTAAGAAAGATACTTTCAGGCAGGTTATCAGCCAGTGTTCTGTATTTTTTTTCACTGGCTTCGAGCACATCATTCAGCCGGCGCATCTTAAAGCTATATAATAAAAAACTTAATGTAATCACGATTAATAATGAGAAAAGTACCGAACCCAGAGAAATAAAATAGACTTCTGTTTCTGAGTATCCCGATAAGAAATGCCTGCCAAACCATTTGTCGTATATTTGCTGGTATTCACCATTGTCTTTCACGGTTTTAATACCGTGATTGAGCAGGCTGACTAATTCCAGGTTGCCTTTTTTAACCGACATTGACCAGCTGAGTTTTCGCAATGGCTTACCAACCACTTTGATTCTCTGTTCAAGTCCCAGGTCCTGCGCCAGGTATAAAGTGATTTGCTCCGGGTAAATAAAAGCATCCACATGGGCATTAATTAAAGCGACCAGACCTTCAGCCGGCGTATTCACAAGATAACAGTTTATATCTTCAAACTTTTTTAAATATATATGGGTAATATGATTGTTAACACAGGCCACTTTCTTACCGGCAAGTGCTCCAAAGTCGAGTATATTAAATTGCTTGTCGCGAACAAAAATAGATTCATTCATTTCTATAATTGGCAGCGTAAAATCAAGATAACGCTCTCGCTCGGGAGTAAAACCTGTGTCGTGAATTAAGTCAGCTTTCCCCGTATCAAGCCAGGCAAGCACTTCGCCCCATTGATCACTGTGAATATGACTTACCTTAAGATCAAGCTCGAGTGCAACGGCATCGACAAGATCTCTGGCAAAACCGGTTAATTCGCCATTATCATCGAGCACGTTGATCGGCGGAAAGTTATTAGAGGAAGCGATTGTTAAATGTGCATTCTCGACCTTAGAGTAAGGCTGTCTGTCACTAGAAAAGGCATTATTCATCGCAATTAAGCTGAAAAACAATACACAAATACCGTTGATACGCAAAGCTTGCAAGACTACAAATCCTTTTTATAACTATGATTTCACAGAGCAAAGTAAACCAGCGAAAAAGCCAGAAAAACATGCCTGATTTGAAAATTAACACCATCTTTATAACAATATAGTCTATTCACAATATATTGTTGAATAGACTGTTATTCTTTATAGTCTGTCACCAGAACATAAACAATGCCATCTAAGACAAGCTAGGCCTGTTTTTGCTTATCATCCACTAATATCAACGCCAGCTGCTGAAACACCTGTCCGAATATGGCATCGACTGTTGGCCACTGATCGGGCCGGGGTAAGCCGAAACGCACGCCCTGCTTGTTATCCAGCAAGCGAATGAATACCGCTTGCTCTGCAAATAATGTGAAGATAGTTTCTGCCTGCGGATGCATAACCGTTTTGAACAGCCAGGTTCCTGCTGGCTGCCGGCCGGAGTGATGCTGAATAAGCCGGTGCAATTTCTCGGACGATGCCTGCAGGTTATTTTTTGCCTGCTGTTGCCACTGGCTGTCCAGCAATGCCTTTTTAGTAATGTAGCGACTGGCACCTGATAACGTCCACGGACCCAATAGCAGATTAAGCCTGTCCAGCAGTAGCTTTTCCGCAAAGATAAAACCACTGCGAACACCTGCCAGTCCAAAGAACTTGCCGAATGATCGCAATACAATCAGCCCCGGCTTATGAGCCTGCCTTACCAGGCTATTTTTTTCATCACAGTCACTAAAGGCTTCATCGACAATTAACCAGCCCTGTCGCTGCTGCAAGATTTGATGATAATGCAGTAATTTTTGCCGATCGTAAGTCACAGCTGACGGGTTATTGGGGTTAATAATAACCAGCACGTCTACCTGATGGATCACGGCATCAATATTGTCTCCTCGATAGAAAACCACATCATGACCTGCCAGGCGCCACTGATAGGCATGTTCGGCATAACCTATGTCCGGCACAGCAACGCTTGACTGTTGACGACAGCGTGGCAACATTTGAATCGCCGCCTGACTGCCTGCAACCGCTAAACAGGCATCGGTTTTATAATATTGATGAGCAGCCTGCATTAAGCCATCATCATTTTCAGGCAAACGTGTAAAACAGTGGTCAGGCAACGCCGGGATGGGCCAGTGTTCGGGGTTAATGCCGGTTGACAGATCAATCCAGTGTTCAGCAGCGATAGCATATTTTTTTGCAACGGCATTCAGGCGCCCACCATGATGTAGCATTCAGAGCACCTGACTGATAATAGCGACAAAGCTGATTACTCCGATCCAAAGCAACAGGCTTTTATTGATCAGCGTGATCGCTCGGTTTATATCACTGACGTCCGGCATATTGCCATAACCCAGAATTGGCTTAGCGATTAATTTTTGCTGATAGTAGGCAGCGCCACCTAAACGAATATTCAAACTGCTGGCACCCGCAGCCATTACCGGGCCGGCATTGGGGCTGCTGCATAATGCACCTTGAGCAAAAGCGGTTCGCAACACTTTATTAAAACAACCAAAAAAGGCAAACGTAATCACCGTTAAACGTGCCGGTATCCAGTTTAATACGTCATCAAATTTAGCAGCTGCCCAGCCGAACCCTAAAAAGCGTTTATTTTTATAGCCCCACATCGCATCCAGCGTGTTAACCAGCCGATAACAAAGCACACCGGGAGCACCTGCAATCAGGTACCAGAATATGGCTGCAAAAACCGCATCGTTACTGTTTTCTATCACCGTTTCGATGGTTGCCGTGATCACAGCCTGCTGCTGTAAACACTGCACATCACGGCTAACAATATAAGACAAGTGCGTCCTTGCCGTTTGAAGCTTGCCCTGCTCTAATGGTTTCAATACTGCTCTGGCATGCTCGACTAAACTTTTATGACCAATCGCCAGATATAAAACCACAACCTCTAACAGCCCGTCATATGACAAGTAGCCGGCCAGCAAATGAAGCGACACTATTAAAGGCAGCGTCAATATCAACAGCGCAAACAAGCCCGCTAACCTGGGAAAAGTCTGCGTTTCCCGGTTCAGCAATGATTCAAGCCTGTGCGCGCACCAGCCAAAACCGACCAGCGGATGAAAACGTCGGGGTTCACCTAACAGCTGGTCCAGTAATAATGAAATAATTAAAATTAAAGCCGATTCAGCCATGATAGAAAAATATAATACGCCACTTGCTCATGGCTACAGTCAACAATATTAAAAATCCGATAATAACATGAATACCGACATGTAAATGCTACTGACACTAAATCATGCCCTGATGACAGCTCGAATCCTATTAAACAAATATAACAACACTATAACAAAGGAAAAGTGATTTAATTGCAGGCGACAGCTATTCAGCTGTCATAAGCTCATATGATACCTGTAAAAATCATTGATAAATTATAACAATGTTAAGCAGTTCTTTAGATAAACAACTTAAAGTAACGGGAGTAATACAGAAAATACAATAGGCAATACGAACGACAGCTATTATTGGAGAGATATTAATAATGATTAAAGCAAGATAATGGAGCGATTGATTAGATCGCCCCACCACCTTTACTTTAATAGTTTATGGCGTTGTAACTGTAACAAATGGGCCCACCACTGCAGACGAGAATGCAGCCCCACTGTTGATACCCAGTGAGACAAAATCGGACTGTCCATCACCATTGATATCTTCAACAAAACGCGGCATTGCTTTAATGTAACGCACTGCCACATTGGTATCTGTTGGGTGCGGCTCTTCTGTGTAACCAAATGCCCCACTTTCAACAGGGAATTGACTACTATATGATCGGACTGCGCTAAACATTGCATCACCAGAAGCAAGACTGGCTTTAGTATTTAACGACACATCAATTCGCCCATCCCGAAAGCCGATAATGTCCGGGTATCCATCGGCATTGATATCTTTTATCATGCGTCGCTGCCAGTCAGTATATCTATACGTTACCCAGTTTTTACCAAAGTTATTCCAAACATTTTTTATCGATTGGCCCCAGGCCCTGACCCAATTAGCATTTGAAAATGCGGATTGCTTTACGACTGGCGCCGCAAAATTGATGCTGCCGTCAAGATTTCCGGTATTAAAGGCGACCATAATACCCCCATCACCAATTCTTACCAGATCCTTACCATTTTTCTGATCAATATCTACTACATAGAATTCTTGCGTATTATTGTCGACCGTCGGATCACGCACGAAATGCTCAGGGAAATTCACTGCACTCTGGAAATGGCCATCGCCAGTGGAAGCCATCACTGAAACACCGTTAGTCCCAAAACCGATAAGATCGTCCCGCCCATCACCATTAACATCCGCCAATAAACGGGTATCATGGCGGCTCCAGCCACCTGTATCAGTTAGCGATTGAACCTGTACTTTTCTTGCTCCGACAGTAAAGCTACCACCTGTGGCTGACGTATTAATATAAGCGACCGTACCGGTGCCATTTTTAATCGCCACAATATCAGGCTTTGAATCCCCATTGATATCGGCCACCTCTCTGATTGAATCAGCACCAAACCCCTGATCTGCACCGGTATCGCTGATAACAAGCAACTGATTCGAGAGGCTTAAGCCATTATTATTGATCATGACTCGAACACCGGCATTGTCGAATATCAGCACATCAGGAAGACTATCATTATTTAAATCGACAAATTTTGCTGTAACAGGTGTTGGTCGAACAGAGTCTGCGTAGTTACTTGAGCCATACCCTATATTCCATGCTGTGGCTGCATTAAATCCACCATTACCATCTGCCAATGCAACCCAAACGCGATCATGCCCTATACCAACAACATCTGCTTTACCATCATTATTCATATCCGCCATATCAACAATATGCTTGCTGTAATTCCAGCTCTGGCTAGCCAAAAAGTCGTTAACAGTGGTCACTGGAAATACTTGCACGGAGCTGGTTTTGCTCAGTGTTCTTGCAATCCCATCAATACTCAGTTCATTTGCCGTAATCGAAAAATCATAGGTGCCTGCGCTGGTATATGAATAAAAACGATCGATTGAAATATTTTTCGGATTGAGTGTTGACGGGTTAAGCGTCATTGGCGTTTCGCCGTTACCCCAATCGATAGCAACATTCGTTAAATTGGCATCAAAACCGGCCTGGACTATGCCTGTTATTCTAAACTCATTATCCTGCTGTTGAGCGATGTTTAACGTGGCATCTAAGATCGCTTCCCCAGTTGCTATAGAAGAATCATCGGGATCCAGAATACCGTCTCCATCGGTGTCATTATTATCGGGGTTAGTTGACTTTTGCTGCTCCTGACTGTCGTTTAACGTGTCATTATCTGCATCTGCCAGCAGAGGGTTCGAGTAAACCTCTTCGAGTTCATCATTTGCATTAACAATGTTCCACGGTGTTTTTACTTCTTCGAAGTCAGTTCTGCCATCGCCATCGGTATCGGCTATTAATGGATCGGTTCCGTATAAAGACTCCTGACGTATGCCCAGGCCGTCGCCATCTGCATCATTCAGATAGCTGATAAAAACCTGATCCCCGGCTTTTATATTGATGCTGCTTAACGCATAATCTTGATTTCTTATATCATAAGTCATGTCAATCGGATCGCTTACCGAGTCTCGAACATGAGTGACTACCCAGCGTACCTTTTCATTCGCGTGCTGAATGTTTCGTACGGATAAAAGCCCGGCATGCGGTGTGGTCATGCCACTACCGCTGCCTTCTGTGACCGGAATATCAAGCAGGTTAGTTAATATCACCTCTAGCGTTAAGCCAGGGTTGCTGTCATCGACATTGGTTGCTGCCCAGTATTTTTCTGTCGGCAGACTGAAGGCATAATCAATTTCTACATAGGCCGTACGCGTATCGACCACCGCCTGGTCGTAAACTATCGGATCACCATTAATATCGGTCATCTGATACAATGCCGGTGTAACCGTCAGACTTCTGGAGTCCAGAAATATTTCACGCATGGTATTGGTATCAATATTGCTTTTGATAAACGTTAAGTCTGTAGTTGTTGATTTACCGCCCAGACTGGTCGCTGAGAATCCGCCGTCATAGTTTAGCGTACCAATGACTTTATTCTGCTGATCTTTGTAAGTCTGCGCCAGCGTCAAACTGACATGTTCTAATGTAAAAGGCACATGACTGCTATTGATCAGCCTGACGCCAACACTGACTTCGCCGCCTTCACTGCTTAACGTTCTGCCATTAGTACTGGACTCGACACTTTCCCAGTTAGATTGTTGTTCGGATGATGTGCCATTTGTCCAGGCATGGGAATAACTACCTGTGACCTTTACCGAAGTCTTTGCGCTGGCACTTGTCGTACTAATCTCTGTTTCCAATCCAACTTCAACAGCCACTCCAATTGTATTGGTATGTGAGCCAGAAACAGTATCCGCTGTATAACCGCCATTTGAGTTGCTAATGCTGCCTTCTGTACTATCAGATTCGGTAAAGCGCTGCACAATATTGGGTACAGTGGCAATTTCAATGTCCAGCAACGGCAGATCGGCCAGTAGAGGGTTATATCGGTAGCGGTCGACGTTTGCATCGAAGCCATAGTTTAGAATTTCATCACCATCGCTAAAACCATCACCGTCCGTATCGGCCAGTAGCGGTGATGTGCCATAGAGATTGAGCTCATCATTATCCGACAAGCCATCACCATCCGCATCAGCAGGCGTTGTGGAAGACCCCGAGCCACAGCCGGCGAAGCTACCTAACAAGAATAGTAAAAAGATATATTTCATATTCATTCCCCACTTTAGTTTATTTTTATATTGGCCAAATTATATTCATCACAAAAACTTATTCATCACTCTAAAGTATGAAAATGGTGGCCAGGTTTGAGATAATGCAACAGAAACTTTCAATCTAAAGTATGATTGCTGAAAGCGTATTCATGCTATGATTTCGTGGAAATCTAAGAACACATACAATAAAAAATAAGGATTCTCTTTTGAAAGTACTGATCATTGACGATCACCCGCTTTTCATAGATGGAATTTCCCTGCTATTGAAACAGCTGTCGGATCATCTCGACATCACTTGCGTTATGTCTGTCAAGCAAGCCATCATTCAACTTGAGAGTGATGCAGAATTTGATATTATACTGCTCGATTTAAACCTGCCTGAGATGGATGGCGTCTCTTTGCTTAAACGATTCAAGGCCGATGAGTTATGCACGCCTCTGGTCATTATCTCGGCAGAAGAACAGGCCGGCCTGATTAAATACACACTTGACTGGGGCGCAATGGGCTTTATTCCAAAGTCTTATCTTGCTGATGAAATGCTCGCCGCGTTACGCCGCATACTTCAGGGAGAGGTGTTTATTCCCGAATCCATTCAGCTATTACTGAGCAGGTTACCTGCAGCAATGCATTCAGAAAAATTACCTGACAGTCTGAAAAAAAGTGGCATCAGTAAAAAACAGTATGAAGTACTGTCACTGATATCGATGGGATATTCAAACCAGAAAATTGCTGACACGCTCAACAGAACCGAGCATACCGTAAAATCACACGTAACGGCCTTGCTGCATTTGCTGGGTGCAAAAAACCGCATGGAATGCGCCGACATTGCCAGAAAACGTGGTTTGATTTAAGCCCTTTATTGACTTTATCTGTCAAGACAAAGACTGTTCATCATGATTCTAAGTTTAACCGGCTTCACGGGTTTATGCAGCACCGGGCAGCCACACTCTTTTATTTCTGCAAGGCTTTGTGTTGATGTGTCGGCTGTCACCAGCAATGACGGAATACTGGTTTCATAGCGAGCCTGCATGGCTTCAATCACTTCTATACCGGTTCTGTTATCTTGCAGTCTGTAATCTGTTACCAGTATATCCGGGGTCAAATTGATTTTATCGATCAGCCTGATGGCTGAATCGAGAGAGTCAGCCTCATAAACATTACAGCCCCACTTCTTTAGCATGATCGACATGGCCTCACTGACAGCAACATCATCGTCGATTAATAAAACATCTTTACCCTGCAGACTCAGACTGCCCAGCGAAGACATTTCATGCTGATGTGATGGCAAAGCGATAGTGCTTTTTTTCAGCATCAGACTGAACACAGAACCTTTTCCATAAACAGACTGTATTGAAACCGTGTGCCCCATCAAATGGCATAATCGTTTAACTATCGCCAGTCCGAGTCCCAGCCCATGGTTCTGTCTGCGGTCCTGTTTTGTATTATGCAATTGTTTAAATTCATCAAATATAGTGACGTAGTGATCGTCTTCAATGCCACAACCGCTATCCCATACCTGAATAAGCTGCCTATCGTTACGGCTGCGGCAGGTAATAAAAATACTGCCCTTTTCTGTATAACGGATTGCATTGCTCAACAGGTTTCTTAAAATCCGTTCAAACCACAAAGGGTCAGTATATATAACGGCTTTTGACGGCCTGGCAAAAAGTTTGAGATTCTTGTTTCTGGCTTTTATTTCATATTGACGAATCACTTTGTCGATAGCATCATCTGCATCGACCGGCTGCATAAAAACCTCTACTGCACCGGCATCTAATTTTGATATATCCAGCAACGCATCAAACAGCTTCAGCAACGACTCCTGTGAACTCTCGAGCTTTTGATATAACTGCATACGTTCGTTTTCATCATTGCAGTATTTTAATGCGCCAACAAACAGCCCCATGGAATGCAGGGGCTGTCGTAAGTCATGGCTGGCCGCCGCCAGGAAATGTGACTTGGATATATTGGCTTTTTCAGCAAGTTCTTTTGCTTTTGTCACTTCTGCTTTCTGCTCAGTCAGCTGCTCGATTAAATCAAGATTTTTAAAGCGTAAATGAACACTCCTGTTGGAAGATTTACTGATAACATGCGAGTAACCTACCAGAGTCAGGAGATAGGCAACTGCCATCCACGAAAGGTAATGCCAGTTACTGCCCTCATGGGTCATTGTGAAAAATATCAATGGCAGTGTGGCCGGTAAAATAAAAAAATAACACGCCGGCAGGTAAACGGAGCTTGAGGCCACCACATTGACAGTCAGGCCGCATATGATAAATAATATAAAATAATAACTTTCCAAGGGCACATCAAACAGCCCAATATACCCCCAGGCGCAGCCGGAAAAAAAACTAGCCAGCAAATATAAATTTCTAAACAAATAAATATTTTTATGCGCTGAGAATAATCGTGAAATAATCACACGGTATACCGACATTAAAATAATAGAAATCAGCCACGTTATTAGAATGGTGTGCATCACAACATTCCACAACATGACAACAAGTAAAGATGAAATAATGATGTTGCCGGCAATTATGAAATAGATATTCCCATAAAGCATTTTCATTTGTGTCTGCAGTATTTTTTTATTATCAACGACTAATTGCATAAACAAAGAACCCTGTTAAATTTATTTAAAATTATTTAAAATTATTTAAAATTATTTAAAATTATTTAAAATTATTTTTAATTATTTTTAATTATTTTTAATTATTTTTAATTATTTTTAATTTATATTAAATATAGTCTTACCATATAACCAGCCCGCACTCACTTTTGCCTGATAACGCCTGCACGGATACGTTAAGAACACATTTTTAATATCCGTTTGAATAACGCATCAGAGCCGCGTCACGCAATAATAACAGCTGAACACCGGGGTGGTGTTATTAAATACCCGGTGTGATCTCGATTAATGCCTGTAGTCAGCTGCATTGCCGCCACCCCAAATACACCCCTCAAAGCAAACAACTGTAAACCTGTCTCTGCTCACTTTATAGATTAGCCCAAAATGCGGCATTAAACAGATTATTGATCGCTTATGCAATTTTCATACGGTCAGGTCCGGGCAAACATTCAGCAGAAAAAGACGTATCGTTCTGCAACGTATTTACCGCTCAGTGGCGTTATGCAAAGCGGCGATGTCAGCTGTTTTTTATATCATGAGCAGGCTATGGATGTCTCAAAAAAAGCTGATAATGAATAAACCTGATGTAAATGGGTGGGCAAATAATCCAATAAAACTGAAAACCTTAAAATTAAAGCAGATTCAAATCCCGTTTAGAAATATAATGCTGCATTTATTGACAACCAGCCAAGCCTTATTAAACAACCGCGACGATGAACAGACACACGCTAATGATACAAGGCACCACATCGGATGCCGGCAAAAGTACTTTTGTCGCGGGCTTATGCCGTGTATTACATCGACGGGGCATATCGGTTGCTCCTTTTAAACCACAGAACATGGCATTAAACAGCGCGGTAACCGCCGATGGCGGTGAAATTGGTCGGGCGCAGGCCGTTCAGGCTCAGGCCTGTGGTTTAGAGCCACATATTGATATGAACCCTGTTTTGTTAAAACCCAGTAGTGATCAGAACGCGCAAATTATTATTCACGGCAAAGCCTTAAAAAACATGAATGCGCGTGATTACCATCAGTACAAAACCGTAGCAATGAAGGCCGTGCTTGAGTCACACCAGCGCTTGTCTGAACAGTATGACATTATTATTGTTGAAGGGGCCGGCAGCCCGGCTGAAATTAATTTACGCGACCGCGATATCGCCAATATGGGATTTGCTGAAGCCGTTGATTGCCCGGTGATTATCATTGCCGATATTGATAAAGGCGGCGTGTTTGCACATTTAACCGGCACACTGAATCTGCTCAGTCAGTCCGAACAGGATCGCACCAAAGGTTTTGTTATTAACCGTTTTCGCGGTGACATTTCTTTATTAACACCCGGTAACGACTGGCTCGAAGAATACACCGGTAAAACCGTTTTTGGTACACTGCCCTATCTGATGAATTTTCACCTTGAGGCAGAAGATGCCATCAATTCCGAAAATAGTTTTGAAAGCGAAACACCGCTTAAAGTGATTGTGCCGGTGTTACCCAGAATCAGTAATCACACCGATTTTGATCCGCTGCGATTACACCCTCAGGTTGATTGTCAGTTTATCGCGGCAGACGCCGATATCCCGGCCTGTGATTTAATTATTCTTCCCGGCAGTAAAAATGTACGTGATGATTTTAACTGGCTCAAACAACATGGCTGGGATGAACACATTAACAGACACCTGCGCTATGGCGGAAAGTTGTTAGGCATCTGTGGCGGCTTTCAAATGCTGGGTAAAGCCATTCATGATCCTGAGGGCATTGAAAGCAAAGCCGGCAGTGTCGATGCATTTGCATTGCTTGATTTTGAAACAAGCCTGCATGATGATAAACAACTTAAAAACGTTAGCGGTTATCTGGCGCACTCAGAAACAAAAGTCAGTGGTTATGAAATCCATTGTGGCATTTCAACCGGCTCTGCACTTGAGCGGCCCGCCCTGGTTCTTGAAGATACAAACGATGGTGCCGTATCAGAAGATAACCTGATCATGGGCACTTATTGTCACGGTTTGTTTGAAGAGCAAAGCTCCTGTCAGTCCATGCTGGAGTGGGCCGGATTGAAAAACGCAAAAGCCATTGACTATTTTAAACGCCGCGAAGACGATATAAATCGCCTGGCTGATTGCATCGAAGAGCATATTGATTTAAACGCTATCTGTGAATTATTAGATATTGAGATGGCCTGCAGCAATAAAAAGGTTTCTGTGTGATTGAACTGATTCTAGGCGGCGTAAAATCTGGCAAAAGCAAACTGGCTGAACAACATGCCATCAACACCGGGCTTGATGTTGTTTATATTGCAACAGCCATGAAAACATTCGATGGCATTACTGACCAGGCCATGTTAGACCGAATAAAAAACCATCAGTTACAACGCCCGGCGCACTGGTCTGTTATCGAGGAACCTATAGCACTTGCTAAGACCTTAAGCGAACAGGTATCGGCTGATAAAACCCTGCTGGTTGACTGCCTGACCTTATGGCTTACCAACCTGCTGCTCAATGATGACAAAACATTGCTTAGACAAGAAACCGATCAGTTAATTGAGACATTAAGCAGGCTCAATGGCGATATTATTTTTGTCTCCAATGAAACCAGCATGGGCATTATTCCCGAATCAAAACTGGCTCGTCAGTTTTGTGATGAATCAGGAATTTTACATCAGAAATTAGCCGCTCTTTCAGGGCGGGTGATTTTAACCGTCGCCGGTTTACCACATCTATTAAAAGGTAGTCTTTAATGAATTCAACATGGCTTGAACAAGCATGCTTAACACTCAACAATAATGCACACAGTCAGGCAACTGAGCACCAGATGCAGCTGACAAAGCCGCCTGGCGCACTGGGAAAACTCGAACACATCGCGATTCAACTGGCGGCCATGCAAAACAAAAAACTGCCTGAAATCAACACCGTGCAGATTACTGTGTTTGCAGCTGATCATGGCATCGCCAATCAGGGTGTATCGGCTTTTCCGCAGGCTGTTACCGTTGAAATGATTAAGAACTTTTCTCGTGGCGGCGCGGCCATTAATGTTCTCGCCAGAGCCAATAATGCAACGCTTGATGTTGTTAATCTGGGCACGGCCTATCCTGCAGAGAACTTAAAAGGCGTTATCGATAAATCAATTGCCGATGGCACTAAAGATTTCTCGCAACAGCCAGCCATGTCCGAAACAGAATGCATGACAGCACTATCTGTCGGTGCCGAGTTAATCGATCAGGCCGCTGACAGACAAAGCGATTTGTTTATTGCCGGGGAAATGGGCATTGCCAATACCTCATCTGCAACAGCGATTGCCTGTGCCTTATTAGAGCGCCCGGCTGAAGATTTGGCAGGTCCTGGTACCGGCCTTGATAATGCGGGCGTCGCCAAAAAAGCCGGCATTATCAACCAGTCACTGTCATTACATAAGCTGACAAAAGACGATGCGTTAAAAATATTAGAAACCTTCGGTGGTTTTGAAATTGCCGCAATCACTGGCAGTTACATTCGCTGTGCACAATTAGGCATTCCTGTTCTTGTTGATGGTTTTATCTGCAGTGTTGCCGCGCTTGTGGCCTCGCGAATTAAACCCGGTGTGACAAGCTGGTTTCTTTATGCCCACGCCTCTGCAGAACCGGGGCATCAGATTATTATGCAGGCTTTAAATGCCACACCAATAGTTGACCTTGGCATGCGCCTGGGTGAAGGTAGCGGTGCTGCCGTTGCCATTCCACTGATCAAAAGTGCCTGTGCATTGCATTCACAAATGGCCACTTTTGCAGAAGCAGGCGTTTCTGAAAAAAATGAATAAAGATAGCTGACAATATGTTCATCGATTTATTGCGCCATGGCGAAGTTGCGGGTAAAAGCTGTTTTCGCGGCCACACTGATCAGCCGTTAAGCAAAACAGGCTGGCAACAAATGGCGGCCGCGTTAGAAGATTACACCGCGGATATCGTTCTCAGCTCCCCACTACAACGCTGTGCTGATTTTTCAGCTCACTGGTCTGATGCAAAAAATATCAGCGCGGTTTTTATGCCCGAGTTTAAAGAAATTAACTTTGGCGACTGGGATGGTTTAACGGCCGATGAAATTGCATTGACACAGGCGGATGAACTTCATCGTTTCTGGGATAACCCTGCAAGCGTGACGCCTCCAAAGGGAGAAAGCCTGGCTGAGTTTCAGCAACGCATTGTAAATGGCTGGGATTCATTAATAGAAAAGCATCATGGCCAGCATGTTTTGTTAGTCACTCACGGTGGTGTGATTAAAATACTTGTGGCACACGTGCTGTCGATGCCCGTTGAAAAACTGTTATCCATCGAAACACCACTGGCGGCTATGAGCCGTATCCGGATAATGACTGATCCGGCAGGCATGCGCTATTCAAGCCTGGTTTTTCACGCCGGTAAAGCCTGCTAATGCGATCATTCCTTCTTGCCCTGGCGTTTTTAACGCGCATCCCCGGGCCAGCTATTGACAATATTTCTGATCGTGACATCGCACTATCACAGTATTATTACCCGCTGATAGGCCTGATCATTGGCCTGCTGCTGCTGCTCGGCGAACACTTTATCTCACTGCCTTCTGCCGCACTGGAAGCGGCCTTGTTATTAGCTCTCTGGGTATACATTACCGGCGCACTGCATATCGACGGGCTCGCTGATTGCGCCGATGCCTGGGTAGGCGGTTATGGTGATAAAGACAAAACCCTGTTGATTATGAAAGACCCACAGAGCGGGCCAGTCGCGGTTTCACTGGTGGTTTGCATGTTGCTGATAAAATTTACCGCACTTGAGATCATCATTGAAAACGGCTCATGGAGCGCACTGCTTTTGTCAACCGTGATCGCCCGCAGCCTGTTACCTTTATTGTTCCAGACAACACCGTATGTGCGCAGCCATGGCCTGGGATCAGCCTTAAGCGCACGCCCGTCACTGCCACTGACCATTACAATGCAAATTTTATGTCTGCTATTGGCGATCTTATTAGCCGGCCTCTCTGGCCTGTTTATCGTCGTGGCAGCAGGCCTGCTTTTTATAATAATCCGCCATTTGAGCATTAAACGCGTTGGCGGCATCACCGGCGATGTTGCTGGCGCGATGGTTGAACTAACTGAAGTGCTGGTTTTAGTTGCTTTTTTAAGTCTGTGATAGCAGCAAGGACAGCCTCTTCCCGGGTTACAAAAAAGCCGAAATCCTGAGCAAAACACAGTAAATATAGAAATATCAGCCAAATAGTCAAAATTATTACAATTTATCGTTATTTAAGGCGTATATTTATTCTATTCTCATGCACTTTTCATGTAGAATATCCCCCTTTCAAAATTGGACGAGTGGGCTAGCGGGATTAAAGAGCGCTGCTACACTTGAATTGCAAGTTTTCCCGGATTGATTTTATCTGGCTATTGAGATGTAGCCAATATAATGATCAGTCTGGAATCTGGGGCCATCATGGGTTAACTCTCCATAGAGACTAACGCATCAATGGAAACCAGTAATTTAATGCCAACTTCAGAGTGCAAAAATGACTGACCTATCGCTTTACAGAAACATTGGTATCTTCGCCCACGTAGATGCCGGTAAAACAACAACGACTGAACGTATCCTTAAACTGACCGGTAAGATCCATAAGATCGGTGAAGTACATGATGGCGCAGCAACGACTGACTTCATGGAACAGGAAGCTGAGCGTGGTATTACTATCCAGTCGGCTGCTACGACTTGTTTCTGGAAAGATCATCGTTTTAACATCATCGATACACCAGGGCACGTTGACTTCACTATCGAAGTTTACCGTTCTCTTAAAGTTCTGGATGGTGGTGTTGGTGTATTCTGCGCCTCTGGTGGTGTTGAGCCGCAGTCAGAAACTAACTGGCGTTATGCTAACGAATCGGGCGTAGCTCGTGTAATTTTCGTTAATAAACTGGACCGTATGGGTGGTGACTTCTACCGCGTTGTCGATCAGGTTAAGAATGTATTAGCCGCCAACCCGCTGGTTATGGTTCTGCCAATCGGTATCGAAGATGATTTCACCGGTGTTGTTGATCTGTTGACTCGTAAAGCGTGGATTTGGGACGGCTCTGGTGACCCAACGGCGTACGAAATCACTGAGCCACCAGCTGATATGGCTGACAAGATTGAAGAATTTCGTGAAATGCTGGTCGAGACGGCAGTTGAGCAGGACGACGACTTGATGGAAGCGTATCTTGAAGGTAACGAACCTTCAATCGAAGACCTTAAGCGCTGCATCCGTAAAGGTACTATCGCTCTGGACTTCTTCCCTACATTCTGTGGCTCTGCATTCAAAAACAAGGGTGTTCAGAACGTTCTTGACGGTGTTGTTGATTACCTGCCAAGTCCTACAGAAGTTATTCCACAGCCTGAAGTTGATATTGATGGTGAACCGACTGGTGAAATGGCTATCGTTGATGCCAGCCGTCCGGTTCGTGCACTGGCATTCAAAATCATGGATGACCGTTTCGGTGCCCTGACTTTCGTTCGTATCTACTCGGGTACTGTTAATAAAGGTGATACTTTAGTTAATACCTTTACTGGCAAAACCGAGCGTATCGGCCGTATGGTTGAAATGCACGCCGATAACCGTGAAGAGATTGATTCTTGCCAGGCCGGTGACATTGTGGCTTTCGTTGGTTTGAAAAATGTTCAAACGGGTCACACGTTAGCTGATGTTAAAAACCCAGCAACACTTGAGCCGATGGTATTCCCAGAGCCAGTTATTTCTATCTCTGTTACACCTAAAGATAAAGGCGCATCTGAGAAGATGGGTATTGCGATAGGTAAAATGGTTGCAGAAGACCCTTCTTTCTACGTTGAAACTGACGAAGATTCTGGTGAGACTATTCTTAAAGGTATGGGTGAATTACACCTCGATATCAAAGTTGATATCTTAAAGCGTACTCACGGTGTTGATCTTGAAGTGGGTAAACCTCAGGTGGCTTACCGCGAGACTATCACTCAGCGTATTGAAGATTCATACACTCATAAGAAACAGTCTGGTGGTTCTGGTCAGTTCGGTAAGATCGACTACATCGTAGAACCAGGTGAGCCAGGTACTGGTTTTGAGTTTGAATCTAAAGTAACCGGTGGTAACGTTCCTCGTGAATTCTGGCCTGCGGTTGAAAAAGGCTTTAAGAGCATGATGGGCACTGGTGTACTCGCTGGTTACCCTGTTCTTGATGTCAAACTAACACTTACAGATGGTGCTTTCCACGCAGTTGATTCATCAGCTGTTGCATTTGAAACAGCTGCTCGTGGCGCCTTCCGTCAGTCAATTCCAAAAGCTGGCGCTCAGATCATCGAACCTATCATGAAAGTGGATGTCTTCACTCCAGATGATAATGTAGGTGATGTCATCGGTGACTTAAACCGTCGTCGTGGCATGATCTCAGGTCAGGAAGCAGGCCCAACAGGTGTTCGTATTAAAGCGGAATGCCCACTTTCTGAAATGTTTGGTTACATCGGTGACCTGCGTACGATGACATCGGGTCGTGGTCAGTTCTCTATGGAGTTCTCACACTACATGCCTTGTCCGAAGAATGTTTCTGATGAAGTCATCAAAGAAGCAGCAGAACGTAAAAAGAATAAATAATTATTCTCTTTGATGCCCTGTTAAATCAGGACATCAGCGTTCAATAAAAAAGCCGGGCTTGCCCGGCTTTTTTATTGCCTGTTATTTAAGCATTACATGCTTTGCCTTAATGCTTGATCTTTATCAATCAAAAAAAGATGAAAACTAGTTAATATCATTTCAGGCCTGCTAACAACCAAAATAAATAAGATATATCTATCATGAATCATGCTAATGAGCTTTTGCATTCACCGCGCCTACCGGGCTTTCTTGCCACACCTTTGAGACTGATTCCCGCCCGGCTGTATTGCCAGTTAATGCCTGTATTTTTAAATAAACTGCTATCACAACAAATCAATGAAGGTGATCTGGACTTTCTTGAAAACCGACTGCTTAATATTAAAGTCAGTGATATGGGCATTTGTTTGATGATGAGTTTTTCACAGGGACGGATAATAAACGCAGCAAACAGCACCATAAAAAACAAAGCTGATGCATCAATACAAGCCAGTCTATATGATTTTTTAATCTTAGCGGCCAGACAACAGGACCCTGACACACTGGTATTCCAACGGCGTCTGATTATGCAGGGTGAAACTGAACTTGGGCTTGAACTGAAGAACTTCCTGGATGGTCTGGATCTGGAGTCCACAGGCAGTTTTAAACTATTAGAAACTGCTTTACAAAAAAGCTTACCCATTTACAGGCGTTTGTTTAGTTAACTCAATTAGATACTATTGTTTATCTGTAGTTAAAACTAAAGCCTTAGTCCTTTGTAATATCGTAATCGATATAATAACCGTGGCGCATTTTCATCATCAACAAACCCACTACGATCATGCAAAACATTGTTACTGATAAGCCCCCAGCCTGACTGCAGGTTTAATCGATAGCTATACGGCTCATCCGCTGAGCTCAATAACTTTTCCAGCGCAGCAACCGCATTAAGCGTTGCCAAATCGGGGTGCCAGATAACATGTCGCGCTCTTGCTGTATAACGCATATGTAACTTACCTTTACTGTCAACTGAAAACACAGGGCCTGCTCTGTCAGGCCTTAACATAACCCCGTTGTTAATATTCGCGGGTATTGTCATGGCCTTCGGCGACATCAATGCGGCTATGTATTCCGGGTTTTCATCACGCAGCCTGATATAGGCAATTTCATGATCCATCAGCGCATTGTCACCACCCTCTTTTGCTGGCCTGACGCAGTGCAAACATAAGGCATGAATCTGCTCGTCTTTTTTGTTGTAATAACCATCCGTGTGCCAGTGTATTAATTTATTGCTATAAGGGATATATCGCTGGCGGCCTTCAGACTGAGACACCTGTAATGAGGTGATGCCGTCAGCATCAGCTTCTGAATTTTTGTCCAGAAAACGCAAACCAAATTGTTCTGTCAGCCTTAACGCAATGTATTTGTCTGCCTTATCGCCTTGTTTTGTTGCGTAGACTGTCATATTTGTTTTACGACAATGTTTAATAATTTGCGCTCGTTCTGCCTTCGTCAGTTGTAACGGGTTATTAATTTCAACAATCAGCTGCTCAGCTGTTTGCGGGTAGTTCTCCAGCTTTTGATCGCGCCAGTTTTCATATGCTGGCTGATTATCCAGATCAAAAGCACTATTGGTATTTATTGCTGAAAACTCTGGCATAATACCTCCTGACTTGTACTATACAGATCCATACCATTAAGCCCGTGCCAGTAACCGTTGCAGCTACCACCTGCCGGCAACAGCGATGCCAACTCGGTTATCGCCTCTTCAATACAATAATCTTGATGTAAGCATTGATGGAAAATATCGATTATTTTTTCGCAGTGCTGTGAAGGCGGGCTAATACGCAATACATCAACATTAAGCGTCTTAAATTCATCAAGCTCTGCAATGAGATTATTGGTTTTTACAGACTGGGTTTGAATGCCATTTAATATAAGAAATTTTTCTTTTTCCTGTGTTGATAACAATAAACCATCGGGATAATGCAGACAGCGGTACTGACAATCGTCTTTCGGTAAATTATGCGCACGTGCAGTAAAACAACGAGCCGAGTAAGCAAGAGGTAAACGACCATATACAAAAACCTCTGTTTCAATATTTTCTGGCTTTTCTTTTTGCATATCCGCCAGTGTTTGCTTTGATAATTCAAGCGGAAAGACCCAGCGTTTTAGTCCATGTCTTGCCAGTACCTTCAGACTGTGAGGGTTATAAATATTTATTGCAGGACCGGTTATAAATGACTGACCGGATAATTGTTGCACGGCTGCCATGTCATTAGCTTCAACCTCGAACTCTCCATTAGCACAAAGACTCTTTAACGCGCTTAGCTCTGAGTTAGCCTCTATTAAAGTCATACTCGACAGCACCACTTCTTTACCTGAATTCTGCAGCATTTTTGCGATCGTTAACCAGTCTTCACGCCGAAGAAGTTTTCGTTTTGCACAAACCGTTTCACCTAAATAAACAATATCAATTTTGGTCTTTGCAATACGTTGATAGAAATCGAACATTGTCTTTCTGTCCCAGTAATACAAAACTGGCCCGAGTGATAACTTAGGGTTTTTTGTATTCATATTTATTACTGCCAGGGACGGTGATAGGCACCTAATGTTGTGGTGCGCCCTTCTGAAACTGAATGCAGAACATCTAACCATTCAGATTTTGGCTGATAATCATCTGCATTGTTGTGACATTCATCTAGAGCTGCTCGCCATACCTTCGTAACCTGCTTAACATAGGCGGGACTGCGCTGCCTGCCTTCAAGTTTAATCGCAGCAATACCGATAGACTGCAGTTCGGGCAATAAGGCAATGGTATTCAGACTGGTTGGTTCTTCCATCGCATAAAATGTATTATGACTGACTTCAAAGCGACCTTTGCATAAAGTTGGATAACCTGCCGCTTCGTCTTTTTTATAACAATCAATCAATACATTGTTCAATCGTGACTCAAGCCCGCCAGCAGCATCCTTCCATTCAACCGCACTGGCAGGTGAACAGGCGCCAAAACTATTGGGGGATTGTCCGGTAACATATGAGGATAACAGGCAGCGACCCTCAACCATCACACATAAACTACCAAAGCCGAATACTTCCAGCGGAACAGGGCTGTCTTTGCTCACTTGCTCAACCTGTTTAAGTGAAAGAACCCTCGGCAATACAACGCGCTGAATACCAAAGTTTTCATAATAAAAGCGAATGGCTTCAGAGTTTGTTGCCGAAGCCTGAACTGAAAGGTGTAAACACAAGTCAGCATAGGTGTTTGCCGCATAATCGAGCACACCTATATCTGCGGCTATTAATGCATCTATCTTTAATGCAGCCGCCCTGTCTACAGCCTCTTGCCATCGCTTCCAGCCAGATGCCTGTGGGTAGGTATTAATGGCAAGAAAAACTTTTGTGCCTTTACGATGCGCGTATTCGATAGCATTTCTTGAGCGTTTTTCATTGAAATTGAGACCGGCAAAATGTCGGGCATTGGTGTCATCCTTAAAACCAATATATACAGCATCCGCACCGTTATCGACTGCAACTTTTAAAGCCGGTAAGTTACCGGCCGGGCAAACCAGTTCCATTTTGTTTTTTGCAACGCACTGATGTGAATTATTCATAGCTAATTGACCAGGTCGGTTCTTAAAAGATTCGGGGTTTTATTATGTGATGCTAATTGACGTTGATGTAACTCTTTTGTAATGGCATTGATCACATGCCATTTCTTTGAACACCACTGCGGCGCCAGTAATATATCAGCTGATGCTGTGGCAGTAACGCGATGATAAATAATATCATCCGGTGTCATTTCTATAAGGTTAGCGGCTATTACTACATATGCTTCGAGACTTAACGGTGAATATTCATCTCTGCACCATTGTCTGGCCAGCTGGGTACCTTTAACGACATGTAACGGGTGTAACTTTAAGCCTTCAACACCCTCTTCAAGAACTCGCTGCAGACTCGTTTCAAAGTGACGGCTGTTTTCACCCGGTAAGCCTATGATCAAATGTGTACAGACTTTTAATTGCCGTGCATGGGCCTGATAAACTGCTTTACGGTATGCAGAATAATCATGCCCGCGATTTATTCGTTTTAAGGTAGCATCAAATGCAGACTGCAATCCTAACTCAAGCCATATTTCAAAACCTTTCTCCTGATAATCTGCCAGTAAGTCCAGTATCGCTTCAGGTAAACAGTCAGGTCGTGTACCAATTGATAAGCCAATCACATCTTCTTCAGACAAGGCCTGATCATAAAGCGATTTTAACTGCTGAAGATCTCCGTAGGTATTAGTATAAGCCTGAAAGTAAGCAAGGTATTTTCTTGCCCCAGTTCGCTTTTCGATCACCTGTCGACCTGCCTCTAACTGGCGAGAAATTGTTGATGGCTTTCGAGCATCAGGATTAAAGGAACTATTGTTACAAAAAGTACAACCGCCAATACCTTTTGTACCATCACGATTAGGGCAGGTAAGGTTTGCATTCAATGAAATCTTATGCACGCGTTCACCATATGTTTGCAACATTTTTTGTCCGAAGGTATTAACGTAATCAGAAAGCCTCATAGTAACCCGTCAGTATGATGAACTATTTCATTTAGATAAAATGCTAACTTCAAGCTGAAATGCGAGTCTAACATTTGTTAAACCAATCAACTTGACACAGGTCAACTGATCAGCGCCTGAAAAGCTTGCCATGATTTATAAGCTATCAAACTCAACAGCCATCACCGTCGTAAAGCAAAGACTCATTGTATATTTATTTGTTTTTTATAATTCCAGGTATATCAGATACAACGCCGCCTGATAACGGTTTAAAGCGCACTGTCAACTTATCCAATAAGATGGCAAGGACTATTACCTTTATAGTGGCAGATGACTCAGCCCTCCCTGTACGCACAAAAACCCATAGTGACACTGTTACTCGGCCTGTAATAACAGCAAACGAGTGCAATCATCTTCTGTTCTCAGCCAAGCCGTCTTAGCGGCAGGTTTACAATCAATTGATAAAGACTTTGCAATGCCAAAAAAGAATAAACTATTATTTTAAGAGACTAGTCCCGGGCATCCGCTAAAACCGGCTTATATTTTTTCGAATGAAATCAGCATACAATGTTGCATTGCATAATGATTAGCATCATACTTATTTATAAATACAAAAAGATATTAATATGAATAACAAGAATGACTCTTTCTTCATCAGCTAACATTTCAGATATGCGCATTAATTTATTATTATTTATATCAATCTGGCTCTTTCACTCTACCTATGCACTTGCAGATATTGCAATCGATTCTACTACTATCAGTTTTTATAAAGAAAGCGATCAAAGCCTCTCGCTAGCGACCGCCCGGGCTTTATTAACGTCGGGGGATTTTACAAAAAGGGCTGAAAACACATTAACATTTGGAATTCTATCGCCTCCTGTCTGGCTTCATTTCAATATACAGAACACAGGCATTCAGACACAAAGATACCGCCTTACAGGCGGCGTCAGCTGGATAGACAACATCGATTTATACCTGATTAACAGCCGTGGTGAAATACAGCGCTTCCAGGGCGGTGACCGTATAGCAGGTAATAATAATATCGTGCCGGGAGCGGGTGTGGTTTTTGAGCTGGATTTTACTCAGGGCACTAACCAGGTTTTTATAAGAGCCCAGACCAGTGACCCCATGGTCTTGCCGATTAAACTCTCGACACTCTCTGAAGCGGCGACAAATGACAGCAACGCAAGTATGCTTTATGGCCTGCTTTATGGTTTTCTGATTGCATTAATCGCCTACAACCTGATGTTCTATCATGTCTTAAAAAGGCAGCCATATTTATATTACGGCCTTGTTATTATTTGTTTTATTATTGTAAATATTGGTTATACCGGCCTCAGTATTAGCTGGTTATTGCCTGATTACCCTGTGATCCAGAACTATATGGTGATCAGCATGATGGTCATCTATAGTCTGTTTGCTTTAAGCTTCGCCAGTAAATTTCTGCTTTTAAAAAACAATTCTCCTCTGTCCTACAAAATAGTGCGTGGCTATCAGTTATCAGGCTTGACTGGCATCAGTCTGTCTCTTCTGTTTCAAAGTCAGGCCGCCGGCGTCTTAACAGCTTTTATATTTACAAACGGCATGGCGGCCATTTTATTGGCACTCGGCATAGTAAACATTAACCGCATAAGTGAAGGTAGGTACTTTTTTTCCGCCGCAACTTTTGGCATGCTCGGTGTATTGTCGACAGGTCTTTCGGTGATGGGAGTCATCCCCTATAGCCAGCTCAGTTTTCATGGCGCCGAGATAGGTGTCAGCATTGAAGCCAGTATCTTTGCCTTCGCATTGGTCAAACAAATAAAAATCCGTGAACTGTCCAGGGTCAGATCTGAACAGTTAGCCAACTTCGACCCACTCACCGAATTACATAATCGCCGCTCTTTTTATGAACTTGCCAAACCAATAATGGATAATGACAGTTTTATCAATCAGCCATTAAGTATCATCATGATTGATATCGATAAATTTAAGTCCATCAATGATGACTTTGGTCATAGCGTCGGTGATCAGGCCTTAAAACTAATTGCCCAAAGAATCATGACCCAGTTAAGGAGTATTGATATTGCAGTACGCTGGGGTGGTGATGAGCTGCTTATATTTTTACCTGAAATCGACAACAATAATGCGCTGCACCTTGCGCAGCGTATCCGCAGCGTGATAGCAGAAGACCCTTTACATATTGGAAACACTCAACTGAAAGTCACTATTAGTTTAGGCCTGGCTTTTCGCCACAAGCAACAGGAACTCGAAGCCATCATTAACTCGGCCGATCTTGCACTTCTAAAAGCAAAACAAACAGGACGCAATAAGGTGGTAAGCGAACAGCTGCCGGCTTAATGCTGTTCTGTTGCCAGAAGGCAGTGGCCGGCCAGCAGACAAAGGCCCCGGCGAGATGGCGCTTAAGCACCCGTATAAATACCGGGATGATTAAGCGCCTACTTCAGAAAGTGATTTAACACATTGGTCAATTGTTGCTCTGAAAATGGCTTTTTTAACCAGCCATTAGCACCCAGCGACTTCAGTTTATCTTTTTTATAACCATCCGATTCGGTAGTGACCATTACAATAGGCGTGTTTGCATAATCGGCCAAACGCCTGAGTTTAGAGACCAGTCCGCTGCCTGACATATTCGGCATGTTGACATCACTTAAAACCAGATCAACCGCCTGACTCCTGGCCAGCTCTAGTGCTTCAACACCATCTTCTGCTATTAACACTTCATGCCCATGTTGCTCTAATACAAGCCTGATCATGCTGCGTATGGCCTGAGAGTCGTCTACACACAGTATTGTTGCCATTTATATTTACCGCCAGTTTCGATACATCAATAATAAATAGACTAAACCGTCACTAAAAACAAACCTAAATAATGATGCCGGCTAAAGATAAAACCAGGCTATGATCAGGCAACTGCGTAGAATGAGAGTGTTTCAGTTAAAACGACTGCTCCGGCGAATCCTCATCTTGCTGCTCAGGAAGCTCTTCATAGATACTGTTAACCACGGATGTCATTTCTTCTTTTGAAATGTCCAGGTATTTAAACTCTTCACCCGATTGCTGCATCGCTTCAAGATCCAGCACCGTGCCCACTGGTAGCTTGTCACCATTACCCAGCTTTCCTGTTACCGCATAAAGAACCCATTTAGGGCCTTCCAGAGACAGCACCATGTATGAGGCATCGGCTACCGCTAACACCGAATGGGCACCTAACTGAGCCATAGTACCGTAGCCCAGAACAATGCCACCACCCAGTTCATAGCCGGCGGGCACAATCACGGCCTTGCTCAGCTCATAGATGCCGACTCCGGCGCCTGCAACCACAGAGGCACTGGTACCGGCAACTAAGGTTGCTCCTCCAATCACGGTACCAAAGGCCTGAGTTGTGACAGAAGCCGCTTCACCCGCTACCATCACCGCGCCGCCGGTGACCGCTGCAGCACTACCGGCAACAACGCCGACGGCACCACTGCCAACGGTGACACCGGCCGCAGTCAGCGGAACGCCTATATACTGAACCCCTTTACCGGCAATATAACCGACAGCCTTAACGCTCTGACCAATAACCTGACCGCTTATCAGCTCTGCGCCACCCAATGCAACACCACCGACTGCGGCAGCTCCCGCTGCCAGATTGCCGCCTGTAAACTGAAAAACACTATAAACTGAAGCCACAGCCGAAACAGCCGTTGGTGCCACCAGGTCATATACTGCCGCTGCTGTATTCCAGCTGACCTCTACTGCCAGTTTGGTCGCCGCTACCCCTTCCTCAACGACCACCATGACGGGAAAAGCAACCGCGTTCACCGCAATATAACCAACCGAGCCTGTACTGAGCTTAACAACAGGGCTGACTAAACCATCCCATAAAACGCCCTGTAACACCCAGCGCATCCATTTAATAGTGGCAAAGGAAAAACCAAAGGGCCCTGCCGTGTCATCAAAAGACTCCCCGGCTTTTCGAAATGACTCACCGACATTTTTACCGTAATCAGTGACCGTGCTGCCGATAAGATCGGTAAAGGTTTCACTGTATTGCTCGCGCACAATATTGGAGCGCTTTAAACCTTTTGTAAAATTATCAGGTGCAAAGGCCTGTGCAATGGCGGTGCCTCTTTTGCCCAGTTGCCGGGGTACAGCCGCATAGCCTTTGATAAATTTATTACCGGCATAGATCAGGCTTTGTCTTGCACCTTCTGTTCCTTCACGCGACAACCAGCTGGAAGTCGCCAGTGAGCCTTCTACGATTGATTGCCCCAGTGCATCGGTTACCTGAGTCATGCTGTCACCGGTTTTTATCGATGCCTTTTCTATCGCCACGCCCACCCGGTCAACAGACGAGGCACTGGCCTTGCCCAGCTGCCATGAATCAAGCACCATTGATTTTGCAATATCACTGCTCTTATTAATCAGCAACATGCCCGTGCTGCGTGTTACAGCAGTCATGCCGGAACCTGCTTTTTGGCTGCTTTTAACTACTTTTTTAGCGATATCCAGACTTAATTCGGTACCTTCCGGAATGATATACACCGCGTCAGCGGCATTTTTAATGGCACTAAGAAATGCCTCGCGTGCTCGCATTCCCATCATTTCTTTTGCCAGCTCAAGCGGTTCCGGGCCGGCCGGGATTAATTTAATCTGTGTATTGGGTACCGCAAAGGCACCATGAGTATAAAGTGAGCTATGGCCTTCTTTAATCAGTTTTTTTGAATATTTTAGCGGATCATCAGTGGCCTGAGTTGATGCACAGCCCGCCAGCACTGAGAAAATAACGGCATAACATAGCGTTTTATATTTAACTCTATTATTCACGAAAGTCTCCCGGTAGCGCTTCGACAACATTCTTGATGACAGCCGCATCATCGGAGACGATTTTTACATCAATACCCTTTTGCTTTAATGCATTAAGGTCAACAACACTGCCTACTGGCAAACTATCAATACGCTCTGATGAAGCGTTTCCTATTTCACCTTTTGCGCTGGCAATAACAAGCCGCGGGCCGTCATAAGCCAGGAACACGGCGCTATCAAAAACACCAAGTATCAAATGCGTGGGAATCGCAAGTAATGCATTGTAGCCAAGTACAACACCGGCGCTTGCCTGATTAATCACCACTTTTGTGGTACCAGCGATGGCATCATAACTGACAAAGGCGACGTATTTTCCCGTATCGACAGCAGACGTCACAGCCGCACTGGCCACTCCGACAACAGGTGCCGCAGTAGTAAAAGCCACCTGGTTGACTGAGCCGATAGCGGCACCGGTAACATAAGTTAATGGCACCGTACCTAATGAGAGCATTGACAAGCCACTCAAAAAGCCGGCTTCGATGGTAGGTGAGATAACTTCGACTCCGAGTTTGCCGCTGTAATAAACCGTAGTACCTATTGCCTGAACCGTGCGACCGGCAACACTGACCACCGTCGCCGTTGGCAAGAAGGCAACCTGAGCTACGCCCCGTGCACCGGCAGAGACCGTATCAGCGGCGGTGTTGGCAACAGGTTTAAACAAGCCCTGATACAGGCCCTTCATATAACCCTTAATAATATGAAACAAACCACCGATTGCATTATTCGACTGCCCCGAGGCTTCGTACTCATCGCTAAAAGACTGGCTGGCTTTGGAAAAAGCACCGGACCAGGTATCGCCTATACGCTGCGCAAAATCAATTTGCATATCCGCTGTTAAATCATAGATATTAGAAAAATCATCATTCAGGTTTTTAAAATAATTACCCGGCTGAGAAAGCAGAGCCTCACGGGTTTCCTGTGTTCGCTTGCCAATGTATAAATTGCCCTTGATCAGAGAATGCCAGGCTTTGCTTAAATTTTTTCTGCCATAGTCTATCTGCATAGTGCTGATCTTATTGGTCTGAGAAAATATCTTTCGCGTTAAACGCGTGCCTTGTGAAAATGTCTGAGCGCTTAACTCAACAGAGTCAGAGACATCGCTTTTAATGGCTGATGCAAACTGGCTGTTACGTGATGCGATTGAGCTAACTGCAGAAAGAACCGCCTGACGGGATGACACAACCGACTTTTCTTTGGCATATTCAAGCGCTTCCTTACTCGAAGTAATGACAAAATAACCTTCATTGTACAAAGCCTGATGACCGCGCATGTTTGCCATTGTCAGCGGAATAATATCTTCAACATCTTTCTTTTCTTTAACATGCGCTGACGAACAGGACAACAAAGAAACGATAATTAATAACAATGTTATTGATTTATTAAAGCCTGAAAATAAACCCATAAAATGATAATCCCTGTTTTTATAATATATTCTTTATACTCTTCGGTATAAATCAACCCGATAATTTTAAAGCCCGCTCATTTTATCCGATGCAATGTTATAAAAAAATCAATGCTATTAACCGCTAAGATCCTAAACGAAGTATTAATCAATATTCCGTTAGCCGATTATTTTAATATCAGACAAAGCGGCACTGGGCTAAGCAGAGTTGCTTTTCTCTTCGCGCCATTGCACTCATGACACTATCGTCATCATAAATCCGCACTAAAAAATCATCACTGATAACAGTTAATGCGAACTATGTCAGAAATTTATGGCACAGCCGGTTTTTTCAAAAAAACATTTTAAGGAGCAGAACTCAATGTGACATACAGCGTGAACTCGGGTGTATTATCGGCAAATAATAATCTACCGGTTATTTGAGTGGTACCTGCCATTAAAGGCTGCCAATAGGACATATAATATGTTGTATTCCATTCATAGGTAAATGAAATCACACTAGTGTCGCTAGAAGAAAGCCCCAAATAAATATCACCACCTGTAGAAGGAGACGTACAGTGCAGTACATGCTCGTTAATATCAGCGTTATAATGATGACCCCAGCAGTCAACCGTTTCATTTGTGCCATCGTCATAATGCGCATTCAAAGCATTATTTCCTAACAGTTCAGGAAGATAGGAATGCTCTGAGCTTAAAAAGTCTTTAACAATGCTAACCGAGTCATTGGGCGTTAACGAAAAACTCGCAATGTTGCTAATGGCAGCGGACTGAGTGCCTTCACCTGTAGAAGCATCGACGGCCAGCTCATCCAGCTGTTCACAAGCTGTTATATAAAGAAATGAAAAAAGTATTACGCTGAGTATTTTTAATGACTTAAACATTAGAGCTCCCGGTTTGATTTATGCCTGGCACTGATTTATATGATTTTTCATGGCATTATTTATTTTGACTATTATGTACAGACAATCGTATCAGCACCAAGGCTCAGCTGCGAGCATTATTTTTTTAGAGAACATAAAAAAATGAGTGGTTTTTCACGTTTTTAATATAGATGCTTTTAAAAAACAAAAGATAGATTAAAAACCAGGCACCAGTCGTTGCTATCAGCCGGCAAGTTAAACCTATGCAAGTCGTTATAATGTCAGCAAAACAATGAACCTTATAGCTAAAATACGGCTAAACTGTAAACAACAAAACAAAAATACAGGTTTATAATAGCAGCCAGATCGTGCTTTGATACTGCTTAATACCTGGCAAAACCTGTGTTATTTTGTCGATTTATTTAGTGCTCTTAGTCTGTTTAGTTTTTCACTAATTTTAATTTCCAGACCACGTTGTACCGGATGATAAAACTCCTGCTCACCCATTGCGTCCGGAAAATAAGTGGCGCCGGCAGCAAAGGCATCGGTTTCATCATGCGCATAACGATAAGCTTTGCCGTAATCCAGTTCTTGCATTAGTTTTGTTGGCGCATTTCGCAAATGCAGTGGCACTTCAAGCGTGCCATATTGTTTTGCCGCTATCTTCGCCGCGTTTAAGGCCATATAAGCGGCATTGCTTTTCGGTGCTGATGCAAGATATGTAATGGCCTGAGCAACGGCCAGTTCACCTTCAGGTGCGCCCTGGCGCTTAAATGCATCCCAGGCATTTAGCGCCACCTGTAATGCTCTGGGGTCTGCATTGCCGATGTCTTCACTGGCTATGGAAACCATTCTTCTGATAACATACAAAGGATCACAGCCGCCATCAATCATTCGGCAGTACCAGTATAAAGCCGCATCCGGACTACTGCCCCTGACCGACTTATGGAATGCGGAAATCTGATCGTAAAATAGCTCGCCTTTATTATCAAAGCGTCTCAGGCCTTCCGTTGTCACCGCATTAATAGTGGCTTTACTGATCACTAATTTATCAGCATCACTGTCAGCCAGCTCAACAGCAATTTCAAGCAAATTTAGTGAACGCCTTGCATCACCATCAGCAGCTTTTGCAATTATTAATAACAGCTCATCGCTGATCTCGATTTTTTGCTCTGCTAAAACCACATCAGAGGCTAACGCATTTTTGAGCACCTTGAGCAGACTTTCATCGCTGATGCTTTTTAAAACATAGGTTTTGGTACGCGAAAGTAGTGCATTATTTAATTCAAAAGACGGGTTTTCAGTTGTTGCGCCGATAAAAAAAACGGTGCCATCTTCAACAAAAGGAAGAAAGGCATCTTGCTGTGATTTATTAAAGCGGTGAACTTCGTCAACAAATAAAATGGTTGGTTTGTTATATACCTGCTGGTATTGTTTAGCCTGCTCAATCGCCAGGCGTATATCCTTAACACCTGCCAGTACTGCAGATATACTTAAAAACTGCGCATTACAATAGTTTGAAATCATCCTTGCAAGCGTTGTTTTACCGGTACCCGGCGGCCCCCAGAACACCATTGAATGCAGGCGTTCATTTTCAATAGCAATACGAAGTGGTTTATCGGCTGCCAGTATATGTTCCTGACCGATATAATCAGAAAATTTTTCTGGCCTGGCCCTGTCCGCAAGCGGTCGATATACAGGCGTCTGAGACAAGCTCATTCACCACCAATAACATCAGCATTTTTCGGAATAATGAAATTAAAGTACCCGGCTTTAAATTTTACAGCCGTTGAAATTTTAGTGAACTTAATAAGTGTTGTCTGCCCAAAACCATCAATCATTTTTATACTGTCAATGAGGTTGTTTTTCATGCCTATAAAAATACTGCTGAATTCGGCATCCTGTTTAATGGCAACCAATTCCAGCCAGTTAACCCCATCAAGCACATCCATGGTCAATATTTTAAAATCATCTTCGATATCGTTTTTATTGAACAATAAAACCATCGATGTTTTAGATAATGAAGATTCAACAGGTTTGATAGTGACCTGATCCAGTTCACTGTCAAAAAGCCAGATCAATTTGCCATTTGACATAATGACCTGTTTGTATGGCTCCTCATAGTCCCAGACAAACTTGCCTGGTTTTTGTAATGAAAAATTACCCGCCGAGAACTGCAGCTCAATGCCATTTTCATCGAAAAGACTCTGGCTAAAGGCGGCGCTAAAACTAACTGACTTGTTTAAAAATGTCTTTAATTGCTGGGCACCGGTATTGGCGGCATAAACACTTTGAACATGACAAAAAAAGAAAGCCAGTATTGTAAATAATATATTTAAACGTAGTTTCATTATCTTTTCTTTTAAGTTAGACATCGACTGGTGGCGGCGCAAGCACTTCACGACTGCCGTTTGTTTGCATGCCTGATACAACCCCGCTGGCTTCCATTTCTTCTATCATGCTGGCGGCACGGTTATAACCAATACGCAATCTTCTTTGCACATATGATATAGACGCTTTTCTGCTCTCAGTGACTATTTTCACGGCTTCGTCATAAAGCACATCACTGTCGCCTTCTTTATTAGCGGCCACTTCTCCTGGCAGCATGCCGGCTTCACTGTTATCTTCCAGAATAGAACTGATGTATTCAGGCTTGCCCTGCTCTTTAATATGGTTGACCACATTATGTACTTCATGGTCATCGACAAATGCTCCGTGCACTCGTTCAGGGATATTCTGTCCTGCGTTCATGTATAACATGTCGCCATGACCTAATAATTGTTCCGCTCCCATCTGGTCAAGAATTGTTCGTGAATCAATCCTTGATGAAACCTGAAAGGCAATTCGACTGGGGATATTGGATTTAATTAAGCCGGTAATGACATCAACAGAAGGCCTCTGGGTCGCGAGGATAAGATGAATGCCACAGGCACGTGCTTTTTGTGCCAGTCTGGCGATCAGTTCTTCAATTTTTTTACCAACAACCATGATTAAATCGGCAAACTCATCAATCACAATTACAATATAAGGCAATGATTTTAAATCTTCTGGCTCAGCGCCCTCTTCCGCGTCTTTACGTTTGAATAGCGGGTCTTTAATGGCGGCACCGGCGTTTATCGCATCGTTAACTTTTTTGTTATAACCGGTGATATTGCGCACGCCCAGCGCCGCCATTAACTTATAACGTTTTTCCATTTCACCAACACTCCAGCGCAATGCATTGGCGGCATCACTCATGTCGGTCACAACCGGCGTCAACAAATGCGGAATATCATCATAGACATTCAGTTCCAGCATTTTTGGATCAACCATGATCAGGCGCAATTCTTGTGGCGTGCTTTTATACAGCAGGCTGATTAACATGGTATTAATGCCAACCGATTTACCCGAACCGGTAGTGCCCGCAACCAGCAGATGAGGCATTTTTGAAATATCCGCGACCACAGAATTACCGGAAATATCTTTACCCAGTCCGACGGTTAAAGGCGAAGTGGCTTTATCAAATTCTTTTGATTGTAAGATTTCGCTGAGGTAGACGATTTCACGGTCTTCATTCGGGATTTCGAGACCGACGACTGATTTACCGGGGATCACTTCAACCACCCGCACGCTGGGCACCGATAATGAACGCGCCAGGTCTTTGGATAAGGCGGTGATTTTTGCCGCCTTGATGCCCGGTGCAAGATCCAGTTCAAACCGGGTGATGACGGGTCCGGGGTGAACCGCCACCACTTCTACCTCAACCCCGAAATCAGCCAGTTTTAACTCAACCAGCTTTGACAGTGCTTCCAGCGCTTCCTTCGAGAAGCCACTCGCCGTGTGTTTGGCATCATCTAACAACCGTAACGGTGGAATGGTGGTATTGGGTGCATCAAAAAGCTGGATCTGTGATTCTTTGATTGCTCTCTCGCTAACCTCGGGCTTTTTAATCACCGGTTCGATGCGGACCGGCGTTTTACGATTGACGGCTTTTTGCTGTTCTTTTCTAACAATTTCTTTTCTGGCTTTTTTAGCCACTTCACCCGCTTTTTTGACTTCTTTTGACTCTCTGAACTGCTGGATTTTTGAAACACTCAGCTCAAACATTTTAAGGCAGAGCATGCCGATAACATCCATGATGCCCAGCCAGGTAAGCCCTGTGAACAAAGTGACTCCGCCCATTAATACAGCAAGCAAGAGCAAGGTAGAGCCTAACAGGCCAAAAACATCAATTAAAGCATTGCCTAAATATCGCCCCAGAATGCCGCCACCATCGAGGGGTAGAATACCTGCAGCAATATAAAAATGAATACTGGCTAAGGAACAGCCGGCTATCAAGGTTAAAAAGAAGCCGAACCAGCGCATGCTGAGGATTTTATAATCGACAACCTGATCTTCTCTTTTGCCTCGCAATACCAGCCAGCCGCTATATGCGATCATAAAAGGAAAGAGGTAGGATAAATAACCGAAGAGGTATAAAAACACATCGGCAAACCAGGCGCCGGCATGGCCGGTATAATTGTGAATCACATCACGGGGGCCGGCATGGGACCAGCCTGGATCAGCCGGGTTATAGGTAATCATCGCGGCCAGTAAAAACAAACCGACAGCCAATAGCACAAAAAGCACTCCTTCTCTTACTCCACGCCCGATATGCGTAGTCAAACGAGGCAACGATTTTGCCTCTTTGGTTCGACGAGCTTGCGCCAATTACTATCCCCTGAAAATTCTTTAAAAAAGAGTTAAAATGATAACGATTATTCGGCTAAATTGCAGTAAAACTTTGTTTTTAGAGTTAAATTTTGAAAATCAGTTAAATGCTTATAAAAATAGCAACTAAATCATCTTAAACTGCTCCAGAAGCTGCGCATGAACGATATTTCCTGACTGGATATTAACAGCCTTTTTAATGCTCTCCTGCTCTAAGCCTCCCGAACCAGCTATTTTTAAGACTGAAGGCGTAATGACCGATGATAGTACCTGTGATGCCGTTCTCGGCACCGCGCCGGGCATATTGGCGACGCCAAAATGAATCACATCATGTTTTATAAACGTAGGCGACAGATAATCGGTGACGTTCATGGTTTCTACACAGCCGCCCTGATCAATCGCAATATCGATGATCACCGCGTTCTTTTTCATCGATTTCACCATTTCCTCGGTGACGATATGCGGCGCTTTTTTACCCGCAACCAGAACCGCACCAATCACAAGATCAGCCTCTTTTAAAGCCTCTTCAATCGCCACGGCATAAGCAAACTGAGTATTAATATTATTGGAAAATTGCTGTAATCGGTCTAATTTGGCGGTATCGATATCAAACACCATAACCTCTGCACCAATATTGGCGGCAAGCTGAGCGGCCTGCTCACCGGCAACGCCGGCCCCCAGCACCACAACCTTGCCGCGTTCTGCGTTTGCCACACCACCGAGTAGCAAGCCACAGCCACCCATTGGCTGATGCAGCAGGTGTGTACCGATTTGCACGGCTAAACGGCCGGCAATCTGGCTCATGGATGCCAGAATGGGGAGCTGATGTTGCTCGTTTTCGATATCTTCAAAAGCAATCGCGGTGCAACCGCTGTCACAAAGCTGATCCGCCAGCTGTTTATTGGCCGCCAGGTGTAAAAAACAGAATAATGTATGATGTGGCTGCAGATATTTTAAGTCTTGTGCCTGAGGCTCTTTCACTTTGACGATGAGTTCAGCCTGAGCATAGAGCGCTTTCGCTGAGCTCGCAATCTGGCAGCCGCTCTGCTGGTAGGCTTCGTCACTATAACCACTTAACAGCCCGGCTGACTGTTCGATAAAAACGGAATGTTTATTACTGATAAGGTTCGCACAGGCCTGAGGGCTTAACGCAACCCTTCCTTCCATGGTTTTTATTTCTTTTGGTATGCCTATTTTCATTTATCCCAACTCCATGAGTGCTGACACACTTATTATGGTCTTGCAAACCTCTACATGTAAAGAATGCCTATAGATGCGATTAAAAATAACAATTGAATTTATCGCTGTTTGCTGAGCCAGATTATTACCAAAATGCGCAAGCGGATGCTAATATATGCGCATTCTATTATTAACTGAATAACTGTATAAATTATCCGGGAACCGATTCAAATGAGTGAAGTGAAACATTGTCGTCTATTAATTCTGGGTTCAGGCCCAGCCGGTTACACCGCTGCCGTCTATGCAGCCCGCGCCAATCTAAACCCTGTTTTAGTCACCGGAATGGAAATGGGTGGCCAGCTTACCACTACCACCGAAGTCGACAACTGGCCTGGCGATGATGCCGGTGTGCAAGGACCGGAATTAATGGAGCGCATGAAAAAACATGCTGAACGTTTCGGCACCGAAATCATTTTCGACCACATTCATACCACCAAACTTGATCAAAAGCCTTACCGACTTATCGGTGACAATAATGAATACAGCTGTGATGCGTTAATCATTGCAACCGGAGCCAGTGCCCAGTACCTGGGACTGGAATCGGAAGAAGCCTTTAAAGGCAAAGGTGTTTCTGCCTGTGCGACCTGTGACGGCTTTTTCTATCGCAACCAAAAAGTCGCCGTTATTGGTGGCGGCAATACCGCTGTTGAAGAAGCCCTGTACCTTTCCAACATTGCCTCTGAGGTTGTCATCGTTCACCGCCGCGACCAGTTCCGCTCTGAAAAAATCCTCGCGGATCGCCTGATTGAAAAATCAAAATCGGGCAATGTCAGCATAGAGTGGGATTCGGTATTAGATGAGGTGTTAGGTGATGACACGGGTGTGACCGGCATCCGTATCAAAAACGTTAAGGATGACAGCACTAAAGACATCGCTGTCATGGGAGCCTTTATTGCTATTGGCCACAGTCCCAATACGGCTATCTTTGATGGCCAGTTAGAGATGCATAATGGTTACCTGAAAGTGCAGTCTGGCAATGAGGGCAATGCCACTCAAACCAGCATTGCCGGCATTTTTGCTGCCGGTGATGTCAGTGATCATATTTATCGACAGGCCATCACATCGGCCGGCACAGGCTGCATGGCAGCTCTTGATGCCGAACGTTACCTTGATGACCTTGATTCAAAATAGTTAACACCGCAAGAAAATGCAACTGTCAACCTGCGACAGTCTCGAACAGATCCCTGCCGATTCATGGAATGAACTGGCAGGTGACGCCAACCCTTTCATCCAGCACGACTTCCTTCTGGCGCTGGAACAACACCAGTGTTTGCAGCCGTATGGCTGGTTTCCCAGCTATCTGTTAATTCATGAAAATGGCCGGCTGATCGGTGCTGCGCCCGCCTACCTTAAAAATAACTCATATGGGGAATTTGTTTTTGACTGGTCATGGGCCGATGCCTATCGTCAGGCAGGAAAGCAGTATTACCCTAAACTGGTCACTGCCATTCCTTTCACGCCAGCCAATGGCCCGAGGTTTTTGTCTCATCCCGATTCAGATCGCGAACTCATCGTTAAACGGCTGACAGAGCTGAGCCTTGAGCTTGCACAAAGACTGAAGCTATCGAGCATTCATAATCTGTTTTTAGATAAAGAGGTCACCGAGCAGCAAAAATCAAACGGTTTTTTCCAGCGCATTGACTGCCAATATCACTGGAGAAACCACGGCTATGAAAACTTCGATCATTTTTTATCGTTTTTGAAACCCAAAAAAAGAAAAAACATCCGCCAGGAAAGAAAAAAAGTTATTAATGCCAATGTCTCCATTGAACGAATTAAAGGCTGTGATCTGAGCCATCAACAATGGCAGCAGCTTTATAAATTTTATCAGATTACTTTTATGAAAAAATCCGGCTCCGCGACCCTAACCCTGGACTTTTTCAAGGCTATAAAAGATAAATTACTGGCTATTGTTGCCTATCACGATAACAAAATGGTCGCCGGTGCGATCTGCATTGTTGGCAAACATACACTGTATGGTCGCCACTGGGGATGCTTCGAAGACTACGACGGGCTGCATTTTGAGGTGTGTTATTATCAGGGAATCGAATATTGTATAGAAAACAATCTATCGTGTTTTGAACCCGGCGCCCAGGGTGAACACAAAATCTCAAGAGGCTTTTTAGCTACAAAAACCTGGTCCAGCCACTGGGTTGAGGATGATCAGTTTCGGCCGCTGATCATCGCCCATTGCCAGCGTGAAACCGAGTACATGCAACAGCATTACGAAGACATGTGTAAGCGTTCACCTTTCAAAACTGAGACTGGTTAATATTCAGCCAGTAACCTTTCTATCGATGATTTGACAGCATTAACTTCAAAAGGCTTGCTGCAGATAGCGGAAACACCGGACTGCTGGACTGTCGTTAACACATTTTCGTCACCTTCAGATGTGACCATCAATAAAGGTACTGATTTTTGATTGCTTTCATTACGAATATAATCGGTCAGTGCCTGACCATCTACATCCGGCATGTGGTAATCCGTAATGATGAGATCCAGAAAATTCGCGTCAATAATAGGTATTGCGGTAGCACCGTCATTGGCTTCAAAAAAGTGTTCCACCCCCATCTCAGAGAGCACACGATGAATCTGTTTACGGGCAAAATCACTGTCATCTACAATTAATACCTTTATGTCTTCAACTACCAGATGATCTAACTGCAAATCATCCGGGTCAAGGTAATCCAGTGAATTATATAATGCCTTTCTGAAAAGCCCGGCCTCAAAGGGTTTGGGTAACAGCGCCGTAACACCTGCCTGTCTTATTGGTTCAAGCATTTGTTTACTGGTTTCACTGGAAATTAATATATAGGCTATGTCCATCAAATCATCATCTGCACGTATCTTTTGAACCAGCTCGATAGCGGACATATCGGACAAATACATTGCACTGATGGTTAAGTCACAATGTTTTTGTTTCATGTGTTCAAACGCTTCCTCACCTGTTGAAACGTACTCAATTTTCTCTATCCCAGCATCATGTAGTTCATTTGTTATGATTTTTGCCTGTGTGGCTGATGGTTCAACCATTAATACTGAGAGCTCATTCAGGGTTTTCAATGCTTTATATCCCGGTTTTTTTAGGTAGAATAGTTTTAATTTATTAGTTTAGCAGCCAGCCTGCCTTACGCCATACAAAATGCAAAAAAAATACATCCCCTGGCTCGATCCGGAAAGCCTTGAATTTCCAGATGTTGAGACCGCATGGCAGGAGCCCAACGGGATTCTGGCCGCCGGAGGCGACCTATCGACGCCGAGATTAGTGAATGCATACTGCCACGGTATTTTCCCCTGGTACAATGAAGGTGAACCGATTTTGTGGTGGTCACCGGAGCCACGGTGCGTGCTAATACCTTCCGCGCTCAAAATTTCAAAAAGCTTAAAAAAAACCCTCAACAAAAAATTATTTAAGGTGACATATAACCGCTGTTTTGATGACGTGATCAGCGCCTGTGCAGAACCCAGGGAAGAACTTAGCAAAAATGAATCGGGCACCTGGATCTCAACAGAAATGCGCCAGGCTTATAACAATCTCAATCAGACGGGTTATGCACACTCGGTTGAATGCTGGCAAGACAACGTATTAGTGGGCGGTTTATATGGCTTAGCCATAGGCAAGGTTTTTTTTGGTGAGTCGATGTTCAGCCGTGTCAATGATGCATCTAAAGTAGCTTTTGCTGAACTCTGCCAGCAGTTAATTCAAAAAGACTTCAAACTGATCGATGGCCAGGTATACTCACCTCACTTAAAAACACTTGGTTTTGAACTCATGCCAAGAGCCGAATTTATTACACTGCTCAATCGCCTGACCAAAAACAGAACGCTTGCCCGTTTATAAAAGCCTCTGTCATTAGCAGACTATCGCGGCCAATAATTAAATTACTTCACTGATTATTTAAAAAATTATAGAAGTTTGTCTTGCTGATTGCAGCCACTTCTTCAACACTCATGTTTCTTTCACTGGCAATGCAATCGGCAACAAATCTTACATAATCCGGCTGGTTCTGTTTACCCCGTTTCGGTACGGGTGCCAGATAAGGTGAGTCTGTTTCAATTAAAATACGATCCACAGGCATCTTCCTCGCCACCTCACGGATTTGTTCGGCTGTCTTAAAAGTGGTGATGCCGCTAAATGATATATAAAAATTTTGCTCCAGCGCCGCTTTAGCAAAGGCCCAGTCTTCAGTAAAACAATGTATCACACCGCCACAGTCTTTAGCTGACTCTTCTTTAATGATACGCAGGGTGTCTTCTGCGGCATCACGTGTATGCACAATAACCGGCTTGTTAACGGCTTTGGCGGCTGTTATATGATGGCGAAAACGCTGCTTTTGCCATTCGGGTTTATCTTTCTGGTAGAAATAATCAAGCCCGGTTTCACCGACAGCCACTACCTCTTTTCTTTTTACATAGTCAAGCAGGGTGTCCACCGACAATGCATCGCCAACAGCATGTGTCGGGTGCATGCCTGCCGAAACCGAGACCTGACTGAAGCCTTTTACAGCATCGTACATTTTATCAAACTCAAACAGATCGATGCAGACACATAACATATGCTCTACACCGTTTGCCTCAACTTCAGCCATTAACTCTGACAGATTGTCGTTGTAGTCATTCAGTTCAATACAGTCAAGATGGCAATGTGAATCAATAAACAATTTTCTAACCCGTTTTTAAGTTGTATAAAAAAAAAGACTCCTCAGAGTCTTTTTGGTTTTTCATATACTGCAGCAGCCGACTACATAGTATGAGTCAATCTGTCGGCTTTTAACGCCCCTGCCAGATACGTTTCAATTTTATTGCGCGTCTCGCCATTATCCTGCACGCTAAACTGCACACCTATGCCGGTGGTTTTATTACCCTGAGACCCCTGCGGTGTGATCCAGATTATTTTACCGGCCACTGGCATGCGAGAGGTATCATCCATTAAGGTTAGCAACATGAAGACCTCTTCGCCAATATTATATTGTTTGTTAGTGGGTATAAACAAACCGCCGTTCATAATAAAGGGCATATAAGCGGCATATAACGCTGCTTTATCTTTGATTGTCAGTGACAAGATGCCTTGTCTTGGCGTTTTACCGGGCACAGCCATATCATTATCTCATTTTCTGTTAACAGGCCTTATACTGATAAGTAACGCATTTAAAAGGCTTGTTTCCATAATATTAGCAAATCTTCCAGCAGAAGTTGCGTATTTAAAGCAATATTAGACTGCTTCTTCCTTTCTATCAACAGGTCTCTGAAATGATACAGGGCTTGAACCTGGCAGCAGCCTGCCATTTTGCACAGGACTTCTCTGACATCAACATGTGTTAATACAGCCTGCTCACCCTGGGATATTACCCGGATAAGATCATCACAGAAATCAATACTCCAGTCTAATGTGGCTTTTAACGGGATCTTTTCTATTTCTTTCATCGCCGCTGATATGGCCTGGCCCCGGGATGTTTTTATCAAGCTCTTTAGCACAGACTTTCTTTGTTCTGCCAACTCAGTGCCGGCCATTTGACAGGCTTTCAGGGGTGAGCCATGTGACAGCTGCAGATACAGCTCAGCGTCATCAACACCGTGTTGTTGCATATAGCTCAACGCGGTTTGTTTTTCAGGTATGGGAAACGCCAGTTGCAGGCAACGACTGCGTATTGTAGGCAATAGACGATGCGGAAATGAGCACACCAGTATTAGAATAGTATCTGCAGTAGGCTCTTCCAGCGTCTTCAATAAGGCATTGGCCGAGTTTCTGTTCAGCTGTTCTGCATTTTCTACGATGGCGACAGTCTTGCCACCGAACTGGCTGGTTTTTGTTAACTTGACAATCAGCTCTCTAATAACATCAACAGCAATTGCTTTATTTTCATCAGCCGGGGCAATGTTTAAATAATCCGGATGTGTATGCGCTAAAAACACGTCACAAGAATGACATTGACCACAGGCTTCATCAGCACCCGAGCTGCATAATAATTTTTTCGCATAATCAATAGCAAACTCTTTTTTACCGGTGCCATCCGGGCCGGTAAACAACAATGCATGCGGAAACTTGTCCACCGAGAGCATTGCGTTTAGATAATCGCGCTGTTGAAGTTGCCAGTGATACATATTAATTACTATTCAGATGATTAAAAAAAGACTGCATCTGATGATCAATTTGCAGTTTAACCGCATCCAGTTCAAGCGAGGCATCAATCACTTTTATGCGCTTCGAATCATCACTGGCACGCTGCAGGTAGGCCGCACGTACTTTATTAAAAAACGCCGCCTGCTCTTTTTCAAAACGATCCGGCGCACTACGTTTACCGGCCCGCTCTCGCCCGATCTCAATCGGTGCATCTAATAATAACGTTAAGTCGGGCCGGCAATCACCCTGCACATAATCCTCAAGGATTTTAATGCGTAGCGGGTCTATACCACGCCCACCGCCCTGGTATGCATAGGTAGCATCTGTAAAACGATCACACAGCACCCATTGACCTCTTGCAAGTGCAGGCTTGATTACTTTATCAAGGTGTTCGGCTCTGGCTGCAAACATCATCAGCAGTTCCGTATCATCAGCCATACCGGTATGCTGATGACCTAACAGTAATTCACGCAGCTGCTCACCCAGATCCGTGCCACCCGGTTCACGGGTAACAACATAATCGATCGCCTTGTCTCTTAACAATGATTCAATGTATTCAAGATTGGTTGTTTTACCTACGCCCTCTGAACCTTCAAGTGTAATAAATTGCGCTTTAGTCATTATTTTTTTTCTTTTTGCGTTTATATCGCTGGTATTTTGTCACTGCCCGCTGATGTTCTGCATTACTTGAAGAAAAATAATGCTTACCTGCTTCACCCGTGGCAACAAAATATAAATAACCGGTTAATTCGGGATTTAAGGCAGCGTTGATTGCCTCAAGCCCCGGCATCGCAATCGGTGTTGGTGGCAGGCCTTTTCGCGTATAGGTATTGTAAGGCGTGTCTTCTCTTAAATGACGATAACGAATATCGCCTTTATATTCATCACCTATGCCATAGATAACTGTCGGATCAGTTTGTAAACGCATGTTTTTAATCAGGCGATTAACAAAAACACCGGCAATAACCGGCCTTTCAGATGGCTCTGCACTTTCTTTTTCTACAATAGAGGCAAGAGTCAGTGCTTCATATGAATTCTTTAACGGTAAGTCTTTGGCTCGGTTTTGCCATTGCTTTTCCAGCTGTTGCTGCATTTCTTCATAGGCACGTTTTAAAAACTGAATATCGGTAGTGCCTGCCGGAAACCGGTAGGTATCCGGGTAAAAACGCCCTTCCGGATGCTGCCCAGCATAACCCAGACTCTGCATCACTGACTCATTAGTAAACCTTGCATTGAGTTTATGTACTATATTCTGATCCGCTATAACGGCCTGCATCAGTTGTTTAAAATTCCAGCCTTCGATAATGGTAAAGGCGTAAAGTTTGACATCACCTTTATTCATTTTGCTCAGTAACTGAAATGGCGTCAGCCCGTGCGCAAGAAAATATTCACCGGCCTGCAGGCTTTTACTCTTACCCGACAGTTTGCCCCATAACTTAAAATAAAACGGCTGACTGATGATCTCTTTTTTAGACAGATCAATAATTAAATGCGAGGCCGAAGAACCACGGTTAAAGGTGTAATTCATGCCGTTTTCAGGCAATGTCATGGCTGTCTGCATAAAACGATAACTATCCCATACAAAAAACAACCCCATAATGACTAAAAAGCTGGTCAATATTTTTATTTTATTTTTAAACAACATAAGAGACCGCATTTTTTTCCTTATTTATTTCCGCTTGCAATTGCCTGCAGTCATTGCCGATTTCAAACCGATATGACCCACAGCCTGTGACGGGGACTATCCCCCAAATACTGTTGCAAACAAACATCTGTTGTACTGAAGACAGCTCAGACAGCTGTATTTTCCGCTGTTCTATTTTAAGCTTTATAAGCTCTGCTTT
>Ga0224506_10000105_pt1 | contig 82448 bp, 83 predicted proteins | sample SF_Jan12_sed_USG_2_FD_169108 | JGI IMG/M metagenome (GOLD analysis project Ga0224506, IMG submission 169108) | Sediment microbial communities from San Francisco Bay, California, United States - SF_Jan12_sed_USGS_8_1 | ecosystem: Environmental > Aquatic > Marine > Sediment | place: USA...
AAAATTTGCGACAGGTTATTACCACTGGTTTTTTCTTATTCAGGATAATGGTTTACCAGAGCATATGATTGGTGCGGATCCTGCGTATTACCTGACGGAAAAATTAAAACGCTGGAGTGCTGATGACGCTGTATTTTCTGCCGAGGCGATGGCGGAGTACATACGCTGTTTCAGTCAGCCAGAAACCATTCACGCCAGCTGTGAGGATTACCGTGCAGCGGCCAGTATTGATTTGATTCATGATGAAGAGGATCAGGAAAAAAAGATAGAGTGTCCGTTACTTGTCCTTTGGGGCTTAAAAGGTTTTGTGCACCGTATGTACGATACACGGGTGGTCTGGGGTGAGTATGCAACCAGAGTAAAAGGAAGAGGCATTAATTGCGGCCACTTTTTAGCAGAAGAAGCCCCTGATGCTGTTATACACGAATTGACGCAGTTTTTTGCTGACTAGAAGTGCTCTGTTTAAGTGACAAACAGGCCATTGTTGGTTTGTGTTATGAGTATTATTGAACTAGAAGTAAGTACAGAGTTTGCATGGTTATTAACCGTTAGTCGGGGTTTATAATTTCACAAAATGACAGATCGCTAACAATTAAGCGACAGCAAACAAAATTTAGATCACCAGTAAGTATTGTTTGACGAGTCCGTTCAAATCAAGGATTAGAGTGCTATTAAACTACTTAAACAGATAATATCGGCCTCTTCGCAACGAATCTGGCTTACAGCCACAGTCATTATTATAAGCGCCGGTGTGATAACGGGTATCTTACGCTGGTATGCCTATGAATATGTGCAAAAAGATGAATTTGAAAAACTATCCTTTCAGGCAAAGCTGGCTGAAAAAGAAGTATCCGGTTTCATTCGTAGTGTCAGTATTGTGCTTGAGGAAATTGAGCAGGCCTTAGTTGTCGATGATGTTGAATCTGCTGTTAAGCTCGGCGAACATTACAAAAAGCTGTTTCCGGAAATCCGCTCTTTTACCATTGTTGATCATGCAGGGATTATTCGTGCTGCATCGATCAAGGCGCTGATTGGCGGCGATCGTTCACAAGCAGCCTATTACAAAGAAGCCAGAGCAAACCCTGACGGAAATAAGATGCTGCTTGGGCGGCCTTTTAAGGATCCTTTAGGCGCATCAATTATGCTGTACAACTATGCGGTAGCGGATAGTCATGGTCAGCTAAAGTGGATTGCTATTGTCAGTGTTGATCTTAAGTTTTATGACCAGCTGCTTGCCCAGTTAATCAATACAGAAACTCAAACTATTTTTCTTGTGCACGGTGATGGTCTGATTCTGTCACACAATGCGGACTATGAAGGGCTTCGTCTGCAGCCACTGTCGCAAAAAGCCGAGATTGCTGAACGCCACCTTAGCTCTGTGGAAAGACATCATCGTTATGAGGGTTTTAATACAAACGATGCTAAGCATATATGGTGTCACTGCTGATGTGGTTCCTGAGACTTTCCTGTTATCAAACCGGCTGGTTGTTGGTATTACTGAAGAGGCTGGCTCGGTATTTTCCGACTGGAGCACTGATACTATCGTTTATTCGTTGTCCTGGTTGTTAGTATCCATTTTGATTATTTATCTGGTCTATCTGTATACGATCCGGGAGAAGTATTTACTTGAAAGTGAAAGTCGGTTCAGAGATTTTACTGACACCGCATCCGACTGGATCTGGGAAATGGATGCTGAACTGCGCTTTTCCTATCTTTCAGAACAGTTCTTTAATCTTGCTAACTTTCAGCCACAAGATCTTATCGGTAAACGACGCTGGGAATACACAAGTGCAGAATCGGCAGGGGTAACAGAAGAAGCCTGGCAGGCTCATCGCAGGCTGATGGAGGAACACCAGCCATTTCGAGACTTTCGTTATAACGTGAAGGATGCCGCTGGCATAGAGCACAGTATAAGTCTGAGTGGTAACCCGGTGTTTTTGCATGATCAGTTTATGGGGTATCGCGGCACCGGAGCCAATATAACGGCGCTGGTCGCTGCGCTGAATAAAGCGCAAGAGGCACAAAAAAAGGCTGAGGCAGCCAGTGAAGCCAAAAGTGAATTTCTCTCTTCCATGAGTCATGAGCTCCGCACGCCGATGAATGCTATTTTGGGTTACGCACAAATTCTGCAAATGACGGTTGACGATCCGGAGCATAAGGACAGTATACGTATTATGCTGGAGTCAGGACGGCATTTAATGGAACTGATTAATGATGTGCTGGATCTGTCGGTAATAGAAGCGGAACAAATTCAATATCATTTAGAGCCGGTTAATGTGACCTTGTTACTGCAAGAGTGCAATGCCTTGTGTCAGCCACTGGCCATTGAGCGGGGCGCAACAGTTGAGCTTGAAGCCGGTGAATTGAGTGAGTCGTGCTGTGTCTCAGCAGATGTCGTTCGTTTGAAACAGGCACTGTTAAATTATCTTTCCAATGCCATCAAGTATGGCAAGCAGCATGACGGTGTGATCCGGGTTGTGGCAAGTCAACAAAAGCAGAATGTACGTATCGCTGTTATTGATAATGGAGTGGGTATTTCTGCTGAAAAAATCAGTCAGCTTTTTTTACCGTTTAATCGTCTGGGTCTGGAAGGCGGTACGGTATTAGGTGCAGGCCTGGGTTTGTCGATTACAAAAAAAATCATTGAACTGATGGGGGGTGTCGTGGGTGTGCAGAGTGAAGCCGGAAAAGGGGCGGAGTTCTGGCTTGAGTTACCGGCTTGTGAAATCAGTATTGAGGCCGAGGTCGCCGAAAAGTGATACAAAGCTTAATCAGTATTGTGCGAACGGGCAAAGTGAGCAGCGGTTTGACCGCTACTTATCATCAAATATCAGACGCTGTGGAGTGCCACTTGAATGAGCAGCAAGCATCAGTCAGACGATGCTTCGGATTAGTTTGATTATTAAGGTCGTTATAAATGAAAGATGCAGAAAAAATTGAAGACACGGCTGAGTTTAATGCGGAGTTAATGAAAATAGTTAACCGTGAACGAAAAAAAGAAATCAAAAGGATCTTTAAAAAATACCGCTGTCCGGAACATCGACAATATGCAAAATTAATCAGCATAGAACGCGCTGATGGTGCATTTGATATCAATTTTTCAAGCTGTTGCGAGCAGCATCGTCAGCTGATTGAGGCGAAGGTTAGTGAAGGCGCTTAAAAGCAACAAAACTTAGCCACTGTCTTGTTCTGCTACAGACCCTTGTCACAACAAAGTCTGTAGCAGGATGAAAAAATGTCGGCCGCCGGTTTTATATTTTGTAAGCCTTAGCCGGCAGAAATAATAACAGCGGTTCTCAGCCGGTTACTGCCAAAAGAAGACATGGGATCAAAATCTTCTCGTGCAATGGGTAAGTACTGGCAGTCCAGCAGGTCCTGATGTTTTTCATCGGGATCGGGATCATGTACATACAGGCACTTATCATCATAGCCACTGACGGTCACCCAGTGAGGTGTTTTCTTGCGATCCATGCGATAGGTGCTGATTAACATGATGGGTATAGCTCCGCTCAGGCTGGCAGAAATCAGCATGGACTGGTTAATGTTCTCATGGTGTATGGTGATGCCTTCTGCTTTACTTTGTGCTACAAAATCATTATGAACGGTTTCGATCAGGCGCTTTTTCGCTTCACTGCGGACACCTTCTACAAACAGTGGCTGCTGCTGATTGATCCAGACCTCGGCATTAAATCCCCGGCGTCTGGCAGCCAGTGCCAAACCGATAGGGTGGCAACCGCCATGTCCAGAAGTCATATAAATCGTCGTCGCTTCTCGCCATATCTGAAGTTCTTCGCTCAATGATGACTGATAAGTAGAAGATAAACCGGCCATTGCCATCATTAAAGATGCCGGGCCACAGGTAAACGGCGTGGTCTGTTGATACCACGGGATAATGGTATTGATTGAAGACTGGTTATGATAGCGAATACGTTTTTGCATTCGCAAAGCATCACTATGATCGTCGTAATAATCCTGCAGGTAGCCAAATTCAGTGAACCCCAGTGAGTGGTAGAACTGAATCGCGATGGTGTTTTTATGACTGACTTCCAGACGAAAGTAAAAAGCACCTCTGAGCTGTGCTTCTTCTTCACCGGCCAGCATCAGTTTTCTGGCAATTCCCTGGCTCTGCCATTGCGGACCGACGGCAATGGAATAAAGCCGGGCTAAGCGGGTGCCACGATGAAAGATCGTCAGCAGATATCCGACACACTCTCCGTCACACACGGCAAGCAGAAAAACGCTTTGATCACTGCTGAGAAATCGTCGCATACTGCGGCGGCTGAGCCGGTCTGTTGAAAAACACTGTTGTTCAAGATTAAGCAAGGTATCAAGGTGTGTGAGTGTTGCCGGTTGAATAGTGATATTTTTATTAGACATAATTAAGACCATCAAAAGCCTGTTGAATCGTTTGCCTTGCTTTAACAAGGACCAGTTCCTGCCAGTTAATATCAGACGGGGAAAAATGTGCTTTCATGGCTTCTGTACTTTTTTCAATTGCCTCGCGCTTAGCCGACCTCCAGCTCAGATGGTTGTCGATAACCACAGCAAACAAATTGTCAGTTGAATAAGTGCCAAACTCAAGTGTTACAAAGCAGCCGCGTTTCTGCATCAGCGGGTGCCAGGCATAATCAAGCAAGCCCTGCTTTAACACGGAGCAGGAATCACCGGCTGCGGGGGCAGTGACACTGGCACCATACCATTGTCTGGCGGTGGCGTAGCCCCGACTGTTGAGCGGGTGGTCATTAATGACTTCACCGTGTGCATAAGCACCTAATCCGGTGTGTATATCAATCACCGCCAGATGTTTTTGCTTTAGCTGATAGCGCTCGATTATATGCTCTATTACCTGGCGACCGTGAGATGCTTTAGTGCCACCGTAAAAAGGACCGGACGGGTCATGATACTGGCCGCCACTGATGGCAACTTCAAAAGCAGACTGGCCCCATTGCTGGCGGAGTTGATTAAACTGTTGTGAGCGCTGAGCTGCATCATGAGTGAAAATGATGTTTTGTAATAACCGGTAGTTTTTATTAATCGGTAAGGAGGCAGAAAAATCAATGAAGTTACGGTTAAGGTCGATGCCATTTTCATCACAGCGGCGACTGCAGGAAAAACCATAGGGGTTAAGCGCAAAAATAATAATGACAGCCGTGTTGTCCGGCAGTAAGTTTTGCCGCTGCTGACGGATTAAAAAATCCGCTTGAATAGCGGCGCCGGCATAACCTTCGATGCCGTGTGTGGCGGAGATCAGCACAACAATGTTTTCTGCTGTGGCAGGACCAACCCAGAACAGCTCAGTTGCCAGTTCAGCGCTCTCATTGTGCTTTGTAGTGGCTAAGGGAAACGTCTCTGTATGGTCAGTCCATGGCTGCTGCTCTGCGAGAATTTTTAGTTTTGCTCTGGCAGCGGCATAGTCATGCTGAAAGCAGTTAAGTTCATCAGGGCTGAGTGACAGACGGAGCGGCATGTAAAGTGTCTCATGAAAAGTAGTAGATAAAACCGTGTTGTTTATAGCCCGGCAAGCGTAGAAAAGTGTTAACAGCTACAGCGGGTTAATGGCTGCTAAGAATACTCCTAATTTTCAAATATGGAATCAATTAAATAATTATTTTTTTGTATAAAAGGCTATTGTGTAAATGAATTATTGGTCGCACAATTGGCGACTTATTTCACTCCGGAACATCCATGTCAGACACACTGATTCTTATAGATAATAAAGATGATTGGGGGCCTTTTTACCCCAGTGAAAACGTTTTGACTTTTAAAGAATACCTCGATAGTTATAGTGCCTCTGGCGTGAATGCCAGCGCTGAAAAGTCCTCTCGCCTGAGAATTATTAACCTGTGCCGAAATAACCGTTACCTCTCTGCCGGTTATTATTGCTCGCTGCTGGCTGAAGCCAGAGGGCACGGTGTTATACCATCGGTCAGAACACTTAATGACTTGAGTCAGAAAGCTCTATATCAGTTAGAACTTAACTACATGCCGGCAATGTTGTCGAAAAAAATAGCACCCAGCGAAGGTAAAGCACAGATAAAGGTGCTGAGCTTTTTTGGTACAACGACCGATCCGGAATACAGTGAACTGGCAAGAAAGCTGTTCGAGCACTTTCCCTGTCCGATACTTGAAATCACGCTGCGGCATGATAAACGCTGGAAAGTTGAAATGCTGAAGACAAGGAATCACAGTATCCTCGATGATGCGAGCGAGACAGCTTTTGCCAAAGCACTGGATGACTTTAGTCGTAAGGTCTGGCGTAAAAAACGCTCAAAAAAGAAATTTCGTTTTGATCTGGCTATTCTGGTTGATCCAGATGAGAAAATGCCACCTTCTGATAAAACCGCGCTAAAGCGTTTCATTGCAGCCGGTAAGTCGCATGGTATTGATTGTGAACTGATTACCCAGAAAGACTACCTGCGCCTACCCGAGTATGACGGTTTGTTTATTCGTACAACGACAGCGATCAATCACTATACGTACCGCTTTGCTAAACGGGCAGAAGCTGAGGACATGGTTGTTATAGATGACTCGACATCCATCCTGCGCTGTACCAATAAAATATATCTGGCAGACTTGTTCCGGCGTAATAAAGTGCCGTCACCGCAGACAGAGTTAATACATAAGGGCGCACCTCAGCAAGTCACTGCCCTTGAAGACAAGATAAGCTATCCAATGGTCCTTAAAATCCCGGACGGGGCTTTCTCGGTTGGGGTTGAAAAGGTCAGTAACCGGCAGGAATTAACAACGGTGATTGAACGGCTGTTTAAAAAATCGGCATTGCTGCTGGTGCAGGAATTCTTGTATACCGATTTTGACTGGCGCATCGGCGTGCTGAATAACAAAGTGATTTATGCATGCCGTTATTATATGGTGAGAAACCACTGGCAGATTTATCAGCATGGCGAGAATAAAACAGCCTCAGGTAATTTTGATACGTTGCCGATATCTGAGATACCCAAAGCGGTACTTGATGCGGCGATGAAAGCAACCCGGGTGATAGGTAATGGATTCTATGGAGTCGATATAAAAGAAAAAAACGGGCTGGGATATGTAATAGAAGTGAATGACAATCCGAGTATTGACAGCGGAGTTGAGGATAAATATCTCGGCGATGAACTATACAGTATTATTATGGCTGAGCTTTTGCGAAGAATGGAATCTCGCCGCAGTCGAAACTAAGTAAATAAAACACAGGAATTAACAAATGGTATTTAGTAATAACCGCTTATCTGCCTTCAATATTGGTGAAATATATACCAGCAGAATAGATGAACAAAGTTTACTGCACAATGAACGCGGTGTTCGCTACCGTGATGCCGTACAGATCAGCTTACCTGACGGTGAAGTCTGGCTTTTTGATTACGGCGTTGTTGTCTTCTGGGGCATGAGTGAAGATGAGCGTCAGGCACTGATGAGTCGCCTGCAAATTGAGGACAGTTTGCTGGAAAAGATTGATCAGGAACATTTCCGCTTCGTCACCGAGGGTAACGAGCTGCGGATTAACAGAGACACGATTACTCTAACCGATAATGACCCGCTGAAGCGGCTGGCTATCAGTCATGCTCTGGCTCAGTCATTAAAGTTGTCAGAGTATGAATCGCAAGCACAGGAGACCATCCTGAATCACTCTGATTTGCCTGCAGCTCTGGCGACAACCGGAAAAATAGCGCTGAGCCGGCGTGAGATTGCAAAAATTCGCGGCCGCTTATTCAGTGCCAAGAGTGATATTATTCTGCACTATGGCCTGCTCGATACACCGGAATTTTTCTGGGAATACCCTGAATATGAGGCAACCTATAATACCGCAGCGCGTTATCTCGATATTCACCCGCGGCTGGAGTTGCTGTCTAAAAAGCTGGAGACTATACATGAACTGTTTCAAATGCTGGCCGATGAACAAAAGCATCAGCACTCGGCATTTCTGGAGTGGATTATTATTATACTGATAGCGCTGGAAATCGTTTTATTTGGGGCACAAAAAATTAAAGATCTATTTCTTTAAATGTTTTTAATACAGAGTGCTGCCAGATATGAACCTGATGCAGACTGGCGTGAGAGGATAACAATCAGTCGGTATATTGTCAGCTAAGTTTGAGTGTTTATGACTGAATTACTTTCATCGGCAGACTATGTATTATTAACCGTCACTATTTTAATCGCTTATACTTTTCGTGGTGTCACGGGATTTGGCTCCGGGCTGATATCCGTGCCTTTACTGGCTTTGTTTTTACCCATCAGCTTTGTGGTGCCATTCATTAGTCTTATGGATATTTCTGCATCACTGCTGCATGCGTTACATACACGGAAACATGTCGCCTGGAGTATTATTTTTCGGGCACTGCCGTTTTCTGTGGCCGGTGTGGCTGTGGCGTTGTTTGTTATTCAGTCTGTTGACAGCTTAATCTTAGTCAGATGGCTGGGTATCTTTATTATTGCGTTTGCAATATACAGTCTTATTGCGCCTGCACTGAAAAAAAATGATGCATTTATCTGGCCGGTGTTTGCCGGCTTTTTTGGCGGTCTTATCGGTGCTTTGTTTGGTACGGGAAGTCCGTTTTATGTGTTTTATTTTCACTTGCAGCAAATTGATAAAACCGTATTCAGAGCCAGCTGTGCCTCGGTTTTTCTTTTGGACGGGCTTATCCGCGCGGCTGGGTTTACACTGTCGGGCTTTTATAGCGCTGAGGTTTTAATCAATATCCTCTATGCTTTACCGCTTATGTTTTTATCAATGTATGCAGGTGAACACATCCATACCAGTATATCGCAGCGAACGTTTCAGCGTGCTGTCGGTGTTTTTTTAATGCTTAGCGGCATTGCTTTACTGTTTAAAAACTGAACTCCTAATCTGTAATAAAGCCGCGAATTTATTTCAGGTAATTCGCTTATGCCCGGCCTGTATGTCTAAATTGCACTTGAGTTAACCGTCGTCAGGCATCAAAATGATCACTGATTACTTTCATGTTGAGATTGTGTATGTCCAGTTATCGATTGGCCTGTATTCCCGGTGACGGAATAGGTAAAGAAGTGTTACCGGAAGGAGTGCGTGTACTTGACGCGGCAGGGAAAAAGTTTGGTATTAAATTTGAGTACGACTACTTTGACTGGAGTTGTGAATATTATGCCAAGCACGGACGTATGATGCCGCCAGACGGTATTGAACAGATCAGACAGCATGATGCAGTGTTTCTTGGTGCGGTAGGCTTTCCGGGTGTGCCGGATCATGTTTCGTTATGGGGTTTGCTGATTCCTATCCGCCGGGAGTTTCAGCAGTATGTGAATTTAAGACCGGTACGGCTGATGCCGGGTATTGCTTCACCGCTGGCTAACCGTCAGGTTGGCGATATTGATTACTATGTGGTCAGAGAAAATAATGAGGGCGAATATTCAGAAATCGGTGGGCGTTTATTCAGCGGCTCTGCAGATGAAGTGGTGATGCAGCAAAGCACCTTTACCCGTAAAGGTGTGGACCGCATACTGAAATATGCTTATGAGCTGGCACAAAGCCGTGAAAAAAAGCACGTGACATCGGCCACAAAATCCAACGGTATTATGTACAGTATGCCATTTTGGGACGAGCGCGTGGCAGACATTGCCAAGCAATACCCGGATATAAAAACTGATCAGTATCACATTGATATTTTAACCGCACACTTTGTTCAGCATCCGGACTGGTTTGATGTTGTGGTCGGATCAAATCTGTTTGGTGATATTTTGTCGGATTTGGGGCCTGCCACGACCGGCACGATTGCGATTGCACCGTCTGCCAATATTAATCCAGAGAAAAACTTTCCGTCGATGTTTGAACCTGTGCATGGTTCTGCACCGGATATTTATGGCAAAAATATTTCTAACCCGATCGGCCAGATCTGGTCAGCGTCAATGATGCTGGATCACTTTGGTGAAACCGAAGCGGCCAAAGCCATAATGGATGCGATTGAACAGGTATTAAAAAATGGCCCGAGAACACCGGATATAAACGGCAATGCCTCGACTCAGGATGTGGGTGCGGCCATAGCGGCGGCCATATGACGAAACTGCCGGTATTGTATTCGTTTCGCCGCTGTCCCTATGCCATCAGAGCAAGGCTGGCGATTAAAGTCAGCCGGCAGCCGGTTGAACTACGAGAGGTGTCGTTAGCGGATAAACCGGCTGAAATGCAGGCCATATCAGTGAAAGCCACCGTCCCTGTATTGCAATTGCCTGATAGTACAGTTATTGATGAAAGCCGCGATATTATGCTTTGGGCATTGTCGAAAAATGATCCCGAAAACTGGCTGTCAGCTGATAACGGGCTGAGCAATCAGCTGATTGATATGAATGATACTGATTTCAAGCAGCACCTTGATCATTATAAATACGCGGACCGCTTTCCCGAGCAGCCGGTGGAAAAGTACCGCCAGGCTGCCGAGGTTTTTCTCCAGCAGCTAGAGCTGCGACTTTGTCAGCACCGTTACTTAACCGCAGATACGGTATCAATGGCGGATATGGCTATATTCCCTTTTATCAGGCAGTGCGCTTTTGTGGATAAACTGTGGTTTGATCAAACACCTTATATCAACTTGCAAAGGTGGCTAGCTGCCATGCTGGCAAGTGATCTTTTCAATGATGTGATGAAAAAATACCCGCTGTGGAAAACAGATGAAGACATTACAAGGTTTTAACGTTTGTCTTTTTTGTGATGACCGGTCAACGCAAGTGAAGGCGATACTAAAGACAGTCACTTGATAAACGGAGTTTGTTAAGCTGAAAAGTTCTGTAGTGATAAAAAGTAAAGTTCGTAAACAATTTACAAAAAGCAAAGGAAGAAAAATATGTCAGCTGGCTCTGATCGCCCGGCAGCGGTTTCATTTATTACCGCACCGCTGACAGGCATTACAGCGGTGGCGGTTGGTGTTATTTTAAATCTGGCCACTTTCTTTGCCTATCATGCGCTGTGGCCTCAGGGTTTTGAGTCGTCCTTTGAATGGTTTTCGGCTGATTGGGATAGCGGCTTTACTGGCCTTATTTAAATATCAGTCAGGAGTTGTAACGGTTATAGCCGGCAGTGCAGTGGCAGGTCTGCTGTATATACTGGTGATATAACAGTGATCAGCCTGCTGATTCGATAACACTCACTCAGTTTGAGCTGCGGATTGTTGCGATGTCACCCAGTGTTTTTTGCATGCTTTGCAGGCTAAGGTGTGAAGCATTATAAGGGTCTTCCCAGTGGCTGCAGATCAGTTTTTTAATAACGGCCTGGCGCTCAGAGTAAATCTCCATTTCTGTCGTATATTCCATAGCCGAAATACCTGCCTGACTAAGTAAGGCTGCCAACGGGTAAGCTCCGCTTTTAATTCTGACAACGCTTGTTAGCTGGCGAACTTTTGTGATGATAAATATATCTTTATGTATGATCTGCGGCTGGTCTTTTCTCTGCCACGATACAAACCAGCAGTGAGGGTAGTAGTTTTTAATAGCCGCATGACTGAGAACTTTGCCGTACTGAATACTGACTCTGGCATCATTGGGTTGAATGCCCAGGTTTTGATTCAGTTCAATACGGTCATTGATATGAACATCACTGTATGAGCTGACGCTGGCACAGCCCAGAGTGCTGATGGTTAAAACAAGTATAAAGAGCTTTTTCATTATTTCTGATTCTTTAGTGAGTCGCTCAAGTATAGTAAAAAACTGGCAAAACAGAATAGAAGAGATGTACCCTGCTAATAAAAAGAATTGATTATTGGGCTCAGGAATGTGTTTAATGGCGTCAGGGCCGTGTCAGGTTACCGGCTGGTAATCCGTCAGATGACTTGATGCCCCGGCGGAGCAGTGCTATAACCGACAGAAAATAATAAGCCTGTTATATTGGCGGATATTACGGGGCATTTACCCAGTTTGGGTGATTCGTTGGCTGAGTAAAGGCGTTAGAATTTAATGATCAGCGATTTTAAAGGCAGGGTGTCATGAGTGATTCGTATTCATTTTTTCAGGATCTTTCTGAGTCGGAGATTGCCGAGATCAGATCACACTCAGTGATAAAGCAAATCAGCCAAGGGGATTTGATTTTTTCTGAAGGTGACGTGGTTGACTCTTTTTATATTATTGAGTCAGGCAAAGTGTCTATTTATGTGGATAAATGCGGCAAAGAAGAACCGATCTGTACCCTGGTTGACGGTGATTACTTCGGCGAAATGGCCATTTTCAATAAAGACACACGCACTGCATCGGCACTGGCTTATAGCGACAGTGTTCTCCTGTGTGTTGATAAAGAACGCTTCTTGTCCTTTATATCTGAACATCCGCTACTGGGTGATAAGATCAATGCTATTTTATCCACAAGAAATGAAGAGCTGCATTTAAAAGAAAGTTTAATCGGTGTGACGGGGATTCACAGCGATAAACTACAGGTTAGTATCAAAGGTGATCCGTCGTTAAGAGAGTCTGCATTTACCCGTGAACGTTATGAGAGTGTGGTTGATAAACTGTTAGCGGATCTGATCGTTAACATCACTGATTTACTGGTTAACAGGTGCATCTATCAGGTGTTTATTAACTTTAATAGTGGTGAGATCAGAACGAGTTCTATTTTCGATCCTTTTAACGAAACCATACACACGGCCAATAAAATGGTGAGCAAGGCCTATATTGAGCGTCACTTTCCGCAGGTTTTATACAAGGAAAAAGTAAAGTTTATTAAGCGAATATATCATGCTGTTATGGATGATCGTTTATTTACTGAGCAGTCGCTGCACCATAAAAATGTTTTTAAAAAGTCCTATGAAAACTGGGAACCTGTCGATAAAAGTGAAATTGAGCGGGTGATTTTGAAACTAAAGGATTTAAGAGAGTTGGAAAGCTTTTATTTGAGAAATTTCAGTATCAGTCTGGTTCAGGATGCAATAAGAATACAGTTTAACTGTGACGGAACGCATTTTGTAAGTTCAGATGATTACCAGCGGTTTCTTGATGAGAATCTGGTTTAATGTTTACTGTGAAAAATGCTCGAATAAACTGTTCTTAGACTGATCAAACGCCATATGTACTGCTTTTTTAAGTCCGGCAAATTCTGCTGCCGGGTCAGCTGCAGCAGGAGTGCATTCAACCTGTTGCATCACGCTGTGTTTCCATTCATGCTGATTGTTATCAAGATTAATCATATAACCGCTGAGGTGGCTGAAGCCTTTCGGCTCAGCCAGTGGCACAAAGCCGTAATAGGGGCGTATGCTGCCAATATGTTCAACACGGATAACAATCAGTTTGTCGATACCATGTATTAATTTCAATGGCCTGTAGTCTGCTTTAGAGCCATTGCCGGCTTTAGCGTCCATTTTTCGTAGTTGCTGTAGTACCTGATGGCTGCTCAAGCGTTTGACGTGCATGCCTTTAGATTTTAAGTAACGGCTTATTTTATCTGTGATTGACGTGATATCAGGCGGCTGCAGATTTTGTAAATGCTGCTCCAGGTCATTGGGTTGTGAGTTAACAGAAGGCGACAGCTGATTGTACTTGTCATTTTTATAAGCTGAAGCTGGCGGAATATTAGTGCTGATAATGCCAACGATGCGGGTGTTATTATCCCAGCTGGGCTTGACAGATATAGCAGGTGTCGTTGCACCGCAACCGCTCAGGGTAAATATAATAAAGAGAAAAAATGCCTGATTCATTATTTGCTTGCGGCTCCGGGCGGGATGTATTGACATTATATATTGCTCTACACGGGATAATATACAAAGATATTTTTTGAATTGTTATTTTGATTGTACAAAAGGTCTGTTCTGGTGAATAGCCGGCATAGCCAGTGATGGTAAATGAAGCGTGTATAGCAGCAATGGGGAATAATGAGGATTAAGATGATATTATGAGTCATGATTTAAGTCGATCAATCTGCATTGATCTGTGTGAGAGCGAGTAATGAAATTATCAAACAAGGCCGCCATGTTTTCCGCTATTGTATTTCCCGGGGCGGGGTATTTTGTTGTAAAGAAAACAATACGGGGAGTGGTTTCACTTGTTGTTACTATCGGTTGTTTGTCATATCCAATGACCGATGTTTTCCAGCGGGCGGTGGCGGTTCGCGATAAAATCATCAACGGTGAAATCCCGATTGATATTGTTCTGATCCGGGAGCAGATATTGCTAACGCCGGGTAGCATGACCCAGCAGGATGTGAGCACACTGTCACTGTTGATAGCAGTGGTCTGGCTTGTGAGCATTATTGACAGTTATTTAATTGGCCGGCGCAGTGAATCGAAAACGCAAAAGAGTAACATTTAATTCACCGGCTATTAAGCCTGCATGCATCTGTGATACGTTTTTTTGTACGGTATAAAATTTGACTTGTTTATCTGCAGTTTAATGATAGCTAATATTATTTAGTGCTTGCGGCTTAATAGGTGTATTGTGTGCCGCTATTATATTCATCAGGTAGATTTTTGTGGCTCTAAAACCAACAATTTATAAATTCAGAATTTCATTGTCTGATATTAACCGTAACTATTATGACACGCTGAACTTAACGCTGGCACAGCATCCGTCTGAAACAACAGAGCGCATGATGGTGCGGGTGCTGGTGTACTGTATCAATGCCGAAGAAAACCTGAGCTTTACCAAGGGCCTGAGTGCGATTGATGAACCCGATTTATGGATACGAACACTGGACGAGCAGACCGCATTATGGATTGATGTCGGTGAACCGGCTGTTGAACGGGTAAAGAAAGCAAGCCGGGTTGCACAGCAGGTCAAAGTCTATAGCTTTAATTCAAAATCTGATGTCTGGTGGGAGCAGGGAGAGTCTAAATTCAGACAACTTAATGCCTCCTACTACCGCTTTGACTGGGAGAGTGTTAAGTCTTTAGCGGCGCTGCTGACGCGGACCATGGATATTTCCGTTACCATTACCGGCGATTCCGCCTATGTTGCCAGTGCGTCCGGTGAATGCGAGATCGCCTGGGAAACATTACGGGAACTGGCGTCAAAATAATCTGTCTCAATGGTTCTGTTGTGAAATAACCATAATGAGGAGCGCTTCTTGTGCAAAAAAAAATATGCATGCTAGTACTGGCCGGGCTGATGTCTTACCTGCCGAATGCCGTTGCGGATAAAGCGGTATTTGCCGGTGGCTGTTTCTGGTGTATGGAGTCCGATTTTGAAAAGCTCGCCGGTGTCAGTCAGGTAATTTCAGGCTTTACTGGCGGTACGCTCGAAAATCCAACCTACAATGGTAATCATAAGGGGCACTATGAAGCTGTTGAGGTGATATATGATCCGCAAAAAGTCAGCTATCAGGATTTGCTGGATTACTTCTGGGTCAATATCGATCCGTTTGATGCAAGAGGGCAGTTCTGTGATAAAGGTACAAGCTACTTAAGTGCTATTTTTGTCGCTAATGATAAAGAAAAAGCCCTGGCTGAACGCTCACGTCGCAAAGTGGTGGAACAGTTTAGCGAAAATAAAGTGGTGACACCTGTGCTGAGCTTGTCAACCTTCTATCCGATTAAGGGCAGTGAAAGCTATCATCAGGATTACTATAAAAACAATCCGCTGCGTTATAAATATTATCGCTGGAACTGTGGCCGGGATCAGCGATTAAAAGAAATCTGGGGTGATAAAGCAACACACTGAAAGACTGACTGATTAACTGCAGCTCAGGAAATTTTAATTCTGACAACCGTCATTGTTTCAATTTTAAAGCCGGCAACCACTTCAGCGGACGGGTAATATGTCAGGTTAACACGCTGGCCTTTGAGGTTTTTGTACAGTTTCTTGCGCTTGTATTTGAATGGCACATCGATGCCTTCAATCATTAAGGTGTTGATAAACCACTCGGCGGTTTCTCGCTGTACATGTGACTCTACTTTCAGCATCTCACTGTGCGTGAGTTGCGGATGTTTTTTTAAAAGCTGTGTTGCCGCTGATTTCATTTGTTAACCGTAAACGTTATTTATGCTGCGACAATTGTAATTGATAAGCCTGCAGGCCGGAATAATGCAGGCTTATCATTCATCGGGCTCATCGGCTTCTCGCAGGCGCTGCAGACGTTCTTCCTGTTCGATCAGTGCGGCCTGTATTTCCTGTAAAACCAGATCAATATCGGTGTCGTCGGCGCTTTCTTCAAATTCGCCTGTGATAACGCTTTCCGGGCTCAGTTCACCGGCTTCATACAGTGCCCAAATTTCTTTTGCATATTTTGTATCCAGTAACTCGGGCGCATACTGGCCATAGTATGTGGTCATATTATTAACATCACGGGCTAACATTTTCTGAGCATTGTTATTAGCGGCCGCATCAACCGCCTGTGGCAGATCAATAATGACCGGGCCGTAGTCATCGACCAGCACATTAAACTCTGACAAGTCACCATGTACAATGCCGGCACAAAGCATGCGAACGATATCCTGCATCACCAGCGTATGATCTTCCACCGCCTGTTCGGCCGACATAGTGACATCATTAAGACGAGGTGCAACCTGTCCCTCACCATCTGTAATCAGCTCCATTAACAAAACACCGTCAAAGCAGCCGTAGGGCTTAGGCACACGAACACCGGCATTGGCCAGCCGGTAGAGCGCTTCAACTTCGGCGTTTTGCCAGGCTTCTTCCTGCTGCTCGCGGCCAAATTTTGAGCCTTTTTCCATGGCCCGGGCACGTCGGGAATTTTTGACTTTACGGCCTTCCTGGTACTGAACAGCTTGCTTGAAGCTGCGTTTTGCGGCTTCTTTATAGACTTTGGCACAGCGAATTTCCGTGCCGCTTCGTACCATATAGACAGAGGCTTCTTTTCCGCTCATCAACTGGCGGATAACTTCATCAACAAGACCATCTTCGATTAGGGGTTGTATTCGTTTGGGGGTTTTCATAGCGCATTTATACATTAAACCGCCTGTGGATGGAATAGAGCTGGTCAGTAATGGCTCTGAAACAGAGTTTGAAGTAGTCGATTATGTGCAGGAGAAAAAAATATTGCACGACTATATATCAGTAAAAGGCCTGTATATTAAGATCTGTAAGGTATAATTAGTCGATTATATAATCTGGTGAACACGATGAAGCTACTGATACGCAACCTTGCACGTACGACTACCGAAGCAGAACTTAAGGTTTTGTTTGATGAATTTGGCACAGTGCAATCCTGTAATCTGGTTATGGATAAAGTCAGCGGTGGCTCAAAAGGCTTTGGTTTTGTCGAAATGCCAAAGGCAGGTGAGGCTAAAGCTGCCAGTAAGAACCTGAATGGCAAAGAGGTGGCTGGCAATAAAATCCGGGTAAAAAAGGCTGAAGAGTAAAATAGGAAGGTACATTTAAGTGAATGCTGCAAACAATAAGGATCCTATGCACGGAGTCACACTCGAAATGGTCATAAATCACCTGGTTCATGTCTATGGCTGGGAAAAGCTGGGGCAGCTGGTGAAGATAAAGTGCTTTAGCAATGATCCCAGTGTTTCATCCAGTTTAAAGTTTTTACGTAAAACACCCTGGGCCAGAGAAAAAGTTGAAACACTTTATCTGAATAGCAAAGAACAATAAGGGCTAGATCAAAAATAAAAGACAGCTGAACTATGAATTGCTGTATATACATAAGTAACAGAAATAATTTGTCTGTATGGGGTATAACAAAATGAAAGCTGTGTTGATTGCAGAGAAAAAGCCGGCGGGTGGCTTTAATTTGTCAGTGCTTATCCTGTTGTTTTCAGCAGCGGTATGGTATCTGGAAAAATATCTTTCACTACTTCATCTGCTGACAGATAAACTGAAACAGAACACTCTGCCTGCTTCGGCAGAATATGTGTTTATAGCAGTTTGTGCGTTGCTGCTGGCATTAATAACGCATACTGTTATTAAATATATTCAGCTGAAAAAATTAAAGCTCATCATTTTTTCAGTAAAACTGGCGGTCGACGAAAGTTATCATTACGTGCAGGCACCGGCGGCAATGACATCGTCAATGTTTTTGAAATTATTTTTTAAACAGCTGATGGCTGCAGCTAATAAAGACAAGTACAGCAAGGTTTTAAAACAGTATAAGCCGCAACTTGAAATCAGAAGAAGTGACACGCTGATGCGATTTAACGAATCACAGACCTTAGAGAACGGCGGATTGAAAAACGGAGATATCTGTCAGATCATTGGCAAGCCTAAAAGCGTGAGCTGAGTTCCTGACATGCTGCTGATTACAGAGATAAACAGGTTCGTTAATATCGCCGGGTGGCAGGATTCCTGGCTGACAGACAAGGACAGCTATGGAAGCGTTTAATAAAGATACATTTCGTTTGCTAATTTACTCATCTGTTATCATTATTGTTTTTATCGTCGGGCTGTTTGCCTGGTATAAGGGAAAGTAAACTGCTGATAAAAATATCTTTCAGACAATAAGTATTCTTAGAGTGCCTGCACAAGCTGTATTCTTTTTTGCAGCGTTCTTTACGGATCTCTTAGTTGAAAGTCACTCATAAACTGCCAGACCATAAACCTCATCTCCAGATCTTTTTTATTTGCCTATAAATAAAACAAATATAAACGCCCGTTTTTGCTGTGTACACAAGTGATCAGTATTATTTAGCCTGATACAAGTAATTTTGATCTATTGTGTGTTGCAAGATTTGGGTGCAGTATCTGTGTACTATAAAATTTAGATTATAAAAAATGCCGGGTTATCCGGTTAAAAATAAAATGGAGATGGATATGCGTTTAATTTTGTTAGGGGCACCAGGTGCCGGTAAAGGTACGGTTGCAAAGCTGTTGACTGCAATGAGCGGTGCTGTACAAATTTCTACTGGTGATATTTTACGTGCGGCAGTAGCAGCAGGTACCGAACTGGGGAAAAAAGCAGAAGCAGCAATGAAAGCGGGTGATCTGGTTTCTGATGATCTGATCATGGGTATTATGGGCGAGCGACTGAAAGAAGATGACTGTAAAAAAGGTTATTTGCTGGATGGCTTTCCGCGTACCATTCCGCAAGCTGAAGCACTTAAAGTATTGATGGCGAATATCGGTGAAGAACTGGATTTTGTTGTGAATATTGATGTACCAAAAGATGTGATACTGGACAGGCTGACAACACGTCGCACCTGTACCGGTTGTGGTGCAATTTACAATGTAAAATCAAACCCGCCAAAAGAAGAAGGTAAGTGTAATGACTGTGGCGGTTCTGTTGTACAGCGTGATGATGAAACAGAAGAAGCAATATCTAACAGGCTGGATGTGTACAATGAAAAAACAGCACCGTTAGCGGGCTTCTATGAAAAAGAAGGTATGTTGCTGACGGTTAGTGCCACATCCAGTGATGCGGTGATCGAGGCGATTGAAGAACGTTTAGGTGCAACTGCTTAAGTGTATTTCTAAGCTAATTTGCTCTGAACCTAGGGGCAGGTGAAGATGTTTCATCACTTGCTTCTAGGTCTTAGGCCCGAACTTATTTGCTTTTAAATTGGCATATTTATTTATAGTAGCCATTGTGTTTGTGTTCAGGTATTTGCTTTCCTTTAGTCTGAATTTTTTCTGAAAATCTTTTACAGCTCTGTCGGTCTCTTTGTTGTATTCGCCGTCAGCAGTGATGTTTTTATAGCCTAATGAAATCAGTTTGTGTTGAGTGGCTTTAATAAGCTGTCGGCTGCTCACTGTTTCAGAATCTTTTTCAGGAACAAAGTAAAAGAACCTGATCAACTGTTCGGCTGTATAGTAATCAGACCAGCGCTGGTCGGCCGGCAGCAGATTAGGAGAAAGTGTAGAGTATATAATCAATACAGAGGCAATCAGTGACGGTATGCGTTCAACGGATGAAGAATCAGTTTTAAAATTGAGTTTCCTGCGTTTTCTTAATGTCAGTGTTCTGCTGAACAGGTTGCCAAGAAAAATAAACACAGCTATGTGAACAACCAGTGTGGTTAGCGTGCCTATGGGGCTGCTGGGTGCAAGCCCGAAATAATATCCGGATAATAATCCTGCCGATGTAATACCGATCCAAGAAAACAGGCTGTAACGCGGAATTAAAGCTTCTTTTAACTGCGTGAGTTTCTTAATGATGCTGTGAATACTGTCTTTACTTAACAGCTCGTCAGAATTGTTTTCCAGTAAAGTTTCCAGATCATCTGTGGTGCGGTTTTTATCGCTGCTTAAAATTATATTGATTAGCGGAATAGACTGCAGCCTGGAGTACTTGCCAGCGCTTTTGATTTTTGCACTGATGCCGACGACAGAATTAACAGCAGCGAGCAAAATGTCATCGAGTATCTTTGGTTTGGCGATGCATTTGACATTATCACCAAAGCCAAGAATTTTGTACTCCTTATTCAATACTAAAAGAGAAAGTAGCAGATATTTTGTTTTGCTCTGGTAGAGTACTGCACAATGATCCTTATCGACATCTTTTAACTTTAACAAAGCTGGAGTCAGATAGTCGTCAATCAGGGTTTGATGCGACTGCCGGGAAAGGAAACTTTCAATTTCCTTCTTAACACCTGGATCGGCAGTGTCTACAGAGTTCTTGTGCTTTCTGCTGGCATCGACGTGTACGGTGTAAACACGTTTAACTTCACCACTGCCCGAGCAGTTTTTGCAGTCGATAGTGCCTCTGCCGCTGCAGTCCGGGCAGGTATTAATGGCAGAAAAATTTTCTGTGGTTCTTAGTAGATCCTGTTTTTTAGTGATGGCTTTATGTGTGCCTTTGCCGGCGCAACGCGGACATTTGACCTGTCCCCGGTCGCAATGGCGGTCACACAGCTCTACATAAGCATGCGGTTTGCCGCCATTTAGTTTGACGGTGCTGTGTTTGAAAAAGTGAGCGGGATCTTCGTTGATATTGTGTATCAGCTCTATTTTACCCAGCGAGTTCTGGATGATGTGCTGGCCCTGTTTCTTTGCTGCGGCCTGCGCTTCACTGACACTGTTATGAAGTACTGCATTGACCCTATCCTTGCCGCTCATAATGCTTGCTTTAAGGCTGACTTTTACGTTCCAGACAAACTGCGTGTTAACGCTAACCTCTTTAATGGTAGCGCTTAAGACGGTAATGTCTGATAACGAGGCGCCATTGCCTTTGATCGTTTTGACGATGCCTTCACAGAGTGACTGAGTACCTTTATCTGGCTTAAACAGGTAGTTAATAGAGTTGATAACTGTACTCATAAAAATCTCTTTGAAAATGTCTGTGCAAATATAGCCGAAATCGCTGCTATGTACCAATCAGGCTAACCCGAAGTTAAACTTTTTGCAAAAAAAAGCCCTGCATGAGCAGGGCTTTTGATTTACAGCAATGAGTACTTATACTGCATCAAGCTTACGCATGCTGGCAGGTAATAACTTCATATCAACCAGAGCAGTAATGAATGATTTGATGAAGCTGGCTTCTTCTTCATAAACCATTTTGTAGAACTGGATCTTCATTGTCAGTGCGCTACCGAAGACGATAGAGACAAACACAAGAATAGAGCCCAGTGCTAAGGTAGAGAACCCTGTAATACCCTGGCCGATAGTGCAACCCATACCCAGAACACCGCCAATACCCATTAGCACTGCACCAAACATGTGGTTGATAAAGTCTTTAAGGTCATTGAACCATTCGATTCGGAACGCTTTTGTCAGTAAAGAGATCACGAATGATCCGGCAATGACACCAAACAGAGCCATGACACCAAAGCTAATCAGCGTTGTGTTGGTTGGATTTAATGCCAGACTAAAGGTATCGCCCATCGGGTTAATAAACGTGTATGACTGTGACATAACGCCAACCGGTACCTGATCCATGAAATCAACCGCTTCTTTCCATGCGGCGCCCATGCTGCCACCGGTAATTGCCCAGGCCAGAACGATCAGTATGCCAATTACTGTGCCGCCGATGATATTTTCACTGTTGCTGCGGAAGTCTTGTGAGCGGAATACGTGGAATAAAATCGCTGCGCCAATAACAAGGCCACAGATGATGCGCAGTGTTGTCAGGCTTTCGGCGCCGGTGATGCCACCAATAATGGCAGGAATATCCTGTCCTGTCATACCAAAGCTGCCCAGGTTGATGGTTGTTGCCGTTATCCATGGGTGAAACAGAACCGCATAAAAGTCAGTCTTGGTCATCAGGTAGGCGAAGAAACCGGCAACAATTAAAACAAAGATTGATTTGATGTTACCGCCACCGATACGTACCAGTGTTTTATTACCGCAACCACTGGCAAAGGTCATGCCGATACCAAATAACACTCCACCAACGATATAGCGTAACCAGGCGAATTGCTCTGTGCGATAGGGCGGCAATGAAGGATCTATTGATGCATAACCCATGATGCTTTCAATAAGGGTCACACCAAGCAAGGCAACTGCAATCGCTAATAACCAGGATTTCATGCGATTAGTATCGTTCATGTTAACCCAGTCAGAAACTGCGCCCATGGTGCAGAAGTTGGTTTTGTTGGCTACTGCGCCAAGTACGAATGCCAGAGCGAAAGCCCAGAGTAAAACCTGAGTTGTAATTTCTAATTCCATAACTATCCCATTGTGGTTAAGGTCGTAAAATAATAAAAGCTGCTATATAAGCAGGCCGCTGGTTCCGTTCCATGGTACCAATCTTTAGCAAGGCATGATTTTACCTGCTTTTATAAGAGGCTTTAAGAGCCTTGGACTAAAATATCTGCAAAATTAAGTTAATTTTGCAGATATTTGCTGATTAAAATAATAGTTAAGCTAATTTATGTAATGGTTTAAGAGTCTGTGTTGCAGAATCAACTGATGCTAGGGGTTTCCCCTTAAATTTTTCAAAGCAGGATAAAAGTTCTTTCGCCTGCCAGTCATTAGTGTGATCTGAATATAGACTGCGGTTTAACTGACGAACCTGCTCGGCGAAATCAGTATCAAGTTTTAGGGCAACGTCACTAAGACTACTGAAGCTTTCACCGGGCCAGGTCTGGCTGGCCCATTCAATCAGTAGTGATTTGCAAAGTTCTGTGTTGTTAACATGACAGGCGCTGATTATTTTTTTTGAAATATTTTTAGTAACGGGTTTTGTCGTGCTAGGGCTGTTAGTGACAACGCTTGTATGGCGTTTTAAAGTCAGCAGGAAATACAGCGTTGTTAGCCAGACAATAAGCAGCACGAGACTGCTGTAAAACCAGAAGTTTGTCGTTTGCTGTGGAATAGCTGTGGACGAAGTACTGGCTGGTGTTTTACTGGCCGCTAAAGCGGGTGCCTGTGCGGTAGAGGAAACAGTTGCACCTGCTTTAATGGTAATTTGTTTGGCGGCTATACGCGCATATTCAACTTTTTCAGTCAGTGTGTTCCACCAGGCAATGCTTAATTCTGGTAATGTCACACTGCCGGAACGGGTCGGAATAAAGGCAATTTTTTCCTGACGGATACCGGTAATCCCGAGATCATCTTTAGTGTCATTTAATGACGGCTGATCAGGGTATTGCTTAACCCCTTCGATATCTTTTATGGCCATTACAGGAAGCTGTGCTGCGGTTAAGCCATTGGCCATCAATGTGATGGTTCTTGTTACCGGTTCGCCAACTTTAAATTCAGTATTGTCTGGCCACTCATCAACCAGCTTTATCTGTGAGGAGGGCAGCCAGTTTTTATTCTTGAACAGGGCAGGTACAGGTTTTACCTCTATATCAATTTGTTTTGAGTAGACCCGTTTAGTGGAATTACTGAATGGGATCGAATCAAAAAATGAGCGTCGCTGTGCAACAATCTGGCCGTTAAATTCCAGTGGTTTGATACTTAAACTACCGCTTTGTTGCGGAAAGATGGCGTAACGACGCTCAATAACTACAAAGCGCACACCGTCGCGCGTGGTCTGATAACGTTTGTCTTCACCGAGTTTTTCAACAATAGCGTCAGCGTGACTCAGCTCAGGTTCGGTCAGGCTGGCATTCTGTATGTCAACAGAGCGAAATAACTTTACGGTATAAATGAGTTGCGCCTGAACATAAACAGATGGCTGGTCAATTTCAGCTTCAAGGAAGAGATTTTTATCTGCCGCGGAAGGTGATGCCGAAGACTTCTGGATTTTAATATTGAGACCGGGGCTCTTATCGTTACCAAAATCAATGGACGGCAAAGAATAGTTGCCCGCCTGTTTGGCCAGCAGGACTAACGTCCATACTGTCTTACGATTAAAGTTGCCGTTAATAATCGTCATGTTACTGCTCTGACTTTTATTAAGAATGTCGAAATAAACAGACAGTGGTGAAAAGTCAGGCTCCGCATCAACGGTGCCGTCGGCTTCAAACACCAGATTGAACGACTCGTTAGTAGTGATGTTCTGCCGGTCAACAAAGACACGAATGTCAGCCGCGCTCGCATGGCTGACAAATAAACTGAGTATCGTGAAGACAGATAAGAAAAGAAACTTTTTTACCATTGCTGATCGCCTGCGTTTTGATTGGGTCTTTGCTGTGACTGATACTGAAATTTGCGTCTTAATAATCCACCAGGATCATCGGGTATGCGGCGCAGCCATTGCTCATTAGCCTGTTGCTGTTCTCTGGAAAATTGCTGCTGCTCGGCTGATTGTGCGTCTTTGTTATCATCGGCAGAATTCTCAGTCTGTTGTTTTTCATCTTGCTGGCTTTGATCTGCAGTGCTGCTTTTATCTGCCGCCTGCTGTTGTTGATCCTGTGGTTCTTTTTCAGCCTGTTTGTCTGCAGGGTCACTGTTCTGATTTTCACTGTCTGCAGAAGATTCTTGTTCTGCAGACTGTTTGTCTGATGGTTTATTATCTTTGTTGTCAGCAGACTTGTCATTGTCATTTTTTTTATTTGTATCGTTTTTCTGATCCTGTTGTTTCAGCATTTTTTCAACCTGCTCACGGTTGTGTTTCGCATCACTATGATCCGGGGCTTTCTCGATCAATTTGTTATAGCTTTCAAGTGCTTTATCATACTGGCCAAGCTGCGCCTGAGTATTTGCCAGGTTGTACAGGTTGTCCGGATCAGTTGTATCGAGCTGCTGGTATGATTCAAGTGCTTTTTGATACTGCCCTGATTTGTACTGCGCCGCTGCTTTCCATTTGCTATCGGTGAATTTTTCCGCAGCTTCTTGTGTTTTGTTGTTATTAAATAATTCACGTGCCTGCTGGTTCTGATTTTTCCAGAGCTGGTTCATTTCAAATGCATAAACCGGATCAGACTGAGGCAGAATAAACAAAACAATGATAAATAAATAGCCTTTACGAAAAGCAAAAGCGGCAAGCGGTAGCAACGCTAGTAACAGCCATGGGCCGGCTTCAACCCATGTGTCGGTATTGAGTTCAGTGGCTGTCGTCTGGTCTTTATCCGGATAGCGCTCAAGTGGTTTCAGTAACTGGCGGATATCACTGTCATCAGCCGATAAAAATCGAAAAGAGCCGGCGCCACTCAGTGCCAGTTGCCTGAGTTTTTCCTGCTCGACTTTAGCAATAACAATAGCACCGCTGCTGTCTTTAAAGAAGCCACCGGAACTGAGCGGAATAGGCGCACCTTCCGGGTTGCCAACTGCCAGCACAGACAGTGTATAGTTTGGTGATAATAAAGACTCCGTAAGTGAAATAGCTCGCTCATTAATACCATCGGTGATCAGTAAGACATGGCCTTTAAGCTGCGCTGTCTGCTTAAACAGTGAGTGAGCCAGCTGAATGGCTTTGTCCGTCTGACTGCCTTGTAGCGGCATAATCGACGTGTTTAAACTTTTCACCTGAGATGATATTGTGGCCGTGTCTTCGGTTAACGGCGTGACAGTAAAAGCGTCACCGGCATACACAATGAGGGCGGTCTGACCTTCTTTTCGCTGCTGCAGAATGTCTTCAACTTTAAGCAGTGCACGGGACAAACGGCTGGGTTTAATGTCTTCTGCATCCATCGAACGTGAAAGATCCAGCACAATGATAAGTGCTGATTGATTTTTAAAAACCGGTTGCGGGCGCTGTTCCCAGCTTGGTCCGGCAAGGGCAATAATGGCAATGAGACCGGCCAGCAGCAAAAGAAGTAAAGGGCTTTTGTTTTGCTGTAATACAGTTTTATGGAACAAATGGGGTAGCAGGTCTTTGTCACAAAAACTTTGCCAGCTTTTATTTTGTAACTGCAGCTTGCGCATTAGCCAGTAGCAAATAATGAGCGGGAATATGGCAATAAACCATTCAGGTCTGAGGAAGTGGAATAAACTCATAGTCTGCCTCTGCTACTGACTCGTATCAAGATAATTAGCCCCGATAATATAAATGAAATACCCAGTGGCCAGAAGTAAAGCGCGGTCGTGGGTCTGAAGCTTTGAGTTTCCTTTTCAACCGGTTCGAGCTCATCCAGTAGCTGGTATATTTGTTCTAGCTGTTCGGTGTTACGTGCGCGGAAATATTTGCCGCCGGTTGTGCTGGCGATGGCGGTTAAGGTTTTCTCGTCCAGGTCCGCAGACGGGTTGACTCGACGTGAACCGAATATTGAACGCACAATCATTTCGTCAGCACCGATGCCGATGGTATAAATTTTAAGCTGGTATTGTTTTGCCAGTTCGGCAGCTTTTAGTGGCTGTATTTCACCCGCTGTGTTGGCACCATCGGTTAGTAAAATAAGTACCCGGCTATTCACATCGGTCTTTTCAAGTCGCTTTACCGCAAGGCCGATGGCATCGCCAATCGCTGTTTCTTTTCCGGCAAGACCAATGACGGATTCGTCTAATAATGTACTGACTGTCTGCCGGTCAAATGTCAGCGGGGTTTGTAAGTAGGCTTTTTTACCAAATAAAATGAGCCCGACCCTGTCACCCGTCCGGCGTTTGATAAATTCGCTGGCAACGGCTTTGGTCGCTGTTAGCCGGTCGGCCAGCTGACCGTTGAGTTTGAAATCTTCAACTTCCATACTGCCGGATAAATCAACGGCTAACATCAGGTCACGGCCACTGACGGGCAGCTCCACCGGTTCACCTAACCATTGCGGGCGTGCAGCCGCAATCACCAGTAACAGCCATGCCAGCAGGGCAAGGTATAAAAGCAGTTTGTTACTAGTGTCGGCTTTATCTGCACTGTAACTTTCAAAGTCATGCATGAAAGGGACATGCAGAGCGGCTTCATTCTGCCGTGCAGCCGGCGGTAAAAATTTGTAGGCAAGGTACGGCAGTGGTATGGCCAGTAATGCCCAGATCCAGTCGAAATGAATCATGCGCTTTTACCTGTCGGTGGCGGCAGTTGTTTTAACCACAGCAGCGATAACTTCAGTAAATCATCGATATCGTCTGCTTTTTGTGATGAAGAGTAAATAAATTCGGTTAACAAATAGCCCGGGCCGTTGGAAAAGTTAAGCGTTGAATTTGACAGCTGTTTATCCAGCCAGTTTAACCAGGGCTTGCCGATAAGTCCGGCACATTCAGACTCAGGGTAGCTACTGATCGCCGCGCGTCGTAATAATGCAGATAATGCCGCAGAGAGTTGTTTCGGGTCATGGTTTTCTGCGTAGGCTTTTTTAATTCGCTGATACTCAGCCAGTGCCAGGCGCCGTATTTCATGTTTCTTGCGGTAAGACCTGATTATTAAATAAGTCATAACAGCGATGATGATGCAAACAAAAATTATCCAGTAGCCTGCTGCCAGTGGCCACCAGGATAATGTGTCTGGCAAATGTATGTCTTTTAAATCAAGTTGCTGTTGTGGGGGTTGCATAGCGGTATCAAGAAGTTCTCTATTAGTATTGTTAGCGAAACGATGACTGAAGCTGTTGCAAAGGGTTTTGCTCAGTGCTGCATTCTATTAAAGATATGCGGTGTTTGACGGCAAAATCTTTTAATGCGGCTAAACGTTCAGTGAAGTGCTGCTGGTACTGTGCCTGACTGTTATTATGTGTGCTAAAGCGTAATGTCTTATCCTGATATTCAATCAGGTACTGGCCGGAAGGCGGCAATGATTTTTCTAGCGTGTCATAAATAAAAAACATAACAATATCGTTATGCCGTGATAACTGAGTAATATGTGACAGTGCCTGCTCACCAAGGTTTCTGAAATCACTGAGCAAAAATATCAGGCTGCCGGGTCTGGCAACACGTCGCAGCCGGGCTAATGCCTGCTCGGCATTGATCTGGCTGCCGGGCTTGTCGCTGTCTGTGTTTTGGATCTGTTCCAGTTGTTTAATAAAATGCAGGACACTGGTTTTTCCGCGCTGAGGTTTGAGTTCCTGATGCGTGTGTTCGGAAAAAACCAGACCACCGATGCGGTCGCCCTGTGCATTAGCCGCCCATGCAATACTGGCAGCGGCTTTGGCCGCAATCACTGACTTAAAAACACCGTGAGTTGCAAAGCGCATGGGTTCTCGAAAATCGGCCCAGCAAAGTACCGGTCTTTCTTTTTCTTCTGAAAAAACTTTAGTGTGTGCTGTGCCTGTTCTGGCAGTGACTTTCCAGTCCATGCTGCGAATATCATCGCCGGGCTGGTAACTGCGTGATTCGTTAAACTCCATGCCGCGGCCACGAAAGGATGAGAGATAGGCTCCGCTTTGCATGGCTTTAATATTGCGTGATGATAGCACCAGTTGTGATGTCTGATGGCGGCACTGAATCAAACCATGCTGGCTGATATGAATGAGCCCGTCAGTCGGTGCTGTTGTCTGCTTAGCTGCAGCCTGAGCAGAGAGAACTGATTTTTTTCTGAAGGCCGATGCAAACATCAGGGAACGGCGATTCGGTTAATCAGTTCATTAATAAAACGGTCGGTGGTGACGCCGTCGGCTTCCGCTTCATAGCTTAAAATCAAACGATGACGCAGCACATCAAATGCCATGGCCTGAATATCTTCCGGGCCGACAAAATCTCTGCCGGCTAACCAGGCGTGTGCGCGAGCGCAACGGTCGAGCGTAATGGTGGCACGCGGGCTGGCACCATATTGCAGCCATTGTTGTAAATCGTTACCGTATTTTTCAGGCTGCCGGGTAGCGAGTACAATTTCCAGCAAATAGCTTTCAATATTATCAGCCATGTGAATATCAAGAATATCATCACGGGCAGAAAGCATGTCCTGAATGCTGATTTTTTCGACCGGTTCGGCGGCTTTGTGGTGTGCTTCACCACGCGCCAGTTTTAAGATTTTGCGTTCTGATTCGGCATCCGGGTAGTCAATACGAACATGCATTAAGAAGCGATCCAGCTGTGCTTCCGGTAACGGGTATGTGCCTTCCTGCTCGATCGGATTCTGTGTTGCCATGACCATAAACAGCCCTGGCAGTGGATAGGTGGTCGAGCCGATGGTGATTTGTCGCTCTGCCATGGCTTCCAGTAGCGCAGACTGTACTTTTGCCGGCGCACGGTTAATTTCATCGGCTAATACCAGGTTATGAAATAGCGGACCTTTCTGGAATATAAATGTACTGTCCTGCGGGCGGTAAATCTCAGTGCCGGTGAGGTCAGACGGTAACAGGTCGGGTGTAAACTGTATGCGGTGAAAATCGGCTTCAATGCCATCGCTGAGGACTTTTATAGCGCGAGTTTTAGCCAGCCCGGGCGCGCCTTCTACCAGTAAATGCCCGTCTGCCAGGAGAGCAATTAACAGGCGGTTTACCAGGTGGTCCTGACCAATAATGTGTTTTTCTACGTGCTGTTTTAACTGCTGTATTTTTTCAAAATTAGACATAAGTTAGGCTTTTAAGTAAAAATGTGAGTTTAATTCTATTCAGTAGAATACTTCATATAAATATTATGGGTATTTATTATGTTTGATTATTTATATTGGGCATATTTTAAAGGCAGAATATGAAATATCCAAGTGCGGAACCAGCGAGGGAGTCTGGTTCCGCGTTCTTGGCAGGATATTCCAATTTGCTCTGCGCAAAAGTCACAGAGTTTTCCACTTTAATCTTAACCACGTACAGTTAGTCAGTAATATGTGAAGATAGTTCGGTAAGCCGTTAAAATTTTTTGTTTTAACGGTAAACTCGGGGCATGAGAGTGTTTGCACTGTTATTGGCAGGCGTTGTGAACGGCCATGTAAAGAAAACAGATATGTGAAATCAACGGTCTTATAGGGTAAATTATGGGTTATCGATTAAGCAAAATATACACGAAGACCGGTGATAAGGGTGACACCGGGATGGCTGACGGCACGCGGCTGGCCAAGAATCATATCAAGGTCAGTGTTATTGGTGATGTTGATGAGCTGAATTCTCAAATGGGTTTGCTGGTTGTTGAAGTGGCTAATGACGAGATGAAAAGCAAGCTCAATCAAATTCAGCATATATTATTTGATCTGGGTGCTGAACTCACGTTGCCAGAGTATCAGGCAATTGAAAGCGCGCACGTGAGCTTGCTTGAGGCTTATCTCGATCAGCTAAATGAACATTTAAAACCACTGGATGAGTTTATTTTACCGGGCGGTAGCCGTTCTGCTGCAGTGGCCCATATTACGCGCGCTGTTTGCCGGCGGCTTGAAAGAAGCCTGGTGAGTTTGAATCGTGAGTATCCTATTAATAAGGAATCAATGGCTTTTATCAATCGCTTATCAGACCTGTTATTCGTGATAGCCAGACAGTGCTGTAAAGATGATGGTGTAGATGAAGTTTACTGGCAAAAAGGCAGAGCCCGCCCTTAATAACAACAGGTACAGATACTGATGATCATTAGAGAAATCGAGATGAACAAGAATTACCGGATTGGTGTTGATCTCGGCGGCACTAAAATAGAAGCCATGGTGCTGAATCAGCAGGGTAGAGAAATCAGCCGGATGAGAGTTGCTACGCCGAAAGGTGATTACCGGAAAATTCTGCTGACGATTGCAGATCTGGTGGAAGAGGTGGAAAACGATTTAAATGAAGTGGCCACCATTGGTATCTGTACACCGGGTGCGCTGTCACCGGCCACCGGCCTGTTAAAAAATTCCAACACCGTCTGCATGAATGGCAAGCCTGTCTATAAAGATCTGGTTTCATTGTTGGGCCGTGAAATTCGTATTGCTAATGATGCTAATTGTTTTGCACTGTCAGAGGCGGTCGATGGTGCCGCAGCCGGCGCCGAGGTGGTGTTCGGTGTTATCGTCGGCACCGGCACAGGCGGTGGAATTGTCATTAATCAAAAACTATTAACGGGGACACATGCAATTGCCGGCGAGTGGGGGCATAACCCGTTACCCTGGCCAGACGAACAGGAGTTTACCGGGCCAGATTGTTATTGTGGGAAAAAAGGCTGCATAGAAACCTATCTTTCTGGTCCGGCAATTACCCGTGATCATCAGGCTCACGGTGGCGATAAAGTCAGTGCCGAGGAAATAGTTGAGCTGGCAGCTCTGGGCTTTGAACGCGCCGAAGAAACCTTGTGCCGGTATGAAGAGAGAATGGCTAAAAGTCTGGCCAGTGTGATTAATCTGCTTGACCCCGATGTGATTGTCCTGGGCGGAGGTATGTCAAATATCGAGCGGCTTTACACCAATGTTCCGAAATTATTGCCCGCGTATGTGTTTTCAGATGAAGTTCATACTTCGATAGTAGCCCCCAAGTTTGGTGACTCAAGTGGGGTCAGAGGCGCTGCCTGGTTGTGGTGAGTGAGCTGGAAGACTACTTGTTTATTGTGCCGCTCTTTTGTTTGCTGCTGGTTTGATAAAATATACCGTGCAATGGCTTGTGCGGGCTGATTGCTGTAATAAGGCGTGCTAAAATTGCTGTCTTTTTTGATCCTGGCTCTGATTCTTTAGTTTAGTGGAAATTTAATGATACCTGAAATCACACTCACCACACCTGCATTATTATTTCCTGCTGTTTCATTATTGCTGGTCGCGTATAACAACCGCTTTAATGCACTGAGCTCCAGAATTCGAGCGATGAGTGCGAGTTATAAAGCACTGCCCGATATGGTGTTAATGGCTCAGATACAAAGCCTGCGTCGTCGTGTTTGCATTATTCGTAATATGCAGGGATTTGGTGTGGGTAGCCTTTTTATGTGTGTCTTATGCATGTTCGCATTGTTTGGCGGTTTGCTTTTATTAGGAAAAATAATTTTCGGCGCCAGTTTGTTGATGATGCTGATGTCATTAGGCTATTCGCTGTATGAAGTATCATTGTCAGTTCACGCGCTTAACCTTGAACTAAATGAACTGGAAAAACAGGTTTAAAGCATACCGTGTTGTCATCTAAAGGTTTAATAAATCGCTCTGAGGGTGAATCGCTTTTGATAAGCCGGAGCGCTAGTTGAATACTGGTGCCGCAGAGATAATCGAATTCTGGTATTCAGACCGAGTTAAAAAGCAATGGTTTGCATCAACCCCTGAGCTGGATAAAGAAATATTAGACAAATATGAGTCTGCTTGGGAAAAGGCTTTGGCGGGAGACTTTGATAACTGGTGTAATGAGCCCGATAGCTGTCTGGCACTGGTCATTATTCTCGACCAGTTTCCGTTGAATATGTTCAGGGGGCAGGCTAAGTCATTTCAGTCTGAGGGTAAGTCGTTGCAGGTGGCGCAACAGGCTGTGGACAATGGCTTTGCGCAAGCACTGGATAAAGGCAAGTTGTCCTTCTTATTTATGCCATTTATGCACGCAGAAGATCTGAACAGGCAGCAGCAGTCTGTGGCATTGTTTAAAAAGCATGCACTGGAAGGCAATATCCGCTTTGCGGAGCATCACCGGGATATTATCGCAAAGTATGGTCGTTTTCCTCATCGTAACCGTATTTTAGGTCGCGAAAGCACGCAGGAAGAACTGAACTATCTTGCTTCCGATAAGGCATTTAAAGGCTGATGTTGCGGTCTATGATTGAATCATGCCGTGTTATTGCACCTGTTCAGCTTTCTGAAAAAAGAAAACTCCATTAATGCAACATAGTTTATAATATCCGTTCACTAGTCAGGCTGCAGAAACAGGAGCCAGCCATCGACTATCTATGTAATCAGCAGTACCCTCACCGAGCAGGACAAAAAAGTGACGAATAACGATATATTACGACGTATCCGCTATACCTTTGATTTTAATGACGACAAAATGATCGCTATTTTTGCACTGGCTGATGTTGAAGTGACGAGGGAGCAGGTCAGTGACTGGCTGAAACAGGATGAAGACCCGGCGTTCAAATCCTGTATCGATGTGACTTTTGCCTCTTTCTTAAACGGTCTGATCATTGAAAAGCGCGGTAAAAAAGACGGCCCGCAGCCACAGCCGGAAAAACGCTTAACGAATAATATTATTTTTAGAAAGTTAAAAATCGCACTTAATCTGAAAGACGATGATGTGCTTGAAATCATGTCGCTGGCTGACTTTAATATTAGCAAGCATGAACTGAGTGCGTTCTTCCGCAAAGCAGATCATAAGCATTATCGTGACTGTAAAGACCAGATATTGAGACGATTTTTACACGGTATGCAGATCAAATATCGTTCAGAGTAACAGTCTGGCCAGTCATAGCCATTGCTCGTTTTTCAGCCGGTGTTCTCTTAACCGGCAGCTGAACAAACTGCCAGATAAATAAAGGCTTATAACATCAGTCTAATTAGCGTAAAATTTGTGAGATTACTCTTCATTAGAAAGTATTTAGCCATAGTGATTCGGTTTGGGGTCTTCTGAATGAAAATTCTTATTCTCGGGGCAGGGCAGGTGGGTTCATCTGTTGCTGCTAATCTTGCACGTGAAGCTAATGACATTACGCTTGTGGACAAGAATCCCGACTGGCTGAATGAGCTGCGTGACCGCATGGATATTCAGACAGTTGTCGGTGATGCATCTCACCCCAATGTGCTGGAAAAAGCAGGTATTCAGGATACCGATATGCTGATCGCTGTGACCAATAGCGATGAGACCAATATGGTTGCCTGTCAGATTGCCTATTCGCTTTATAATACACCGACAAAAATTGCACGTATTCGCGCGCTGGATTACATCACCCATCCCGAATTATTTCAGCGTGATGCCTTTCCTATCGATGTCATTATCAGTCCGGAACAGATCATGACCGATTATATTCGTCATCTCATCGAGTACCCCGGAGCGTTACAGGTGCTTGATTTTGCCGGTGGTAAAGTACAGCTGGTTGGCGTTAAGGCATATAACGACGGGCTGCTGGTCGGACATGAGCTGCAGGCCGTGCGCGATCATATGCCGGGAATTGATACGCGGGTAGCCGCTATTTATCGTCGGGGGCATGCCATCGAGCCTAAGCGCGATACGATTATTGAAATAGACGATGAAGTGTTTTTTATCGCCGCCAGAAAAAATATCCGTGCGGTGATGAGTGAACTCAGGCGTGTTGACAAACCGTTCAAGCGAATCATGATTATTGGCGGCGGACACATTGGCAAGCGTCTGGCATCGACACTGGAAAAAAATCATCAGGTAAAAATCATTGAATTTGATCCGCAGCGGGCAAAATACCTTTCGCATACACTTGATAAGGCGGTTGTACTGCTGGGTAGTGCGACAGACGAAGAACTGCTGATGGAGGAAAATGTTGAAAGCATGGATGTGGTTATTTCCTGTACTAACAGCGATGAAATCAATATTTTATCAACCATGCTGGCCAAGCACATGGGGGCTGGCAAAGTGATGGCGCTGATTAATAAGCCCGGTTATAACGAACTGATCGAAAAACAGGGTTTGATTGATGTCGCCATTTCACCGCAGCAGGTCACCATTGGGGAATTACTCACACACGTTCGCCGTGGTGATGTTGTTGCGGTACATTCATTGCGCAAGGGTGCGGCAGAAGCTATTGAGGCTGTGGCGCATGGTGATGAAGCAACATCACAAGTTGTCGGCAAAAGGGTAGATGAGATTGCCTTGCCTAAGGGTGCAAACATCGGAGCCATTGTACGTAACAGCGAAGTACTGATTGCACACCATGATACGGTTATCCAGTCCGAAGATCATGTTGTTCTTTTTGTTACCGAAAAATCTAAAATTCATGAAGTGGAGCACTTGTTCCAGGTCAGTGCTTTCTTTATATAAATAAGATACAGGCAGAGTTCCGTTGCATATTAAAATGATCCAGCAAATTATAGGTTTGTTACTGATGTTGTTCAGCACCAGTATGTTGCCGCCTATTGTCATGGATTTGTTCTTTTCAGAAGATGCACTGAATTCATTTTTACTGAGTTATGTGATTCTGATAATCACGGGGCTATTGTTCTGGTACCCGGTCCGAAAAAATAAAAAAGAACTGAAAATTCGCGATGGTTTTGTTGTGGTTGTTATGTTCTGGAGTGTACTGGGTATTTCTGGAGCGCTGCCCTTTATATTTTATCAGCCGTTGCAGATCAGTATGACAGATGCTGTGTTTGAGTCGGTGTCGGCGCTGACCACAACCGGCGCGACGGTTATCACCAGCTTGGATACACTGCCGCATGCCTTGTTGTTTTACCGCCAGCAGCTACAGTGGATGGGCGGTATGGGAATCATTGTGCTGGCAGTTGCCATTCTTCCCATGCTGGGTATTGGGGGGATGCAGTTATACCGGGCGGAAACACCAGGGCCGGTTAAAGACAGTAAACTCACTCCGCGGATAACAGAAACAGCAAAGGCACTCTGGTATATTTATTTGTGGTTAACTATTTCCTGTGCATTGGCATACTGGGCTGCGGGAATGAACTGGTTTGATGCCATAGGACACAGTTTTAGTACAGTAGCGATCGGTGGTTTTTCTACCCATGATGCCAGCCTTGGTTATTTTGATAGCCCTCTGATAGAAGCGGTTGCGATTGTGTTTATGTTTCTGGGCGGAATTAACTTTGCGCTGCATTTCTTAGCGTTTAAGCGCAGAAGTTTTATCCCGTTCCTCGCTGACGCAGAATTTAAAACCTATGCACTGGTGTTGTTGCTTTCAGTTGTGATTGCTGTTTTGTTTCTCTTCTTTAGTCAGACGGTTGATACATTTTCAGTGGCGTTCAGGCAGGGTGTTTTTCAGGCTGTTTCAATCGGTACTACGACGGGTTTTACCACGACCGGTTATTTTTTATGGCCGGTTTTTTTACCGGTGTTTCTCTTATTTATCAGTTTTATTGGCGGTTGCTCCGGTTCAACCGGCGGTGGCATGAAGGTCATCCGGGTGTTGTTGCTGTTTAAACAGGGAGCCCGTGAGCTGGTAAAGCTGGTGCATCCTAATGCGCAGGTGGTGGTAAAAATTGGTAAACAGCCGATGTCAGACCGTGTTATTGATGCCGTCTGGGGGTTCTTTGCCGCATACGTAGCACTTTTTGTTTTGATGATGTTGCTGCTGATGATGGCAGGTAATGATCAGGTTACAGCCTTCTCTGCTGTTGCAGCTACTATGAATAACCTGGGCCCCGGTCTTGGTGAAGTCGGAGCAAATTACTCTTCGATTAATGATTTTTCAAAATGGGTACTCTGTTTTGCGATGTTATTAGGCCGTCTTGAAGTCTTTACTCTGCTGGTATTATTCACACCAGTGTTCTGGCGGCGCTGATGCTTGCAGATGTAAATAAACAACAAAGCTGGAATCAGCGCTATCAGCAAAAGCAGGTTGACGAACAGCTTCCTGCTCCGGTGCTTACGCTGAACCAGAAATTATTGCCGGCTAAAGGCAGCGTTCTGGATCTGGCTTGCGGCCTGGGTGGTAATGCTATTTTTCTGGCAAAACTCGGTTACGAGGTAAGCGCGTTAGATTATTCGGCCATCGCGCTGGAAAAGCTTGCTTTATATGCACAACAAAACCGGCTTTCAATTAAACCCCGTTTACTTGATTTGCAAAGTCAGTCACTGGAGCCTGCTCAATATGATGTAGTAGTTGTCAGTTATTATTTGCAGCGCGATCTCTTTCCAGTGATATTTGATCAGCTAAAAACAGGCGGACTATTATTCTATCAAACCTTTGGTGTTGCAGCAGATAATGCCAGCGGGCCGAAAAATCCTGCGTTCAGATTAAGCAAGGGTGAGTTGTTATCATTATGTACTAATCACTCTGTGCTCTTCTACAGAGAGGATCAGGGCTGCTGTATCGGTGATGAGTGTTTTAATAATGATGCTATGATTGTCGTCAGGAAGAACCGGCATGAGTAAAAAAATCGCCCGCTCACCACTCAGTCATACTGAATATGTTCCCCTGTTTCAGCGCTCGTTTTTTTTGCCAAAGTACTGGCTGACCTGGACGGGTGTTTTTATTTTGTGGCTGCTGATGTTTTCAACATCTGCTTTCAGAAACAAGATTGCAGCAGTGATTGTGAGGCTTACGGTTAAAAAAAACTCGCGACAGTACCGTGTGGTGAAAACGAACCTGGAATTGTGCTTTGCTGAGAAAACAGAAACGGATATTGAAGAGATGGCCGGACGCTTTTTTTATTATAAGGCGCGGATATTTCTCGATTATGCGTTCTTGTGGTTTGCCGGTGAAAAAAAACTGCAGCAGATTTATCAGATTTATAATGATGATGAACTTAAGGTGCTCAACGCATCCGGTAATAATATTATCTTATTAACCTGTCATATGCTGGCACTGGATCACGGCGCGCAGGCATTGTCATTTGATTACCCGGTTATTGGACTGGTCAAAGCTATCAAGAACCCTGTCACTGACTGGCTGGTTGCGAGAGGAAGAACCCGCTTCAATACCCGTTTGTATGAGCGTTCTTTTGGCATGAAGGGGATTGTCAGTAGTATTAAAAAAGGTGATCAGTTTTTTTATTTGCCGGATGAAGATTTGGGTAATGAACGGTCGGAGTTTTTACCATTTTTTGGTGTTCAGAAGGCGACTATTACAGCGCTGGGGCGACTGGCAAAAATATGTGATGCTAAGGTTGTTCCCTGTGTTCCTGTTTTCAATGAGAGTAACGGTAAATATGAAGTGCGTTTTCTGCACTCGATGGTTCACTACCCGACGGGCGATAAAGTTGCAGATGCAGTTACGATGAATCAGATGCTGGAGGAAATGATACTGCTGGCACCGGAGCAATACCTGTGGAGCTTTCGTTATTTTAAAACAAGACCTGATGGTGAGCCGCCGGTTTACTGATGGTTGACTGGAGTTATAATGTTCAAAATTCTTAATAGCGTTCCCTATATAGGCGCACTTATTGTTGCGGTTGGTCTGGTTGCGGGGTTTACATTTATGTTTTTAGGTAACGATCCGTTAACGAAAATATTTCTTGGTATGATCCCGGTAGGTTTTCTGATTTTATTTGTCGGTGTCGTCACTAATTTACTAAAAGACTGAATAAATTACTGGTGACGATAAATGTTCGCCTTTGAACTTTACGCTAAAGCGCCGTTGCCTTTTTGCTATATCATCTTTGTTTTTCAAATGATAATCGCTGGTAACAGGAATCTGCTTATCAATAACTAACCCCCCCCCCGCCTTTTTCATGCTCTGCTGATGAGCTAAATACCATAGCATATTATTTCTACAGTGGGGGTGCTCGCTGCTTTAGCACTGTAGCTGATAAAAAGTAAGCGTAACGAAAAGTTCTTAATAAATCTGGTATTCATGATATTTCTGACTATGGTCATACTTGAGCCGTTTTTTTGGTAACCACCTGTGTGTCGTCAAATTCTGGCATGCCTTCGGCCATGATGGGTTTGAGTGTGCTTAAGAGAGTTTTGAATAGTGTTTTATTGTTCTGTTCTTCTTTATGCAGTAACTGTTTCATGTGCTCGCGCTGAGTGGGCATGCTGAAACAGGCCGGGCAGCTGTCGGCAATCACTGGAATCTGATGTTCCTTCACAAAGTCTCTGCTTTGTCTTTCGCGCATATACACCAGTGGCCTGATGATTCTTAAGTCACCGTCATCATTGGTATAGTGAGCTTTCATGGTTTTGACTTTACCAAGGTGAAAGGCGGACATTAAAAAGCTTTCGGCAAGGTCGTCAAGGTGCTGACCTAATGCCAGAACGTTGTAGCCATGTTTTCTGGCGGTGCTGTACATGATGCCGCGTTTAATACGTGAACAAAACGCGCAATAAGATGGCTTGCCCATATGAGCTTTCGCCATCTCCATGATGGGTTCACGCATATAATGATATTCAAGCCCCAGTGACTCGATATAGGGAATCATTGATGACGGGTCAAAGTCACCGGCCTGCGGATCAACGGTAATCACGCCAAGCTCAAAATTTATTGGTGCGTGTTTTTGAAAATGGTTCAGTACGTGTAATAAGGTTAAAGAGTCTTTTCCACCGGATAAACCCAGTAAAATCCGGTCGCCGTCATGAATCATTTTAAAGTGACTAATAGCCTGACCTGCCAGGCGTAAAATTGATTTAGGGGGTGGAAAAAATTGATTCATCTTTGCAGTCTCTGATTAAGCCCGAAACATTATAGACTTAATCGGCCGTGGCCAACATAAAATACTGGTACTGAATGTAATCCCGGTGCAAGTGTAATCGGTTAGGTGTTTAGGATTTTGCTGATATTGTGCCAGTGGTAAAAAGAAATCTCAGCCTATCCGTGGCTGAGATTTTTGGCTTCTCTGACAGGAGGTGTGTCAGCTTTAATGAAGAATTGGGGTATCTTCATGGCATCCATGCCCTAAGGCATATTGATAATATAGCGGTGTTATTGGCAGCGATGTCGGTAAAGTCTTAAAATTGAAGATGAAGGTTTCTTGATTTTATGTAAGAAACATCTGAAGAGCAGCGCTGCAGTGGCGTTGTAGTGAGATAAAATATAGGGCAATAAAAAACCCGGTCAATCCATGACCGGGTTTCGCCATCCTAGCAGACTTGGTGATTAGTCTCGCGCATTTAAGTACGTCCTAGTATTTCCGCTCGTTCCTTTGAGAGTCTCTGACTGTCCGTAGATTCCTTATCCCTGAGACTCCTCTACTTCCTGATATAATTTAGCTTCCTTGCAGACCTTTATTTCCTTAGGTCTGGTAAGGATTATGCACGATGCCTTTTGGGATCACTAGGCGTGGAATCGGAACGTACTGTAAGGAAAATGAATCATAGTATGTAGGAAATATCCTACATCTAGTGAGATATTTCTAAAACGGGCATTGTAAGCATCTTTCTTATGGCTGAGTATGGCATATAATTCTAAAAAAGAATAAAGGAAAGCTACCGTGCGTAATTATTTATACCCAGACTTGCACCCCTATCACCAACAGTTCTTGCAGGTTGATGAGTGTCACCGGCTTTATATCGAAGAGTCGGGTAATCCTGATGGTATTCCGGTGGTTTTTTTACACGGCGGGCCTGGTGCCAGTTGCGGGCCTATGCACAGGCGGTTTTTTGATCCTAAAAAATATCGAATTATCCTTTTTGATCAGAGGGGCTGTGGCCAGTCGATACCGCATGCCAGTTTACAGGATAATACCAGTCAGGAACTGGTACAGGATATGGAGCGTATACGGGCTGCTCTGGAAATTAAACAATGGATTGTCTTTGGTGGTTCATGGGGCTCTACACTGGCTCTGCTTTATGCTCAGGCTCATCCGAAGAGCGTCCTGGCTCTGGTTGTACGGGGTATTTTCCTGTGCCGGGACGAAGATGTTAAATGGTTTTACCAGCAGGGCACCAGCGCGTTGTTTCCCGAGTACTGGCAGGATTTTGTTGCACCCATTCCGGAGTCTGAACGCGGCGACATGATTAAGGCCTATTATAAAGTATTAACGGGTAAGGATGATGTTGCGAAAATGCGTGCGGCTGAGGCGTGGTCACTCTGGGAAGGGCGAACCGCCTGTCTGCAGGCTAATGATGTTGTGATTGATTATTTTTCTGACCCCTATGTAGCCCTGAGCGTGGCAAGAATCGAAGCGCATTACTTTGTTAATAACAGTTTTTTGCAGCCAGATCAGATACTAAATAATACCTATAAATTGAAAAATATCCCCGGTTATATCGTCCACGGGCGTTACGATGTAATTTGTCCTGCTCAACAAGCATGGGCTTTGCATCAGGCCTGGCCAGAGTCGCAATTAAATATGATTGAAGATGCCGGTCATGCAGTTAGTGAACCGGGTATTACACAGCGACTGGTTGAAATTATGGATGAATTAGCGGTGACACTTTCTTGATTGCATTATTGCAACGAGTGACTGAGGCTTCCGTTGAAGTAAACGGGGTGCAGATAGCCGCTATTACGAAGGGGTTGATGGTCTTATTGGCTGTTGAAAAAGATGATGACGATAATATTGCTCGGCGCTTAGTAGATAAGTTGCTGAAATATAGGGTGTTTTCAGACGAAGAAGAGAAAATGAATTTAAGTTTGCTGGATATTCAGGGCGAGCTATTACTGGTGCCGCAATTTACGCTTGCAGCGAATACGGAAAAAGGCTTGCGGCCAAGTTTTTCATCGGCAGCGCTGCCTTCTAGCGCTGAGCGACTATTTGAACGCTGTGTTTTATTGGCTAATGAGACCGGCTGTGCCGTTAGGGCTGGCCAGTTTGGAGCAGATATGAAGGTATCTTTAGTCAATGACGGGCCGGTTACTTTTTGGTTGCAGGTTGCGGCTAAATGAGATGCAGCCTTGAAAAATAACTTAATGGTTAAAAATCAACCTAAGCAACGGAAAAACAGTGATTTTTTACTGGAAAACGATACAACGTCGGCCTTATCCGTTGTATCCTATGACTTTTAAAGATCGGAGCTTGCCGCATGGCGCAACGCAAGGCTGAGATAAGCCGCGACACACTGGAAACCCAGATCAGTGTCAGTATTAATCTAGATGGTACTGGAAAATCAAATTTTGAAACCGGAGTGGCTTTTTTAGACCACATGATGGATCAGATTGCTCGTCATGGCATGATAGATCTTGATGTGCGAGCAATGGGCGACTTACATATAGATGCACACCACACGGTTGAAGACATTGGTATCACTCTGGGACAGGCGTTTAGTAAGGCAATGGGTGATAAGGTGGGTATTACACGCTACGGACATTCGTACGTTCCATTAGATGAGGCACTGTCTCGTGTCGTCATCGACTTTTCAGGCCGGCCCGGACTGGAGTTTGATGTCGACTTCAAACGCGGCATGATTGGTGACTTTGATGTTGACCTGTTTCACGAGTTCTTTCAGGGTTTTGTTAACCACGCACATGCAACCTTACACATTGATAATATCAAAGGTCGTAATGCACACCATATCGCCGAAACAGTTTTTAAAGCTTTCGGCCGGGCAATTCGCATGGCGATCGAGCCAGATGCTCGCATGCAAGGTATTCTGCCATCAACAAAAGGGGCTTTGTAAGTTCCAATGTCTTTGATAGCAGTTGTTGATTATGGCATGGGTAACCTGCGCTCGGTTTCCAAGGCCATCGAACATGTCGCCGATAGTTCAGACCGAGTTATAGTAACTTCCAGACCGGAAGATATTCATAATGCTGATCGTGTGGTTTTTCCAGGGCAGGGAGCTGCGCGTGACTGCATGCATGAGTTGACGGCGTGTGATTTAGATCAGCCAGTACTACAGGCTGCCCGAGAAAAACCATTTCTTGGTATCTGCATGGGTATGCAAATTTTACTGAGTCATAGTGAAGAAAATCAGGGCACGCCTTGCCTGGATTTATATAAAGGTGAAGTACGTCACTTTGATAAAAACATGCATGCTGAAGACGGCTTGAAATTAAAAGTCCCGCACATGGGATGGAATGAAGTGAACTGGGCGATTGAACATCCCATGCTGCATAACATTGCGCAGGGCAGTCGCTTTTATTTTGTGCATAGTTATTATGCTGATCCTGCCGACAGCGCTCTGACTGCAGCGCGTAGTCAGTACGGTATTGATTTTACCTGTGCATTATCTAAAGATAATGTCATGGCCGTGCAGTTTCACCCGGAGAAAAGCGCGGCAGACGGATTACAACTTTTAAAAAATTTCTGTGACTGGAATGGGAAGCCATAAAAGTGGACAATAAAAGAGGCGAGATATGTTATTAATTCCTGCAATTGATCTTAAAGATGGCAAATGCGTTCGTCTGAGACAAGGCGATATGGAAGACGAAACCATTTTTTCTGAAGATCCGGTTGAAGTAGCGGCCAGATGGGTTGAAGCAGGGGCTCGTCGTTTACATCTGGTTGATTTGAACGGTGCATTTGCAGGTGAGCCAAAAAATGCCGGTATCGTGCATGAAATCTGCAAGGCCTTTCCTGATTTGCCTGTACAGATAGGCGGCGGTATCCGCAGTGAAGAAACCATTGAAACCTATCTTGATGCCGGAGTGAGATACGTTATTGTCGGCACCAAGGCGGTACAGGAATCACACTTCGTACCAGAAATTTGCGCAGAATTCCCGACTCATATTATTGTCGGCCTGGATGCTAAAGACGGTAAAGTGGCGACTGATGGCTGGTCAAAACTGTCCAAGCATGACGTAATTGATATGGCTAAACACTTTGAAGAAGACGGTGTTGAAGCCATTATTTATACTGATATCTCCCGTGATGGCATGATGAAGGGAGTAAATGTTGAAGCCACCGTAAAACTGGCTCAGGCGATAAATATTCCTGTTATTGCTTCCGGTGGTATTACCAATATGGATGATATTAAAGCATTAGCAGCAGTTGAAGATGAAGGTATCATGGGTGCGATTACCGGTCGTGCTATCTATGAGGGTACACTGAATCTGAAAGAGGCTCAGGCATGGGCCGACACAGTAGGTAAAAGAGCTTAATGTCACTTGCGAAAAGAATCATTCCTTGTCTTGATGTGGCTAATGGTCGGGTCGTTAAAGGTGTTCAGTTTGTTGATATCCGTGATGCCGGTGATCCGGTTGAAGTTGCGAAGCGCTATGACCTTGAAGGTGCCGATGAAATCACCTTCCTTGATATCACCGCTACATCGGATGATCGCGATACAATTATTCATGTTGTAGAACAGGTTGCCGAACAGGTTTTTATCCCGCTGACTGTTGGCGGTGGAGTACGCAGTATTGATGATGTGCGCAAGTTATTAAATGCAGGTGCTGACAAGGTTGCTATTAATTCCGCAGCAATTTTTAATCCTGAGTTTGTTAAAGAAGTCGCTGATAAAGTGGGCTCTCAATGTATCGTTGTTGCCATTGATGCCAAACGGGTTAATGCTGAAGGCGAAATCAGTCGTTGGGAAATATTTACCCATGGCGGCAGAAAAGAAACAGGTATTGATGCCGTTGAATGGGCTGTCAAGATGGTAAGCTATGGTGCCGGTGAAATCCTGCTAACCAGCATGGACAGAGACGGCACAAAAATTGGTTTTGATCTTGAGTTAACCCGGGCCATTACTGATGCCGTTAATGTACCGGTGATTGCTTCGGGAGGTGTTGGTAATCTTGAACATCTTGCTCAGGGGATTACTGAAGGCCATGCTGATGCAGTATTAGCAGCCAGTATTTTTCACTTTGCAGAGTATACTGTTGGCGAAGCTAAACAGTATATGGCCGATCGCGGCATAGAAGTACGGCTGTGACGAGTGTTTGCTGATCATGTCAGATAAAAAGACAGCCTGGCTTGATCAGGTAAAATGGACAGATGACGGCCTGGTGCCGGTGATTGCGCAGGATGCAACATCAGGGCGAATTTTAATGATGGCCTGGATGAATCGTGAGTCGTTATTAATGACGGCAGAAAAAAATGAAGCGGTTTATTGGTCGCGCTCGCGGCAAAAGCTATGGCATAAAGGTGAGAGCTCAGGCCATACGCAAAAAGTGAAATCAATTCGACTCGATTGTGATGCAGATGTTATTGTCTTACAGGTTGAGCAGCTTGGCGGGATTGCCTGTCACACTGGGCGTGAAAGTTGTTTTTATAGTGAATTAAACAATAGCGAGTGGCAGGTGGTTGAGGCTGTCATAAAAGACCCAAAGGAAATCTATCAATGAATAGTGATGTCCTGAAGCGTCTTGAAGAAGTTCTGGATGCACGCAAAAGTGCTGACCCGGATTCATCTTATGTTGCCAAGCTTTATCATAAAGGGCTGGACTCGATTTTAAAAAAAATCGGTGAAGAAGCCACTGAAACGGTAATGGCAGCCAAGGATGGAGAAAAGGACAAAATAATCTATGAAACTGCGGACCTGTGGTTTCATTGCATGGTGTTGTTAAGCCAACAAAATATTAAAGTAGAAGATGTCTTAACAGAACTGGATCGCCGTTTCGGCTTGTCTGGTTTGGAAGAAAAAGCATCTCGATCAACTGACTAAAAATTATCTTTGGAGAAAAATATGGGTATTAGTATTTGGCAATTAGTAATTATTCTGGGTATCGTAATTTTATTATTCGGTACAAAAAAATTACGCAATGTGGGTGGCGATTTAGGTAATGCCATTAAAAGCTTTAAAAGCGCAGTAAAAACAGGCGAAGAAGAAGCTGCCAGCGCAGAAAAAGCGAATGATCAGATTGTAAAAAAAGAAGACGGTCGTATTATCGAAGCTGAAGTCAGCAAAGAAAAAGACGAAAATAAGTCTTAAGCAATCGTAGAGCGTTGGTCGGTTTACTTAACAGGTATTTGATACATGTTTGATATTGGTTTCTGGGAAATCATGCTGATTTCCATTCTCGCAATGGTCGTTATAGGTCCCGAGCGATTACCGGGGGTTGCGCGAACTGCCGGCCGCTGGTTCGGTAAGGCCCGGCGGTTTATTGAAGGGGTAAAGTATGATGTCGAGAATGAATTCGATACGGCAGAATTAAAACGCCTTTTACATAATCAGGAAGTTCAGCTTAAAGAATTACAGGGTAAAGTGAATACCGAAGCCGGTGATATCCGCAGTGGATTTTCTTACAGTCTGGATGATGATAATACGGCTAAGGCGAAAGATGATGACTATCTGGAGTTCATGGATGAAAACGAAGAAAAGGATCATGAGCAGATAGCGGCAGAAAAAGCACCTCAGGAAGACGAATTTTATGTTGAGGCGCGTGAAACCAAAAGCTTTGCCAAACCAGCTGTCGAGAATCAAAACAAGACAGACGATGATCATTTAGATAACTCTAAGACAACAGATAAAAACGCCTAAGATGACGGATAATAGTATTTCTCCTGAAAATAATCAGGAACCAGAAAAGGGCTTTATGTCCCATCTGCTAGAGTTGCGTGATCGCATTATGCGTATGACGCTGGTTGTATTGGTTTTCTTTGTGGCTCTGTTTGGCTTCTCTGAACAAATCTTTACATTTGTTGCTCAGCCTCTGATCTCACTGATGCCGGAAGGCACATCGATGATAGCAACTGGAGTAGCCGCGCCATTTTTGGTACCTTTTAAACTGGTATTGATGGTTTCAGTGTTTCTCTCTGTACCTTATTTGTTGTATGAGATCTGGGCATTTGTGGCGCCGGGCTTATACAAAAATGAAAAAATGATGGCTGCACCATTACTGATATCCAGTATCATTTTATTCTATTGCGGCGTTGCGTTCGCATATTATGTTTTATTCCCCTTGCTGTTTGGATTTTTAATTGCGATTTCTCCGGAAGGCGTTGTTATGATGACAGACATTGGTCAGTATCTGGATTTTATTCTGGCTATTTTCTTTGCATTTGGTATTGCTTTTGAAGTACCCATAGCCGTCTTTTTGTTGATAATGATTGGTGCAACCACACCGGATGCGTTAGCAGAAAAACGTCCCTATGTTGTGGTGGGTGCTTTCGTTATCGGCATGCTGTTAACGCCACCTGATATCATCTCTCAAACTATTTTAGCGGTACCCATGCTACTGTTGTTTGAGATCGGTCTGATTGTCTCACGTATCGTTCTGAAACGGCGTGCCGAGCAGCAAGATGAAGACGATAAAGAAGATGAATACAGTGAAATGACAGAAGATGAAATGGATTCAGAGCTTGATCGAATTGAAGCAGAAGAAGAAAGTGAAAGTCTTAGCGAGCAGAAACCTGACGATAAATAGTATTTATCCGGTATCGGGGGATACGCTGAATTGATTTACTTCAGCATCATTAGTTATATAATGGTGCGCAGGTGTAAATGAGATCCGGTCTGGTAATATCAATGGGAAGTGATGAATACAGATGTCGAAAAACTAAGGTCTGAAAAGCTCCAGCTTAAGTGTCAGCTAAAAAGTCTGGTACAAAATGCACGCCTGAATGAAGAAAAAATGCTCCGTTTTTCTGAAATGGAGCTATTACTGATTGGTACGCACTCCCTTCGTGATTTATTAAAAGTCATTATTACAACTTACCGCAATGTCTTTGATCTCGATAAAGTATCACTGGTGCTGATTGATCAGGACTATGAATTATTACGCTTCCTTGATGAAACTGGTCTGCAGCTGGATCAGTTGCCCGGGCTGAAACTGTTTGCTGATTCAGCAGAACTTGAAGCGTGGTTTGATCATGATCTGTTACCTATTCTCACTCACTATGAAGCGGGCCATGAAAGCCTGTTTTCGCCGCTGGATAATATCTTGCAGTCGGTTGCCTTAGTTCCATTAGTGCGGCAAGGGCGGCTTATAGGGAGTCTTAACCTCGGTAGTCATGAAGCAGACCGCTTTCAGGAATCCAATAGCACGGATTTCTTACAACGGCTTGCAGCTATCATCTCAATTTGTTTTGAAAACTCACTTAATATTAGCAGGCTTGAGAGAGTGGGTATGACCGACGCTTTAACCTGTGTTTATAACCGTCGTTTTTTTGAACAGCGACTGGTTGAAATTGTTTCAAACTCTATCCGTCATCAGTATGAACTGAGCTGTATGTTTCTGGATGTTGACTGGTTTAAAACGGTTAATGATAGCCAGGGTCATCAGGTAGGAGATCTGGTATTACAGGAAGTGGCGGGAATCATCAATGAGTATTTGCGCGCTGGAGATATGATGGCGCGATATGGTGGTGAAGAGTTTGTTGTCTTATTACCACAAACACCGATTAGTGATGCATTAGCCGTTGCTGAAAGAATAAGAAAAAAAATGGCATCACATCAGTTTAATCTGGCGGAGGGAAAGACCCTGTCTTTAACACTTTCAATAGGGGTTGCCAGTATGTGTGTCGGTGATTTGGGACATGCAGCAATCGAGCTCGGGCGTGACTTAGTCAAACGTGCTGATAATGCGCTGTTAAGCGCGAAATCTTCTGGCAGAAATAAAGTAGTGTCAGCAGAAGAGATGGCAGAAGCAGCCGGTCTGCCTATTTGCTGAGAATAAAAAAAGGCCACCAGTAAACTAATGACCTTTCAAGAGGATATTTACATATAACAATGACTTCAATTGACAGTTTTAATTGTCTTTTGTAGACATTAAGCAGCAGTGTTTGAGCAATGTTGCTTGGCTATGCATTAGAGCGCTTCTAAGCGAAAATTTGTATAGGGTAGAAAATGTATTTTTTTAGGGGTTTCCCCTTGTTTGTTTCATATCTGATTGAAAATAATAGAAATATTTTTATAAAATAAATGAACATTCAGTGGTATAGGAAAACAATAGTGTCAATGTCGGACTGTTGCTGCTAGTAATTGAGTGGCTAAATTGATGATTGATTCGAGTGAAAAACGTCACGTTTTTAAGAAACATCGAGAGATGAGTCGTATTTATTATATACAATACCCCTGTTTTTAGTGCATATTACTCGCTATAGCGCGCACTTTAATGGAGCTTAGGGTGCAATCGGGCAGGTCTTTAAGCTTGAGATAAAAATAAGAACATAAAGCTCGCTTATTTGGGTATTTTTGCAAAAGTGATAGTCTGGAACGGTTTAGATGAATTTTGTTAAAAGTTTAGTATTTGTAACAGGGGTGATCTTGTGTAATTTAGCTGGAGTACAGGCCAGTTCAGCACAGACCAATATTGAAACGCGTATTGTGGGCGGTACGCAGTCCAGTGCGTCAGATTGGCCCTGGATGGTATTGCTCTCCACAACGACTTCAACCTCAAACTTCTTTTGTGGTGCTACTTTGATTGCCGACCAGTGGCTATTAACGGCGGCACATTGTGTCGATGGCAGAACAGCAGCCGGTGTACATGCCTTTGTTGGCTTATATGATAAATCAGCACCAACAAGTCCTTCTATCGCGGTCACTCAAATCATTATTCATCCAAACTATGACTCAAATACGTCAAATAATGATATTGCACTGTTAAAGCTAGGGTCAGTAGCACCTGAGATCCCGTTAAAGATAATTACTCCAACAGAGGCTTCGATGCTTGAAGGTCAAGCGGATGATCTGGCTAACGATGTTTATGCACTTGGCTGGGGCGATACTGAGGATCCCGTCTTGGGAACCAGCCCCGATATTTTACGTGAAGTTTTCATGCCCTATGTATCCAATGTTGAATGTAATTTGAGTATGAACGGTCAGATTACTGATAATATGATGTGTGCCGGTTTAATTAGCGGAGGTGTTGATACTTGTCAGGGCGATAGTGGCGGACCACTGGTGTATTTTGACGGTATAGAATGGTTTCAGTCAGGCGTCGTTAGCTGGGGCTATGGCTGTGCAGATGCCGGGAATTATGGGGTCTATACCAGGGTAGCAAACTATATCGGCTGGATTCAGAGAGCGGTTAATGGTGTGACACCGAGTGTTGACTTTGGTACTTGGGTAGCGGGTAAAACGGCAAAGGCTCAGATAGATATCGATAATAGTACGGGCCAAGAATTTACTATTCTCTCTGAGATAACAAGCACAAACGCCGCGTTTGTCGTGAGTCATAACTGTCCTATATACCCTGTAACTATGACTGCCGGTAGCTCTTGCGTTATTAACCTCACTTTTTCAGAATCGATAGTAAATATATACGAAGGCAATATCGTGATTAACACGGATCACCCTGTACTGGGTGTGGCGGAAGTTGATGTTGTTGCCAAGCTGGTGGATAAAGTGAACTTTGGATTAGTGCAAAAGGACAGTTCAATAGAATGGGCATTGGCCGGTAATAGTGCCTGGGTAGAAAGACAGGTGACAGTCGATGGTTCCTATTCTTTTCAGTCGGGGGATATCACCGATAATGAATACAGTAGCTTATTGGCCTATGTAAGCCTTGCACCAGGGGTAGCCTCGCAAACGGTTTGGTTCGACTGGAAGGTTTGTTCAGAATTTGACTACGATTTCCTTGAATTATGGGTGGACAATAAGAAAGTCGCGGCTCGTTCAGGAAATGCTGACTGGGCTGTGAAATATATTAATTTGCTTGGTGAGGGTGATCACGTCATAGAGTGGCGCTATAACAAAGACTATAGCGTAACCAATGGTTTTGATGCGGGTTGGGTCAATAATGTTGAACTGGGTATCAAAACCAGGCTGACACCTGTTCACATAGCTGAGTGTAGGTTAGAACCAGCACCATCCGGGCGCAGCTCTGGTGCGCTATCACTCTGGTTTTATTTAGGCTTAGTGATTCCATTGATGATTCGCCGGCGCTTTAAAAAGCTAAACTAGCGCTCAAATAAAAAAGCCGGCTTAGCCGGCTTTTTTGTGTCTGCTTATTTTATAAGCCTGCCACTAATGATGGTGTGCTTAACCTGATGTTCAAAATTCCAACCAAGAAAAGGTGTGTTTTTTGCCAGGCTGTTTATGTTAGCCGTCTCCAGTGTCCAGTCTTTGTCTGGATCAATAATGGCCAAGTCAGCAACAGCGCCTGTTGATAAGTGACCCTTGTCAATGCCCAGTATACGAGCCGGAGCAGAGGTTAATGAAGCAATCGCCTGAGACCAGCTTAAGACACCTTCGGTTACCAGTTTTAAGGTCAGTGGTAACAGGGTTTCAAGGCCGGAAATCCCTGGTTCGGTTGCCGGGAAAGGGTGTAGCTTTGCGTCTTCTTCATGCGGCTGGTGATCGGAGCAGATAGCCTGAATGAAACCGTCAGCGATGGCTTGCCTGAGGGTGTCGCGGTCGCGTAGTTCCCGCAGTGGTGGCAGCACATGGCAGTGACTGTTGTAGCTGCTTAAATCCATCTCGGTCAAAAATAGCTGGTGAACAGCAACGTCAGCGGTGACTTGCAAGCCTTGCTGCTGGGCCTGTTCAATCAGCCGGATACTCCTGGCCGATGATAAGCGGCCAAAATGAACACGGGCACCAATTTCTGCGATCAGTTCAAGGTCGCGGGCAATAATCGTGCTTTCTGCAGCACTTGGAATGCCTGGTAAGCCAAGTCGTGTGGCGACGGCGCCGTCATGGGCGCAGCCATGATCACTTAAATGAGGATCATTGGGTTGCAGAAAAACAGTGAGGTCGTGTGATGAGGCATATTCCAGTGCGCGGCGCAGCACCAGTGTGTTGGTGATCGGCATACTGGCATTGGAAACACCCACACAGCCGGCATTTTTAAGGGCAGCCATTTCACTGAGGTGTTCGCCCTTCAAGCCGGAGGTGAGTGCGCCCAGGCAGACGATATGGCTATGCGCTGCATCTTTGACGCGCTGATTAATAAGGTCTACCACGGCTGACTCATCAATAACAGGGTCGGTATCGGGCGGGCAGCAAAGCGTTGTAATACCGGCTTTTGAAGCCGCAATGGTTTCGGATTTAATGGTGGCTTTATGCTCTAATCCGGGTTCACGCATACGCGCACAAAGATCAATAACTCCGGGGATAACGATTAAACCGCTTGCATCGATTTGCTGAGCATCGCCTGCTTTGTCGGCGGAAATATGATCGTCGATAGCAATGATATGACCATTTTTAATATAGATGTCTTTAACAGCGTCAAGCTCATTGGCAGGGTCGATAACGCGGCCTTGTTTAATGATTAATGCGTTAGACAGGCTCATTTATCTTCTCCCGTCTGCTGGGCGCTGGTGCCAAGTGTCATCGACATAACCGCCATGCGTACAGCGATACCATTGCTGACCTGATCCAGAATAACGGATTGAGGCCCGTCTGCCACAGAGGACTCAATTTCAACACCACGGTTGATTGGCCCTGGGTGCATGACGATGGCATCAGGTTTGGCGTATTTTAGTGTCTCTCTGCTCAGACCGTATTGCTGATAATATTCCAGTTCACTGGGTAGCATGGCGCCTTGCATACGTTCTTTTTGTAGTCGTAACATGATCACAACATCAGCGTCTTGTATGCCTTGCTGCAGGCTGTAATGCACCTTCACGCCTAATTTTTCAATATCGGCAGGCAGCAGGGTGCGTGGAGCGACCACACGAATCTCACCGGTGTTTAAGGTATTGAGTGCATGAATTTGTGAGCGGGCAACGCGAGAGTGCAAAATATCACCGACAATGGCAACTCTGAGAGCACTAAAATCATGGCCTTTTTTCTGTCGGATGGTCAGCATGTCGAGCATCGCTTGCGTGGGATGGGCATGACGGCCATCACCGGCATTTAATACGCTGATATAGGGTGCAACGTGGCGGGCTGCAAAGTGCGCGGCGCCGGAATCCTGATGACGAATCACAAACATATCTGTCTGCATAGCCTGTAAGTTATAAAGTGTATCGAGCAGTGACTCGCCTTTAGTGGCGGCAGAAGTGCTGATATTGATATTGAGAACATCGGCCGATAGTCGCTTTGCGGCTAGTTCAAACGTTGTGCGGGTACGTGTGCTGGCTTCAAAAAATAAATTGGTAATGGTTTTGCCGCGCAGTAGCGGTACTTTTTTTACGACCCGTTTATTAACACTGGTGAAGTTTTCAGCGGTGTCTAAAATTTCATTGAGTATGTCGCTACCCAGTCCTTCGATGGTCAGGAAATGTTTTAAACGACCATTTTTATCCAGCTGGATATTCCAGTGATCTTGTCCCAGTAACGGGTTTGTGGCGCGGGCGTTTTTATTAACCATGGTATTAATATTGCCTTTTTTACTGGACGTTAACTTGTTTTATTTCAAGGGCCAGCGGTACCGGCCCGGTTAATTTAATTTGTTCATCATCCTGCAGACTGAGTTGCTGGCCGACAATGTCAGCGCGGATGGGTAGTTCATGCCCGCCGCGCTCTACCAGACAGACTAAAGTAATCGATGCTGGCCGGCCATAGTCAAATAATTCATTCATAGCGGCGCGAATGGTGCGGCCGGTTTGCAGGACATCATCGACTAAAATGATATGGCGGCCGTCAACCTCGGTTGGCAAGGTCGATGGTGTAACCTGCGGGTGTACGCCAATGCGTGAAAAATCATCCCGATAAAAACTGATATTGAGTGTGCCTAACGGTTCTTCAAGACCGAGGTTTTTATGCAGTCGCTCTGCCACCCAAACACCACCGGTGTGAATGCCAACCATAACGGGGTTACTGATATTTTTTTGCGATAAAGTAGCGGAAAGCTTGTCGCTGAGCTGCTGGATTAAGGTGTCTGGGCTGATAATTTTAGTCATATTATTTTTGTTCTTGGAGCCAGGTTTCTATGATGAGTGCTGCCGCTAGTTTATCAATTTCATGTTTGTTTTGCTTGCCTATTTTTTTAGTTTGTTTGAGTTGTTCTTCGGCTTCAAATGACGACAGAGTTTCAGAGACAGTAAAAACAGGCAAGCCAAAGCGGCCGTGTAATCTTCTGGCAAATTTATCAGCCCGCAGTGTCATGTCTGTTTCTGTGCCGTCGAGCAGATACGGGAGGCCGACAATGAGTGCCTGAGGCTTCCATTCATTGATAAGGCTTTCAATTTTAACCCAGTCTGGTTTGTTGTTGACATTGCTGAGTGTAAGGAGAGGGTTGGCGTGACCGGTTAAGGTCTGACCGCTGGCAATACCGATGCGCTTGGCACCAAAGTCAAAACCAAGCACAGTCTGAATGGGTTTTTTGCGGGCTTTTGGCTCAGGTTCTAAGGTATCAGGCATGTCCTGCATCGTTACTCAGTAATTGCAAATCAATTCCGAGCAATGATGCAGCAGATTCCCATCGCTTTTCAATAGGTGTATCAAAAATAATACTGGAATCAGACGGGCAGTTTAGCCACAGATTGCTGGCTATTTCCTGTTCAAGCTGGCCACTGGCCCATCCCGCATAGCCGAGGGTGATTAAGAATTTGTCGGGCCCTTGATTATTGGCAATGCTTTTGAGAATGTCTTTTGAGCTGGTCAGCTGGATATTATCGGTGACATCGAGACTGGCTTCCCACTGCTCTGCGGTTTTATTGTGTAAAATAAAACCGCGATCAGTTTGTACCGGTCCGCCATGGTAAATGGTTTCATGGCCGATTTCAGAAGTAGCAGGTTTGATATCGATCTGTTGCAGAATATCCTGCAATAGAATGTCTGACGGCCGGTTAATGGTGACACCCATAGCGCCTTCAGCACTGTGCTCGCAGATGTAGGTCACGGATTGTGTGAAGTTAATATCGTCCAGACGCGGCATCGCAATCAAAAAGTGATTGGTTAAGTACTGGGTTTGCTCGTTGTGAATTTCCATACATATAAGCATATACGGAATTTTGAATTTTAGGGGCGTAATTTCAAATATATTATGGTTTGCTGCAGAGGGTTAGTGGCTAGTCAGCAAGTTTTTGCTCTCAAACACCCAGCTACGGGTAATATGCAGAATATCGGCTTCTTTTTTTAGAGTTTCAGGAAATGCGTTAAAAGGCGAGGCTAAGGTGACGATACGTCTGGCGGCATCATCGAGCACCCTGTGGCCTGATGAACGTTGCAGGTTGTATTCGATTAGCTCGCCTTTGCTATTGATGACCACATCGACGATTAAAGTGCCGCTGAGTTTGTTACGTATGGCGGCATCGGGGTAATTTAAGTTACCGATACGCTCTACCTTATCAATCCATTTGCGCATATAACCGGCTGCAACGTGCTCACGGGTGCGCGAGTTAATAAACTTCTCACGAGGCTTATTGGCATATTCTTGCGTAGTTTTGTCGAGCTCCGCTGCGAGCCGGGCGATCTCGGCCTGATAGTCAGGCGTTTGTTCTGACGGTGGTGTGGCTTGCTCTTCTTTGCTGAGCTGTTTTTGTGTGTCGACTGAGTAATCGGAGTTCTTCTGGGTTAATAATTTGTTTTGATTAATTTGCTGGATCTTATTAACAGATGCAATGCTTTGCTCCGGTGCAATGCCAGGGGTTTCTGATAAGGTGGGTGCAGAAAACATATCGGTCGGGCGAAGTTTTTGATCTGTGTTGCCACCACCTTCCTGTGAATACTGGGCAAGGTAATCTGCTTTCAGCGGAGTTGTACTCTTTTGAGCCTGAACAAGTATCACATCGAGTGTGGGCGCGGTTTCGCTCTTGTCTTCAGTGTCGGTAAACGTAATGCCGAGAATAACAATGGCATGAAAAATAGCGGTTAATAAAATGGTCATGCTCAATCTGTCGCTGGAGCCAACTGTTGTGGGTGGAATAATGGATGCCATTTTTTTACTAACTCGTTAAATTTATCATAGTGCTGCACTGATTTTAACAGAAGCGTGTCCGGTATTGTTCAGCTGAATTCGCTTTATCATTGCAGGGTTTATATGTATATCACCATTGGCAGCCACTAGCATGACATATTTAATGCCCATTTTTTTTGCGATGCGATGCCAGTGGTCGGGGCCGGCAACAAACAAGGCGGTGGCTGCAGCATCGGCGATCCCTGCGTTGTTGTGAATAACCGTGACAGACTGCGACAAATTAGCAGGGTAGCCGGTTCGCGGGTCTAAAATGTGGTGATAGCGTGCAGAGTTGTGGATAAAATAATCGTTATAGTCAGCATGGGTGAACACGCTTTCTCCGTCTGTCGGTTGTACTGACGCTATGATGCTGTCTTTAAGTCTGGGGTGAGGGATATTAATCTTCCGTGCACGATCACTGTGCTGGCCGATCACTTTTAGGTTGCCACCGGCATTGATAACTGCATTTTGAATGCCGAGTTTTTGTAGGGTTTCGGTGCTTTTGTCGATGGCATAAGCTTTAGCAAAGGCCCCAAAATTTAACTGTACCGCAGCGTTATTGCTTTGTAGTCGTATGCCATTTAACTGCAAATTTAGCATGTTCGGGTTTTCAGCGAGCAGTGCCTGAATTTTATCGTTATCAGGTGGTTGCTTGTTGGATATATCTGTTTCATGGGATTTCCAAAGGTTAAGCAGATGCCCGATAGCCGGATTAAATAGTTCTTCTGATTGTTCGTAAAGTGCAGTGCTTTGACGGATAAGCGGAATCAGGTGTAGCGGCAGATTAAAGCCGGCTTCAGTCGGTATTAAGCTATTAACTCTGCTTAAAGGGCCATTAATCCATGGGTTCCATACTTTATGCCAATAAGCAAAATCTTCATCGAGGGTAGCAAAAGCTTGCTCTGCCAGTAACGGGTCAGTGCCAGTAATGCTAACATCAATAATGCTGCCGAAGCTTAAAATGGAATGGCGAAATGTCTCACTGGCCGGCGTGTTGTCGGCTGGACTGCAAGATATCAGAAATATACAGCAAAATAGTATGCGGCTGAGGATCTTCATGCCCGTAGTTTTTTCTCGATGATATTCATTAAGTCAGTTGCTATATCCAGATTGAATTGCTGATCCAGCTCACGAATGCAGGTCGGGCTGGTGACATTGATTTCTGTCAGAAAATCACCAATCACGTCAATACCGACGAATAACAGGCCTTTTTCTTTTAGCGTTGGACCGACCTGCTGACAAATCCAGTAGTCGCGTTCTGTTAATGGCTGGCCTTTGGCGCTACCACCGGCAGCCAGATTGCCACGAGTTTCACCTTTACTGGGAATGCGTGCCAGTGCAAAGGGGACAGGTTCACCATCAATCAATAAAATACGTTTGTCACCGTTTACAATATCAGGTATGAACTGTTGGGCCATGGATAGTTTGCGGCCTTGTTCGGTCAGGGTTTCAATGATGACATTCAGGTTCGGGTCGTTAGCCCGAACTCTGAAAATAGAAGCACCGCCCATGCCATCCAGAGGTTTTAAAATAACGTCCTGTTGATCGTGCACAAATTGCTTTAGCTGCTGCATATTGCAGCTGACAAGGTTGGGTACGCAGCACTGCGGGAACATGCTGGTGAAAAGTTTTTCGTTGTGGTCGCGAATACTGGCTGCCTTATTAACGACCAGAACGCCATCATTTTCAGCCATCTCTAGCAAATAGGTTACATAAATGTAATCCATGTTAAATGGCGGGTCTTGGCGCATTAAAATAGTGTCAAAATAGCTGAGCGGAGTGTCTTGCGTGTTGTGGGTCTGAAACCAGGATTCCGGCTCATCAATGACAGAAATCCGGCTGGAAATAGCATGTGCTTGGGAGTCGCTAATATATAGGTCCTGAGGGCGTATATAATAAATTTCCCAGTTTTTTTTCTGCGCAGACAGCATCATGGCGAAACTGCTGTCTTTTTTAGTGTTTATTTTTTCTATAGGGTCCATAACGACCCCGATTTTAATAGCTTCCATGATATCGATTCTAAAGGTAAATGATTGTTAAGTAATGAGTTTTATTTGTTTTTTTGCTTTTAGTAATGTTTTATTAAATTGAACTTAAGTGCTGAAACTACACTATTGTTTAGATTTAAGTAAGGCCTGTTTTGCTAGTTAGCAAGAGCGTAATCATTGTCGTAAAAGTGTCAATTTCTTTATTATTCAACAATTTAACTTAATTGTGTTAAGATTTTACATAATGTTTGTTAGCTAAGTTTCTTAATAAAAGGAATTTTTATTTGCGAAAGCCTATGACATAGGCTAAATTACTGGCAAATGACCGGTGGGGCGCAGACCTGTTAAATTTTAATCTAAGTATGTAAATATAGCGTTTATATATGGGTAATCGGGAATACTATGGCAGACGATTCTGTTGAAATCTCAGGCTTAAAAGTGATGGTGATTGACGATAGCAAGACCATTCGCCGAACTGCTGAAAATCTATTGAAAAAAGAAGGCTGTGAGGTAGTTACGGCCGTTGATGGTTTTGAAGCGCTATCAAAAATAGCTGAACATAAACCTGACATTATATTTGTTGATATTATGATGCCCCGACTGGATGGTTATCAAACCTGTGCCTTAATCAAGCATAATAATGTCTTTAAAAGTACTCCTGTTATTATGCTATCAAGCAAAGACAGCATCTTTGACCGTGCACGAGGTCGCATTGTAGGTTCGGAACAATACTTAACGAAGCCCTTTACAAAAGACGATCTACTGAGTGCGATCAAGCAATATGCCTTTAATGGTACGAACGCATAAAAATATCTGAATGCAAGTCAGATGAAAAAAATATTATTAATTAATTAATTTAAGTGAGTGGTATAGAAAGATGGCGCATATACTGATTGTTGACGATTCGCCCACAGAAGTGCATGTATATCGTGGGTATTTAGAAAAAAATGGACATCAGGTTTCAGTCGCTATTTCTGGCGAAGAAGGCGTTGAGAAAGCAAAAGAAGTTATTCCGGATTTAATATTAATGGATGTGGTTATGCCCGGAATGAATGGTTTTCAGGCTACTCGCTCTTTAAGTAAAGATGCAAGTACAAAAGATATTCCAATCATTATTATTACCACAAAAGATCAGGAAACCGATAAGGTCTGGGGCATGCGTCAGGGCGCTAAAGACTATATCGTTAAGCCGGCAAAGGAATCCGAATTAATCGAACGTGTTAACTCTGTTTTGGGTGCGTAGGTAGATTATCTCAACATAATATTTACGAAATTTAAGAGCTGGTAACTATGGCAAGTCCATTTGAAGTATTGCAGGCTGTGGAATCTGAGTGTCTTTCTAAGGCTGCAGGCTTACCAATTCTTGATGACGTAAAGCAAAGCTGGACAGGTATAGGTTTCAGAATAGGCGATATGGAGTTGGTTGCCTCAATGGATGAAGTGGCTGAGATTTTACATATGCCGCCTTATACGTCAATTCCTGGTGTCCGGTCGTGGATGGTTGGCTTGGCTAATGTTCGTGGCAATTTATTACCATTAATGGATCTGAAGGGCTTTGTTACTGGTCAGGATGTCTCCTCAAAGAAAAAAAGCCGTGTGGTAGTAGCACGGCATGAAGACGGAATGACAGGCCTGGTGGTTGATGAAATTCTGGGCTTAAAGCATTTTTATCTTGAAGAACAAGTGTTTGAAATACCCTCTTTGGTAGACAGCTACCGGCCATATATTAAAATGGCATTTAAAAATGCTGATCAACATTGGCCAGTTTTTAGTATTAAAAAATTAGCACAACAAGAAAAATTTTTACAAATCGCAATATAAAAAATATGCAGTGTGAAAATAAATTGAGGAATACTCGTTATGGCAGCAGGTACAGGTACAGCTTCGGGACTAAGTAAATTAGAGTTAGGATTGCTAGGGGTCGTAGTAAGTACTCTTATAGCAGCCTTTGTTTTGTTTTTTTGGGCAAGTAGTGAACGTGATACCATTAAGGTACAACTAGAAATTGTTGCTAAAGAAGCACTGATTTCCCAGCGTTTATCAACCCAGGCCCTTGAGGCAGCATCCGGAAAAGTCGGTTCTTTTAAACAACTCGAAGCTTTACGTAATTCATTTGCTGTAACTATCAATCAGTTAAAGAAAGGTGATCAGGGGCTGGGTATAAAGCCCTTAACGGTTGATGCTACTGCTGAGTTTAAGGCGGTGGAGACTATCTGGTCGAACTATCAGTCTGATATTAACGTTATCTTGGATGGTCTGGAGCCAATTTCAAAGGTTTCAGAATACGTTGTTGTTATTAATGAATTTATTCCTCAGTTACTGGCTTTTTCAGATGAAGTTGTGGGTATCCTTGTCCGTAAAAATGCCGATCCGCATCAGATATATATAGCGAGCAGGCAGTTAATGCTGACGCAGCGTATTGAGAACAACCTGAACCTTGTTTTGGCCGGTGGTGAGGGTGCAACAACAGCTGCCGATCGATTTGGTCGGGATGCCACCTTGTTTGGCAGTGTTCTGGAGGGGATGTTAAAAGGCTTTCCCGGGCTGAATATCAAGAAAGTTCATGATGCTGAGGTTCGAGATAAGCTACGTGAAGTAGCCATGCTGTTTACATCGGTAAGTGATCATGTTGATGCAATTTTAGAACTTTCACCTGTCTTGTTTGAAGTTAAGGATGCATCAAGCCGAATGGAAGTAACAGCTGCCAGTTTGCTTTCAGCAACTGAAAAACTTGATGCCAAGATTCAGTCTGAAGAATATCATCTGGACTATGCTGACTACGCGGTAATCTTATTAGGTATCACCGCAATGCTTGCGTTCCTTTATTTTGGCTGGATAAATGTAACGACTGCCAGAGAACGAGAAGAGCTTGCACTTGAACAAAACCGTCGTAACCAGCGTGCGATTTTGCGCTTACTTGATGAAATGGCTAACCTTGCGGAAGGTGATTTAACAGTTCATGCCACGGTTACCGAAGAAATCACCGGTGCAATCGCCGACTCGGTTAACTATGCGATTGATGCACTGCGTTCACTGGTTACCACGATTAATATAACGGCTGTGAGGGTTTCCTCTTCGGCAGAAAAGACACTTGCAACAGCGGGCCGGCTGGCAGATGCATCATCGCATCAGGCGCGTGAAATTGTCTCGGCATCCGCGGCAATTACCGACATGGCGGACTCTATGGAAGGTGTATCGAATAACGCCGCACAGTCAGCTGAGGTTGCACGAAAATCGGTTGATATTGCACAGCAAGGTGCGACTCTGGTACGTAACAGTATTACGGGTATGGATAGCATTCGTGAACAGATTCAAGAGACATCAAAACGAATTAAGCGACTGGGTGAATCATCTCAGGAGATCGGTGATATCGTTGGACTGATTACTGAAATCGCAGACCAAACTAATATCCTTGCATTGAACGCAGCTATTCAGGCATCGACAGCCGGTGATGCTGGCCGAGGCTTCGCGGTTGTTGCCGACGAGGTACAGCGACTGGCGGAACGTTCATCTAATGCAACCAAACAGATCGAAGCACTGGTTAAAACGATCCAGGCCGATACCAACGAAGCAGTACACTCAATGGAACAAAGTACATCGGGTGTGGTAAGCGGAGGTAAGATGGCCGAGGATGCCGGTGAGGCACTTACCCGAATTGAGGATGTATCGACTGAGCTGGCAAGTCTTATTCAGGGTATCTCTGATGCTGCAAGCAGACAGGCTATCGTTGCAACCGATGTATCAAATACCATGAATGTAATACAGGAAATTACTGTACAGACATCTGAAGGCTCTGAAGAAACATCGAGCTCAATTGGTAATCTGAGTGAGATGGCAAATGAACTACGTAAGTCTGTAGCCGGCTTTAAGCTGCCTGATTCTGGTGATCAGGTTGAAACCGTTATTTTGAATAGTTAGTAGTTTCAAAAAAACGATTTGAAGCATTTATCAATGATAATAAATGGTAGTCATTAATGAAGAACCCGAGTGACACAGTTGAATTTAATTCGCTAAACTGGGTAAAAAAAGAGCTCGACCTGGTACTGGAGGATGCTCAGAAAGCCTTCAATATCTATATTGATGATGCCTCGGAGACTGATAAGCTACAGGAGTGTATCGATCAAATACATCTGATCCATGGTACTCTGTTAATGGTAGAGCTTTATGGCGCTGCCATGCTGGCTGAAGAAATTGAAGAGTTAGTCAAGAGTCTCAGAGATGAAGAGGTTTCCGGAAATGAGGAAATCTACCAGTTAATTATGGGTGCAATGCTCAGATTACCTGATTACCTTGACGGACTCATCAGTGGTAATAAAGATGTCCCTATCGTTCTGCTTCCTGTTTTAAATGACTTGCGTGCTGCGCGTAATGAAAGCTTGCTTTCAGAAAGTCTGTTGTTTTTCCCTGATGTTGATGTGGATGAAAATGATATCGAGAATATTGTTGTCGATGCCAGTGCAAATAATGAACTACAGGCACTGGCAAAACGATTACGCCCGCATTTTCAGTTAGGGTTGCTAACCTGGTTTAAAGATGAGAAGCCGTTAACAGGTTTAAAAAGAATTCAGGCTGTTATCAATGAGCTTGAAAAAAATTCTGTAGAGAAAAAAGTCCGGCGGCTATGGACGGTTTCATCTGCTCTGCTTGAGTCGCTGATTCATAAAGGTATTAATTCCAGTATTACCGTTAAATTATTAATTGGAAAAATAGATCGTCTTAATAAAGAGTTAATTGATCACGGTGAAGCTGCACTGGAAAAATCACTGCCTGCCGATATTATTAAAAATATTCTGTACTACATAGCAAGATCAGATTCTTTAGGTGACCGCGTCTCTAATATTAAAGAGATATATAAACTCAATGAGCTGTTGCCCGGCAATAATGCAGAAAATGAAGCAGCGCTCAATATGGGCGGGCCAAATATTGATCTGTTACAGACTGTTGCGCAGGCAATACGCGAAGACTTTACAGAAGTAAAAGACGCTTTAGAAATATTTGTTCATGGAGAAGAGCAAGACAGGTCAAAACTTGAGTCACTGCCTGCTTTACTGGCTAAAATTGCTGACACTATGGGAATGCTGAGTCTTGGCGCACCAAGACAAATGATTCTCGAGCAAAAAAACCAGGTTGAGAAATTTGTCAGCGGCGAGCTGGATGCCACTGATCAGCAGGTTATGGATGTGGCAAGTGTTCTGTTAAATGCAGAAGCTAAACTTAATAACTTTATTTCGCGTAAAAGTGATAGCAGCTCAGATGCAGCTGACGAAGCTGATGAAAGTCATGACTCAGAATATCAGGAAGTTTTATCAACGGTTGCCCGTGAAGCCTTAACCGATTTTAATCAGGCAAAACATCTTATCCTGCAATATGCGGAATCACCTGGTGACAGCTCAGATTTAGAGCGGGTCGTCAAACTGTTTGCTGATGTTAGTGGTGCTATGTTTATGGAACCACTGGATATTCTGGCGCCATTGATCAGAGGAATCAGTAGTTATATTCAAACGGTGTTAATAAACGCCGGACAGCTTATCCCGGAACAGCTTGATGTTGTGGCTGATGCTGTAACGAGTATCGAATATTATCTGGAATCGGTCATCGAAGGCAGAAAGGATCTCAATGCTGATCTGAATTTTGGCCGTAGTGCAGTTGATAAACTGCGTGTTTTCGCCGCTGAGTTAGGCAGCAGTGTTGACTCAGCTACTGCTGAAAAAGCAGCGCAAGCAAATGAGGCTAGTATTGATCTGGATGAGACCGCTGTTGAGACAGCGGCAGATGATGGCTTTTCGCTTGATATGGAAGACAGTGAGTTTGAATTAAATGATACTGAAATTGATGCAGAGCCTGCAATAGATGATACAGATTTTGGTTTAGACTTAGAGTTAGAGTTAGATTCAGGTTTTGATTTAGTCGAAGAAAGCAGTGAAGTAGAACCAGCACCTGTCGCTGAGAAAACCACTTCTGTTATCAGTAAAACTAAGCGTCCTGAATTAGCTATTATCGGTGATGATACCGATGAAGAAATTTTTGAAATCTTTATTGAAGAAGCTTTAGAGGTACTGGCTGAGATCAATGAGAACCTGCCTCAGTGGAAGTTTGACAATAGTAATGAAGATGCGCGGGCGTCAGTAAGAAGGTCTTTTCATACACTTAAAGGCAGTGGCCGCCTGATTGGTGCGATGATGATTGGTGAGTTCTCATGGAGTATTGAGAACATGATCAATAAAGTTATCGATAAAAGTATCCCCTTAACGGCGGAAGTTTTTTTTGTTTTAGAAGAGGCTGTGACAGTATTACCACAGCTTATCGAACAGATGCAGGGTAATAAGCAGCCAGTCGCAAATATTTATGATCTCATGGAACATGCGGATGCGTTAAGCAGAGGAGAAAGATTCTCCCCCCCCGTTAAAGCCGAGGTTACCGCTACAGTAGCCTCGGAAAACTTACCTGTAGACGACACCGGCGCAGATGAAGCTATCATGGATCCGGCCGGTGCAGATGTCACTGATCACAATGTAAGCAGTCTAGATATTGAAGACGGTACTGACGAAATCATCAATTTATCTGAGCCTGAAGATGAACTGATGAATTTTGATGAAGATTCATTTGAAGTAACTGATGAGATTGAATTTAACAGTACTGAGCTAACTGACTTTGATGAGGGTAACCTTTCAGATGAGCTGGAGTTAAGTGATGAGTTTTCTCTGGAATCAGAACTCATAGTTGAAGATGAAGATAATGAATTCAGCTTTGAAGTTTCTGAAGATGAGATTTCGCTGGAGTCGGCACTTGAAGTTGACGAGCTTGCAATTGATTTAGATGACGACTTGTCATTAACTGAAGTACCGGTAAAGTTAGAAATTGATCCTGAGTTGTTCAGAATATTCCGGGCTGAGTCAGAAGGTCACCTAGATACAATTCGACATATTTTAATACTCAATCAAACAGACAATACGCCGGTAATCGCTAATGATGAGCTGATCAGAGCACTGCATACATTGTTTGGCAGTGCCCGGACAGCAGAGGTCCCTGCAATATCTTCTATCTGTGGGATCGCTGAACAATACATCCGCAAGAAGCAAGAAAATCAATCGACTGAAGTAGATGCAGCCGGAATAGCGGCATTAAACGAGTTAGTTGCCAGTGTTACCGATGTTCTGAATAATCTTCAGCAGGAAAAACAGTTGCCTGTTAATCAGGCGTTAGTGGATACACTGAGTAAACTGTCTCAAGCAGAAGCTGAAGCTGGTAGTGCAATTGAGCTGACGGAAGAGGCTGATTTGTCGGAAGCCGCTCTCGTTTCTTATGGTGATATTGATGATGAACTGGTTGATATTTTCTTAGAAGAAGCTGAGGAACTTGTTGAAGGAGCCGAGCACAGTCTGCAGCAGTGGCGTGAAAATTTAGGTGATGTAGAAAGTGTTAATGAACTAAAACGTATCCTCCACACCTTAAAGGGTGGTGCCAGGATGGCTGAGCTGACACCGATTGGTGATCTTACTCACGCACTGGAAAGTGCCATAATAGAAACTGCTGATTCGGCGTCACCATCCATGATGGGAGTTATGCAAGAAGCACTGGATACAATCGTTAATATGCTGACTAAGGTGAGTGCTCGTGAGCCTATTCAGTCAGCAGCGCCAGCAATTTTAAAATTAAAACAAGCCAGATCATCCGCTAGGTCTGGCGCTGTAGAAACCGCTACTGTTACTCAGACCGCTGAGCCTGAACTGTTACTGGCTGCTGAGGACATAGTTGAGAAAACGCCGGATGAACATGAAGAAAGCAGTTCTGATCTGGATATTGAGTTTGATACAGAATTCAGCTCACCTGATACAGAAGATGACGATGCAGATGAGCTTGAAATTAGTATTTTATCGCCTGAAGAAAATGCGATGGAAGTTGAGTCCGAAGAGCTTGAAAATATTGCGGTCGAAGAGGCAGAACAAGAGCTTGTCGTTACTTCTGACTATGAACATTCAGAATCTACTGAGCTGACTAATAGCAGCGGGTCAAATGTATTCAAGCTTGATCCTGCAGCGCGCGCTAAACAAAAAGATGAGTCACAGGCTAAAGCTGTTCAGGAACTGGTGCGTGTAAAGGCTGAGTTGCTGAATGACCTTGTTAATAATGCCGGTGAGGTCAATATTTACAATAGTCGTTTTAATCAGCAGTTATCGGACTTTGGTTATAACCTGACTGAATTTGATCAGACAGTTGTAAGGTTAAGAGAGCAGTTGCGTAATCTTGAAATCGAAACTGAGAACCAGATCTTATCCCGTCATGAAAAAGAATCATCACATTACGACGTCGATTTTGATCCGCTAGAAATGGATCGCTACTCAACACTTCAGCAGCTATCACGCAGCTTAAGTGAGTCGGTCAGTGACCTTGCGAGTATTAAAGATTTCATGAGTAATACTGTGCGAGAGTCTGAGACACTGCTATTACAACAGTCACGGATATCTACCGAGCTGCAGCAGAGTTTAATGAGCACACGGATGATCAAGTTTAATGGTCTGAGCAGCCGGCTTGCCAGAATTGTCCGTCAGACATCGCGTGAATTAGGAAAAAATGTTGAGTTCGAAATTTTTGGTGATGAACTGGAAGTCGACAGAACGATTCTCGACAGAATTGTGTCTCCGCTTGAACATTTGCTCAGAAATGCAGTAGCGCATGGTATCGAAACAAATGAGACAAGAGCGTCGTTAAACAAAACGGAAACCGGAAAGGTAACCATTCATGTTTCAAAGCAGGCTCAGGATCTTGTTATTGATGTAGCAGATAATGGTTCTGGCATTAATGTCGATGCGATTCGTAACAGTGCAATAAAGAAAGGCATGATTACAGTCGACAGCGAGCTGAGTGATCATGAAATTGTACAGTTTATTCTTGAACCCGGATTTAGTACGGCTAAGGATGTCACCCAGATATCAGGCCGAGGTGTCGGTCTGGATGTTGTTGATAGTGAAATCAAGCAGCTAAGCGGTACGCTTGATATTCAGTCTAAACTCAACAAAGGCAGCCACTTTATTGCACGTCTGCCAATGACACTGTCAATAAGTCAGGCACTGCTGGTTCACCTGCAGGATGAGATATTTGCTGTGCCTCTGAATACCATTGAAGGCATTGTTCGTCTGAGTGGCTATGAGCTTGACATGATATATGAGAAAGGTCTTGGCTATTATGAATTTGGCGATGATAAATATGAAGTTAAGTACCTTGGCTATTTATTAAAAGGCCGTAAACCTGAGTACTTGGAACAGGCGCAGCCATATCCAATCTTACTGGTTAAAACCGGTGATCTTCGTATTGCAGTTCATGTTGATAGCCTGGTTGGACGTCGCGAAATCGTGGTTAAACCGGTAGGTCAGCAGATCAGCACGGTAAAAGGTGTGTCTGGTGCAACGATTCTTGGCGACGGACATGTTGTACTAATTCTCGACATGGCTTCATTACTACGTTCTAAGAGCGTCTTCCAGATAGAAAGTCAGGCTGCAGAAATGCTGCGTGAAGCAGAAAAAGCAGTTGCTGAAACGATAACGGTAATGGTGGTTGATGATTCAATTACTATCCGTAAAGTAACCGAGCGTATTTTACTAAGACACGGAATGGAAGTTATTCTGGCGAAAGATGGTCTGGATGCGACGGCGAAATTACAAGAACGACTGCCAGATATTATGCTGCTTGATATTGAAATGCCACGTATGGATGGTTATGAAGTTGCGTCAATGGTCAGAAACAATGAACACATGAAGGATCTGCCGATTATTATGATTACGTCCCGTACAGGTACGAAGCATAAAGAGAAAGCGATGGAGATCGGTGTTAATCGCTACTTAGGTAAGCCCTATCAGGAAGATGAACTGATGGAAAATATCACAACGGTTCTGGCAGAAGAGAAAGTATCATAAATGGCTGATCAAAAAGTTATAAAAAGTTTACTGCTGCCAATGAAAACCAGCAGTGTCATCGTGCCCAATACTGCGATCGCAGAAATAGTATCGGTCGAGCATGTGTTACCTGTTAATGATGCACCAACATGGATGCTCGGTTATTTAAGCTGGCGTCGCCGTTCGGTTCCACTGCTTTCGTTTGATGCAGTGCAGCAGGGAGAACCGGATTTTCTGAGCAGTCGCAGTAAAATTGCTGTTCTTTATTCAATCAGTCAGGATAGTACATTTCCCTATATGGCTATATTGATGCAGCGTGCACCTAAAGTTATCAGTATCACCGAAGATAATATCAAACAGGCCGGAGCTGATCACAATAGTGGTAATATCAAACTGGTGCTGCAGAATGTTGTCGTCAATGATGAAATTGTCGGTGATATTCTGGATCTGAAAGCAGTAGAAGCTACCTTCAAACAAGCCGGCTATTAAGCAGCTGACGGCTAAACTATCTTTTCCCGTTTAGACATTAAAGCCCGTTCTGATATTCACCCGAAGAATGCCATTAAAAAAACAATTACAGATAGAAAAAAGCTGGGAAAAATACCTGCGATCTGAACTGCAGAAAGACTATATGCAATCACTGCTGAGATTTCTTTCGGCAGAAGAAGAACAGGGTAAGGTTATTTTTCCGCCTGAAAAACTGTGGTTCAATGCGATTAATACAACACCCTTTGGCAGTGTAAAAGTGGTCATTCTTGGGCAGGATCCTTACCCTACACCTGGACATGCGCACGGCCTTTGTTTCTCAGTAATGCCTGACGTTCAGCCTCTGCCAAAGTCGCTGATAAATATTTATAAAGAACTGAGTGCAGACCTTGGTGTTGTAAATGAAAATGGTAATTTACAAAGCTGGGCAGAGCAGGGGGTATTGATGCTCAATAGTGTGCTAACAGTTGAAAGTGGTAAGGCGAACTCTCATGAAGGTAAAGGCTGGGAGCAGTTTACGGATAAAATAATTTCTGTCCTGAATGATCAGCAGCAACCGCTAGTCTTTGTTCTGTGGGGCGCGTATGCACAGAAAAAAGGTGCGGTTATTGATGGCACCAGACATCTGGTGCTTCGCTCTGCGCATCCGTCACCACTGGCTGCTTACAGGGGCTTCTGGGGAAGTAAGCCTTTTTCAAAAATTAATGAGTTTTTGAAAAAAAATGGCAAGGCAGAAGTTAACTGGCAGGTTTAGCTGTAGCTGGTTTCTAAAAAACACTTTGACGGGTTTTCATAATTTCATTTGTTACCTTTTCTTTGTCGGAGTCACTCAGTGATAATGAATCTATGTTTTGACTGAGCATCTTTATAAAATAATCCAGTAATTGATCTGTAGTAGCGGGTTTCTTCTCTTCTTTTATTTGTGGATCATCAGATTCGATGTTCACATACTTTGGAACGATTATGCTGCTGCCAGTTGCAGTATCTTTTGCAATAATAGGAGATACTTTTCTATAGGCAATATTTTTCCAGAAAAACTTATCACCTATATTTATTTGTGAAAATTTCATTGTTTTTGTTACCGAATGTTTGGGATTAACAATAATAAGCCATTGATTTTTTTCGATTATAGTCATTGGGTAATTAATTTAAGTCACCCCAGGATGACTGAATAATACTGATCGCTGCAATTGCAGCTGTTTCTGTCCGTAGTACTCTTGGTCCGAATCGAACTTCTCTGAATCCTTTGCCGACAGAAGTCTCAATCTCCTCATCTGTAAATCCGCCTTCCGGGCCAATGATAATTGAAACAGACTGTACGGCGCTCTGAGTTAACAGGTTTTGACCGGCAGTAGGCTGCAAAATAAAACCTGCCTCAGATTCGCTTAAAGAAAGAACGGATAATTTCTTTGGCGGGTGGATCTGTAGAAGTTTGTTTCTGCCTGACTGTTCGCAGGCACTGTTTGCGATGCCCTGCCAGTGGCGCATTTTCTTTTCAAGACGATCACCTTTTAGGTTAACGACGGTGCGCTCACAGATAAGAGGAATAAGTTCGCTGACGCCGAGTTCGACGGCTTTCTGAATGGTGATATCCATGTGGTCACCCTTAGAGATTCCCTGAATCAACGTGATTTTTAACGGTGACTCATTATCTCCCGGGACGAATTCATCAAGTTGTACCTGAGCCTGTTTGGAGTGATCAAGCAAGCTGGCTTTATAACTGCCACCCTGGCCGTTAAATAAAATAATCTCAGCTGCAACAGGCAGGCGCAGTACTTTAATTAAATAACTGCTGGCCGCTTTGTCCAGCTGAAGTGTATTACCAACAGTAAGGTCTTTCTCTATATACACTCTGGGTATACGCATAACTTATATGTCTCTTGCTGTTATCTATGGGTATAAGTACCGATGTCTAATCTTTAGTGGCCAGGTTAATTCCGTCAAATGCAACCTGCGCCATTTTATCAATTTCATCTTCAGTGATGACGTATGGAGGCATAAAATATACGACGTTGCCAAGTGGGCGTATCAATACACCGTTTTTTAAACCGTACTGATAAACTCGCAAGCCGCGACGTTCTTTCCAGTCATAAGGGGTTTTTGTTTTCTTATCTTTTGCCATTTCAATGGCGACGACCATGCCGTGCTGACGTACATCACTAACGTGCGGATGTTCTTTAAACTTTTCTGATACTTTTGATAAGTGACGGATTAAATTTTGATTGGCCTGTATGATATCATCCTCTGCAAAAATATCCAGGGTCGCTAATGCCGCACGGCAGCCCATCGGGTTTCCGGTATAACTATGTGAATGTAAAAAAGCTGTTAAGTTTACATAATCATCATAAAAGGCATCATAAATTTTGTCGGTAGTTAAGACACAGGAAAGCGGCAGATAACCACCGGTTAAGCCTTTTGATAAACACATAAAGTCAGGTGTGATCTCTGCCTGTTCAGAGGCAAACAAAGTGCCCGTACGGCCAAAGCCAACAGCAACTTCATCGCATATTAAATGCACGTCAAATTCATCGCAGGCTTGACGCAGAAGCTTTAAATAAACCGGGTGGTACATGCGCATATTACCGGCACACTGAATCAGCGGTTCGATGATAACGGCACAACAGTGATCGGCATGTTGCTGAAGGATTTCTCGCATGGGTTCGATCATTCGTGCTGAATAATCTTCATCGGTTTCACCTTCTTCTTTATTGAAACAGTCGGGCGAGGGGGCTGTGATGGTTTTTAATAGTAGCGGCTCATAAGTACTTTTGTATAAAGCAACATCACCCACCGATAATGCGGCGATGGTTTCGCCGTGATAGGAGTTGCTTAGATTGATAAAGGTTGTTTTCTCTTTTTTACCGGTATTGACCCAGTAATGAAAACTCATTTTTAAAGCAACTTCAATGGCTGATGAGCCATTATCTGCAAAGAATGTTTTGTTTAATCCGGCAGGTGTTAGTTTTACCAGTCGCTCTGATAACTCGACGATTGTTTCATGAGTAAAGCCGGCAAGAATAACATGCTCAAGCGTTTGCATCTGCTGCTGCAGAGCTTGATTAATGCGCGGGTTGCAATGACCAAAAAGATTAACCCACCAGGAGCTGATCGCATCAATATAGCGGTTGCCATCAAAATCTTCTAACCAGATACCATCGCCACTTTTAATCGGGATAATAGGTAATGACTCATGATCCTTCATTTGCGTGCAGGGGTGCCAAAGCACAGATAAATCTCTTTCTATCAGCGTGTTATTACCCATAGGGATGGTTTCTCCGTGAATATACGTTAATGAACGCTAGTGACTGGTATTGTACTGTATACAATTAAGTACAACATATATTGATGGTTTTTATAGCGAAGATAACGCTAACGGAATGCCTGAGCTAAGGTATCCGTTAGCGTTTATTGGTTTAATTGGTGGAAAATTTAACGTTCAAGCTCATTCCAGATAGCCAGCGTGGCTTCTGTCTGGTTCATACTATAAAAGTGCAGACCGGGCGCATCATTGTCGAGCAGGCGCTGACACATATCGGTAACCACGTCTTTACCGAAGGCTTTTAATGAATCAGTATCATCACTAAAATCCTGTAGCCGTTTGCGTATCCAGCGCGGTATTTCAGTGCCACAGGCATCAGAAAAACGCGCCAGATTGGTAAAATTCGTGATTGGCATAATGCCGGGAATTATCGGGATATCCAGTCCCATTAACTCGCAGTCATCGACAAACTGATAATAGGCATCCACATTATAAAAATATTGTGTAATGGCGGAATCAGCACCGGCCTCAACCTTTTGTTTAAAAAACTCAAGGTCTTTTTTTGGCGAGTCGCACTGTGGATGAAACTCCGGGTATGCTGCAACTTCGATATGAAAATGATCACCGGTTTGCTGGCGAATGAAACTGACCAGCTCATTAGCATGGTGAAGCTCACCGGCTGTTACCATGCCAGACGGCATATCACCGCGTAAAGCAACCAGGCGCTTTATGCCTTGTTCTTTATAGTGCAGCAGAATCTCCGCAATTTCATCTTTGGTCGAGCCAATGCATGAAAGATGAGGTGCTGTTGGTACTTCAGTATGCCTGATGATTTCACTCACCGCATTAAAAGTACGTTCACGTGTTGAACCACCGGCACCAAAGGTCACAGAGAAAAACTCGGGGTTCATCTGCTGCTTTAAGGTAGCGCTGGTATTTAAGAGTTTTTCCAGTCCCTCATTCGTTTTCGGCGGGAAAAACTCACAGCTAAATGTACGCTTCATTATATTATTTACCTGTGAGGGTTTTATTAGTAACGGTAATGGTTAGCTTTAAACGGACCTTCTACCGGTACGTCGATATAATCTGCCTGCTGCTGAGTTAATGTACTCAGGTAAGCGCCGACTTTATTCAGATGTAAACGCGCCACTTTTTCATCAAGTATTTTGGGCAGAATATAAACTTCATTTTTGTAGTTTTCTGAATTCTGGTAAAACTCAATTTGTGCCATTACCTGATTGGTAAATGATGCCGACATGACGAAACTTGGGTGACCGGTTGCGCAGCCCAGATTCACCAGACGACCCTTGGCCAGAATAATAATGCGTTTGCCATCAGGGAAAATAACGTGATCAACCTGTGGTTTGATTTCTACCCACTCATAATTTTCAAGTGAAGAAATTTCAATTTCAGAATCAAAGTGACCAATGTTACAAACGATAGACTCGTTCTTCATCCTGCTCATATGATCATGATTGATAACGTTGACGTTGCCCGTGGTCGTCACAAAGATATCACCCATGCTGCAGGCTTCATTCATATCAACAACGCGATGGCCTTCCATTGCAGCCTGTAATGCGCAGATTGGATCAATTTCAGTCACCCAGACAGTGGCACCCATGCCTTTAAATGCCTGTGCGCAGCCTTTACCCACATCGCCATAACCTAATACAACAGTAATTTTTCCGGCAATCATAACGTCTGTTGCACGCTTGATGCTGTCGATTAATGATTCACGGCAGCCATACAGGTTATCAAATTTTGATTTAGTCGCAGAGTCATTGACGTTCATGGCAGGGAAAAGTAATTCGCCTTTTTTCTGCATTTCATATAAACGGTGAACACCGGTTGTGGTTTCTTCGGTTACACCTTTAACGCTGGCTGCGATATCCTGCCATGTAGTTGAACCGGGCTTAATAGTACGACGTAATACTTCAAGAATTTCTTTGTACTCTTCATTGTCGTCTTCTTTGGTAGCCGGGATTGCGCCGGCTTTTTCGAATTCAACTCCTTTATGAACTAATAAGGTGGCATCGCCACCATCATCAAGAATCATGTTTGGCAGTTTACCATCAGGCCAGATTAAAGCCTGCTCAGTGCACCACCAGTATTCTTCTATGGTTTCACCTTTCCAGGCAAAAACCGGAATACCCTGTGCGGCGATAGCGGCAGCTGCGTGGTCCTGAGTTGAAAAGATGTTACATGAAACCCAGCGCACTTCCGCTCCCAGTGCCACCAGTGTTTCAATCAGTACAGCAGTCTGGATGGTCATATGGATACTGCCCATAATGCGACAGCCTGCCAGTGGTTGTGCGGTGCCGTACTCTTCGCGCAGAGACATTAGCCCCGGCATTTCGGTTTCGGCGATGGCAATTTCTTTATGGCCCCATTCGGCCAGTGAAATATCGGCAACTTTATAATCTGTAAAATTCGGATCGATAGCAGTGCTCATGTGTAGCTCCTGAATATAAATATGTCTAATGTCATTAGTCGAAAGTCACCGCTTTATGGCTAATGACTCTCGGCTACAGAATGTGTTTTAAAGGCCGGCTGCATCTTTAAGAGCAGCGGCTTTATCGGTTTTTTCCCAGCTGAAATTTGCTTCTTCACGGCCAAAGTGGCCATAAGCTGCAGTGGCTTTGTAGATCGGCCGCAGCAGGTCAAGCATCTGAATGAGGCCCTTTGGTTTAAGGTCAAAATGTTCGCGTACTAATTCAACAATGCGGGCATTGTCAATTTTGCCTGTGCCAAAGGTTTCTACAGAAATCGAAGTGGGCTCGGCCACACCAATCGCATAAGAGACCTGAATCTCACATTTGTCAGCAAGACCGGCAGCAACAATGTTTTTAGCAACATAACGGCCGGCATAGGCGGCAGAGCGGTCAACTTTAGAAGGATCTTTGCCTGAGAATGCACCACCGCCATGACGTGCCATACCGCCGTAGGTATCGACGATGATTTTGCGACCGGTTAAACCGCAATCACCGACCGGACCGCCGATAACAAAGTTGCCGGTCGGGTTGATGAAGAATTTGGTGTCTTTACTGATAAAATCAGCCGGCAGGACGGGCAGGATAATTTCATCCATTACTGCTTCACGTAATACGTCCAGTGTGATGTCAGGATTATGCTGGGTCGATAAAACCACGGCATCAATCGCCACTGGCTGGCCGTCTACATAGCGGAAAGTGACCTGACTTTTCGCATCGGGTCGCAACCAGGACAGGGTGCCGTTTTTACGAACTTCTGCCTGACGTTTAACCAGCTGGTGAGCATAAGTGATAGGTGCTGGCATCAGTACATCGGTTTCATTACTGGCATAGCCGAACATCAAGCCCTGATCACCGGCGCCTTGTTCATGATCATCTGATTCATCAACACCCATGGCGATATCGGCAGATTGCTTGTCAATCGAGGTGATAACCGCGCAGGAGTCGGCATCAAAGCCCATGTCTGAGCTGGTATAGCCAATTTCTCTTACGGTTTGACGTACGACGGCCTGCATATCAACCCAGGCTTCGGTGGTGATTTCACCGGAAATAACGACCATTCCTGTATTGACCATGGTTTCACAGGCAACACGGGCTTTCGGGTCTTGCTCGAATATGGCATCTAAAATGGAATCTGAAATCTGATCGGCAACTTTATCTGGATGACCTTCTGAAACCGACTCAGACGTGAATAAATGACTATTTGACATGGATGAATTCCTCAGTGCTATCTATCATGATTAGCAAATACCAGTAATGTATTTATGTAACTGAATAGTGAGGATAGTCTAAAAATATGACTCGCGCTCATTACTTAGCTACAAACTAATAATGAGCGCAGTTGATTGGAACACTGAGCCTGACAGAGTGAATCTGCTGCAGCGCCCCTCAGTGTGAAATGAATTATAGACTAATCAGTAAAAAAAGCGAATATAAGCGTAAAGTTATAGTGTTACCATCGGCAAAGCGATTTTTAGCGACCGATTAAAGAGGCACGCTACAGCGGTTTTGTTGTTTATTTATCAGTAACGGTGTTATCACGCTGCATTAATTGTTTGAGTTCCTGCATTTCCTGCTCATTCAGGTCCGAGTGTTGCGACTGATGCAGCAGCACTTCGAGGCGCTGATCCTTAACCTGTTGCAACAGCTTTTCTATTGCATTCTGCAACATAATAAGTGAGGTTTCTTTGTCGTCTACACCCGGTATATGCCAGTGTAATAGCTTATTCAGATAGCCGCCCATTTCATGTTCGCGCCAGCGCTCTAAAATTGCCGCGCTGCTGAGTTCCGGACTGGCTTTAATTAAATCATACAGCTCAAACATAACCGCAATACCCTGGATGTCGGTCACTCTGAGCTCATCACTGAGCATGATTTCCTGCACCAGAGACGGCTGTTGCAACATCAAACCTACGGCTAAACGGACATTGGTGATACGTAAATGCCGGCCTTTACTTTCAGCGATGCTATTGCCGCGGATGGTTCTTACCGGCGCGGCTTCAAGCAGGCGTTTATTATGCAGGCCAATTTCTTTGCTGACCGATTCGTTGAGCAGGTCTTTAAAAATACTCTCCGGTAACTTGTTGAGCAGTGGTCTTGCCATCTCAGCAAAATGAGCGCGACCATCCATACTGCTCATATCGGTTTGCTGCTCTAAATTTTTAATTAAAAAGTCTGATAAAGGCGTGGCATTTTGCAGGCGCTGCTCAAAGCCTTGCTGGCCTTCCTGTCTGATCATGGTGTCCGGGTCTTCGCCATCGGGTAAAAACAGAAAACGAATCTCATAGCCATCTCGCATTAATGGCAGGGTATTTTCCAGCGCTTTCCACGCCGCTTTTTTACCGGCGCGATCACCGTCATAACAGAACACCAGCTTTTTAACCGAGCGTAATAGCAAACCAATTTGTTCGCCTGTGGTGGCGGTGCCCAAGGTGGCAACGGCGTAGCGAATGCCGTGCTGAGCCAGCGCAACCACATCCATATACCCTTCAACAATGACGATGGTATCGAGGTTACGGACAGATTTTTTTGCTTCAAACAAACCGTAAAGCTCTTTGCCTTTATGGAATACCGGTGTTTCCGGTGAGTTTAAATATTTAGGCTCGCCCTGATCAAGAATACGGCCACCAAAGCCAATGGTGCGGCCGCGGCGGTCACGTATCGGGAACATGATACGGTCACGGAAACGGTCGTAATAATTACCGGGGCTGCCGTTTTTTTCGATGAGCATACCAGCAGTGCTTAGCTGTTTGATCTCTGTTGCTGATTTGCCCTGATTAAAAATAAAATCCCAGCTGTCGGGTGCATAACCAATAGCGTAATCTTTGCTGATTTCACCACTCAGACCGCGTTTCTTTAAATACTCTATGGCGCGTTGTGATTGTTTGAGTTGCTGCTGATACTGCTCGGCTGCGAGTTCAAGCATTTTATAGACGCCCGTATTATCCGGGCCCTGCTCCTGCTGATAATCTTCCCGCGGTACATCAATATGATGGTCGGCAGCCAGTTGTTCGATGGCGTCGACAAATTCCATATTTTCGTATTCCATCAAAAAGCCAATTGCCGTGCCGTGCGCACCACAGCCAAAACAATGATAAAACTGCTTTTGCTGGCTGACGGTAAATGATGGCGTTTTTTCGTTATGAAAAGGGCAGCAGGCGGTGTATTCGTGGCCTTTTTTCTTTAAAGGCACGCGAGCGTCAATCACATCGACGATATCGACCTGGTTAATTAATGTGTCTATGAAGTGTTGCGGAATTCTGCCTGCCATGCGGGGGAGTATATCAAGTTTTGGATAGTTGATGTCGTGATTCTGTATGACACTTAGGCCGGCTGAAATAAAGATAACGGAAGGGTAAAAATATTATTTTTTCCGTTATTCTTTTTGAAAATTATTCAAACTCAGTCGACTGAAAAACCTGCCGGCATCTCTTGGTATGAGGAGCCCGGGTCTGGCTAAGGTGTACATAGGCTGCCTGATCAATTGTATATGCATCAGCCAGGCTCCTGTTATTCTCCAGAATCAGTGCAACCTGTTGACGAAGGTAACCCAGCTGGTCGCGTGTATAGCCTGTCACCATATCAAGTTCGCCTGGCGCGTCAGGGCCGGGTATCAGGTAAGCGGGGTTGAAGGCTGTTAATTTATCCCATGCTTTTATCCGGGCAGTGCTATCGCTATGTTCGAATAACGGCAGCATGCGTTGATGAAAAGCCAAATCACCGCTGATAACTAATCTTTTTTGTATCAGCCAGACGATGATATTTCCCGGGCTATGGGCAGGGTCAAGGTTGATAAGTTCGATGCTCTGATCACCCATTTCGATATTTAATTTATCGCTAAAGGTTTTGTCCGGCATTGTTATCTGTGTACCGTCCATTTTATCTTTTAAAATGAACTTTGATTTTTCAAGGATGCTTTGTCCATGTGTGCTGATCTCGTTCGCAGCATCCACATGGGCAATGATTTGAGCACCTTGCTCTTTCCAGTAATTTGAGCCGAGCATGGCATGGCCCTGAGCGTTTTCTAGAACCACATACCTAACCGCTTGACTGGTTATTTTCATGATCTCAGCATGTAAGGCTTTTGCCAGCAGGTAATTAGCGCCTGCATTGACAACCAGTACACCATCGGAAGTTATAATGAATGACAGGTTATTATTATGTCCGCTATTTTCATATCTGGCTGGTGCCGTCACACCGATGGCAGACCAGACTCCATCTGCTATCTGTTGAGGTGTGTCATAGAGCATTGAGTCAGGGGTTTTATCACTGGTATACAGTGATTCAACGCTTAGTGCTTGCGACTGCGCTTTTGCGGGATTTATTACTTGCTGTTCGCGGGCCATTAAAGAAAGTCTTCTGAGTAATATAACCGATATTGTTTTCATTATTATTCTCCTGTCTTTTAATTCTTTAGCTGGCGTTGTTTAAGCGCTTTTTTATACATGACAGAATCTGGAAATAAGCTGGCCGCATATTCAAGGTACTGAACTGCACGATCCTGACAACAAACAGTATCGAGTAAGTTGAGCCCGATCTGATAAGCCATTTCAGCAGGCATTGCATCGTGGTTGGGTTGAAGTGCAATGGCGGTTTGCGAGTCAGGGCCGGTGCCGTCTTTTTTATACATGACAAGATAATCTTTCACTTCTGTATAGCGTGCTGCACTAAACCTGAATACGCTGCAGGGAACCTCCTGATCCTGTTCGTTCTTACAAACGCCTGCACCGATAAAGCGGCTGGAATCTGGAATTAAACCGGGCGGGCGAAAGTTGTACTCGGGTTGGCTGGTGCTGTTTGAAACTGACCATATAACGCTGATCAGCTTGCCTTTTTTAGATATTTTTTCGATAATTTTTGGGAACCGGCCTGATTTGAAGAACACGCGGTAATAGCCAAAACGAGAGATAAAATTCTGGCAGGCATAGACGGATTCTTTACCGTTCAGTCTGGACCTGCATATATAAAAGCTGCCGTACGTGGTGGCATCAGCTGGTAAAAGGTCATAGCATGCTTGTGGCGTGTCGTTTGTTGTGGCAAAGACAATGGAAGGCAAAATAAGCAGGCTTATTAAGCTTTTGCTGATATGCCCCGCAATAGACCTGAATAGCAAGAAATAGAAATTCCGTATAAAATTCATAATAAGGTCTCTGGTTTGATATAAGAACTCTGGTTATGCCTGACAGACAATTTTCAAACTGCTGAATGATTGTCTGAATCGCTAGAATGAAGTTTGCTGAAAACCGGAGCTCAAGTCCCACCGAAAGAACGATGATTCAACGCTGGAAGTACGTTGGTCGTTTTTATCGGCTACATTGGGTCATGACAGCTAGTTGCTAAGGCGTTAGAGGTTCTCAGGGAATAATGCAGGCTAATCATCAATGCTTTTATCTGAATGACTGCAGGGTTAGCCCGGCGGAAGGCGATCTGCTGCGTGCTGATGAGATTATTCATCTTGAGCCCAAGGCAATGGAGGTGCTGGTTTATCTGGTTCTGCATGCGGGCCAGGTGGTCTCAAGAGAAGAGCTGGAACGTGAAGTCTGGCATGGTGCGCTGGTCGGCTATGATGCGGTCACCAACACGATTATCAAGCTGCGCAAAGCATTAGAGGACGATCCACGTAAGCCGCGTTTCATCGCAACCGTGCCTAAGAGAGGCTACCGGTTAATCGTCACACCTGATTTCAGACAGGCGAAACTGTCACCACAGCCTGCTGAACTGGTCTCTCCATTAACAGCTTCGGCAATCCCCCCGATACCCGATCCGCTAACCGGGCCGGTAACAGCCAGGCCCCGTGAGGCAGCCAGCAGCCGGCAATCTGTAAAGCACAGAATAACAGGGCTGGCGCTGTTGCTGGGCATTGGTGTCGCAATCATCAGCCTGTGGTTAGCAGATGACAACACCAAGCACATTGAAGTGCCGTCTATTATCGTCTTGCCGTTTGATAATCTGAGCCATGAACCGGCGCAGGAGACATTTGCTGACGGCATCACTGAAGATATCATTACCGACTTATCGCGCTTATCAAGTTTGTTTGTGTTAGCAACCAATACCAGTTTTAGCTATAAAGGAAAACAGGTGTTGCCACAAGATGTTGGCGAAGAGCTAAGCGTTAGTTATGTGCTTAAAGGCAGTGTAAGACCGTTTGGCGATAAACTCAGGATGACAGTACAGCTGGTTGATGCCAGGACAGGCTTTAATGTCTGGGCGGAGCGATATGACAGAAACCGGGATGAGATATTTACTGTTCAGGACGAAGTCTTACAAAGTATCGTCAGTGCACTTGCTGTCACCCTGTCATCACAGGAGCAACAGCGGCTGGAGCACAGAACAACGAACAGTCTGGTTGCCTACGACTATTTTCAGGAAGGGCAGCGATTATTTAAAATCAGTAGTAGTGAGAGTTATGAAGAGGCGCAGGAAATGTACCGCAAGGCGATTGAATATGATCCGTCATATGGCCGTGCCTATGGTGCGTTATCCGTCTTATTATCAGTCGGTTACAGAAGTGGCTGGACCGCATCGCCACTGGAAAGCCAGGATAGAGCACTGGTACTGGCAAAAAAAGCCGTTGAGTTAGACCCATCGATACCGCAAACCTACTGGGCATTAAGCTTTATTCATCTGGGGCGAAAAGAATATAGGGCAGCTAAAGAGGCTATTAGCAAGGCAATAGATATTGCCCCCAACTATGCCGACGGCTTAGGTTTGATGGCGATTATTAATGCCTATGAAGGCAATCCAAAAGAGGCGATTAAATTAAATGACAAGGCGGTAAAACTAAATCCCTATTACTCCTATGAATATCTGATCACCTATGGCATAGCCTATTACCATCTTAAGAATTATGACAAGGCGGTAGAAGTTTTAGAGCGGGCATACAAAAGAAACACAAATCATATTCATATCAGGATCTTACTGACGGCCAGTTATATCGGGGCTGGTCAGCAGGATGAAGCAGAGTGGCTGGTGTCTGAGTTAGCACTGACCAATCCGGCAATAACAGTCAGCTCAGTTAAAAATACTATTCCATTTTCAAGCGATAAATTTGAAAACAGAATATTAGCAGACCTTAAACAAGCCGGAATGAAAAATTAACCAGAGATTACTGTCATTTTATTATGTAATATAGTTGAAAAGCTATCGGTGCTATCTTTACTTGAAACTGGGGACGATCGGCCATGAACACAAGTCACTACCAACTCATTGTCATTAGTTTGCTCGGCGGTTTTTTTATGCGTCCGCTGCATATGTTTATCATGGCTAAAGGCATCTCGCTGATAAAATACGTCAGTTATAAATACCTTGCGGTTATTCTGCTCATTATTTCAATGACCGGTGGCATGGCCGTAACCCTGTCGACAATTTATTTGTCACTGAAGCTGAGCGGTTTTATTCCACTGGAAAAAAGTGACATGCCTGTTTTTATCGCACCATTCCTTGTGGGCAGTGTGTTGTGGATCTTTTATGCCAGACGCTTTAATAAACTATGTAGTATTGGCCTGGATTAGCGAAATGCAATCATCCGCAGTGAGTTTTAATTGTTTATCTATTATCGGTTGTCTGCGGCGGCTCGTTTTCTTACAATAGCCTCCGCTTATTTTCTTTCAGCTACAAAGAGTGATTACATTGAATTTACCCAACTGCCCGGAATGCGAAGCCGAATATACCTACGAAGACGGTGTAATGTATATTTGTCCGTCCTGTGGTCATGAATGGCCAAAAGATCAGAATCTCGATGATTCGTTAATCAGAGATATGAATGGACATATATTAACCGATGGAGACTCTGTTATCGTTGCTAAGGATCTTAAAATTAAGGGTTCTTCATCAATCGTTAAGGTGGGTACTAAGGTTAAGAATATTCGCCTGATTGATCCGGAAGCGAATGCCGATCACGATATTGCCTGTAAGATTCCGGGGATAGGGGCGCTTAAGCTTAAATCAAATCGTGTAAAGAAAGCCTGAGTATCCATTGTATTTGAAAAGCTAAAACTCGAATAAAGGGTTTGATTACTTTAATACCAGAGGTTGTCATCCCACGTTCTTAGGCCAGAAGCTGTCATTGCCGTGTGCTGTTAGCGAGAATCTAAAACTCAGCTAATTTTCTCTACAGTGTTATAAACTGGTCGTCATTCGCTATTATCTGTTTTATTTTAACGATAACTTCATCCGGGGTTAATTGAGACGTATCAAGGCGTTTTGTTTTAAGCGGTTTGTTTTTATCAAATACCTGTTTAAAGCGACTCAGGTAGTCAGGGCCGTGAACAGGAAGTGAGCCCGACAATCCCTGTCCAATAAGCCCGTTTCTCTCAATAATTCGTTTAATCAGTACTGTATCTTCAGCGTGTAGTGTTATATTGATCATCTCTACGCCGCTCTTTATTAACTCTTCCTGTAAATAGTCGGTCGCTGTAAGCTGAATAAGGCAGCCCATTTCTAAGATACAGCAGCTTGAACTGGACTGCTTCACTCGGGCAATCAGCTCATTAACTATTATTTTTGAAAACCGTTCAAAGTCAGTAATTGACGGCTCGTGAACATAGTTTTTGATCACATCATCTACTGCCAGCCGGTCGCACGCAGGGAGTGCCTTAATAGCACTACTTTTCCCGCTGCATGGCAATCCATATAAGAGAATGACTTTCATTGGCATTATATTGCTTTTGCACTCGCCCAATTGGTCAGGAACTGCTCTTTTCTTTCAGTCACCAGCAGCTCATCGGTGGTAATTAATTCTTTAGATTCTCTGTGGCGTTTATTTTCTGTTTCGTTATCAAAATAAAGTTCTACTAACAGAGAATTATCCTGAATAAGAAAATCCTTTTCTTTAAATTCGCATTCAACCATAGACTGTTCAATAAAACGGGTCTCTATACCAAGCTCATTTTGTAATTTCATTTGAGATATTGTATTTTCACGATTCAGATCATTGACAATAAAGAGTCTTTTTATTCGTATTCCGCGTTTTATCAAATTTATTTGCGTGTTCATATACTCGGTATCATTTTTATCTTCCCAATATTCAGGGATATAGCTGACACACTTAAGTTCGTCTGATGTACTCCTGATACCGTGTGCACCAAAAGTGTTTGCATGGCGTGGTGATGTATATTCAGTTTGATTAAAGATATCTTTATTAACTGTTAGCATGGTCTTTAATCGTGTAGAGATAAGGTTAACAAAATACGGATGCTTTACATCGGATAATACTTGATCAAGAGACTGGCCATGGCTGATGAGTTCTAGCTTTCTTTGTACACCGTCAAGCCGTGATTTAATGTGCTGTAATTCGATGCTTGTTTTGTCTGTATCT